>JADMIO011711119.1_pt1 | contig 55214 bp, 43 predicted proteins | sample 8958161 | NCBI WGS metagenome assembly JADMIO01 (sample SAMN16585339, study PRJNA669376) | soil metagenome | isolation source: Crop rotation soil | place: USA: Cullars Rotation, Alabama | collected 2011
GCCGCGACTTCAAGTCACGTGAATTCCAAGCTTCGGATCCCACTGTGCTGGAAAGTTTCTGAACATCGTTAGTGACAGTGTCCTTATCACCTAAGGAAATTTCATCGTAACCATCTAAAATGAAGATGAATCCACCTTCACTAATCAGCTCTAGCAGCAGTTTAGAATCAAAATCTTTATTGATACCATTTATTTGTTCATGAATCTCATCGACAATCTTTTTTTCTTTGGTTAATCTTCTTAGCTCGATAATAATTGGAATACCAAGCTTATTATCAAGAATATCTAAAAAGAATTTTTTCATTAAGGTTGATTTTCCCATTCCAGCTGTGTCTGTAATTAGGACCTTTTGAAATTGCTCGACTAATTTTTCAGGATATGATTCAATTTTGAAATGCTGCTCTTTTTTGGCGACTAATTTTAAAGTTAGTGGAATAAATATCTCTTTTAGAAATCGTTGGGAATTGTTAAAAACTAACGTATTAATAATGGATACCTTTTTATAAGTCCTATGAAAATATTCCGTAAAGTGCTGCTCAGTAGGTACATAATACTTTCTTCGATCAAGTGAAAACCTTTTTCTTAATTGTTCCAATTTGGGGACTATAAAAGTGTCTACCACAGCTTTAATTAAGGGTGAAGCCGTGGCCAACATTTCTTTGACAGGTAACGATTCAGTAGTCTCGATCATATGTTTCTTATGAAACTAAAATAAACTTTTTCGCTCATTATAGACAAATAAATTCTCCTAGGTATCTTAAAGATCCCCAACTGACGATAGTGAATTTTTATCCCTCACATTCTCTCCGGCACTCTTATCCCTAACAACTGCATTCCACTCTCGATCACATTCGCTGTCATAGTTGCGATCTGTAAGCGCAATTGCTTTTTCTCTTCGCTTTCTGCATTAGCAATGGAATGCTCGGTGTAAAAAGAGTTGAAGGTTTTCGCAAGATGAAAAACATAATTGGCAACAACAGACGGATTCAATTCATCCGCAGCCTGCTCAAGGATTGTTGAATATTTTTCGAGGGAAAGAATGAGCTCTTTTTCCAATGGAAGAAGGCTATGGTCTATGGTCCATGGTCCATGGTCAATAGCAGAACCGACTTTCTTAAGGACTGACCGTATCCTCGCGAACGTGTACTGAATAAACGGCCCCGTGAATCCATGAAAATCTATACTTTCTTCAGGATTGAAGATCATCCTCTTTTTTGGGTCAACACGCATTAAGTAAAACTTCATTGCTCCCATACCCAACACTTCAAACAAATTCTTCAACTCTTCAGGAGTGAAGTCGTTTACCTTTCCCAATTCTTCTGTATGCTTTTGGGCTGTTGCTATCATTTCATCAACAATATCATCTGCATCAACAACAGTTCCTTCACGGCTTTTCATTTTACCGGAAGGAAGTTCAACCATTCCATAGCTCAAATGGTATATCGAATCAGCGAACGGCATCCCGAGCTTTTTGCAGATCAACTGCAACACCTTCATGTGGTAATTCTGTTCGTCACCAATTACATAAATGCTTTTATCGAGGTGATACTGCTCAAACTTCTGTTTGGCTAAACCAATATCCTGGGTTATGTAAACAGAAGTTCCGTCTTTCCTTAATAGAAGCTTTTCATCAAGACCATATTCAGAAAGATCTACCCAAACACTTCCATCATCTTTTTGTTTAAGTGAGCCACTTTCCAATCCGTCCTGCACGATGTCTTTTCCTAAAAGATATGTATTGCTTTCATAGTAGGTGATGTCAAAATCGCTGCCGATGCGTTTGTATGTTTTATCAAAACCTTCATATACCCATCCATTCATTTTTTTCCAGAGGTCAATTACTTCGGGTTCCCCTTTCTCCCAATCCTGCAGCATCCTTTGCGTTTCCTTCATTATGGGCGCCTGCTTTTCAGCATCTTTCTCCTCAACTCCTTTACTTTTCAACTCCTCAATTTCCTTTTTATATTCATCATTGAACTTCACATAATAATCTCCCACAAAATGATCGCCTTTGGTATGGGTAGATTCCGGTGTAGCCCCGTTCGCAAATTTCTCCCATGCTATCATGCTTTTGCAGATATGAATTCCGCGATCATTTACGATGCATGATTTGATGACTTCATAACCGTTTGCTTTCAGGATCTCCGCAACACTCCATCCCAAAAAATTATTTCTTAAATGCCCGAGATGTAAAGGTTTGTTTGTGTTGGGAGAAGAATATTCCACCATTATCTTCTTATCATTGGCGTCTTTCTTTCCAAATCTTTTATTGTGATAATTTTTGTGGAGGATGTCGGCAAGATGTTCATCAGTGATAGTAAGATTAAGAAATCCTTTGATCACATTGTATTTTGTAAAAAGCTGCGGATAAGATGTGACGATGTATTCGCCCAGTTCTTTTCCCAGAACTTCAGGAGATTTCTTCAGCCCTTTTACAAGTGAAAATAATACGATGGTATAATCGCCTTCAAATTCAGGCTTGGTTTCATTTACCTGGAAATCCTTCGCAGTAAATGATTCACCATATACTGCATGTAAACTCTCGATCGCTACTTTCTGTAGTGTTTCAACAATAGTCATAGGGTGCAAAAATAAACCATTTGCATTGACGATTGGTTGATTGGTGATTGGTTGATTGTCGTGCAAATCAACCAATCACCAATCACCCAATCAAAAATTATTTCTTAACGATCTTAATTTCCACCCGTCTATTCGTAGTTCTTTTTTCTTCGGTGTCTTCGGGATATTCGAGCGGGCGGCTGTGGCCGAAGCCGCGGTAGGATAAACGCTTTTTATCAATACCGTTTTCAACAAGGTATTCGTAAACAGCAAGCGCCCTGTTCACAGAAAGATTATAAGTATTTGTTCCGAAATCGAGACCATCCTCTCTACCAGCGGTACAACAAATATGTCCCTGGATTTCTATTTCGATTGTGGGGTTGTCTTTTAATGCGGTGAGTAATTCAGACAAAACCGGAATAGATTGCGGTAACAGGATATGACGGCCACCTACGAAATTCATATTCTTCAAAACGATATTAGTTCCTGTTTTAGTGGTAGTGTCTTTAATTTTCTCTGTTAAAGATTGTTCGAGGTTGCGCATAGTATCTTTTTTCTCAACCTGCACAACTACTTTTTCTTCTGGTTTTCTTTCAATAATAATTTCTACCCGCCTGTTTAGAAATCTTTCTTCATCATTTGAATTTTGATTTAACGGCTGGCGTTTGCCAAAACCTTTTTCGGTATCAAAAACATTATCCGGAATATTTTGAATCAAATATTTTTTAACTGCATCAACCCGTTTTAAAGAAAGCTCATCGTTATAAATATTGTTACCTATAAAATCGCAATGACCGTACAAGTTTATTTTCTGAATAGTGGAAGGGCTGATCCTGAGAAAGCTATCCAGTTTCGATTTAGAAACTTGGGTTATCTCGTATTTATCAAAATCAAAGTTGACGGTAAATTTTTCCTGTTGTGCATATGAGGCAAAGCCAACGAGGGTAAGGATGGAGATTATAAGAGTTTTCATTGAAGGCAAATTTGCGATTTTAATTTGTAAAAAATAGTTAAGAGGAGTCGCCACGAATTACACGAAAAAACTAGAATTAAGATCGAAGTCCCCGGTCTGAACGTCGCAGGCGGTCTGAAAATTTGACTGACGAATTTTTTTAACACGACTTACAGGTACGACTTACACGAATTAAGCAGGCTATTTAATGCGAAGCACTCAATGCATACATCACTTCATTTCCTTCCGTCCTTTCCTGCAATTCGAAATTATTTTTTTCGAGGATTTTTACTGAACTCACATTTTCTTTCTGAACAAAGGCCTCAATTGTTCTCAACTGCAGTTTTGTAAAAGCGAATTTTACTACAGCTTCAAATGCTTCCTGCATCAATCCTTTTTTCTGAAATTGCGGTAAGAGTTCGTAACCAATATCGGCCTTAGCATCTTCCTCTGAAAAGTTCCATAAACAAATCGTGCCGATCAGTGTGTCGCTGGTTTTAAGTGTAATTGCCCAGTAAACACTTTTATCATTTGCAATATCATCGATCCTTTTATTAATGAAATCACGAGCCTGTTCAATTGAATTCTCCAAAGGTCTTCCAAGAAACTCGCCGATCTTTTCATCGGAACGAAGCATGAATATTTCGTTCTCATCCCTGGGAGAAATGGCCCGCAGTATTAAACGGTCAGTCTGTAATTCGGGAAATGGTTGGAATTTAATTTGGGTCATTGCAATGAATGGGTTTATACGTTATCCGCAGGATTTTTCTCAGGCATTTGCGAAGGATCAAACGCTCCTTTCCGAAGATGGATGCCATACTCAAGCCAGGCCTTAAGGCAGGCAAGAAAATTTGCCCAACCTTCGGTATTACTCTTCAGCCACTGAATTCCTGTTGCGTCATTATTACGGCTTTTTTCAGTTATTGTTACAAAGGTTTTGTCCGGACTTTTTGAACTAAGAGTTATTTCAACTTTTGTGGATGTACTATCACGAAAATCTTCCCAATAATATGAGATGTATTTATCCTTTTCAACTTTGTCTATCCGCACTGGGAATTCCATGTCCATTTCAGGAAATCTCCATGTGAGAGTCTTACCTTCTTCCATGCGCCCGCTGCCATGGCTAATAAAATAATTCTTCATTTGTTCCGGGTTAACAATGGCCTCAAACACTTCGCGCGCAGGCTTTAGAATGGTGAGCCCCGCTTTTATTTCAAGTTGATCGCTCATGATCTTTTATTTTGTTATTGAAGATAATAAAAACTTGATTTTGCTGAAATCCTTCTTCACCGTAGAGAACGAGAGTGGCCAAAGTTTCGCGCAGAGGTCTGATTCGGTCGGACGCCAGAGCGGGTCTGACCGTTAATTTTTTTTATTAAGGCACCTCATTTTGTAGAGACGCAATGCATTGCGTCTCTACGACCGCGAGGCCTCCGCCAAAACCTCTGCCACTCTCGCTCTACACGGTTCAGGAATAAATATTTTCGAAAAAGCTTGCATACCTGAGTTTCTGTCTCTATCTTGGGTTCTCTAACTCCTCCTCATCCTCTGAATTTCCTCTCTTAATCTTTCCTTTGATCAGCCATTCGATCTATAATTTCCCTTGTGAGCAATCACAACAATCTCAATACTTCTACCTTACATTAAAGAAGGCTGTTCACCCTAAGAGCAGCCTTTATGTTTTTTAATAAGTTTATGTAGATTACAAGAAAATTCCTGCTGTTGAAGAAGTTTCTTATTTCCATCCTTATCTTTTTTTCATTTCAGTTTATTTATGCCGGTTCTGTTGATACAGCGGTTATTTATAGCAATAGCATGCAGAAGAATATCAAATGCATCATTATAAAACCATCATCTTATAAAAAAAAGAAATTAAGGTTCCCAACAGTATACCTGTTGCACGGTTATTCCGGCTGGTACAGCAACTGGATAATAAGGGATCCGGAATTAAAAAATTACGCAGATGAGTTCCAGGTTTTGATCGTTTGCCCAGAGGGCGCTACCAACAGCTGGTACTTCGACAGCCCGGTGAATGATAAGATGCGTTATGAAACGCATGTCTCCTCCGAAGTGCCGCATTATATTGATTCAGCTTACAGAACGATTGCAGATAAAAATCACAGGGCTATTACAGGTTTGAGTATGGGCGGGCACGGTGCTTTATTTCTTGCATGGCGACATACATCAACTTTTGCTGCAGCAGGAAGTATGAGTGGAGCGCTTGATCTGTGGTCATTGACGGGTAAGTTTGATCTTTTCAATATCCTTGGGGATACTTTAAACCAGGGCGGTAAATGGAATAACTATTCTGTAATTAATCTCGCAGAAACGAAACCAGCAGACTCACTTGCAATAATTATTGATTGCGGCATTGGTGATACTTTTATCGAAACAAACAGGAGAGTTCATCAAAAATTGCTAAGCAATAAGATTCCACACGAATATATCGAGCGGCCCGGCAAACATGAGTGGCCTTACTGGAGGTTTGCTGTGCATTTTCAACTTTTATTCTTTAAAAAATTTTTCCAAAGCCATCCATCATAAATTTTTTCACATATGAAAAAGATAATTCTGCCAGCCTTGATATTAATAGCCAGCCAAATTGCGGACGCCCAGGAATATGCTATTCAATCACCTCACGGCATTGTAAGCGTTAATTTTTCCCTGAATAAAAAAGGCCAGGCGAGTTACCAGGGTTTTTATAAGACTAAGAAATTCATTGAGCCTTCAGGAATGGGTTTCGAACTAAAAGAATCTTACGGATTGAAGAAGCTCCCGGATATGAAAAGCAATTTTTTGCTGAGCAGTGTAGACTCTTTTTTGGTGAATGAAACGTGGGATCCCGTTTGGGGGGAAGTAAAAACGATCAGGAATAATTACCGGCAATATATTTTTCATTTAACGGAAAAAGACGATCTGCAACGAAAGCTGAATATAATTTTCAGAGTGTTTGATGATGGTATAGGATTCCGATATGAATTTCCTTACCAGCCGAATCTTACGGCGTTCATTGTTGCGAATGAGTTGTCTGAATTTCATTTAACAGGCAATCATAAAGCATTCTGGATTCCGGGAGATTTTGATACCAACGAATTTCAACCTGTAACTTCTTCACTCTCGGAAGTGGATGCAACCTTTGGCAAAGATGTAAATGAGATCGCTTTTAAATGGGGCATCGATGCGAACACAGTTCAAACGCCGCTGATGATGAAAAGTAATGACGGGCTTTATATCAATATACATGAAGCCGCACTTGTGAATTACCCTGCGATGAACCTCACTATTAACAAAGACAATTTTAATTTATCGAGCACACTTGTCCCCGATGCATACGGCAATAAGGCTTACTTGCTTTCCCCGGCAAAAACGCCATGGCGTACAATTGTGGTAAGCGATAAAGCGACTGATATTCTTGCTTCGAAAATTATTCTGAATCTCAATGAGCCTTCTAAGATCAAAAATACTTCATGGATAAAGCCAATGAAATTTGTTGGCGTTTGGTGGGCAATGCATGTAGGAACAGCTACATGGGATTATGCAGGTACACAGGATGCCAGCAATGTGAAAGATCTTAAGCCGAGTGGCAGGCATGGCGCTACTACAAAAAATGTAAAACGCTATATCGACTTCGCTGCAAAGAACAAGATTGATGGAGTACTCGTGGAAGGATGGAACACAGGTTGGGAAGATTGGTTTGGTAAATGGAAAGAAAACGTTTTTGATTTCATTACCCCTTACCCCGATTTCGATGTAAAAGAAATAAATCGTTATGCTGCTTCCAAAAATGTGAAGATGATTATGCATCATGAAACAAGCGCGGCGGTTTCATCCTACGAAAGACAGATGGATACTGCTTATCGTTTCATGAAAAGATTTGGATACCCCGCTGTGAAAACCGGTTATGTTGGGAGGATCATTCCAAGGGGTGAACATCACGATGGACAATGGATGATCAATCATTATATAAGGATTGCTGAAAAAACTGCGTCCTATAATATAATGGTAGATATGCATGAACCTGTAAGGCCAACAGGTTTGCACAGGACTTATCCGAACTGGCTGGCATGTGAAGCTGCGAGAGGAAATGAATTCAACGCATGGAGCAAAGGCAACAACCCCGATCACGAAACTATTTTACCTTTTACAAGGTTGATGGGAGGCCCAATGGACTATACGCCCGGAATTTTTGAAATAAAGATGAGTAAATATGATTCTAAAAAGACTGAACAGGTTCATACCACTTTGGCTAAACAATTGGCCCTTTATGTTACCATGTACAGTCCGTTGCAAATGGCCGCCGACCTTCCTGAAAATTACGAGGCTCATATGGATGCTTTTCAATTCATAAAAGATGTTGCCGTTGATTGGGATGATACTAAAATATTAAATGCAGAGCCCGGCGATTATATCACGATTGCCCGTAAAGCAAAAGGAAAAAATGATTGGTTTATCGGCAGCATCACGGATGAAAACCGTCGTGAGATTAGCATAAATTTCGATTTTCTTGACAAAGGAAAAAAATATACAGCGATAATTTATGCCGATGGGGATAACGCCGATTGGAAGAATAACCCCATGGTTTACAACATATCTAAACAAACTGTTACCAGTTTGTCTATGGTGAACCTGAAGCTTGCTCCAGGGGGTGGTTGTGCTATAAGCCTGAAACGAATTGATTGATGGCAGAATTTTTGCAGTTATAAGAGTTCCCGCTAACTTAAACTTTATAAGTGTAAGCTGCCAATTAGAACTTATCGAAAGACCTCCAAAAAAAGGATGGCAACCAACGGGTTTGCTATCCTTCTTTTTTTATTTACATCCCGGTTTGACCGTTTCTTAATTTAACTTTCTTCTTACCGCTGTTCTTTTTTTCATATTCCAAAACTTCCTGGGGTTTCGCGATCTTCTTTGGCTTATCGTCGGTTGCTGCTACTGTAGGCTCAGGATCTTTTACGGGAGTTCCGCGATCATACTTTTCTAATTTCATCAGCCTGCCGGTTGTGGGATCATAATATTTCCAGTCGCCGTGTTTTACGCTGTACTGTTCTGCCTTTATAATTTTGTATGAAACTATTTCATTGTTTCCCTGGCCATAAATTGGTATCGTGTCGTATGGTGCGTCAGGGTTATACGAGCGCCAGCTTTCCTCTCGTGTAAGGTCACCAAGCATTGTGAAATATTGCTGTAATCCATGCTTACCTCCATATTTATAATTCTCCATTGCAAGCAGGTCACCATTTACACTGTAACGTCTCCACACACCTTCTTTCTTATCGTTCCTGAAAATTCCTTCTTCATCATATCCCGGATTGCCACGGAGCTCCGCAACTTTTATCACCCACTTTCCTTGTTTTTGCCCTTTATTATCTATTGCATTTAATGTGTCGCCGTCAGTTGTTAACTGGTAAGTTTTGTATTGCGCAATTCCCCTTATCATGAAAATCTGCAGCAACAAAAATATCACTGTTAACTTTTGTATTTTTAAAGCTGTGTTTGTCATTTCTAAAAAAATTAAAATGAGTTTGTTCCCCAAAATTATCAAATTAAAAATTGCTGCTGTTTACTGCTTCACGACGTTTGTAACAACTTTAACCTTTTTGGATGTTACGGCTCAAATAAAGCCTACTCCTGCCAATGAAAGGTTAAACGGCCTTAGCAAAAGAAAATTGCTGGATGAAAGATCAGTCCTGAAAAATATAAAGTTTAGAAGTGTTGGCCCCAGCGTAATGAGCGGGCGTGTGGTTGATATCGAGGTAAATGCAAAAGATCCAACAGAATTTTACGTAGCCTATGCAACCGGAGGATTGTGGCATACAACCAATAACGGTCAAAGCTTTACATCAATTTTTGATAAGGAAGATGCAATTGGTATCGGCGATATCGCCGTTAACTGGAACGATCGTGAAATATGGGTTGGTACCGGCGAAGCCAACAGCAGCCGTTCATCTTATTCAGGAACCGGTGTTTATAAAAGTAATGACAACGGTAAAACATGGCAATACCTTGGATTGCCCGAGAGTCATCACATTGGTGAAATAATTTTACATCCTTCTGATAAGAACATTGCGTGGGTGGCTGTGCTCGGGCATTTATATTCTCCCAATAAAGAAAGAGGTGTTTATAAAACAAATGACGGGGGTAAAACATGGAAGCAAACATTAAATGTGAATGATAATACCGGCGCGATTGAAATGGATATGAATCCAAAAAATGCAAATGAATTATATGCGTGTATGTGGCAAAAAGAAAGGAGAGCATGGAATTTTGTTGAAGGTGGAAGTGGTTCTGGTATTTATAAAAGCACAGATGGCGGTGATACATGGAAGCTTGTAACAGGGCAGGGCAGTGGCTTTCCTGTAGGTGATAGTGTTGGAAGAATTGGCGTGGCTGTTTTTGGCGGCGATCCGCAGATTGTGTATGCAACTGTAGATAACCAGGGCCATCGTCCTGATACTGCAAAACGAAATACAAGATTTTATACCCTCAGGGATTTTAAAAATATTTCCAAAGAAGATTTCCTGAAACTTGATTCAAAAAAATTGGATACTTTCTTAATGAGAAATGGTTTTGATGAAAAATACCGCGACTCTTCTGTGAAAGAACTAATAAGATCAGATAAACTTAAACCAACCGTGATCTATGATTATTTGTTTGATGCGAACACAGCTCTCTTCGATACGCCAATTATCGGGCTTGAAGTTTATCGCAGTGACAACGGCGGATCATCATGGCAAAAAGTGAATACAAAAGGCCTCGATAATTATAACACGTATGGATATTATTTTGGAAAAGTTTCGGTTTCTCCTGTCAACGCAAATAAAGTTATCATCAGCGGTTTCAATTTAATTCTGAGTGAAGATGGTGGCAAAACGTTTAAACCTGTTGACAAAAACGCCACGCATCCCGACTGGCATGGCTGCTGGATAAATCCATTAAGAGATAGTAACTGGATTGCAGGTAATGACGGCGGATGCAATATTACTTATGATAATGGTAAACATTGGTTTAAAGCGAATACTCCCGCTGTTGGCCAATTCTATGCAATTGATGTGGACAATGCAAAGCCATACAATATTTATGGAGGGATACAGGACAATGGAGTTTGGTTTGGCCCTTCCACTTCAAAAAATAGTGATGATATAGATTATGAAGCACCTAATGCATGGAAGAGATTGGGAGGCGGCGATGGCATGCAGGTGCAGGTAGATACCAGAGATAATAAAACTGTTTACCTCGGATCGCAGTTTGGATTTTACAACAGAACCAACACTGATGTTGGCCGCGGCGTAAGTGTACGCCCTGTGCCCGATTTGGGTGAACAACAACTGCGTTACAACTGGCAATCGCCAATATTATTGAGTAGGCACAACCAGGACATTCTATATTTCGGCACGAACCGTTTTTACAGGAGTATGCTTAAGGGAGAAAAAATGCAGGTGCTGAGTGGGGATCTTACAAAAGGAAAAAGAGAAGGCGATGTTCCATTTGGAACGCTCACAACAATTAGTGAATCACCTTTGAAATTTGGTTTGTTGTATTGCGGAACTGATGATGGAAATATTCATGTGAGTAAAGATGGTGGCTACACGTGGACTTTAATAAATGGAAAATTGCCAAAGGATCTTTATGTGAGCAGGGTAACTGCATCGCAATATAAAGAGGGAAGAGTGTATGCCACATTGAATGCTTACCGCAACGATAATTTCACTCCATATTTATTTATGAGTGAAGATTTTGGAAATACATGGACAGCTTTGGGCAGCGACCTTCCTGCAGAACCGTTGAATGTTGTAAAAGAAGATCCCAAGTTTGAAAATATAATTTATGTAGGAAGCGACAACGGAGTTTATGCATCAGCAGATAATGGGAAAACATTTATGACGATGGGCAACACGATACCTCGTGTTCCTGTTCATGATATTGTGATACAAAAAACCGCTAATGAAATTGTAGTGGGCACGCATGGCAGAAGCATTTACATCGCTTCTCTTGACAGCGTTCATAAAGCTTTTAAAGCTTCTGCAAAAAATAATTCAAAAGATGGCACGGCTGCGCTATGGTTCTTTGATCCAAAAAAATTAAATGAGGGCGCCGATATTGATTGTCCGCCTCCACCAACTAAAAAGAAGAAGAAAAATAAAATGGTGAAGATCGAATACACGGCGAATTGATGTGGTCGATGTGCTGATGTGCTGATGTGCTGATTATACAACTCCGAAGGTAAGATATTGGGACAGGGTTTGACTCTTATCCAGAGCCCAATGCGCTACCGGTTTGTAGCTCAGACGCAAAACGATTTAGTTTGCACCGTAGGTGCTACCCCTGATATATATCCTTGAATCCCCAGAAACAGAATACAAATGAAACCCAAGGTAAAGATTTGTTGTATTGGCAGCCTTAACGAAGCTAAGATGGCTATTGGCTTTGGCGCATCGGCGATTGGATTGGTCGGTAGAATGCCGAGTGGCCCCGGCCCGATCGAAGATGAATTAATTTTCACTATTGCAAGAACTGTTCCTCCTCCAATTGCCACATTTCTTTTAACAAGCGAAACCTCCGCTGAAGAAATAATTGCCCATCATAAAAGAACATTTACAAACACAATTCAAATTGTTGATGCATTGCCTGATGGTTGCTATGAAGAATTGCGAAGGGCAATGCCTGCTATAAAGCTTGTCCAGGTAATTCATGTGATTGATGAAGATTCAGTTGAAGAAGCGATAAGAATTTCAGAACATGTTGATGCTATCCTTCTCGACAGCGGAAATCCAAAACTTGCAATAAAAGAATTAGGAGGAACAGGAAGAGTTCACGACTGGAAGCTTAGCCGCAAAATAAGAGAGTGTATAAAAATTCCCTTATTCTTGGCAGGAGGATTGAATTCGGAAAATGTGCGCAAAGGAATTGAGGAAGTAGAACCTTATGGAGTTGATGTTTGCAGTGGCGTAAGAAGTAATGGCATGCTTGATGAACGAAAACTCGAAGCCTTTTTATTGGCGATTGGTTGATTGATGATTGGTCGATTTAGTAGAGTTTCTTCAATCAACCAATCATCAATCAACAAATCGTCAATCAACAAATCGTCAATTCACATCCTTGCCTTCCTTCAATTTATTTATCATCCCTTCCACAAAATCTTTATTCGGTTTATTTGGAGCTAACGGCAGTGCGAGGTTAGCATTCTTTAATGCATTTGCAAAATCACCATTCGCTGAATATCCTCGTACGAGACCCATGTAGGTAGTAAAATTATTTGGATTTTTTTGCGCATTCATTTTGAAGATCTCTAATGCTTCTTTGGGTTTCTTTTGCGTTAACAACAGCCGGCCATACTGATGAAGATCCTGCATGCTCCCCATTGGTAAAGCTTCTTTCATCAGCGCATCAGCCTCAGCAGTTTTACCCATCTTATTCAGCACGGCAGCTTTATTGCTTAAGGTTCTGAAATTCTTTTGGCCGGGGAAAGAACTGTTGATCGCATAGTCGCTCCACTTCAAGGCTTCTTCAAGGTTGGTGTTATTCTGTACTGCAAATTGTGAAGCCTGTACAAAATTTTCCCATTTAAAACCTTTGTCTCCACGAAGTTCATTTCTGAAAACTTCCATTTGTGTTTTCACGTAATCAACTTCAACCTTGAAAGGAATTTTTAATTTTTCCCACATCAAAGCTATTGCTGCGCTGTTGTCTGTTTGGTCGATGAACTCATATTTCAAACGCTCAACACTTTCATTCAGCGGACTTGTTTTTACAGTTACACGTAATGCATCTTCTTTCGGATCGTAAAAAAATGAACCCCACGAAGAAGTGTTGTTGCTGAAGATGAGAGTTGCATCACCGGCTGTGCCCATTGCGATAAAAAAAGCATACGTGCCTGCTTTTAAAGGCTGCCCTTCAATTTTTACATCGGTGCTGAAAGTAATAGTTGTGTTTTCATTTGCACCCGCACGCCATGGAGCTTGTTTGCTCGTTCCAAAGCCAAGGTCTGTAAAACCCGTGTGCACAAGGCCATTCCATATTTTTCCTTCACGCCCTTTCACTGCGGGCCTGTCGTAATGAATAGTAACATCAGTGATGCCGATGCGTTCACTAACAGATGCTTTTTTATTTCCGCCATCGGGGGGAGTGGTTAAGTTTTGCGCTGACGCATTGATCAAAAAAAATGAAACTGCAAACAGCAGGCAGATTTTCCGTTTCATAACAATTAGTTTTTTATAAATGTAAATCATCGCGCAGGCCGTGACAATTTTTAATTGATGAACGGCGGGACTTAGCCGGGAGTTCTGAGCCGGGAGCCATGAGCCATGAGCCATGAACCATCGGTATCCACGCCTGTTATCAAATAACTATATCACATTTGCCAACTATTTTTTAGATTGCCAAATATTCGATCCTGTAAAAAATCGTGCTGCTTAATTACACCCATTAAACAATTCTAAAACCTTAAAACTTGCTTTTTATGAAAATTTCTATCCCCCAATGGCCGGGCAGATGGAGAACATTTGCCATTTTCATGCTGATGTTTTTTTTATGTACGTCAGCTATTTCACAAATAAAAATCAGCGGAAAAGTTACAGGAAAAGATGGCGAAGGTATCCCTGGCGTTTCTGTGCTGATAAAAAACACTTCGTATGGAACGGCGACCGATGCTTCAGGAAATTATGAGTTAGCTGCCCCTTTAAAGCCGGGTAACTACACTTTGGAATTTTCAGGTATCGGCTACAAAACAAATGAATCTTCTTTGCGTGTCGGCAGTGGTGTTAGCTATACTTTTAATAGTAGCTTGTCGCAGGACCTGTTAGGTTTGGATGCAGTAATTGTTACTGGTACATTAGGACGAACTTCCAAGAAACAAATCGGGAATTCAATTTCTACGATCAGTTCTTCACAATTGCAAAATACCGGTTCGCAAAACCTCAGTGCTATTTTAAATGGCCGCGTAATGGGAGCGCAGGTAAATCAAAACTCCGGTGATCCCGCCGGTGGGATTTCTGTAAAGCTCAGGGGCGTAGGTTCTATTTTTGGTTCTTCTGAACCGTTATATATTGTGGATGGAGTAATTATAGATAATAGTTCTGCAAACGTAATTAATTTAAGCGCAGATGCGCAGGGTGCAAGAATCCAGGCCGGAACAAACCGGTTGGTAGATATTAATCCAAATGATATAGACCGTATTGAAGTGATCAATGGCGCTGCAGCTGCTGCTATTTATGGATCACGTGCATCTAATGGTGTTGTGCAGATATTTACAAAAAGAGGAAAGAATGGTAAACCCCAGGTAAGTTTTACAACAAGCGTCCAGCATAATTCACTTCGCAACAGGCTTACAATGAATAAAGTTCCATTGAGATTTGGAATTCCTGGTGATGCAAGGCTGTCTACTGTTGGAGACAGGCTTACTACAATTGCTAATTTAAGGCCGAATGCAACAACGGTTCCGGGCACGGGTCCTGCAGCCTTAGGCGGAAGACTCGACCAGGTAACATACCCGGTTACCAGGTATGACTACCAGGATGATATTTTTGAAAATTCTTTTGGAACAGATAACCACGTGTCAGTTACTGGCGGAAATGATAAGGCTAATTATTATTTCTCCGGGTCTTATTTAAAAAATGATGGCATCATCCGGAATACAAACTTTCAGCGTTTCGGAATAAAGGCGCGAACTGATCTTACTCTCAACCGGTGGGCAAAACTTTCCGGCGGCGTAATGTTTACCAACTCCCGTTCGAAGGATATGCCAAACGGAAACAACTTCTTTTCTCCTATAAGTACGATGACAATTATCGATAATGTATGGGATATAAATGAAAGAGATGCACTGGGAGCTCTCAAACATGTAGAGCAACAAAGAATGAATCCTCTTTCTATCCTGGAAACTTTTGACATCCGGCAGGAGATTAACCGCACACTTTCTGATGTAAAGCTTACGCTTACACCTGTTAACGGGTTAAGTGTAGATCTCACCACAGGATTTGATACTTACGGCCAGCAGGGATTTGAATTTCACGACAGGGTTCCATATGGTCCGGTAGCTGCAACATTTTTTCCTGACGGATATGTTGCGACAGCCAAATTCAATTATTATCAATGGACTGGAGACGCTGTTGCGTCATACAAGTTCAACTTTGGAAACAATTTTCAGTCAACAACGTCTGCAGGATATTCAGCCCAGTATATCAAAACTGCATATAGTGCCCAGGAAGGCAGAGATCTGATCCCGCTGGTTAAAACCATATCAGCGGCTCAAAACCTATTTGCTCCTCCTGTTGATACACGTACTGAGCAATCAATATTTGGCGCATTCTTCCAGGAAACTATTGGATTCAAAAACAGGTTATTCCTTACAGGTGCAGGCCGTGTGGATGGTTCGTCAGCATTTGGTAAGAATGCACAGAACATTTTCTATCCTAAAGCAAGTATTAGTTACAATGTTTCTGATGAAGATTTTTGGAGCAACGGTAGCATGGCAAGTTGGTTCAATACATTTAAAGTAAGAGCTTCTTATGGAAAGGCCGGTAATTTAACTGGTATTGGCGCTTACGACAGGTTCATTACCTACCTGCCAATTAATTATACCGGTGGTGGTTTTGCACCCCGTAACCAGATCAGTAATGTAAATATTAAACCCGAGATCAAAACAGAATGGGAGGCCGGTGCTGATATGGCTTTTATTAAGGGCAGGTTAGGACTTCAATTCACTATCTACGATCAGAAGATTAAAGATCTTGTAATTCCTTTTAGCCTTGCGCCGTCAAACGGAGCTTCATCTGTTGTGGACAATCTTGGTAAGATGACTAATAAAGGGTTTGAGATAATGCTTACCGGAAGCCCGGTTCAATCAAAAAGCTTTAACTGGAATGCATCATTGCTAATTAATCATAATAAAAATAAGATCACAGAACTGTACAACAGCGCAACCTTCATTGCTTTTGATGGAGCAACACAGGGAGCATTGTTAGGATATCCTGTAGGAGTTTATTATGTAAATTATTTCGCAAGAAATGCAGACGGCAGTTATTTACTGAGAGATGTGAATGGTTTTAAGTTACCGCAGGTTGAAAGAGGTATTGTGACCCAGGATCCTGCAGGTAAACCAATCGAAACACCTCAACGTGATGCCAGCGGGCAACCAACAGGAACTCCTTTGCGCAAAGTTTTGGGTGATCCAAATCCTGATTATACAGCAACTCTGTCAAATGAGTTCAGTTTTAAGAATTGGGGCTTACGTGTGCAGGTAGACAGGGTTGCAGGATTTGAAGTCTACAACTGGGATTGGATAACACGAAATAATGTTGGTGTAGGGCCCCTGGCGGAAAAAGAGTTAAAAGGCGAATTGCCAAGAGGCTGGGTTGCGGCGATTGGAGGTTTTATAGGGCCGCGTATCCAGGAAGACCATGTTCAGGATGGGACATTCACAAAGATCCGTGAAGTGGCTTTGAGTTATACTCTGAATAAATTAAAATTTGCTCAAAGTATTAAGATATCACTGGTTGGACGTAACCTTTTCTCATTTGATGATTATCCTGGATTTGATCCTGAGATCAGCTCTGCCGGACAATCGATTGTTCGCGGAGATGATTTTGGAGCTTTCCCGATTCCAAGAACTATTCAATTATCTATCATCGCAAATTTTAAATAAGGAACCATGAAAAAAATAATATATCTCTTATTGGGGTTTGTAATCTTTGCAGGCCTCAGTTGTAAGAAAGAATATAAAAATCCCAACGCGCCTACACAGAATGAAGTTCTTACTTCTGTAGATGGAATGACCCGGCTGATCGTCGGAATAAAGCAAAGGTTTGCAGCAAATACAATTGGAGTTGCGCCGATTTATTCTGCAATTTCCGCCGCTGGTTTAACCACCAAAGAACTTACTGTTCTAAATGCAGGTAATGCAGACCTCGCCCAATTAGAAAATGGCGGAACGAATGTTGGACCGAATAACGGTGTGGTTGGTGGCTTGTGGATCAACACAAATATTATCAACAGCGAGGCGCAAAAATTAATTGATAACTCTGTTAACATTGGAGACGTTAATTTCCGTAATTCTGTTAAGATATATGGCCATTTATACAAGGCAATGGCCCTGGGAACGCTGGCACAGTTCTTCGAAAAAGTTCCGATAAATACCGGGGCTAATGCACAATATAGCACGAGGGCCGAGGCTTTGACAAAAGCTGTTCAGTTGCTTGATGAAGCATTTACTCTTCTTGGTACTACTACTGTCCCTACTACCTTTACCGCCGGAGTGGGCGCGGAGATTGATGTGAGAAATACGTTGCTTGCACTTTCTGCCCGGTATAATAACATGCTTGGTAATAATGATGCTGCGATTGCAAAAGCTACGGCTGTTGATCTTACTAAGAAGTCAGTATTTTTTTACAATAATACTAATCCTAACCCGGTGTTCCGGTCAGGGTTAACCAGTGCGAACGTGTATGGTATCAAAACAGATTTTGGTTTAACGGCCCCCTTAACACCTAATCCGGCTGATAAACGTATTGCCTTTTATCTTACCAAGAATTCAGTAAATGGATCAGGATTCTTTAAAGATGATGCCACCACTATCCCGATTTACTTACCAGGAGAAATGTTATTGATAGTGGCAGAAGCGTATGCAAGAAAAAATGATTTTGTGAATGCAAAGCTATGGCTGGATAAAGTATTAACTAAAACCCAGGCGCAGGATGTATTTGGCGTTGGAGCTGAGTTAACACCTTACGTTGGTACACTCGATCAACCTTCGCTGCTGCTGGAAATTTATAAGAATCGCTGTATAGAATTATATATGAGTGGAATGAAATTAGAAGACAGCCGAAGATTTAGCAGGCCGGCACCTGGAACAGCAAATGCTGAACGCACCAGGAATTTCTATCCATATCCACAGCAGGAGAGAGATGGAAATCCGAATACACCAGCCGATCCGGCGATATGATTTTCTAGCCGCAAGCTTCAGGACGGGTCTGCTGAAGTTCGAAATAGATTACTGAATTAAATGAAAACGTTCTGCTTTGCGGAACGTTTTCATTTAATAAATGAAGTAAGAATTTGGAATAGTGAAAATGAAAAATGAAAAATGAAAAATGAATAAGAAATAAGAAATAAGAAATAAGAAATAAGAAATAAGAAATAAGAAATAAGGAATAAGGAATAAGAAAGGGAATAACTTATTGACCAATGACCCAATGACTCAATGCCCCAGCATAATGACCCGACCTTGAAGCGTTAAAGTCTATTTCATTTCAAAGCTTTCCAAAAACTTAGTTGTAAAATTCCCTGAGATGAAACTTTCGTTGCGCATTAATTGCTGATGGAATGGGATCGTGGTTTTCACACCTTCGATAACATATTCGCTCAATGCACGACTCATTGTGTTGATCGCCTCTTCGCGGGTTTGAGCGATGGCAATTAATTTCCCGATCATACTATCGTAGTATGGAGGAATAACATAACCGGCATAAACGTGGCTGTCTACTCTTACGCCATGGCCACCAGGCTGGTGAAGAACAGATATCTTCCCGGGCGAAGGGCGGAAATCATTATAAGGATCTTCGGCATTGATCCTGCATTCTATTGCATGCATTTCGGGGAAATAATTCCTTCCGGAAATTTTTTCACCCATTGCAATTTTTATTTGTTCTTTAATAAGGTCGAAATTGATCACTTCCTCCGTAACGCAATGTTCTACCTGGATACGGGTATTCATTTCCATGAAATAAAAATTGCGATGCTTGTCAACCAAAAATTCTATCGTACCAACGCTTTCATAACTGATAGCGGACGCGGCTTTGATGGCAGCTTCTCCCATCTTCTCTCTCAATTCTTTCGTCATAAAAGGAGAGGGAGATTCTTCCACTAATTTTTGATGACGTCTTTGAATAGAACAATCTCTTTCACTCAGATGGCAAACAGTTCCAAACTGGTCGCCTGCAACCTGTATCTCTATGTGACGCGGCTCCTCAACAAACTTCTCCATGTAGATCCCGTCATTCTTAAAAGACGCCGCTGCCTCAGTTTTCGCATTATCAAAAGCTTTCTCAATTTCACCTTCTTCCCATACCACTCTCATTCCTTTTCCACCACCGCCTGCAGTTGCCTTTAATATTACCGGATAACCAATTTGTTTTGCAAGTGACTTTGCTTCTTTCACACTTCCTAATAATCCTTCGCCACCCGGCACCACAGGAACACCAGCTTTTATCATTGTTTCTTTTGCCGTAATCTTATCACCCATCGCATTGATCATCTCCGGAGTGGGCCCAATGAATTTTATTGAATGATCCCTGCATATCTGGGCAAACTTGGAATTCTCTGCTAAAAATCCATATCCCGGGTGAATGGCGTCGGCATTCGTAATTTCTGCAGCGGCCATTATGTTTGGAATATTAAGATAGCTATCAACACCTGCGGGTTTTCCAATACAAACTGCTTCATCTGCAAAACGAACATGAAGGCTATCTTTATCCGCAGTGGAGTAAACTGCAATCGTTTTTATTCCCATTTCCTTGCACGTGCGTATAACTCTTAAGGCAATCTCTCCGCGGTTGGCAATCAGTATTTTTTTAAACATAGAACTTGGGTTGGTCATTAAGTCAATGGGTCATCGGGTCATTAAGTCACTGGTTTACCTATTGACCAATGGCTATTGACCAATGACTTTATTTATTAGGCTGGTTCAACTAAAAATAAGGGCTGATCAAATTCAACTGGTGAAGCGTCTTCTACCAAAACTTTTACGATTGTTCCGGATACTTCACTCTCAATTTCATTGAATAATTTCATGGCTTCGATAATGCAAACTACTTTGCCCGGAGAAACTTCATCTCCAACATTTACAAAAATAGGTTTGCCGGGACCGGGTTGGCGGTAAAAAGTTCCGATCATAGGGCTTTTAATGGTAACAGTAGTATCTACTTTTGGCTTTGGTTCAGATTTAGGTTTGGAAGCGTCCGGAAGCTGTGGCTGTTGCTGCATCATCACCGGTGTGTGCATCTGGGGCGCCTGCATAACATTTTGAACCGCTTCCTTTTTTTGTTTTATGGTGATCTTGATATCTTTCTGCTCTATGGTCAACTCTCCGATATTGCTCTTGTTGATGAGTTTTACCAACTCCTGAATTTGCTTAATATCCATTTTGAAAGATTAAATTGTTAGGGGATAATGGGAAGCTAAGATAGGAAATGATTCATCAAAATATCATAATCCCAAAAAAATAAAAAAATAGATTTTTTGAGCATTTTCGACCCAAAACAATTAAAAACTAGCATAAAATCCACCAAAATCCTTTCAAAATCTCACAAAATAAAAATGGACGAAGTCTCATTTTCGTCCATTCCATATTATGTTTATGGGATAATTATTCTTTAACTCTTTCTACGTAATCTCCTGTTTTTGTATTCACCCTAATAAGTTCTCCTTCGTTAACGAACAGGGGAACATTCACGGTGGCACCCGTTTCCACGGTCGCGGGTTTTAGCGTACGGGTGGCAGTATCGCCTTTAACGCCAGGCTCGCTGTAGGTAACTCTCATCACAATTTTATCAGGTAATTCAACCCCCATGGGCTGATCCGTTTCCCCATTTATTAAAACTGACACTTCCTGTCCGTCTTTCAGGAATTGCGGGGCATCAACCATCTCAGGAGCAACCGTTATCTGCTCATATGTAGCCGTATCCATGAAGCTATAACCTGAATCATCTTTGTACAGGAACTGGTAAGGTTTTTTTTCAACCCTTACCGGGAAGATCGTTTCACCGCTGTTCCATGTTTGTTCGATAGTACGGTTGTTATCAACCCCTTTCAATTTAGCCCACACTTTAGCCGCTGCTCTTGCTGTTTTATTTTGACCAAATTCAATAACAGTATAAAGACTTCCATCTATTTTTAAGATGAGACCAGTACGCATATCTGACGTTGTTGCCATAAAAAGAAAAAATTTAATTTTTGTGTTCTTAAAAAATAAGGGTGCAAAGGTAATGAGAGAAAAGCAAAAATGAACTTCGATAAGTATCTAAAGTGCAGGATTGCTTGTACGATCGCTCCCACAAAAAACTGCAATTGGCTTCCCGGAAGAAAGAGATCTAATTACAGTGCCGGATAATTCTTTCCCCTGTGCCGATGTGCCGCCATTACCGTTGGCATCACAGCCTTCATTTGCTCCGATCAATTGGTAGATTTGCCCCTTCTGCAATGTGATAGTCTTCGCCACACCGGGTTGCAAACCGGTTAAGTTTTGACCACGGGTAATTACCGAAGGAATAATTTGAATCACCGTATTGTCATCTTTAGCAATTATATAGGCCCACGAATAGCAACCCTGAACATAACTCTGTTTACCATTTATACATGTATACCTATGCCCCCAGGCCTCCACCGGGAGAAGCATAGTGGCACCGGATGACGCCGAGCCATATATGTGGGCATGTACGGCAATCGAAACGTCACTTTCAATATGTAGCCCTTTTCTTCTGAAAAGGCCAACTCCCCCGCTTCCTGCAGGGGGTGGGTCTGAATATAAACGTGCGTCATAAGCCGAATCGGAACCACTTGGTCCGGCATTTGTTTCGTTTTTTGGAATAACATTCGAGATGATGACAGTATTTGCCGGAATATTATATGTTCTTTTCCAGGGAGTATTAGGAACAGAATATTTTTGAGAACTGTCAAGTGTTACAATTACGGTGGCAGCCTGGTTTTCAGTGGCCAGGTACAACACCATATTTTGGGTGTTGGTTCCCTGCTCCATAAACTGGTGGTGGCCATAACCAACCCAGAATTCTCTTCCCCTGTTGGTAGTATCCTGCGCATCGGAGTTTAAAGAAAAAAGAATTAAGGCTGATCCAGGGAAAAAGAAGCGGAGAAGAATTCTCATGTTAGTCAGTTAATTCCTGCCATGAACGGTTTAAGCACAGGCAGCAATTCTGAAACTAAAGCTGCAGCTGTTAACTTTTTATTTACTGCTATAAATTTATCTTTAAAAAAAATTTCTGTGAAAAAAATAATTCTAACCCTTTTTATCGCCTGCATAGCTCAATTATCTTTTTCTCAAACTGACAGCACACCTGCTGTATACCTGCGATTCCCAACTATTCCCCAATTTACTATTTATAACGCAGCCGACAGCAGTGTTTTTACACGGGAAAATTTGAAGAAGAGAACGCCGACGGTGTTTATTGTTTTCAATCCCGAATGTGAACATTGCCAGCACGAGACAAAGGCGCTGATAGCAAACATCGATAAGTTCAAACATGCACAGGTTGTGATGGTATCGTATCTCGATTATGACCAAATGGTGAAATTTTACAGGGAATACAAGATCGCCGATTACCCTGTGATTACTATGGGACGTGATGCCAAGTACTTTCTGCCTGTATTTTTTGATGTGAAGACTTTGCCTGCAATTTTCGTTTATGATAAAAAAGGAAAAATAAAAAAGGCGTTTGAAGGAAGCGTTCCGATTGAAAAATTAATAGAAGAACTCTAACTACGATATACTTTATAAACCCTATATACTTAATTTCCTCAGCCCTCACTGTTTCATAAATTTCTGATTCATCAGCATTTCATTCATCACAGATAGTTGGATAATATAGGTTCCGGTTCTCAGGTTTGAAACAGGGATCTGTATGGTTTTGTTGATAGATGCCGATCTGAATTTTATAACTACTTTACCGGTCATATCGATCACCTGAACATTTACCACCCCTGGAATATTGTCACTGCCTTTGTAACTCAGCGTGAGTACATCTGACACGGGATTGGGAAACAATACCCATGAACCCGGTGAACCTTTTGATGCAGGAACCGAAGGCGCTGGAGATGATAAAAGCTGTTCTTTTGTATTTATTGTAATGATTGGTGACAGGGCAACCGTGTTATTGTATCCATCAAAGATCCTGATGCGGTAATAATTTTTCCCGGGAGTATAGAATTTATCATCAAAGGAGTATCCGTCTTCTGCTGTATAGTTGCGTACGATCCTGTCTTTTGCTGCTTCAACCCAGGACTTTCCATCCATACTTCTTAACAGCACGTAACCTGTTTTGGTTGCATTGTCAACCATATTCCAGTTTAGCTGTACTTCTCCTTTCTGGGAATCGAATTCGGCGGTGAGCTTTACCTCCTGTGCCTTTGAGGCCAAACAGGATGCCATTGTGCATATTATAAATAGCAGGTTTTTCATGGAAAGTAGGTGCAATCTTTTTTTAACGAGACGCAAAAGTGCTATAAAATATTTTGTGGCCAGCGTTAAAGAACATCTAAAAAAACATTGACTTATTACCCTGTGCAATTATCTTTGAAACCTTTTAACTCCTTTAACGAAAAAAACAAAGTTTATATGAAAGTTACTGTTGTAGGTGCAGGTGCAGTTGGAGCCACCACTGCCGATAATATTGCCAGGAAAGAATTATGCGAAGAACTGGTGCTGCTTGATATTAAAGAAGGCCTTGCAGAAGGCAAAGCGATCGATATGATGCAGACATGCACTCTTCTTGGCTTTGATACGAAGGTTGTTGGCAGCACCAACGACTACAGTAAAACCGCCGGCAGCAGTGTTGTTGTGATCACTTCGGGTATCCCGAGGAAACCTGGTATGACACGCGAAGAACTGATAGGTATAAATGCCGGTATAGTTAAAGGTGTTACACAAAATATTCTTCAGCATTCTCCTGATGCGATCATTATTGTGATAAGCAACCCGATGGATACTATGACGTACCTCGCTTTGCAATCGAGCGGGCTGCCAAAAGAAAGAGTGATCGGTATGGGAGGGATATTAGACAGCAGCCGTTTTAAATATTATTTATCAACCGCTATGGGTTGTTCTGCGGCAGACCTGCAAGCTGTAGTTATCGGCGGTCATGGTGATACTACAATGATCCCTTTAACGCGTCTTGCTACTTACAATGGAACACCTGTTTCGAATTTGCTTGATGCAGATACATTAAAAAAAGTTGCTGCCGATACAATGGTAGGCGGAGCAACTCTTACGGGCTTGCTTGGAACTTCAGCATGGTATGCTCCGGGAGCTGCAGGAGCGGCTTTGGTAGAAACCATCGTTCGTGATGAAAAGAAGTTAATGCCTTGTTGCGTAAGTCTAAACGGCGAATACGGGCAGAGAGATATTTGTCTTGGTGTACCGGTAGTTGTTGGGAAGAATGGCTGGGAAAAAATTATAGATTTCAAACTCAACGACGAAGAGCAGGCAGCCTTTAATAAAAGCGCAGATGCAGTGAGGGGGATGAACAATGTGCTGGCAACTTTAAATGTTTGAGGTTCGAATGTTGAATGTTGAATGTTGAATGTTGAATGTTGAATGTTGAATGTTGAATGTTGGAATAAGAAAACGATTTTAAAGATAAACAAAGAGGCTTTTTAATTAAAGCCTTTTTTATTTGAAGGCTGGAGAATATGTTGAATATTGAAGCATTGGTTTCGGCTCAAGGCTTCGGGCTCAGGGCTCCCGGCTCCGAACTCAGAACTCAAAAGATCATTCTTCTTCCATTTCCTCTTTAAGTTCATCAGATACTTTCACCAGTACTTTGTCTATACGATGCCCGTCCATATCTATTATTTCGAATTCAAAGCCTCGCCAATCAAAGGTTTCGCCGGTTTGAGGAATATGTTCGAGTTCATGAAGTATAAAGCCTGCAAGCGTATCATATTCCTGTTCGCCATCATTCATCCATTCAGTTTTTTCAAACTTAGTAAGGAAATTATAGAACTGGATCTGTGCATCTACTAAATAAGTTCCGTCCTTTCTTTCCACAATTTCATAATCGTCATCGGCCTCTTCTGAAATCTCTCCCACGATTGCTTTTAAAATATCATTTATGGTAATGATGCCATTCAAAGTGCCATATTCATCCACGATGAAGGCATAGTGCATTTTTGTCTGTTTAAACTTTTCGAGCACCTGGTAAGCCGTATTATTTTCAGGAACAAATAATGCTTTCTTAACCAGTTCACTTAATGGCGCATCTGGCTTCACGTACATATCTTTTACATACACCATTCCTTTCACATTGTCGATGTCGCCTTCACATACAGGATATACGGAGTGGAGATACTCACTGATTTTTTCCTTTATCGAGTCCTTGTTTTCATTTATCTCGAACCACACAATATCTGTACGATGCGTCATTAGCGACGTGATGTTCCTGTCGCCGAGATGAAAAACCCTTTCAATGATTTCTTTCTCCTCTTCTTCAATAGTTCCGTGCTCACTGCCTTCGGAGATCATCGCCTTTATTTCTTCCTCAGTTACTGCATTATCGCTTGCAGGCCTTATGTTGAAAATCGTGAAGATGCCATTGGTGATCTTGGTAAGCAGCCATACAATCGGGAACGCAAATTTACTCAGCGCATACATTGGTTTAGCTGTTGCCTTTGCAAGTTTCTCAGCCCTTATCATGCCGATCCTTTTCGGCAATAATTCTCCAACGATAATAGAAAGAAAAGTAACGAGGATAACAATCACCACCGTTGCTATAGTAGGCGCATAGGGCTTTAGTGAATCGAATTTTTCAAGAGTCGGTACAAGATACTTACTGAATTTTTCGCCTGAGTATACACCCGTTAAAATTGAAATGAGTGTGATGAATATTTGTGCGGTTGATAAAAATACTTCGGGCCTTTCCTGGAGTTTTAGCGCTGTTTGAGCTTTAGTATCTCCCTTCGCCGCACTTCCTTCCAGCCGGCTTTTCCGCGCAGATACAAGCGCTATTTCGCTCATAACAAGCAGGCCATTTATTAATATCAAACAGAATAAAATTACAATCTCTAACATAGTATCAGGAGGCTGCCAAATGTGGCAGACCTATTTTTTTGTTGAACAATTTTGCCGGCAAATATCCGATTAATAATCCTACCAGTGCCCCACAAAGAATATCGCCAGCAAAATGCACTCCAACATACACCTGCGAATAGCCGATCATAAAAGCCCATACAAATATCAACGCCCACCATTTGCTTAATCTTTTGAACGTGGTGAATATGAACATCGCCAAGGCAAAATGGTTAACTGCATGCGACGACGTAAAACTGGAACTCATTGGGCAATACTTTACAAGGAACCGTACGCTGCTGGCAATAAAAGGATCGCTGCACGGGCGTATCCTGAAGAAATTCTCCTTTATAATGGAACTGCTGATATAATCACTTGCCGAGGCAGTTGCAATGAAAATAAGGGTCCACCACCAGCCATTAATCTTAAAATTAACAGTTACAAAAAGTATCAGGAAGAAATAAAATGGAAGCCATATATACGATTCACGTATAAAAGGAAAGAATCCATCGAAGAATGAATTGTGCCATTCGCCGTTCAATTTGGAAAATACCCGGTAGTCGATCTGCCTGAGGGATTCAATAAAACTCATTATTACAAATTCGTTCGCTGCAAAAATAGCTTATTCGGTAGTCTTGCTTGCTGGTCATTAAGTCTTTGGGTCATTAAGTCATTAGGGCATTCCCGGTTTGCTTGTCACCGAACCTTGAGGTTTTCAAATTGCAGGGTTTCAAGAATCAAAAATTTATTATCAAAAAATTAATAATTCGAATGTCCAATGCCCCAATGCCTAATGACTCAATGACCAATGACATGATTATCTTTATCTCATAAATTAGAAGATGCGATCAGCAAAGATTTCCCGGGTTATAAGATGGACATTGGCTACTGGTTTAACTTTCCTCGTTTTCTTAACGTTGATGCGGTTCGTCTTCTTCTATTATTTTAAACCCGGAGGATATTCTTTTAGCAATTGTTTCGACGCTTTTTTGTTAGGACTACGATATGATTTGAGGACCGTGTGTTGCATCATCCTGCCTATATTTTTGATAGGCAATCTTCACATTGAATACAGGGAAAAACGCAAGCCGGATATTCCAAGCATACTTCGATTGTTATTTACATTGGCGATAATGACGGTGATTATTTTTCTTTTAAAAAATAATAAAGGAAGCCTCACTACGATCATATCCGTTATCGTATTGTTTGCTCTAATACTTTTTTGGGCATTCAAAAAGGGAAGTTGCAATCCGTTTGCAAATAATTTTTCAAAAAGACTTTGGAAAACTTATTTGCTGCTCGTCACCATCGGGCTTGTAATAATATATGTTGTAGACCTGCAGCACTACGATTATTTGCATCAGCGCTTAAATGCCAGCGTGCTTAATTATACCGAAGACGCGAAAATATCTTACAAAATGGTGTGGCAAACGTACCCGGTTGTGAGACTGCTGCTGGCGATGATAGTCGCCATCGTGATCTTATACTGGTTGATCAATGTGTGGTACAAAAATATCCGTCGATCTTCGGTGAGAAGCAGGTACAGGATAATCTCTTTTATCATTTTCTTTATTGTGCTTGCCATCGGAATTTTTGGAAGGGTAGGACAATACCCATTACGATGGAGTGATGCATTTGCCTTCGGCGATGAATTTAAAGCAAGCCTTTCTCTCAATCCTGTACAAAGTTTTTTTAGCACGTTACAATTCAGGCATTCATCGTATGATGAAAAGAAAGTGCGTTCCTATTATCCTTTGGTTACTTCTTATCTAGGAGTTCAAAATCCGGATAGTGTAAAATTGAGTTATGAGAGAATTGCCGCCGTTGCAGATACCAACCCAAACAAACCAAATGTTGTTCTGGTTATCTGCGAAAGCTTTAGCGCCTACAAGAGCAGCATGTGGGGAAATCCTTTAAATACCACTCCTTATTTTAATGAAATGTGTAAGCAGGGGGTTTTCTTCGACCATTGTTTTTCTCCTGCTTATGGAACGGCCCGCGGTGTATGGGCAACTATCACAGGGATTCCCGACGTTGAAAGTCCGAATACTGCAAGCCGCAACCCTGCAGCAGTTGACCAGCATACGATCATCAATGACCTTAACGGCTACAGCAAATTTTATTTTCTTGGAGGAAGTACAAGTTGGGCTAACATTCGGGGTTTGCTCACGAATAATATTAAAGACCTCCACCTTTATGAAGAGGGAGATTTTAAGGCAAAGGCCATTGATGTTTGGGGGATAAGTGATAAGCATTTGTTTTTGGAAGCAAATGATATTTTAAAGCAACAATCATCACCTTTCTTCGCTGTAATTCAAACAGCAGATAATCACAGACCGTATACAATTCCTTCAGAGGATAAAGATGAATTTGTGATGAAAGAATTTCGTGTGGATTCCCTGAGGAAATATGGGTTCGATAATAACGCTGAATTAAATGCTTTCCGCTATACAGATTTTTGTTACCAGAAATTTATTGAAGCCGCAAAAAAAGAAAAATATTTTTCCAACACGATATTTGTTTTTGTAGGCGACCATGGAATTCGTGGCAATGCAGGAAACATGTTCCCGAAATGCTGGACAGACTTTGGTATCACGACCCAGCATGTTCCATTGTTGTTTTATTCGCCCGGTTTATTAAAGCCAATGCGTTCAAACAGAACCTGCTCGCAAGTGGATATTCTTGCATCGGTTGCCTCGCTTCTTAAGGTTCCGTACCGTAATACGACTATGGGTAGAAATTTATTTGATACGCTTCGATATAAATCTATACTATTCGAAGACAGGGCTTTTATATGGGATCCGGATGTTAAACAGATCGGGATGATGACGAATGACTATTGTTATGTAAAAAATTTGCTAACAGGGAAGGATGCTTTTGTTTCTGCAAAAAATAATGAACCATTGCCGGCTGATGCAACCGCCAATGACAAGAAACTCTTGCAGGAACTCACCGAGGCCTGGTTCGAAACGGCAAAATATATGTTGTTAAATAACAAAAAATCAGGGCATTAGCCCTCCAATTTCTCCAAACGTTTTTTACTTTTGCACGTTCATCGCTTACGGATCAATGGTCTATAAATTAAAAATTCCCAAAACTATACCTGTTACTGTGCAATGGCTTGCCAAGTTGTGGGGCATTTATTTCATTCTTTTCACTTTATTCAGGGTAGCAACCTATTTTCTTTTCCGGCCGGTAAGGGTTTCATTTACCTCGCTTCTTCCTTCATTTTGGCTGGGTTTTTTGTTTGATGCCAAGTGGATATCAATATTATTACTTCCTATTGCAATTCTCTCTGTCAATCGCAGATTTTCTCCATTTTATTCTGAAAAAAATAAACGCTGGTGGTCGTATTACCTCGCATTCGTTACACTGATCGTGTTGTTTTTCTTTGGAGCAGACTTCGGGAATTTTAGTTACAATCATACAAGGATAAACGCAAGTGCCTTGAATTTTGCCGAAGACCCGATCATATCTTTCAGAATGCTTTGGGAAAGTTACCCGATGGTATGGATCCTTATCGGCTTGTTCCTGTCTGTGGCCCTGATAGCAAAATTGTTCCGTTCAACTCATGTTCATACATTAAAGAGAAATTTGCAGGGAAACATTATGTATAAAAAAAGATGGCATGTAGGCGCCATTCTTTTTTTAGCGTGGAGTCTTTATGGATTATTTTCTTTTACTCCGTTGAAGTGGAGCGAAGCTTTTAAGTTCAATGATAATTTCAAATCTTATTTAGCCTTAAACCCGTTACAGAATTTCTTTACAACATTGCGTTTCAGAAATCCTTCTTTCGATGATGCAAAGGCAAAAGAATATTTCCCTCTTGTTGCCGATTTTTTACAACTTGATTCTTCCAATATTGTTTCGAAAACTTATGAGAGAACCGGTGAGCCGGCAAGCCATGCACTCGAAAGCCGGCCAAACGTGGTATTGGTGATATGTGAAAGTTTCAGCATGTACAAGAGCAGCATGAGTGGCAACCCGTTGAACACAACTCCGTACTTTAAAAAACTATGTGACGAAGGAATTTTCTTCGACAGGTGCTTCAGTGCAACATTTGGAACAGCACGCGGTGTGTTTGCGGTATTAACGGGTACTCCGGATGTGCAGTTGTCTAAATTCTCTACGCGAAACCCTGAAGCGATCAACCAGCATACCATCATTAATAATTTTGAAGAATATAAGAAGTTTTATTTCCTCGGTGGCAGCAGCGACTTCAACAATTTCGAAGGGCTGGTGAAGAATATAAGGGACGTAAATATCTACCAGGATGGGTCTTATAAATCGAAGGCATTGAATGTTTGGGGTATCAGTGACAAAAATCTTTTTCTCGAAGCCAATGATATTTTAAAGAAGCAGGACAAGCCATTCTTTGCGATCATTCAAACAGCCGACAACCACAGGCCATTCAGCATTCCCGAAGAAGATAATGACTTTGAAAAAAGAAATGTAAGCCCGGAATTTTTAAAGAAATACGGTTTTGAATCGATCGAGGAATTTCATGCTTTTTGCTACACCGATTATTGTTTTAAAAAATTTATGGATGAAGCTAAGAAGCAACCATACTTTAATAATACCATCTTTGTTTTTATCGGAGATCATGGAGTGGAAGGCGAAGCAGGAGAGATGTATCCGAACGCATGGACGACGGCAAGGCTGAGCGACGAGCATGTGCCCTTGTTGTTTTATGCGCCTGCATTGTTAACCGCTCAAAAAAGAAATGAAGTTGTTTCGCAGATCGATGTGATGCCAACTCTTGCCGGCATGCTTCACCAGTCGTACACAAATACAACTTTGGGAAGAGATCTTTTGAATACAAAGGATAAAATGAATTCAGCTTTCATTATCCGGCACGATGAGGGCGACATTGGTGTTGTGACTGATGATTATTACTTCGTAAAGAACATCCGTATTAGCAAACAGGAACTCGTTCCAATGCGATCTAACTCCATTGATTTGACAACTGCGCAACGGGATTCCATAAAGCAGAAATTATCCGATCTTACTTCGGCTATTTATGAAACGTCTAAATGGATGCTGGTGAATAATAAGCGCGGTAAGGATGAATGATAATGTGAGTTGTGAGTATAGAGTCGTAATCTTCTAAGAAAGTGGCGGTTCAATACTCACCCCTGACAACTCGCAACTCACTTCTTTCTAGCTATCATAATCATTCTCGGAGATTTCTTCACATCATAGCTGTTGAAAGAGTAATCACCGAATACCTCCTGTACCTGGAGGTCGTTATAGGCAAACATATCTGTAAAGTCTCCGAGGGAAAATTTAGCAACTTTCTCAATGTATTCCAGCGGTTCTTCAAGTTCATCATCTTCTACGACTATCTTTTTAAAGAAGTGCGTTTCGTCAAACCATTTCGTAATATAATAGTTTACATCGTCTACCTCTTTCTCGGATTTATGAACAAGATGATCTTCGGCATAATGAACATTAAGATAATCCAAGACAAAAATACCCTGCTGCTTCAAAGATTGCGCAATTGTGCGGATTGAATTGTCGTGTTCCCTTCGTGTTCTGAAATATCCGAAGCTGGTAAAAAAGTTAAACGCGTAATCGAAATAATTTATCCAGAAAGGCAGGCGCATATCATGCAGGAAAAACTGCAGGTTGTCCGTCTCATATTGTTTTGCATCCCGTATACTGTCTTCCGAAAGATCGATCCCGGTAACATCAAATCCTTTTGCTGCCAGCAATCTTGAATGCCTTCCTCTTCCGCAGGCAACATCGATCATTCTGGATGATGGCTCTGGCTTTAAATGCTCTATGAGTTTGTCGATGAATGCAGCCGCTTCCTTCTCATCCCGCTGGAAATACAACTTATGATAGTAAGGAGAATCAAACCATTTTTCAAACCAGGCTGTCATAATAAATTGCAGATTGTAGATTACAGGTTGCAAATTAGTGAATACCAACCATAATGTTTGAGGTTCGAGGTTCGGGGTTCGAAGTTAAGGACCCAACCGGCAAGGTGTAACTTCTCTCTCCAAGCCGACCTCGAACTTCGAACCTCGAACCTCAAACTTCAAACGGTATTTTCATTACTTTTGCTCCCTCACAAAACTACTGAACTGTGGCATTGATAAAAAGCATATCCGGCATTAGAGGAACGATAGGAGGCAAGCCCGGCGATACCCTTTCTCCATTGGATATTGTAAAATTTACAGCGGCTTTTGGCAGCAGGTTATTGCAAAGCAACAATAAGAAGATCGTTGTGGGCCGCGACGGAAGGATAAGCGGCGCAATGGTGAGCGAGCTTGTTGTAAACACGCTGCTGGCACTTGGTTTCGATGTGGTTGACCTTGGATTGAGCACGACCCCTACAGTGGAGATCGCGGTTACAATGGAAAATGCGGCGGGTGGAATCATCCTTACTGCAAGCCATAATCCCAAAGAATGGAATGCGTTGAAGTTATTAAATAGCAAAGGGGAATTTATCAATGCAGAGGAAGGCGAAGAGGTACTGAAACTTGCAGAAAAAGAGGATTTTAATTTTGTTACAGTAGATAAGTTGGGCGCATACACGCAGGATGATTCTTACCTTCAAAAGCATATCGATGCTGTTGTAAATTATGAATTGGTTGATGTAGCTGCAATAAAAAAATGCAAGTACAAAATAGTGGTTGACGCCATCAACAGCACAGGGGCAATCTTCATTCCTGCATTATTGAAAGCGCTTGGAGTAAAAGAAGTGATAGTATTGAACGAAGAAGTGAATGGAAAATTTGCTCATAATCCTGAGCCATTACCAGAGCATCTGACCGGTCTTAGCAGCGAAGTTAAAAAGCACAACGCCGACCTTGGTATTGCTGTTGATCCCGATGTTGATCGTCTTTGTTTTGTTTGCGAGGACGGAAGTATGTTTGGAGAAGAGTATACTTTGGTTGCCGTGGCAGATTATATTTTGAGTAAAAGAACCGGCAATACTGTGAGTAATATGTCATCCACAAAAGCTTTGAAGGAGGTGACTGAAAAACACGGAGGAAAATACTTCCCTTCGGCAGTCGGCGAGGTGAATGTTGTAAATAAAATGAAAGAATCGGAGGCTGTAATTGGAGGGGAAGGGAATGGCGGTATTATCGTTCCTGATTTTCATTATGGCAGGGACGCTTTGATCGGTGTTGGTTTATTCCTTACCCATCTTGCACATTCCAAAAAAAGTATAAAGCAATTAAGAGGCAGCTATCCTGATTATTTTATTTCCAAGAATAAGATCGCATTGGAAAAGAATATCGATGTAAAGGAGGTCTTCCAAAAAATAAAAGACAAGTATAAGAACAACCCGATTAATACCGAAGATGGATTGAAGATAGAGTTTGACAATGACTGGGTACATCTTCGTACTAGCAATACAGAACCCATCATCAGGATATATTCAGAAAGTAATTTTGAAACTACTGCTGAAAATATTGCGAAGAAGCTAATGAAAGATATTAGTGAAGTAATGTAGTTTTTTTGTCCATAGACCATCGACCATGGTCCATGGAAGCAAGCTTTAACTATGGTCTATGGTCCATGGACTATTGACAAGAAATGACCTTAACATGACCCGAATCTATTTTGACAATGCGGCGACTACCGCCCTCGACCCGGAAGTGCTGGAAGCTATGATGCCATACCTTACAGAGAAGTTTGGTAATCCTTCTTCTATTTATTCTTATGGACGGGAAACAAGATTAGCCATTGAGAATGCAAGAAAATCCGTAGCTAAAATTTTAAATGCGCATCCTGCAGAAATATTTTTCACCAGTGGCGGAACTGAAAGCACTAATACGGCCATCAATGCTTCTGTTCGCGACTTAGGTTGTAAAAGGATAATCAGTTCGCAGCTTGAGCACCATGCAACATTGCATACAATCGAAAATTTAGATTGTCGCAATGAAGCAAAACTTAGTTACGTAAATGTTTTGCCTAACGGCCAGATCGATATTGCCCATCTTGAAAAGCTTTTATCAGAAAGCAAAGAGAAATGCCTCGTTACTTTAATGCACGCCAACAATGAGATCGGCACTATTCTCGATCTTGATGCAGTTGGAAAGCTTTGTAAACAACACAATGCAGTTTTTCATTCTGATACTGTTCAAACTGTCGGGCATTTTCCCTTCGATCTTCGTAACACACCTGTTCATTTTATTACCGGCGCCGCTCATAAATTTCACGGGCCGAAAGGGGTTGGAATTTTATACATCAATGAGAATGTAAAAATAAAACCGTTTGTTCATGGTGGAAGCCAGGAACGGAATATGAGGGCCGGAACTGAGAACCTGTACGGTATAATCGGTTTTGCGAAAGCCCTTGAAATTGCTACCGGTAACTACGAAACCGACAGCACCTACATCAAGGAGATAAAGTTGTACATGATGGAGCAGCTGAAGAAAAGTATTCCAGGAATTTTCTTCAACGGCGACCCAACAGGCAACAGTCTTTATACAGTTTTGAATGTAAGTTTTCCAAAGACAGAAAAGTCGGAGATGCTTCTCTTCAATCTCGACATCAACAATATCTGCGCAAGCGGAGGCAGTGCGTGTACATCAGGTGCCGATGCCGGCAGCCATGTGATCCGCGCCATCAACAATAACCCGAATAAGGTTACCGTTCGATTTTCGTTCAGCCGGCACAACACAAAAGAAGAAGTGGATGTAGTTGTTCAAAAATTGAAGGAGCTGATTTGATATGAGGTTCGAGGTTTGAGATTCGAGGTTGCTCCACCACTTATAAATGCCTAATTAATATCCGAAGCTGAAGTTATACGTCATTGCGAGTCCCTCTAGCAGACACTTGTGGTAAAGGAGTTGGCGGGACGAAGCAACCCCCTGCATAAGCTTGTCCTCTTGTACTCCATACTTTATTTACTCTCCTTCCTCCTTACTTTACGATATCAAACCGATCAAATAATGATTTTTTTCTCTACACCATCCAGGAAAAAAACCTTTCTCTTCTTAATCATCTTGTGTAAATTCATGCACCTAATAAAACCTATATGAAATATATCACACTAGCGATTGCAATAAGTTTCCAACTCAATAATGCGATAGCACAGGATTGTGCTGTTTCGGTTGATGCACTCAAAGGAAAGTATGATGGAGAATGTAAGAATGGAAAAGCAGAGGGCAAAGGCAAAGCCACCGGAACGGATACATACGACGGGGAATTCAAGGCCGGTCTGCCCCATGGGAAAGGGAAATATGTATGGAATAACGGGAGCTCATTTGATGGCGAATGGAACAAAGGCAATAAACAGGGCTATGGAGTGATGACGTACAAACTTGCCGCTAAGGACAGTATAATTGACGGCTACTGGAAGAAGGATATATATGCAGGCAAATATGAAAAACCATACTTAATTCATAGAAAAACAAGGGATATATCCGAAGTCCGTTGCCGGAAGACTGATGCCGGTATAAACAGGTTAGAGTTTTTTCTTGAGAGTGAAACAGGAGGCCTTGCCACAAGCTTCGGAGGCGGTATTAACTCTAAGCCGACATTAACAGACATCGCAGTCTTAACAGGGAACTATGAACGAAGGAATACGAATCCCGACATAGGCAAAAAAACAAGTTACACTTTCGAAGATGTCACCTTTCCATTCAGAGCGATCTTTACAATTGGTAATGAACAGGTTGAAGTCGAATTTTTCGAGGCTGGGAGGTGGGTGATGGACGTGAAGGTGCATAATTAATTAGGATTGGGTTGTTACCCGAATTTATTTGTGTCTCTTATCTTTTTTAGATTTATTATTTATTTTGAAATCTTAGTTACATGCCAGCCAGCGAAAGGCTTTACAGTCGCGCAGTTTGGGCCTCCATCTTTGCCGGTTCCCGGAACTTTTGTCTCTAAAATATTGTTTGGATCTGCTAACAAAAGTTTGATAATCGCAGGTGAAATATCTTTTAAAGGAATTTTCAGCCTTCGGCTCCATGCAGTATCTGCCTGGCCTGCATATGTACCGATGTCGATGTAAATAAATCGTTCAGCAGGCGGTCCCTGTACAAATGGCCCCAGGAAATTAGTTGAAGAAGTGTCGCCGGCCTTTACTGAAATGGTAAAGTCAAACTGCAAATCTTGCTTATCAGACATTTGCTTTTGCAGTGTTTCGTATTTACTTCCGCTTCCTTTTTGAATTCCAAAAACGCAACCCGGAGGAGGGCTTTCTAAAATAATTCTGAGCGGTATTTCCTGGTTCATTTTAGAGTTGGAAGTTGATTCTTTTCCGATCCGGAGTTTGTTGGTTAATAAATTTATTGTAATTGATTAGGATCTTAAAACAAAGCCATCCAAAATCCGGATGGCTTTGAAAAACTTTTATTTAGTACTCATAAATTCTAAAACAAATTATAGTTCGGCCAGGTTATGCTTGATTCTGCAATTGCCTTTGCCAACGGATACATTCCATTCCAATGGCACTCATCATTCGCAGGACGTGTATTGATTGTTATGGCAACCGATACACCATTATCAAAATGTCCGAGATGTGCAAGAGTTCCGGTCATACAACCATTGTGCATATACCAATTACCATTTGCTTTCCATCCTTTTGCATAATCACCGGCACCTTGCGACATGGAAGGAGTAAGCATGGTATTAATGGTGCCTCCACCTAATACATCCGGACGATTATTTTCCTTATCTACTCCACTCATGAACATCAACAGATCGATCGGCCGTGCTATCCATCCGCCGTTTCCATCCATCCTTGTAAGGTGCAGGTTGTATGGATTGCCTCCGTAATAAGTCACTTCATTTGGAGCGTTGCCTGCTTCAGTATCACTTCCGATCTGCATTTTGGTTATTCCGCATTTGCTTAGGATGGCGCTCTTTACATAGTTCTGGTAAGTTTGTCCGCTCTTCTTTTCAATCACTCTTGCAAGTAAAAAATAATTCCAGTTATTGTAATTATATTTTACACCTGGAGATGTAGGCTGGTCGTAATTTTTATTTACCCAAGCCAAAATTTCGCTGTTGTTCATATCATAATTCTGCCATACACCATCACTCGTATAGCCAGTACTGTGTTCAAGACAAGTCTGCACAGTTATTTTTTCCAGGTCAGCTTTATCAATGCATGCACCGGCTACTGCACAGGGATTGCCGAGTATTCCACCGGGGCCAAATAATTTATCTGAGAGATTAAGTTTATTTTCTTCAACCAGGTTCATGATTGCTGTTGCAGTAATTGGTTTGCTTACACTCGCTATCCTGAATAAGCTATTCGGAGAAACAATTTCACCGGTAGTCTTGTTAGCTTTTCCATACCCTTTTGCAAACACCAGCCTTCCATTTTTCATTACCGCTATTGAAAGCCCTGGTATATCAGAATCGTCCATGTACTTTTTTACTTTGCTATCGATGAAGCTGAGATCGTTGCCACTCAATCCGCCACCATTCCATATCGCAGCAAACAAAGGCTTGCCACCCACGCTGTATGCTACCATTTGTTTTAGCGTTGCACCCTGGTACCATGAATTATCAAACTCTGCCTGGTACACTTGTCCGCCCATACCATGCCTTGCATACACACCGGTATTCACTTTCTCCCATATTGCCGCGTATTGGTCCGCGCCGTTGACTTCAAAGCCGCTGATGCGTACCGGGCGATAACCCTGTCCCCATAAAGTGTTGAATTCAGTTTGATATTGTGCGGCGCTCATGCTGTGTCTTGCAACGTTAGCTGGTAAATTATTTTTTTCCCAAACCGCTGCGTATCGTTCCTGTCCGCCTTTTGTATAACCGCAAACGTCCATGAGCCTGTAGCCAGCGTTTGCATTGTTGGTAAATTCTGTTTGATAAGCTGCGGAGCTTAGATCATGTTTTGCTATCCAGGCACCTGAAGGCTTGTGAAAGATGCAGGCAAAACGAACCTGGCCACCCACATTGAAGGCACTGATACGGCCCGGGCGGTAGCCTTTTGCTTTTTGATCATTCACTGCCGCCTGGTACTCTGCCTCACTCATAGCGTGGCGTGCGGTCCACTCAGGCCCCGACTCTTTATTCCAGATAGCACCGTAAGTCTCCTGTCCGTTCATGCTGTAGCCGGTAACATCAGCAAGCCTGTAACCCTGGCCGACGTACTTTGTAAATTCACTTTGATAAGTTGCACTGCTCATATTATGGCGGGCAATAAATTGAGAATAGAGGGAAAGAGGTAGTAAACAAACGATGATCAGGATGATTCGAACCTTTGAAACATTGCGTGCAGATTTCATAACAACTTTTTTAGGGGTGAATAAATTGGTGAGGAATTTTAGAAAGGTTGCAGAAGTTAGGAGAGGGATCGGATTGCTAACATAAGACATTAAAAGAGAATATGCAAAATGTAGCTTAATATATTTAATGGCATAAAACTGCTAAAATATTTTTTGCAGCATAAATCATTTTTCAGTTCTCACACTAATTGGCATTAGGTCGGGCTAACAAAATTTTTTTGACTCATCTTATTTTTTTCTAATTTTTTTTTGATATTACATTGAATATGATTTCACGCAGAGACTTTTTAAAGAATGCCACACTCACTGCAGGGGGCCTTTTAGTTGGCGCCGATAGCTTCAGTAAAAATTTTCTTGTTACCAAACCTAAGGTCATCATTATTGGTGCAGGGTTCTCAGGACTTGCAGCTGCATACCAACTGAAGAAAAGAAAAATAGATTTTGTAATTCTTGAGGCAAGGAACCGTATTAGTGGACGCGTATTTTCTCATACTATCGACGAGGCAGAAAATCTTGTAGTGGAACTCGGGGGAGAGTGGGTTGGTGAATCTCACGAAAGAGTGATCGCACTATGCAAAGAATTTGGGCTGGAGCTTTTCAATAACCAGATGAGTACTCACCTGATTTACCGCGGGAAATATTCTAAAGATGGTGAATGGGATTATTCTCCCGATTGGAAAAAGAAATTCGGTAAGCTGCTGGATAACTATCATCACTTAACGCAGTCACAAAAACTTGAGCTGGATAGAATGGATTGGTGGCGGTATCTCGTAAATAATGGTTGCGATGGAAGAGACCTTGATATTCGTGAATTGCTCGACAGTACTGACTTTGGCGAGAGTATTCGAAATATCTCTGCTTTCGCGGCGCTGGCTGAATATGCAGAGAGTAGTCCCCACAATGAAATGGATATGAAGATCCGGGGTGGTAACAGTATGCTGGCAAAAAAATTTGCAGAAAAGATCGGCGATAACAAAATAAAACTTCAGCATTCAGTAGCAAGGATTGTTCAAAAAGACAAGGTAACCGTATACTGTGCAAACGGTGAAAAGTTTGAAGGAGATAAAATTATTTGCACGGTTCCCACTTTCGCATTGCAAAAAATAAAATGGGAACCGGGTTTACCAAAAGAAAAAATGGTTGCAATGAATGCATTGCAATATGCGAGAATAAATAAGAACATCTTTTTATTTGACGAACGTTTCTGGAAAGATGAAAGTTTTGATATGGTAACCGATACTCCTGTTCACTACTTTTATCACGGTACGAAAAACCAACCAGGAACGAAAGGCGCATTAGTTGGTTATTCTATTGGCGATAAAGCCGATGTGATTTCAAAGCAGGATGAAGCATTCAGATCTGCCCTTGTTCAGCAATGTGTACAACCTGGCTTTCCGGGAATTCAAAACAAAATTATCAAACAGGTAAATTATTACTGGGGTGAAGATGAATTTTCGAAAGGCAGTTATGCCGTTTATGGCAAAGGGCAGTGGTTTGGAATACAACCAATACTAAGAAGGTCCTTTCTTCATACGCATTTTGCAGGCGAACACTTAGCCGACTGGCAGGGATTTATGGAGGGGGCAATTGAAACAGGAGAAACTGCAGCGGGAAAGATATGAGACGCTACCGCTTCAAGCTTCAAGGAAAAAGATTTTACTTCAGATAAGTCATAAAACCGCCTGAACCTGGCACCCACGCTTGTTACCTGAGCTCGCAGCTTTTAGCCTGATTTTTTTTGCAGTTTGACTTTTTAATAAGAAATTTACTCCCCTTTCCGTACCTCCTGATGCTTGCATTCTGAACTTTATCTATTTTCTTTTTTCTTTCAATTCAATTCCTGTTTAACCTCTTCACCAAAACAGTTCTTTAGATACGAGAGACCTAAGTGATTTTTTAGATGATCATTAATAAGATAATTTCTTATAGACCTACCTGTAATCAAAATTATTTTTTTAACCTAAAAACTAAAGATCATGAAAAAAGTTTCATTGTTTTTCGCAGGAACAGTTATCCTTTTATTTGTTGTTGCATCAACATCTTTCAGAAATTCACCGCCTAAAACTTCTTCAGCGAGCGGCCAGGGTGGATTGTTACTACCATATATGAATGGCGTTCCCCAACACTTTTCATTCCATGCTTCAAAAGATGCCGGTGGAAATGTTTCCGGTTCATGGGAATCTTCAAGCCCGGGCCAGGATATCAGGACTCATGGCAACATTACCTGCTTAACAATACTGCCAGATGGCAAGACCGCTGTAATGGGTGGTGTTATTACACAGGTTGATGGAAACGGTTTTCCTTTTGTAGTTGTTGGAGGTTCCATTTGGTTTAAAGTACAAGACAATGGCGAAGGCTCAAATGCTCCGGAGGACACGTTTTCAGATTACTTTTTCGGCAACTTTGGTTGCACAAATTTTAATGTTGTTCTTTATCCAATCTCGAACGGCAACATCCAGGTAAAACCTTAATTGATTCAGATATTTATTGGCAATAAACTTGCCTACGAAAACAGCCGGGATCTGCCCGGCTGTTTGAGTATTGTGGTCCTTTCTTTAAAATCGGAATCGCCCTACCGCTCTCTTCTTCTCTTTCGTATCAATATAAAAATATACACAGCTACTACAACGGTCATTATGGTTCCCGATACTTCTAACATTTCAATTGTAGCTTAATTTTTTTATCAGTTCTTCCGGAAGCTTTGGTAATTTTTTTCTTTCAATTAAAAAAGTAGAGAGACTTTCTATATCCCGGAAAATATAATGCTTGGTCAACGCTCCTTCGAGATAACCAGAGCCGGAAGTATTGCCAGTGCCGGTTCTCATACCGATCATCCTGCGAACCATTACAAGATGCTTATGACGCCAGCCCGCCATCTGGTGATCGATTTCCACTAAATTGTCCAATACCTGGTAAGACGTTTGGAAAACAGGAAAATCCCTGTACAGCATAATAAACAATGCAGCTCTCATAGCAGAGGAAGACAAAGTCGTTTTTCGTGCTTGCGCTTCTTCATCAGTCATTGAATTTTGTTTTCCAAAAAACACAAGATCGAAATCATTGATGTTACCTGCTTCTCTTTGTGTTAATCCTCCCTTATAAATTTTCCTGTAATCGCTCCAGAATGGATGCAGGTCATCATCAGGTTTGTGATAGCTTTCCCAGAATTCTTCTTCAAAAAAAGGCATCCTTTCCAGCCAGTTATTAATGAGAGACAATAAAGAGCTCTCAGTTTCAAGTTTATTTATCCTCTCAAAATCGTCTTTTGTAAATCCGCCTGCATCCGTGCGTTTATAATATTCTTTCTGGTGCCGATCCTGCATAGTTAATCCCAGCGCAGCTTCCACGAGCCTGAACTGTAAGCTCTGGAAACCGGATGAGGGCACAAGAAGATTTCTAAACTCAAGAAAATCCAGTGGTGTCATAGTATCCATCAACCCCACCTGCTGATTCAGTAATTCAAGTATTCGAACCACGCGACGCATCCTGTGGCGCACGAGATTGAGATCTTCAGAGTTGTCGTCAATTTTAGTTTTTTTGAAAACATCTCTTATAAAATCCAATTCGAAAAGTACCTGCTTAAACCAGAGCTCATACGCCTGGTGAACTATAATAAAAAGCATTTCATCATGTGCGGGCTCATTTCCTTTTTTAAAGCTCTCGGGATGTTGCGCATCTAATATCTTGTCGAGTTCAAGATAGTTACTGTAATACATCGAACTTTTTTCCATCAACATTTTCTTTACGTGTCAAAACTATGCTTTCGTGAATAGGTAGACAAATTATGAATTCATATAAAAATAAGTTTTACAAAACTAATTATTCAACGATCGGTTTCTTTATAGTGAGCTTTCTTATTGCCACAAGGTGAGAAAATAAAACTACCGGCACAATAAAACACGGCAGCCATACAAAAGGAAAATAAAGCAGCGCGATATTAGGCTGGTCAAATGCAAATTGCTGGAAACGGAATGGAGCAGAAAGCACTGCATTGATCACGATGTTCAATAAAAACAGCAGGCATATGATATTCCAGAATAGCAGGAAACCTTTACTCAGCCTGCGTTTTACAAAACCAAAGTAGGTCACAAGAGGTGCAGAAATCCCGGCGAGGATGTCAAAATTCCTTCCTTTGAACGTCATTAACCTTGGAACAAATTTTTCGATGAACAGCCACCATAAAATTATTTCAACAAACACTCTTACCACGTGCAGCCGGGTTAAAATTTTCAGGGGCAGGCTATCAATAAATCTCCTTCCCGGTCTCGTTATAAAAAGTATAAGTATAAATAAGAGTGCGGGCGCAACCATTAAAGCAAATCGTGGAGGCATCGTATCAGTAATTAAATAAAAGTCCAGAAGTCCGAGGATCGTATGCAGTGCAAGCCATAAGATAATTATTACCGAAACCAATGCAACCGTCTTGAGAGAATTATTTTTCCTTACAGCTTCAAAGAAAAACATAAATGTAAGCAGGGTTGTAAGGATAAAAAGCCCCGGAATATAGAAGGGCAGATTGCTAAGCATATGTTTTGGTTTAAGGCAAAGTTAGCCATGAATTTTACACCAGTAAACACGAATAATTATTAGTGGTTCTCTATTGGGGCAAATTCGTGTAATTCACGGCTTTCTTTTACCTTCAGTCAAAATTATTTTTCATGAAAATGAAACGATTACTTGCCGTAGCATTTCTTTTATCATATCAAATCATTACCGCACAAACGTCTCACCCTGCGTGGAGCGCTCAGAGTAATATTTACGAAGTGAATCTGCGGCAATATTCAGCTTCGGGCTCGATAAAAGATTTTGAAAAACATTTGCCAAGGTTAAAAAATATGGGTGTCGAAATTCTCTGGTTTATGCCCATTACTCCCATCGGTATTGAAGGCCGGAAAATGACAGAGTCCGAGCTTGGAAGTTATTATGCGGTGAGGAATTACAAAGCTGTGAATGAAGAATTTGGAACAATGGCAGATTGGAAAGCATTCGTAAACCGTGCACACAGCATGGGTTTTAAAGTGATAACCGACTGGGTGCCGAATCATTCTTCCCCTGATAATCACTGGATAAAAGATCATCCGAATTTTTATGTAAAAGATTCTGCTGGAAATTTTGTTTGGCCGTACGACTGGACGGACACACGCAAACTGAATTATAATGACCGGGAGTTACGTGATAGCATGATTGATGCCATGAAGTTTTGGATAAAAGAAACTGGCATCGATGGATTCAGGTGTGATGTTGCCGGTGATGTGCCCGATGATTTCTGGAAAGAATGTATTGCTGCTTTGAAAAAAGTTAAGAATGTTTTTATGCTGGCGGAAGGAGAGAAGCCGGAATTACATCTTGCAGGCTTTGATGAAACCTACGCATGGAGTATGATGGGAGTGATGGCTGATGTGTACAATGGAAAAAAGAAGTTATCATATTTTGATTCCGTATTGAATCGTAACATCGAAAGGTTTCCAAGGAATTCTTACCGCATGTATTTTACTACCAATCATGATGAGAACAGCTGGAATGGAACTGAGTTTGAAAAATATGGTGATGCATATAAAACCTTTGCCGTGTTTAGTCAAACAATGTATCAGAGCGTACCACTTATTTACAGTGGACAGGAAATGCCAAACAAAAAGCGCCTCAAGTTTTTCGTCAAAGACCCTATAGAGTGGACAGGCAAATATGGACTCGCATCTTTTTACAAAACTTTATTGAAGCTTCGCAAAAGCAATCCTGCGTTAGCTGCGGATGCTTCTTATAGAAGGTTGATCACTGCCAATGATGTTTCGATCTTTGCATATTTAAGAGAAAAGGCGGGGCATAAAGTTGCGGTGATATTAAACTTATCCAACCAGCCTCAAAGATTTACAATAAAAGATAAAAGTATTTACGGCCAGCCGATGAATGTTTTTATGGGCGTGAAAGAAAAAGTTACTGCAACTCATGTTTTTAGTATTGAGCCGTGGGGGTACATTGTTTATGATTATAAGTAGATGTGCTGATGTGCTGATGTGCTGATGTGCTGATGTGCTGATGTGCTGATGTGCTGATGTGCTGATGTGAATAAATGAGTGAGTAAAAATACCCAGATATTCGGATTGAAAATTAGTTCTTAGACGAAGATATGATCTTGCTTAGCACTTTGAGGATTGAGATAATATTCTCCGAAAGCTTGTTAGGACTGGGATAGTTCTCGGATACAGCACATAGGTCAAGCCAGTATCCTGTCTCTTCAGCCTCCTTATAAGCGACCTTTAATTTGTGAATGAAATCATTTTTGCTTTCTGCTCCTTGAGCTTCTCTGACATTTGCCCCTATCGATGTGCCACTCCTAAATAACTGGTTGGCGAGATTATATTTCCTGAGTGATTCGAGTTTTCGGTAAATACTATAATATCAATCGAAAACTGAAAACTTAATTGCATAATAAGATTGTCGGATTGCTGCATGAGAACATTTTTTCAAATTTCTCTCAATTTGATCCATCGGTAATCGAGAAAAAACTCACTTCAGTTTGCCTATTTTCTCATCATTAATCAGCACATCGTTAATCAGCACATTGGCACATCGTTAATCAACACATCATTTTACCATATTTTTAATCTCCTGCAATTTTAGAAGTGCTTCAACAGGGGTGAGGCGGTTAATATCAACGGCTTCAAGTATTTTTCTTATATCGTCAAATGTTTGTGAGTGAGCATCAAATATGCTCAACTGCACCTGAGGTGCTGATAATTTTCTTACAGTATCATTAATGGTGCTCCCTTCACCCGTATCCACATTTTTTTCTTCTAACTGTTTTAATATCTCATTTGCCCGCTCAATTAGTGATGGAGGCATTCCTGCCATCTTCGCAACATGAATACCAAAACTGTGAACACTTCCACCGGGAGCAAGCTTGCGTAAGAAAATTATCTTGTTGCCGACTTCTTTATTTGTTACATGATAGTTCTTAACTCTCTCCAGTTTATTTTCCAGTTCGTTCAGTTCATGATAGTGAGTTGCGAATAAAGTCTTGGGTGCATGCGGAGTTTTATGCAGGTGTTCAACAATGCTCCATGCGATTGAAATACCATCGTATGTTGACGTTCCTCTTCCTATTTCATCGAGCAATATCAAACTGCGTGAAGTAATATTGTTGATAATACTGGCTGTTTCATTCATCTCCACCATAAAGGTGCTTTCACCGCTGCTTAAATTATCGCTGGCGCCAACTCTTGTAAAGATTTTATCTGTCAACGGGATTTTTGCTTCGTCTGCCGGAACAAAACTTCCCATGTGCGCCATCAACGTGATCAATGCAGTTTGCCTGAGTATGGCGCTTTTACCACTCATGTTTGGCCCTGTAAGAATTATTATTTGGGTTGATGTTGGATCGAGGGTAATGTCGTTTGGAATAAAACTTTCACCCTGCGGCAGGTTTCTTTCTATCACGGGGTGGCGGCTTTCTTTCAACAGCATTTCATTCCCTGTGTGAACCTCAGGCTTTTTATAATTAAACTGCAAGGCATTGTTTGCAAAGCAACACAGGCAATCCAGGATTGCCATCACATGCCCGTTCACCTGGATTGGCGTGATATAATCCTGCAACTCATTCAATAATTTTTCAAAAAGCTGCAATTCTATCAAAAGTATTTTTTCTTCTGCACCGGTTATTTTTTCTTCGTACTCCTTTAGTTCCGGAGTGATATATCTTTCCGCATTTGTAAGTGTTTGTTTCCGTATCCAATCAGGCGGCACTTTTGATTTGTGTGTATGCGTGACTTCAAGGTAATATCCGAATACGTTATTAAATCCCACCCGTAATGATGATATGCCTGTCCGTTCAATTTCATGCTGCTGAATTTCCAGCAAGTAAGCTTTGCCGCTTTTGGAAATATTTCGCAACTCATCCAGACTTTCATCTACGCCTGGTGCAATAACATTCCCTTTGTTTGAAGAAATAGGAGGGTTCTCGATAATCTCCTTTAGTATTTTATCAGCTATGTATTGGCATGGATTAAGAGAATCGCCAAGCCGTTTTAAATATTCATTTTCTGAAGTATTGCAAAGTGCTTTTAAAAGCTGTACCTGCTGAAGGCCCTTTGCGAGATGGAGCACTTCCCTTGGATTTATTTTTTTCGAAGGAATCTTGCTCACTAGCCTTTCAACATCTCCCGAATGTTTGATGCATTGCGATATCTTATTTCTTACGTCAACAGATTTAATAAAGAATTCCACCAGGCCTGAGCGTTCTTCGATCTTATTAATATCAGTAAGAGGCAGTACCATCCATCGTTTCAGCAGCCTGGCGCCCATCGGGGAAACGGTATTATCCAAAACTTTCAGCAGCGAACTTCCTTCAGATCCGCCAAGTAACTCAAGATTGCGGATGGTGAACCTGTCCATCCATAAATGATCGGCCTTGTCAATTCTCTGCAGCGAAGTGATGTGTTGAAGGTTCGGATGCTCCGTATCTTTTAAATAATGAAGCACGGCACTTGCGGCAACGATCCCGTTCTGCAGGTCTTCCACTCCAAAGCCTTTCAGGCTTTGTGTGCCGAAATGTTTGAGCAAACTTTCTTTAGAATACGTATCCGAGAATATCCATTCATCTAAAGTGTACGTGTAAAATTTGCTCCCGAAATAATTTTTGAAATTTTTTTGCTGGTTGCGTTGAAATACAACTTCTGCGGGCTGAAAACTTTGAAGTAATTTATCTGTATACTCCTTATCACCTTCGGCAACAAAAAATTCCCCGGTTGAAATATCAAGGAACGCGATGCCGAATTGTTCATCATTAAAATGAACGCCGCATAAAAAATTATTATTGTTATGCTCAAGTAATTTGTCATTCGTAGCAACACCCGGGGTTACCATTTCGGTCACCCCGCGTTTTACAATACCTTTTGCAAGTTTTGGATCTTCGAGCTGGTCGCAGATTGCTACACGGTAACCTGCCTTCACAAGTTTGTGCAGGTAGGTATCTAATGCATGATGAGGAAAGCCTGCAAGTTCCTGCGAGGTTGGTGAACCATTATTTCGTTTGGTTAATGTAATTCCCAAAACTCTTGAAGTAGTAACAGCATCAGTGCCGAAGGTTTCATAAAAATCTCCCACACGGAACAACAGGATAGCATCAGGATATCTTGCCTTGATGGCATTATGTTGCTGCATTAAAGGTGTGTCTTTGCTTACGGTTTTGGACATATATAAGTCACTGGGTCATTAGGTCATTAAGTCATTGAGCGCAATATCCTCATTCTTACCAGATAGAAAAGGAGATAAAACTCAGGCGCCAAAAATAAGCTAAATGCCAGTTGCTGTTAACGGATGTGAATATGTTGAATTAATTTTGCGCCAGCATGAGAAAACTTAGCATGGAAGAGCTGAACCGGAAGTCTGTTGAGGAGTTTCGGCGATCAGAGAAAATACCGGTAATAGTGGTGCTGGAGAATATCAGGAGTATGTATAATGTTGGAAGCGTGTTTCGTACGGCCGATGCATTCTTAATAGAAGCGATCTATATTGTTGGCTATACCGCCCAGCCTCCACGCAAAGAAATTGATAAAACCGCTTTGGGAGCTACGGAGACCGTCACCTGGAAATATTTCAAGACAACCAAAGAAGCCATCGAAGACCTGAGGCAAACAGGATATAAAGTTTTTGCTATTGAACAGGCAGAAAAAAGCATTTCCCTGGAAAATTTCAAAGAGATCGGTGCTGAAAGAACTGCTTTGATATTTGGCAATGAGGTAAGTGGAGTAGAGCAGGAAGTAATATCGTTATGCGATGGATGCATTGAGATACCGCAGTTTGGAATGAAGCATTCATTGAATATTTCAGTGGCCGCGGGAATTGTGTTATGGGAGGCTGTCAGAACTAAGATTTATAGAATTTAAAGATTTTAGGATTATATAAAAAGGAAAGTGAATAAAACAGTAAAAAATTATCTCTCGCTTGTAAAGTTTTCTCATACCATTTTTGCAATGCCCTTTGCGATGATTGGATTTTTTTTGGGAATTTTTGTGCCTGCTATTGGTTCAGAAGATTCATTAAGGATGTTGATGGTAAGAGGAATTAATCCCATTCCGGGAATAGCAATTTACCTGGCGCTAGTTATCCTTTGCATGATTTTTGCACGGAGCGCTGCCATGGCCTTCAACCGATATCTCGACAGAACCTTCGATGCAAAAAATCCTCGCACCGCAATCCGTGAAATCCCTAAAGGAATAATTTCTCCTAACAGCGCTTTGCGATTTACAATTTTTTGTTGTGTCCTTTTTATCGTGGCAACATTTTTTATAAATCGAATTTGTTTTTATTTGTCGCCTGTTGCGCTCTTTGTTGTTTTGTTTTACAGTTACACAAAAAGATTTACAGCCCTGTGTCATTTAGTGCTTGGGCTTGGATTGAGTCTTGCACCAATAGGAGCATATCTTGCTGTGACAGGAAAATTTGATGTGTTGCCAATATTATTTTCTTTTACAGTTTTATTTTGGGTGAGCGGCTTCGATATTATTTATGCATTGCAGGATGAAGAGTTTGACAAGACCAACGATTTGTACTCTATTCCTGCTGCCTTAGGAAAGGCAAAGGCTTTGAGAGTTTCAGAAGGGTTGCATCTTCTCAGCCTGGCTTGCGTAATAGGTGCGGGGCTTTATGCTCACTTTGGTTGGCTGTATTGGTGTGGTGTTGCAGTGTTTGGAGGAATGCTGTTCTATCAACATTCTATTGTAAAACCAAATGACTTGCGAAGAGTGAACCTTGCATTTATGACGGCAAACGGAATCGCCTCAGTGATCTTTGCAGTATTTGTTCTATTGGATCTATTTTTTTGAAAATTAGAACGCAGATTTTCATGATGATTAAGATGAATTAAGATACGTATCAGCACAAATCATAACAATCAGTAAGATCAGCGTTCAACACTACTATGGCGAGAATAATTTGTATAGATTATGGCGGGAAGCGAACCGGGTTAGCCGTAACTGATCCATTTAAAATTATTGCAACTGCTCTCACAACGATCGAATCAAAAGAACTGATCCCCTTTCTTAAAAAATATTTTTCGCAGGAAGAAGTTGAACTGATCATAATCGGCGAACCAAAGAACTGGGATGAATCTGATACTCATGCCACACCTCTGGTAAGGGCCGCGATCAAAAAATTAGAAAAGGAATTTCCAACAATGCCCATAAAAACCGTTGATGAAAGGTATACTTCCAAAATGGCGAAAGATGCGATGCTTGAAATGGGAATGAAAAAGAAAGATCGCCGCGACAAAAAAAATGTAGACCAGATCGCAGCCGCGATGATGTTGCAGGAATACCTACGATCCATTGGTTGATTTCCTGATTGATGATTGGTTGATTTAATGCGCTCCTGAGGTGCAGCCAATTTTTCGTCAATCAAAAATGAATTAATTTGCGGCCGAAAATAAAGAAGAATTGATTGTTCAGAGATTGCGCAATCATCAATCAATAAATCAACAAATCATCAATAGCAATGGTTCTTCCGATAGTAGCTTATGGTTCCCCGGTTCTCAGAAAGGTTTGCACTGATATAGCCCAGGATTATCCCGAGTTGAATAAACTCATAGAAGATATGTGGGAAACAATGTACAACAGCAAAGGCGTAGGACTTGCAGCGCCGCAGGTGAACAGGGAGATCCGCTTATTTTTGATCGATAGTATCCAGATAATTGAAAGTCTCGATGAAGATGAAAAGCTGGATTATCCAAATGATACTGGTTATAAAGGCGTTTTTATTAATGCACAGATTGTTGCTATCAATGGTGAAGGATGGAGCTATAATGAAGGCTGCCTGAGTATCCCGAAGATCCGCGAAGACATTTACCGCCAGGAAGAGATCACAATTGAATTTGTTGACGAAAATTTTCAGCCGCATACAAAAACCTTCAACGGCATCACTGCAAGGGTTATCCTCCACGAGTATGATCATATCGAAGGCAAACTATTCATCGATCACCTTAAACCTTTGAAAAGAAGGTTACTTAAAGGCAAACTTGATGATATCTCGAAAGGAAAAGTAAAGACCGATTACCGGATGGTATTCAGCAAATAAAGATAATCCCGTATTATTTTCTTTCAAACTGTGGCATTTGCTTCGCCTTAAGGGAACGTTAATAAGTTCCACTCGTATTCTCCCGGCAAAAATTTATTTTTGAGTAGCATCTGCGGCATGTGCTTTGGTATATTAAAGAGGTGCAGTTTAGATAGAACGACGTTACCGTTAAATTCTTGTAAATAAATTGATTTAGCGAGCAGGAACACAACAATTTCATCGTCTAACAATAGTACTCAAATTTAATAATCCCGATATGACAACTAAAAACAAAATGGCCCTCCTACTTGGGGGTATCCTCTTAAACACTTCTCTTTTTTCCACCACCTTTGCTCAACGAAATCGTAACGATAATAATCGAGTTGAAAGACACAGCGAAAAAAGAGACAATGGCAATTCAGACAGGACCCTCAATTCTGATCGCCGCACTTTTCAAAGAAATAACGATCAAACCTTTCAAAGAAATAATGATCGGACTTTCCAAAACAATAATGATCGATCGTTTCAAAGGAACAACGACCGAACTTTTCAAAATAATAACGATCGTTCGTTTCAAAGGAACAATGATCGCACCTTGCAATCAAACCGGAGCTTCGACAGGAACCAGGTAACAAGATCCAATGATAACTCCACCGCGTTCGGGCGGTCAAATCAAAATTCATTCAGAAGGAATGATCTGTCAAGGATCCAGTCTGGAAGAAGCGGTTTTAATAATAACAGGTTTGTAAGGCGTTCGTATCCTACGAATTATTACAGGAACCGTTCTTATCATTACAGTCCTTACAATTACCGTTTCATCTCATGGAGGCCTTATTACAGGACGTTACCGCGCACTTACATTTCGATAAATTTTGGAAGTCATCCGTACTATTATGACGATGGTTTCTTCTATGATTATTATGATGGATATTATCGCCCGTTCTTTCCATCACCGGGTTTTAGAATAACTTTCCTGCCGCGCAATTACTACCGCGTTAATGTTGGATCAAATTTGTTCTATTATTCCAATGGAAATTATTTCCGCAGGTACAGCGATAATGATTACGAAGTGGTAGATGCACCTGTTGGAGCACAGATAAGTTCTTTGCCTGCAAATACGCAATCTGTTGTACTTAATGGAGAAAAATTTTACGAGTTGAACGGCACTTATTATAAAGAAGGCACCGACGAAAATGGCAGAGTTGTTTACATCGTTGCAGGTAAGCATGGTGAAATAAATAATACCGAGGATGGCGACGTAAACGATGTTCCTTTAAGAGTAGGAGACATAGTTGATCAGTTGCCTCCGGATACCAAATCGGTTAAGGTAAATGGTGAAGACCTGTTCTTAACGCCCGATAATGTTTACCTGAAGGCAGAAAGGGAAGATAATGAAACGATCTATCGTGTAGTGGGAGTGCCAAATAATTAAGCTATATATTTCTCTTATTTTAAAACCACCTTGAAAAAGGTGGTTTTCTGTTTGTATAAGATAACGCACATATTGGCAAGCACCCGTGAAGTATCACTAATGTACCTGTACCGATTCTTTGATTCTAGTATAAACATAAGTTCTTACTAAGGTCATCTTAAGGTTTACTACATAAGAATATCTTAGAATAACCCTAAGATAACCCTAAGATGTAAGATTGAAGACTGAACCTCTACAGTTGGATATGGGCAGAATGTAGAATGTGGCGTTGAGCCCATTGAACAGGCAAGAATGTATTGTAACGACTGCCTCACATGCAGTTAATAATCCAGGGATGTGCTTCCCGTGGGAGTTACAAATCAAGGATCCGGGGACACAATTAGTAATGCCCCCTGATAGCAGGTTTTATTTTGTCATCATAAAGCTCCCGAAGTTTAGAATGAATATCTTCAGTCAAAGAATGAAGTTCAGATGCTTCGACATTACTTTTTACCTGCGAAATTTTTGAAGCCCCGGGAATAACAGTGGTAACCTCTGGGTGATCGAGTATCCAGCGGATAGACCACTGGGCCATACGCTCATCAGGCAACAGCTTTGCGATTTCCTGAGAAAGCTTAACGCCCTTCTTAAATTCAATGCCGGAAAATGTTTCACCGACATTAAAAGATTCACCATTTGCATTGAAGTTCCTGTGATCACCGGCGGCAAAAGTTGTATTCTCACTGAATTTCCCGGAGAGTAATCCGCTTGCCAACGGGAGCCGAACAATTATCCCCACATCTTTTTCTTTGGCTTTTGCAAAAATTTCATCAGCTACATGTTGCCTGAAGAGATTGAAAATGATTTGCAGCGAAGCAAGCCCTTCCTGTTCAAGACAGGTCAACGCCTCTTCACTTGTTTCAACACTTACTCCCCAATGCTTTATTAATTTTTCAGATTGAAGTTTTCTCAGGTGGTCAAATACATTTCCTTTTTGTAACTCGCCTGGCGGGATACAATGGAGTTGTTCTAAAAACAATTGTGATAAACCCAAATGTTTCAATGAACTTTCAGCATGATGGCGCATGCTGCCATAAGTAAAATTTTGAGGCCAGCCATTTTCTCCATCATGCCTTCGGCCAAGTTTGGTTGCTATGAATATTTCTTTGCCTGCATCTTTTAAAAATTTCCCGATCAGAGATTCACTCGCGCCCATTCCATAAACATCAGCGGTATCAATAAAATTTCCACCTGCATCCGTGAATGCTCTCAGGATTGAGAAGGCATCTTCGTCTGAAACTGATCCCCAGTCTGCGTTTCCTAACTGCCACGTGCCTAAGCCAACTTCCGAAATGTTTGTTCCTTTGAATGAGCGATATTTCATAATGTAATTATTTCATTTGTATAGAACCCTGAATTGTCCGTTTACCGGCGATGCTTTTTTCATCAGGCTGGCAACCACCAACACTGATCAAAATTTTTCCGGGAATAGTTTTTGGCTTCCCATTATTATCCATGATTGAAACATCTTCTTTTTTCAGCGTAAATTCTACCGACCTGCTTTCTCCTGCTTTCAAAAATATTCTTTTAAAACCCTTCAATGATCTTAATGGAATTTCTGCGGTTTTAGTTTCGCCTGATACGTACATCTCAACTACTTCTTCACCATCCATCTTCCCGGTATTAGTAATCTTTGCGCTAACCTGCATCATGCCTTGTTTGACCGGTGTAATTTTTAGCTTATCATATTGAAACGTTGTATAGCTTATTCCATATCCGAAACCATACAATGGCTTGCCTCCAAAATAGCGATAAGTGCGGTTCTTCATTGAGTAGTCGTTAAAATCAGGAAGATCATTATCTCCTTTGTAAAATGTAACAGGCAAACGCCCCGCAGGATTATAGTCACCAAATAAAACATCTGCGATAGCTGTTCCTGCAAATTGCCCGCCGTACCATGCATTTACAATTGCAGGAATATTTTCATTCTCCCATGGTATAGCCACAGCGCTTCCCGTCATCATCACAAATACTAACGGTTTGCCTGTCTTATTCAAGGCTTTCATCAATTCTGTTTGAACTGCGGGCAACATGATCGATGTTCTGTCGCCGCCATTGAAGCCTGGAAAAGGTACTTTCATTTCTTCTCCTTCGAGTTGCGGTGAAATGCCTCCAACAAAAATAATTGCATCTGCATCTTTAATACGATTCGCAAGAGCACCGAAGTCTGTTCTTTCAAAATTTCCTGTTCTCAATCTTACATTCGCCTTGCCATCGCCCTGCCAATATTCGAACACAAGTTTATACACAGAATCTTTTTTTGTTTCCAGTTTGTACGTTCTTGCACCCCAGCGGTTCCGTTGCCATGCATTGAGCTCTTCTTTTCCATTTACTAAAAACCTGTAGCCATCATCTGCTTCCAACTCAAAAGTTGTCTCGCCATCATTCCGGGCAGTGAAGTTTGTAGTATACCGTGCAGAAAAATTATTTGCCTTCAGATCATTCGTAACTATTTCACCTTCCTGCCACGCATGATCCACGCTGCTTTCCGTCTTTATTGCGATCGGAATTCCGGTTAACTCCCTATTGGAAAAATATTCCGCCTTGAAACCTTTAACGCCTTCAAAAGAAAATTGAGTGCCCACATCTTTATAAGCAAGCAATGTATCATTTGTGAAATTGATCGCCTTCTCATAAATAACATTTGCATCACCGAGTTTATTTTTGATTCCCTGCAGCGCGGTTATAATTTCTGAAGGAGTTCCGTTATAATTTCCAAGCACGGAGATCGCATTATCTGCATTTGGCCCGATTACCGCAACCTTCTGTATTTTTTTACTCAAAGGCAAAGTGCTGTTATCATTCTTCAGCAAGACAATCGATTGCTGCGCAATTTTTAAAGAATGCGCTTTGTGCTCAGGACTTTCCAAGGAGCTTTCAGGAGTTTGGGCATACTTCACCATTGAAACAGGATCAAACATGCCCAGGCGAAAGCGAATCATAAATAATCTCTTCACTGATTCATTAATTTGGTTCTCTTTTATTTTTCCATCCTTCACTGCCTGAATCAAAGATTTATATGCAGCATTTCCGCATTCCACATCAGTACCATGAAACACTGCATCGGCGGAAGCTTCCTCAGCGTTCGTATGTGTTTTATGGTTCCTGAAAAAATCATCGATGCCCTTTCCAGCACATTGGGATCCTAAGCTTAGAATTCCACGTGGACAAGTTGTCGCG
>JADMIO011280030.1_pt1 | contig 55208 bp, 40 predicted proteins | sample 8958161 | NCBI WGS metagenome assembly JADMIO01 (sample SAMN16585339, study PRJNA669376) | soil metagenome | isolation source: Crop rotation soil | place: USA: Cullars Rotation, Alabama | collected 2011
AAGGTGAGCCAGTGTGATTACATTTGCGGCCTAACTGTGGCCAGTCCAGTTACGCTGGAGTCACTAGTATTTAGGTGACACTATAGAAGCGGCCGCGACAACTTGTCCACGTGGAATTCTAAGCTTAGGATCCCAATGTGCTGGAAAGGGCTTCACGCAACTTCAGCTTGTGATCGAGATTGACCCGCAGCGCATTCGAAGACTTCGCAATGGTCGGTACGTGACGCCAGAGAAATGCCAACAGGTTCCTTTTGGTCTTCTTCTCTGGAATATCGGCCAGAATATCGAGACTGCGCTCCCAAAGGTTTGCCATCTCATCCCGTGATGGCGCAGCGGGATTTCGAAAACTCACAATCAGCGTGTGCAGGTCTTCAAACTGATTATCGGTGGCCACCGGAACGCAGTCTTGTCGCCGTGTGATATTGCGATCGAGATACAATTCCAACCTGTTCCAAATTTCAGCGCCCCCGTCACGCTCGACCGTTCGTTTGATCAGATCCCGAAAGTGGCGCGTGGTGATCAAATGCCCGAAGACGGCCGCGTAATCCCGTACGCCTAAAGCTTCGATTTCGCCCGATCCCATTTGCTCGCGCCTGGCCAGCAGGGGGGCCATCACCTTTTGAAGATTTACCGCCTTATCAAGGCAATGCTGAGCGATATCGGAAAGCCTCACAGCGATACCGTTGATTGTCGGCTGCCACGGTTCCTGCGGCCGGCTTAGAAGCTCCACTCCTGAACGAAAGCCCAGCCGGATAGCTTCACGATCGAATCGTTGCTGTAACGCAGGAGTGAGGGATCTGAATGCCCAAGCGGCCGTCTGTTGTCCATTCACAATTCGCGTAGTGGTAGGCTCAACCCCCTCAAGGGCTCGCCGCACTGATCGCGGCGCGATCCTCAACGCTGCTGCCATCTGCGCGGCCGTATATGTCTGCGGCTGGCTCATCGCTTAAGGCCGCCCCTCATTGATACGGCGCAGTTGCTCCAGCACTGCTTCCTTGGCTTCGCAAATCGTTCGTGATCCGCGTTGCATCTCAGCAGTGACCATCTCGACAGTTAGAAACTCCAGGACTGTGTTTCCCTTTTGGGCGTCAGGCCAAACGATCCGCCACACCATCTCGCTTTCGTCATGCCATGCGATCGTTGTTTGGTACAGGATAACGATTCGTTGCAGTTCGTCCTTAAGCCCCTCGACTCCTTTTGCTAGATCCGTGACCTTGACCAGCCCAAAGCCAGCGTTTAGCTCACCGCAAGCGGCGCAATCGCCCGCCAGAATCCCTTCACCTTGGAAGCGTTGCTGGAGAAGTCGCGTTAACATCCATGAGCCGATGACGTTCCCGGCCGGGAGCAGGGCCTCAAACCGAAACAGCGCTGTTGACTTGAATGCGATCTGAAAAACGCGCGGTGTGTGATCGTTCATTGCTTTAGAATTGGTAGCGGTCCCTGACATCCTCTCGCTGCTCAAGTAATTTAACGCGGCGAGCCAGCCCGTTAATGTCCGTAGTCTGTCCCTCGATCGTTGTGACGATACTTTCGAAAACACCCTTTATTGCGCCGTGATTTCGCTTGAGCGCGTTTTCGACCGGGGCCGTATTCGCGGATGGGAAACCGTAGCGAGCGCCCTGGAGCTGCTCTTCTAACTGCTTTTTCTCCTCACGCGCCTTTTGCTCGGCTTCTTTTTGTTGTTCCCGTCTAACCTCGGTTCCAGTGGTTATCTCAGCCGCTCCTATCCGAGCTTTATAAGTGCGTTCGTTAAATCGGAACTGATTCCGTAGACCCTCATTTGCTCCCAATCCTTGCTCAGCATCTCCGAGTCTGCCAAACGCCTGATCGCGTTTGCCCTTCAATCGTTCCAACTCGGCTTGCAACTCAGCGGCAGACTTCGAGGTTAATCCTGGTGCCCCTTTCAGTGCTCGCAGTTGTTCGCGGAGCTTTTGTTCAGCACGCTGAGCGTCATCATATTCCCTTTGTGCAGCCTCCACCTTTGCGCGATAATTTTCGCTACCGAACAATCCTTGCGCGTGCGCTGAATCTTCGGTCTTTAGAGTCTCACCATTCGTCCCAAGTTGTGGCAGCCCCTCCAGCGGCTTTCGATACACTCCATATTTTAAGATTGCCTCCTGATTCTTTTTACGAGCCTCGGCGGTTTTCCCAACCTGAACTCGCAATACCCGTTGCGTGTTCTCGATCTCCTGTTGGTAGTCGCGTTGCTGTTTTGTGTCTTCGATAGCTCGATCGTATTCCAGCACCTCACCGCCAGCTTTCGCGAAGGCATCCTCACGCGCTTTAATTTCCCGTTTAATTGTCTCCTGCTGGCGGTCGAACTTCTTTTGTGCGTAATTTTGTCGAATGGCGCCTTTTTTCTTCGCTTTCTCACTGCCGGACGCGTCTGAATCCTCAACTACGGCTAACTCCTCTGCCATTTGTGCATCCTCAAGCTCATCCTGGAGACGTTGCACGTCCTTGAGCCTGGCGATGTAACCATTGAGCGCATCAGCGGCAGCCTTCGCTTGTTTCGCGTCCTCCTCCAATGCTTTTGCGAATGACGATGACGAAGCAGCCGCTTCCGCCAAGGTCTGGATTGTCGGACGTGTTGAATTCTTCAACCCTTCCAGCCTCGGAACAACTCCGCTGATCTTTTCGGCCCAATGCCCGAAACCATCACTCAATAACCGCAACGTTCCTTGAACAATCCCCGTTGACGAGATCCATCGGCCGACACCCTTCGAAAGATCCGCAATGGTCAGGCCCAGCTCCTTCCAATTCCCGTTTAACGTCTTGCCAGCCGCTTCCAACTGCCCACCGCCGCGGGCCGCAGCTTCCTGCGCTACCTGCTTCCATTGCTCCAGCTTTGATTTTGTCTCGTCGATGTGGATGCCCATTCGGGCCAACTGCTGGTAATCTCCCTGAATCGCCCTGGCCACCACCACGGCCGCTTGTTGCACGTCGCCATTGAGCAACCCGGCAAGATCTTTCACCGTGCTGATGTACTCCTCAATATTTTCCGGCTTCGCACCGAACTGAGTTAACCGAGTCAATGCCGCAAGCCACTGGTCATCGGCGATCGCCGTTGCCTCCTGCATTTCCTGGGCGAGGTCTTGGAGTTTTTCGCGATAGCTATCAGTCAACTCTCCAGCCTGAGCCAGCGCAGCGTCCAGCTTTGCTACATGCTCTTCGGCTTCGGCATATTCCGCTAAGGAATGTTTTGCTGCTGCGAGCGCACCAGCCAGCAAAGTAAACCCACCGGCCACCGCGCCAATCGCACCCCCGGCGAATTTCGACATCAGCCCATCGAGCTTCGCAAACCCAGGAACCACCTCGCCGAGATGCTCACGAACTTTTCCGAACATCTCAGCCATGCCTGGCCCGGACGGTTTCCCGGCGCCAGCAATCGCCGCATTCACCCGGCGCAACTTCGCTTCCACCTCGGAAGCATCCTGGCCGAGCGCTTTTAGCTTCCCGATCTGCCGCTGTAATTCCTCAGAAAGCTGGCGAGCCCCTTGCAGCTCCGCCCGCGTCTTAAACAGAATCTCGTATTCGGCTCCGTCGCTCATGAAACCCCCTTCGAAGAACGTTTAAAAACCGTTGAAATCAGAACCGGCCAAAACGCGCAGAATTGACTTTTACGCGTTTGAGCCACATCTGGACCGCCCCTCGCCTCGGTGAATTGAATTCTAAAGGCAAAGCGTGCGATTCTAAAAGCGCCTGGCGTCTCAGCCCACCCTCGCATTGACCCGTTTTTCACCGGCACCGCCTTTCACTCAAAAACTCGAACACAGACTTTCGATAAACGCCGGGGGTCTCCTTCGCTCGCAACCTTCCCGGCCGTAGCCGGAGCAAACCCTCAGCCAGCAAATTGTGAACATGGGAATTCGAACACGTCAGCCGTCTGGCGATCCGTGCGGCCGGTATTGCCTCGCCTTGGCCTGGGAACACAGAAGCAAACACCCCCTCGAACCTGTCCGCCGTCCCCGCGTAGATCCGGAGGCACCGGCGCCGACTGGCTCCACTCCGAAGATCGAAAGCAAAGGGCAACACCCCGTTTTCGATAGCCGTTAAAATCTCTGCTTCGGTGGAATCCGTGATAATCATCAATGACTCGATCGTTAAGAGCGGCCTGCGGAAACTCGTTGCCAATTTCGAAAGCGCTGCCCGCTCAACCATTTTGCGCCTCGCTCGAAGACGCGTGAACTCCGACAGACCGCACCGCGTTGTGTAACTCGCAGCGCAACCTAAAAACCCGTTTCAACTTCTCCCGCTCCCCATCCGGAATAGCTCGCACCAGGGCGCGATAAGACGCCACGTGCAACGCGGGCAGTGACCCATAAACGTGCACGAAAGAAAACGCCCCTGGCTTCAAACAAGCCGCGACAAACAACCGCACCAACTCAGCCGAAGCCTTCAGCCCGTTCCGAGATGGCCCATAACCGAGCACCAACGCTTTCGACGGCTCCTTCTTCCACCGATACCAGATACCGACCAGGCGCGACGGACTAAGGCGCAGCCGCCGACTCGGATCACATCGAAACACCCGGCCATTCAATCGACGCGAACACAACCGGGCCGCATGCACCAGACTTCCGCCCCGTTTCAACCTTCCGGCCATCGCTTCGAGCGCGTCCTCCAGGATCTTCGCCCGCTCCGCTTGCCAGTTGCTTGCTCGCGTCTTCACAAAATTAAAAACGAGCGGCCCCGGACGGAAGCCGCTCGCCTGTTAGCAGCGCTGCATTATGGGTGCTGCCTTTTTTCCACGAATGATGATTCCCGCTGGACACCGAGCCAACCAACCGGAGCGCAAATGAATAACTCCGACTTAAACGCTCGGGAGCGGCAGACGTGGAAAAATCAAAGAGCATGGGCGGTCTTCTTCTAAGGATTACTATCGAACGTGTAATCCCCTCCGGTTGCCATGCAGAGGTTGTAGCACGAAAAAAGCGCAGGCTGGTTCTGCCGAGCCCATTCCCACGCCTGGTCAAATGAAAGCCCTCTCTTCAGTTTGAGTTCCTTTATTAGATTTCTGAATATCGGGACTACTTGCCGATCTCTCTGGTGCGTCGGCATGATTGACTTCGGTAGGTCCGAAAGTTGGCTCTCTAGCGCTTGATAAATCTCCGGTTCGGCTCGCGTCACTTCGTCCATGAAAGCCTCAAATCCGGACGTGTTTCGAGCGAATGACTCTGTTTTCGGCTGGACTGGCTGCATGTATACTGCCTCCATCCGATTCATAATTGGACGCAACCGCTTCGTGATCTCCTCCGCGTCACCGACCGTTGCGCCAATCGCGGCCGCCGTCTCCCGATTCAGATAGACGCTCGCGTTTTTGGTCGAGCATTCCACCAGTTCAGGAAAATCCGATTGCACCTGGCTCCATGCCTCCTCGAATGAAATCCCCTGCGCAAACGCCCGACGATTGGCCAGGATGAACGTACGCTCGGCCGCTACTTCCGCAGTCAACAGCACCTGCGCATCGTCAATTAACCGGTTGTAATACGCCTCAGAAGCCTCACGCTTCGGATCCAACGGGAGAGCACAATCGTCTAAGGAATAGAACCTCATAACGCACGCGCGGCCACTTCCGCATCAACCAACTGTTGCGCCAGTTGATGAATCGGCTGGTGTTCATTATCGATGCGAACGCGATTCGCGCTGTAACTGGCCGATCCAGATACAGCGTGAATCTTCCTGTAAGAGTGCGTTTGCTGAATAACGCGCCGCGCTCCCTCGATCGCATCGCGCTCACCCTTAAAGAACGGTAGCAAAGCCGTCACCAGCTTGTTGACCAGCGCCTCCTCATCGGCCCGCGCCTGCTTCGAAAGTTGCATAGCCACCTCCACAAACTCTTTCCTCAACTCCACATCGAAGCCGGAAATGCGCGCCTGCAACGTCCGCACACACCCAGGGCAACAATCCAGCTTCGTGCGCAGCATCGACGCTTCTTTTTGATCCTGCTCTGACAGCTCCGGATCGGTCCGGTCGGACATAAACTTTTCCAACTTCTCCCGCGTCTCTGTCTCCAGCCGGTGCACTCGCTCCAGCTCCGCCACGGCTTTCGCCCGTTGCTCCAACAGCTTTTTAAGCGTTTTCATAGGTTTGATTTTGTGATCATTTTCGAATCGGTTGGTTTTGGCCTTACGGTAGGTCGTGTGTCGTGATTCGTTTGCAGCAGAGGTTTGAAATAATCTGCGTATCCTCCGACCAGTCCACGGACACGATCTCCGATCGCGACTGCTCAGCGCGATAGGTATAGACTTTGTCGATTCCGCCGCGCCCCGTTGTGAACGTGGTCATCCAGGAAGGGTCGTAATTTGTCGGCAGACTATTCGCGTAAAAAATGAATAGATCATCCCCGAGTAAATTCTCATTCGATGGCGCTACCCCTGGATTGTTTGCATTCTGCGAATCGGCCGCAATGAGGTGCCGAATTCCAGGCGATGTGAACAAAGCAGGAATCACGAACACATCTTTGTCCACCATCACCGCCGCGCCCAACCTTCCCACCACTTTGGGATGGGTTGAAAACCGTTCCCAGGCAGCAAGCCCCCAGCAAATGCGGTTTGGCATTCTCCCGGTCTTCGTCGCGATCGCCCGAATGTTGGCATTGATCTCCGCGACTGGGTTGTTTTGTGGGTCAGCCCACGCACCATTATTGACCTCCGCCGCTGTCGTCTTCGCCTTCTCCACCACCCGTACATTGAAAGCCAGCCACGCCAGATTCACCAAAGCCCGTGTTTTGTTCTCCAGGTTCAGATCATCCTTGGCAGCGTCCGGAACTGATTGCGGCCGCTCCGAATCATCCAGCCCAACCTCCAACGCCTGCGGTTGCGCGTTGTAAACCGCGTCATTTGCCGAAAACTCGATCCGCCTGGCAGGACCACCGATCGCACGCGCCGTATCATAAACAACGAACGCGTCCACTTGGTCATATTTTTTGTACTGCCCCATCGCATTTGGCAGTACCGCCCATGGTGCCATGAATTGCCCGACCGGGTTGTCAATGCTGCTCCACAATCCCGCTGCGTACGTCGTGAGGTTCGGTTGAATCTTTGCCGTTTGTCTTGCTCCCATAATTTTACTCTGGCTTCCTTTTTGCGGCCTGCTGGCCTGGTTCGTCTGGTTTCTTTGGATCGCTGAAAACCTCTACCCCCAGAGCCCGGTTGATCTTCAGCCTCGGCTTGCGGCAGCGGTTCGTTCCCGAAAGAATGTTCTGCACGTTGCGCGCCTTTAACCCCGTCAACCGGGCCAGCTCGTAAGAATCAATCCCCTTCTCCAGCATCACTACTTTCAACGCAGTTAGCTCCGGATCAGCCGGTTTCATTCTTCTCGACACCGTTTTAGGCTCCGCGCACACTTTCTTAAATCCAGCAATACAGAAATCCGTATTTCACGTCAATTGTAAATCTTCCTTTGCTCTGGTGCTCTATTTCGCGAGGCTCACCGCCGTGCCGTTACAACGCGAAAAAGACATCGGGCAGCGTTTGCGTGTGTTCCGAGAGACTTTGGGAATCACCCGAACCTCTTTCGCCGTGGCACTCGGCATCGGCACCGATCGACTCGCCAGCTATGAAAGCGGCCGTGTTCCGCTCAGATATTCGGTCTTCAGATTGATTGCCGGAAAGTTCCAGCTAAATCCGTATTGGCTAGCTACAGGTGAGGGGGCCGCAAGGATCGGCGCCATTATCAACGAAGCCCCGTTTGCCAATAACATCCGACCTTCCGCAACGTTTTCCACCGTCTTCGATAAGTTCCTGGCGTTGCCATCCGCACGCCGGATATTTGAAGTGGACGAAAAACTCACTACCGCCCTAAAGGCTCTCAAATCTCTTGAGGATTTCTTTGCGTGGGCTTCAGAGCGTTCCGGCAACCGCTTGGAAGATCATCTCCCCATGGACATCATAGAGCAAATGCATCGCCTGCACTGGCAGATCGAGCAACTCGTTGAATCTTCACGGCCACAGGTGAAGCCGTCGCGTGCGCTCAAAAAGAACCCTCGCAAGAAAAGCAGTTGACACGTTACAGACTTCTGTAATATCCATTCTCCTGCGTTGGGCACTCGATACACATTCGCTAATCTGCTCCGTGACCTGCGAAGGCTCACCGGGGCCAAGGGCAAGAAATCGGAACTGGCAAAACATCTGCGCGTTCCCTTGCCGCGTGTTAGCGAGTGGCTCAACGAAGTGTACCAGCCGAATGCTGAAACCACGCTCTCCCTCTACGATTGGGTCCAGAAGGAGAAGCGGAAACAAAAAAGGCCTGGCAGCGCGTTAACGCCGCCAGACCGGATGGCCCAACGAACCAAGGAATCATTGCATGAAACCAGTCCATCGAGCCGTAAACGAAGGTAGACAAACCGCTACCGTCCCACAACCTCAAACCCCCGCAGCAGCAGAGCAGTGGACCACCTCCGACCGGGCGCTAATAGAGAAGCACCAGAAGATCCGCGCCGACCTGGAAAAGCTCCAACGCGAACAAGAAGAGGGTATAGACATTGACCTCCCTGGCATCCTCTACGGCTCTGCCTGGCGTGACTGTGATCTGCTTAAATTCCTCTGCCTGGTTATCGCCGACTACGCCCAGCCACTGCGCGGCAAACTCACCAACCACACCGCCGTTCGCAACACCGATAAAGCCACTGACCTCTGCGAACTCATCGCCATTGCACACACCGCCACCGGCCGCTATTCCAACTGCTGCGCGGACACACTGGACTTTTGGGTCTTTCCAAAACTCACAGGACTTGCCGCAGAATGCACGACCCCGAACCGCGACCTCCTGGTGCACCTCTGCACCATCCTCTATGATCTTCGCGAGCAGATCACCCGGCTCTTCATCACAAACGGCCAATCCAATCACGGCGCGATCGTTTGGTCACAATCCCTCGTTGTTGCTGAACTCGTCCTTCATCGCGGCGGACTAGCAACCGACCTCGACAAAGCCAAAGGCCGCGAAACTCCGGTCCAACGCCAAGCCCGGCAAACCGCTCGCCGCGTTGCCGTCGAGACCATGCGCAACGACTACGCCCACGCTCTCGAAACCTCCCGCTCTTAGACTCAACCGTGTGTTAACGCGATCGCGGGCCGGTCAACTCGACCGGCCCGTTCTTTTTCCCTCCAGGGAACTGAGCGAACACGTTTTTATTGCCTATCCAAAAAACTAATTAGATCGACCATCTGTTCCAGAATTCTCTCTTTGGCAGGTGCGCTCCGCCAACCCCCTTCAGCGGTTTTACCGTCGATCCTTTCCATTTTATAGATAAATGGAACTTCAGCACCGCGCCCAATTCTAACAGTGAAATTGGCGGCCTTGTTGAGCTGCTGAAGCCGAAAAGTCCCTTGACCATCGCCGACGCTGAAATCACCGGTATAGGCCGTCCAGCTCTGCAAGCTCCGATTTGAACTCGGTAAATGCTACGCGAACGACATCCATGAAGGCCGCATGTTGGGTCGGGCTATTCTGCTCTGCCTTTTTGCGAACACTTTCCGCGTTCGCCCGCAATTGCTCTTTCCAGTCCATAACCTTCTGTGTGCAGGACCGAAGACGTTTTGTCGAACACCTTTTTCGATCAGCTTTGACACAGAGAGAGCAGGGGAGCATGCTTGCTGCGAATATGGCGCAAGCAGGCTCAAAACTCAGCGGACGCGAAGCCGCCGTCTATTCCTTTTGCCTGCTCGTTATCGGCGTACTCGTCATCGGCTCCATTGACTGGGGCGTTGACATTGACCTGTTGTTCTCCCAGATCGATTGGTCATTTGCCGTCCGCTGGACACTCCTGGTCCTCCTCTATCCATTGCCGCTCGTCATCGCCCATCGTCGCCACCATCGAAACTTGCCCGCGCTCGCTGTCATCAACCTCGGCCTGGGCTGGACCGTGGTCGGCTGGGTTTGTGCCCTCGCCTGGTCCCTCTACCGCGAGCGTCAGTAATAGGGCTTCATGCCACAGCGCACAAATACAGATCTAGATTCCTTCCTCGCCAGCGTTCAATCGGACATGGCCACCGAATACGAGCGTATTACGGCCCGCTCCAAGTCCGACCCCGGAACAGCAGGAGATGAAGGAGAAGAACATTGGGCTGCGCTAATCAGGCGTTGGATTCCCAGACAATATTACGTCGTAACCAAAGGCTGCATCCTGGGTGAAGATGGCGAGCCCAGCCCCCAAATGGATGTCGTTATTCTGAAGCCCTCCTACCCGCCAGGCCTGCTTGAAAAGAAGACCTACCTCGCTGGAGGCGTGGCGGCCGCATTTGAGTGCAAGCTCACACTCCGGGCCACTGGAATTGACAAAACATTTAAAAATGCTGTTGCACTTCGAAAGATTATCAAGCCCCGTTCCGGAAGTCCGTTCCGTATTCTCAATTCCGGCATCCGTTACGGATTACTTGCGCAATCCCATGAGTGGGCGGAGAATCGCGCCGCTGCTACAATCAACGATTACCTCGTTAAGTTCGATAAGCAGTACGTCACCCATCCGCGCGAGATGCTCGATCTGATCTGCGTTGCGGATGTTGCCACTTGGGCCGCCATGCGGGACCCATGGTTCCCTCCAACCGGCCAGATCGCGACCAACTACACCAACTTCCTTAATCTCTGCCCGAGGCCCCGATTCCCAATTGCCTCATTCCTCTCTCATCTACTCCTTGCTCTTGGTTGGGAAGACCGCTCCATCCGGCCGATTTCCGAGTACTTTCTAAGCGCTGGCTACGGTGACGAAGGGGTGTCTGACCATCATCGATCGTGGCCGATTAATCTATTCCCTGAACCTATGCCAGGCCAGCTCATGAGCCGAACCGTCCTCAGCGGTGCCCACATTCCGCCCGAGTCAGGTTGCTGGAATGAATGGCGGACGCATTAAATATGAAAACAAAGTTGAACATCGCCGATTGTCAGACCCGTGATTGGTACTGTCTTGGGCAGTTCTTCGCTGACAGACCATTTTATTTCGACAACCCGGCCGGGAACGATCCCACCGCAATGAACTATGGTGTCAGCTTGGGAATCCAGCACCTTGCCCTAATTGATTATGCCTCCCGTTTCGTTCTCAATGCTGCGCCGATCGAGAAGACTCCTGGCTATTTGACCGCTACCGAAGTCTTGGAGTTCCTGGAACTCTCGGTCGCGAAGCATGGCCGCGTCTGGCCGAAAATCGGTTTGATGATTTCGCCGAGCGTGTGGCGAGCATCAGATGACCTGCGTGATGATCCCGAAATCGGACAACGCATCGCGCATCTCCACGCGCTCGATATCCACTTGCCGAAGATGCCCCAGGTTGAAGCCGACGCGATCGAGTCAGCTCTGGTGAAAATGGGCTTGAAGGTCGAATGGGAATACCACGATTGAAACCGTGGTTTAAATGCCGTTCGAAGACCGTTTTAAAATGACCATTTTCCGCCAAGCGCATCGACCCTGAAACACGCACTAGGCACTTCATGCCTACCATCAAAACGGGCTCAAACACGCGTCCCACCGCCCACCTTTTATATTTCTGCAGTTTGGACTTCCAACGTTTCTAACCTCCTACTGTTCAAGCATCCGGTTTCGGAAGTCTTGTCTGCAGATGGGAAAAAGGTTCTGCAGATCACTTCCGAAACGTACGTTGATTTGCGGGGACTTACCGCTTATTACCGGCTATTGAGGTGCAGAACTCCGCCGACAAGACTCAGAGCAGTGTTAAGATGGCGCGCTCGGCGGGAGTCGAACCCACGACCGACTGCTTAGAAGGCAGTTGCTCTATCCAACTGAGCTACGAGCGCACTGGTTTTGGTTTTTGGACCGCAGCAAAGGTGCTGAATTCCGGGGGAACAGTCAACCTAGTGCGAACACCACGCCATCATTTTGCGTCGAGGAATCGACCGTGCTCAGCGACAACGGTCTGCCAATTGGGTCGCTCGTTTGTGCGAAGAAAATCCAGGGTGTTCATTAAAGCTCGACGGAACTCCGTTTCGGTAACTCGTTCACTTTCCTCACCGGGACCCCGTATCTTCCGTCCACGAGACGAGGTGAAATCGACAGGAACTATGATCCAGGCCTTTTTCGTAAAAACCGAGGGCGCCAAAATGTGCGCGGTCCATCGCGTGGGGCGGGCATAGTAGAGTAGAACCAAATGGCCGGGATCGCTTTGTCGTAATCCGGGAATGTAATGATAGTTCTCTTCCACTTCGGTAGTCGCCAGTTCTTCGCGGATCGCGGCAAGTGATTCGCTGCTGTGGCCTCCAATGTTTGGAAAAATGTCCGTGGTATGTTCGTGGCACCAAAGTCGAAAAGCCGTATTAATTACTTTATGGCAAAAGGGTTTCCCCTGGTTGTCGTATAAGAGATGCCGATAGAAGATGAAGGCACCAATGGTGAGCAATATCCAGATTCCGCAGACCCAGACCAGGAAGCGGTTGCCTCTGTTCATTTAACTCTCAGCATAGCAGGCACAAGCGTTCGAGTGAGTAAAATCGTGTCCATTTGCGATTCGCACTAACTGTGGAACTTACGCAAACCAGCCAGGATCATTCATTCTGAGTGAAAACGGCTCATTTAAGACACCGTAAACATTTCTCATGGGCCAGCGCTGGCGTCCACCACCACCGAGGATACCGGCTGCTGGGTGACGTTGGGATCCACGGCTTTTGTCGCGATGGTGGTGCCGGTGAATTTAACCGTTCGTGCGGCTGCTGCGTAGATGCTGGCAGTGGCGCTGGCGCTGGTCAGGATCGTGCAACCCACCAACCGAAGATCCGGTGCTGAGGTTACAATGGGGCGGTTATTCGCCGTGTTGTTTGCAGTCGCATCCAACTCGCAGCCGATCAGGCGCGTGCGACCACTTTCGTGGCTTACGAGCACCAGGCCGGAAGCACCATTCTTTAAGAGACCGCCATGAATGTAGAGCGTGGACCCACTTAACTGATTTTGAATTCCGTTTGCCACGGACCCGATGTCTTCAAAATGCTGAACCGTGTAGTGAACGTCTTTGCTGATGCCAGTATATGCCGAATGAGTCGCCCACTGAGTCGAGGCGGAAATCTTTGCCACGGTTGCCCAAAGCTCAACGCCCTGACAAATGAACGCATTTGTTCCCTGAACTTTTTGCGCGTTGAGATAGACCTTCGCTCCTTTGATGATGGTGTTCACCGCCACACTTGCCGCCAGAATCTCCAAACAATCACACCAGATACGGTAATTGACCGAATTGGCACCGACGGGGCCGCTCACATAAAAGCAGGCGAGGGCACCCGCCTCCCTAGTCTGCATGAGGTGACCGCGATACCAGCAATTAGTCGCAGGGTTGCCAGAAGGCTCTTCACACCAGAAGCAATAGTTCGCCGCCATAGTGTTCCGGTGGATATTGACATGGAGGTCACCTCTGCCCCAGTAAACCCCCATGGCAAACCCCGGGCCGGTCGTCACGCCGTCGCCCGGGTCAGTCCAGGTTTCAAACGTGTCGGTCACTTCGTCGCAAGCGATCATGCTGCCATCTGCGCAGGCAAAGATACAAAACGCCGCAAAACACTGGATCGCGTTGAAGGTGGGTTGTGAGATCGTGATTCGTTTACCCTCGAAATTCAATTTGGTCGTCGCGTCCTGAATGACGACGGCGCCACGACAATTCAGATTCGGATTGATGGTGTTTCCGCTGTTTCGATAGGTAATTTCCAGCGATCCTGAAACCACAAAGGTTCCGCCAGCGGCTCCCGGAGCCCGGTCGTCGAAAATTCCATAGCCCGGGCCGGTGCCGGGATCCTGATAAACAATTTTCGCACCGGGCATGAAGTGAATGGAAATGCCCGCTTTCATGAGATTGTTCTCTTTATAAGTGCCTGGCAGCACATACACCGTGTCGGCCGCAATGGCCGCACGCACGGCGGCTGTAATCGTGGCGAAGGGTTTGGTGGAAAGACCGCGTTGGGCGGATGCGTTATTACCTCGATTGGGATCGACGTAGAGAATTTCTGCCGACATAAAGAGAAATGGTAAGGCGGAAGAAAGGCGAAGACTATCAACAAATGTAACCACTAATGCCCTGGCGCCAAAGTTGAGATTGCAGGGCGCGTCCCAGGAGCGCCGCTCTCATCTGGATCCGATATGCAGTGTACCCGACTGAAGACGGCGCGCCAGGGACGACGCGCCCTACCTCCTGCGCCATTGGCAGGGAGAATTAATTCTGAGCGAAACCATGGAATGGAAGTTTGGGAAGTGGATTTCTGACCTGTCGGCATAGACCCCAACCGCACGGAGGCATAGCCCCTATTTGGCGGGCGCCGGGAACGGTCTATCCTTCTGTAGCTTGATTGCTTTCGTTTGTAATGAACGAGTGTAGCAATTGGAGGACTCCAACAATCGACGGCGGCGAAACTCTTGCTTCCATCGCTGTTGGAGTTTTTTTGTAATCGACCGGGCGAAGAAATGCAACCCTTTCAGGGTTGGGGATGCTGGCTGATGTTTACCCAGGGTAGCTCCTGCGTCGCAACCCTGGGCTGAATGATATCATCCTTTCAGGATGCCGTTCTGATGTTGACCCAGGGTAGCTCCTGCCGTCGCGACCCTGCGCTGAATGATGTCATCCTTTCAGGATGCCGTTCTGGTTCCAGATAAGGGCGAGGGGGGCGGCAGCGGTCATAAGAGTTTTAGCCGCAATTTTGTCGCGTCATTCGCGAGGGTATGAGGTTTGTTGACGAGCGATCCTGCCGCTTGTTCAGATCGTTGAAGTTTCTTTTTCTAAATAGACTCCAGAAGATACCCTCGGAGGGTAGATGGAATCTGGGTTTTAATGACCCATTCCAAAGCGTGGCGGGGAGCGAAAGCGGTAATTTCAGCGGCTACTTTTAGGCGGGAACGAATTTTCGGGTCGCTGCGGAGGTCGATCCAGCACTCCTCGGGGCCAAGCTTCTGGCCATCCACGTAGAGCTGCAGGGTCAGGAGAAAGAATTTGCCATCTTCGGTTTGAAAAAGCTGCGCGTCGCTGCTGGAAGTCGCTTTATGGGCGAGCTTCTGCGAGCGGTCGCTGTCATAGACAATGCCGTCAATCGTGGCTTTCAAAATTCTGGTTCCGTCAGGCGTTTGTGGAGGGCGCCGAGCGGACTCAATTACAAGCGCAGGACGTTTGCGCGCGTTTTTGAATTAGTGAGTGCGGATCAGGCCGAGGAGCACCCAGAACAACGCGGTGAAACCGAACAACAGGGCGCCCGCTGTAAGGGCTTCCTTAGTCATCGCCACCCTGGAAGAGTCGTTGCTGATGGTCGCTACCTGGGCGGGTGCGGAAACCGGACGAGTTTCTTCGATTTGCGCCATCCGCAGACGGGTGGACCCGTCAAGCAACTCGATGGAGTTGTAACCCGCGACTCGGACTGGTTTTGTTTTCGTATTCATAGCTGCCTCAATGTTGCTGTTTGTTATGGTCTATTTGTAGCCTTTGCAGCGAAAAGTCACAATTGGGCCGACTACACCCGCCGGTTACCGTACTTGTACGAAGCCAAGGCGACCGGCTTCCATGCGTGACGGTCGCCCCAAATGGAGGTCTAATCCCTTGATGTCGTCAGGTGGACTGATAAACTACTGGTAATTAGGAACTTAACAGGCCTTATGCAAGCGTCGCCCCCAGGGTCATTTTTGATTGGTCATTTGACGGCATTTGGAAGAGACCCTTTGGGGTTTCTGGAAAGCTGTGTCCGGGATTATGGTGACTTCGTCCCGCTGCGGTTTTTTGGAAAGTCAGTACTTCTTACGAACGACGTCACTGCCATCGAGCAAGTCCTGGTATCCCGGAGCAAACAGTTTCGAAAGACGCTGGGGTACCGGACACCTTTCATGCGCCGCCTGTTCGGCGAAGGTCTGCTGACGAGTGAAGGTGAATTCTGGATGCGGCAACGGAAGCTCTCGCAGCCGGCTTTTCATCGGGACCGGATTGCTTCCTATGCCGGGACGATTGTCCAGTTCACGCGCGAAATGGTGGACACCTGGCGGGCTGACGAGCCTCGCAACGTCCACGAAGAAATCATGAAGATGACGACACGCGTGGTAACTCGGACGCTGTTCGATTCGCCGGTACCGCCTGAGATTGATGAAATGGGCGAAGCGTCGGCAGTGGTGATGCGTCGATTCAGCACGCAATGGAACGGGTTTCGCCTCCTGTTGAACCTGTTGCCCACAATGGAATCACGCCGGTTCAAGCAAGTCATGCGACGGCTGGATGATTATATTCTCGGGTTGATAAAGGAACGGCGCCTGAGCGGCCGCGATCATGGAGACCTGCTGTCGATGCTTCTCATGTCGCGAGACGAAGATGGCAGTGGGATGAACAATGAACAATTGCGCGACGAACTGAAGACCTTGATGGTGGCGGGCCTGGATACGACCGCGCTGGCTCTTTCATGGGCGTTGTATCTGCTGGCACTGAATCCTCCGAAAGACAGGAAGGTTTACGAAGAGATCACATCCGCAGGTGCGGATCGTCCCCTGGTATTCGCCGATTTGCCTCGGCTTCGCTATACCGAAGCTGTGATCAAAGAAACCATGCGCATCTATCCGCCAGCATGGATTGTTGGACGCGAAGCCATAGAAAACACAGAACTGGGCGGACACCCGGTGAAACGGGGCACTTCGGTTTTGGTCAGCCAATGGATTCGACATCGGCATCCGCGATATTTTCCGGAGCCGGAGAAATTCGAGCCGGAACGCTGGCTGCAGGAATTGGATTTGCCGAAGATGGCATATTTTCCGTTTGGCGGCGGACCGCGGGTTTGCATCGGGAGTTCATTCGCCATGATGGAGGCAACCCTGGGTCTCGCCACCATCCTGCAAAAGTTCAGAATGACAGCGGCGTCGGATTATCATGTAACGCCGTTCCCTTCGATTACCTTGCAGCCGAAAGGCGGCATCGTTCTGGGATTGGCCTCGCGCGGGGCGTAACGTTCCCGGTGGGGTTCTCCCAGTTGCGCATCGTCCATTCCGGCATCAGCTTTTTTGCGAGGAGTTTTATGAATCGACCCATCGAAGAAGCAATCGAAGCCTTCCGCGAAAACGAGACGTTATTCGGAGATGCGCGGCAGGACCACGAGAAGGCCAATCTCTACCGGGGCTTGACGGCCCTGGCAGAGGCGTTGCAGGAAATCCAGGAAGCCATCGACCATATTAACCAGAATGCCGGCCGAGAGGCGGCCGTGGGAGCCTTATGAAATCCGGCGAAGGCCCCGGACGTCCAAAATCACGCAAAGCATCGGATCCGGTCCCGCCGGCGCCGGCCGACGAACCCGACCGACCGTTGCGCCGTAGTGTCCGAGCGCGTGGGCCAGGCCAATACCGGGATGAAAAGGATGTGCCCGGTGACCGAAGTGCCGGCGAACAGGAGTCCAGAAGCCAGGGCAGCGAGTAGCTCTCCATCGAGAACTGGCTTAGGTTGCGATCCGGAGCGCCCCTCGGCCTGATACCTGCACCGGTGCCCAAGCCTAACGCCGTGGACCTGAAGTTTGCGCTTCCCCCTGAACGCAAGGCCGTTATCTTCTCGCGAACTTAAATGGGCAAGAAACACATTTTAGGCTAGTCTGAACGAGTATTAATGGACGCAGCACATATCAGAAATTTCAGCATTATCGCGCATATCGACCACGGGAAAACGACGCTTTCCGACCGGCTTCTGCATCGAACCGGCACGATTGCGACGCGCGACATGCAGGAGCAACTACTGGATTCGATGGACCTGGAGCGAGAGCGTGGGATCACGATCAAAGCCCATCCAGTGACCATGGCGTATACCGCCAAAAACGGTGAAACGTACGAGCTGAATCTGATCGACACTCCGGGGCATGTGGATTTCTCGTATGAAGTATCCCGGAGTTTGAGCGCTTGCGAAGGCGCACTGGTGATTATCGATGCAGCGCAGGGGGTCGAAGCGCAGACGGTGGCGAACGTCCACCTGGCGATGAAGCAGAACCTGCAGATCATCCCCGTAATCAACAAGATCGATCTTCCGCACGCGGACGTTGCGCAAACGAAGGTGCAGCTGGAAGACATCCTGGCGATTCCCGGTGAAACCGCGATCCTGGCGAGTGCCAAGGAAGGGATCGGGATCGACGATATCCTGGAAGCAATTGTGCACCGGGTGCCGCCACCGAAGGCGACCGGGGCGCCGTCGCTGCAAGGGCTGCTCTTCGACTCCTACTTTGACACTTACAAGGGAGTGGTGACGCACGTGCGTGTTTTCAACGGGGAGTTGAGGGCGGGAATGCAGGTGAAACTCCTGCACTCGGGCAAGAACGTGGAAGTGAAAGAGGTAGGGAGCTTCAACCCGAAGCCCTACATCCGGGAGAAATTGGAGGTGGGCGAAACGGGTTATTTCACGGCGAACATCAAAACGCCCAAAGACGTGAAGATGGGCGATACCTTGACCGACGCCCGCCTCGCCTCGCCAGCGCTGCCCGGTTTCCAGGAAATTCACCCGATGGTCTTCAGCGGGATTTACCCGATCAACACCTCGGATTACGAGCATCTGAAGACGAACCTGGCAAAGCTGCAGCTCAACGATTCCGCTTTTGTATATCAGGCCGAAAGTTCGGTGGCACTCGGATTCGGATTTCGTTGCGGCTTTCTCGGATTGCTGCACCTGGAAATTGTGCAGGAACGGCTGCGGCGAGAATACGACATGGATATCATCGCCACCTATCCGAGCGTGGTCTACCGGGTAACCTTAACTGCCGGCGGTGAAGTGAAGGAGATCGATAATCCGGCGTTTTTGCCGGAGCCGAATTATATCGAGAAGATCGAGGAACCGATGGTGCAGGCGTTCGTGATCTGTCCCAATGAGTATATCGGTGACTTGATGGCGCTGATTTCCGAAAAGCGAGGCGCCATCGACCACACCGAAACGCTGGACGCACGCCGAGTGATGTTGACGAGCCTCCTGCCCTTGAACGAAATTCTCATCGACTTCCATGACCGCATTAAGAGTATTACGCGCGGGTTCGGGTCGATGGATTACGAATATGCCGGATATAAAGAGTCCGATATGGTAAAGCTCGACATGCTCGTGAACAACGAGTCGGTGGACGCGTTCTCCTGCATCGTGCACCGGGAGAAAGCGGAGGGCAGGGGACGAGCCCTGGCAGCGAAGTTAAAGGACGTTATCCCCAGGCAACAATACCAGGTGGCGATCCAGGGAGCCATTGGCGGCAAAGTCATCGCGCGCGAGACCGTAAGCGCCCTGCGCAAGGATGTGACGGCAAAGTGTTACGGCGGCGACATCACGCGGAAGCGGAAACTGCTCGAGAAGCAAAAGGAAGGCAAAAAGCGCATGAAATCCTTCGGGAGCGTGAACATTCCGCAGGAAGCCTTCATCGAAGTCCTCAAGACCTGACCGGTTTACTCATCATCAATGAATCTCAATTGGTTTCTTTCGCGGAAAGTCCGGCATGCGGACCAGATGGCAAAACACGTCCAGAAGATGCTCAACGCCCAAAGAGACATCCTCTCACCGGAGGCGATTGGGCCTGTGGAGAAAGCGATCGTGGAGCTGCGCGGGGCGGCCCGGGAAACCCGCGACCCCCGGGTGCTGGACGACAAGATGAAGCAACTGGAAACGGTGGCCAACAAGTGGCTGCGGCAATACCACCATCCGGCCTTGCGCGAAAATGTCGAAGTACTACTGGTCGCAATTGCAGTTGCGATGGGGATTCGAACATTTTTTATCCAGCCGTTCAAGATCCCGACCGGTTCCATGCAGCCGACGCTTTTCGGCATCACGCCATCGTATTACGCGCAACAGGACGCGACTTTCGAAAAACCGCCCAATTTCGCCAGCCGCTTTCTCCAATATTGGATTAGCGGCATTTCCTATACCCATGTGGTTGCCGAAGCAGACGGGACTGTGGAAGCCGTCGATCCCGCGCCCAAGAAATTCCTGCTGTTCAACCTCAAACAGTCGTTTCGAGTCGGAAGCGAATCGTACACGGTCTGGTTTCCGCCGGAAGATATGCTGGTGCGGGCCGGGCTTTCGGATTCCATGGGGCGGCCGCTTCCGCGGGAATTCAAGCGCGGTGAAGACATCATCAAGTTACGGGTGATCGCCGGTGACCATCTGTTCGTGGATCGAATGACCTACAACTTTCGCAGGCCCAAGCGCGGTGAGATCATCGTTTTCCAAACCAAGGGCATTGAAGGGATCCTGGCCCAGGATCAATTCTATATTAAGCGAATGGTCGCATTGGGAAATGAGCGGGTCCAGATCGGGAATGATCGCCATCTCCGGATCAACGGAAAACGACTGGAGGCGTCCACGCCGCATTTCGAAAACGTTTATTCGTTTGAAGGACCGCCGCGCGAGAGCACTTATTCCGGACATGTGAACCAGACCGTGGCGAATGAAATCGGAGCGGCCAATGTGGCGCGGCTGTTTCCGGATGAAAAAAAGGAAGTTCAGATCCCGCCGAAGTCGTACATGGTGATGGGAGACAATACGCTGAACAGCTCAGATTCGAGGACGTGGGGGTGGTTTCCGGAGGAAAACGTGATTGGGAAGTCATTTTTCGTGTATTGGCCGATAGGCCGCCAAGGCGAACGAGCGAGCCGATTTGGCTGGGGAGTGAGATAAAGCCGGGGCGGGCAGTTTTCGCACAATGTTTGTTATATTTAATTGACTAACCCTGTTCTTTACCCTGCCCACGCGGCTATTCAAGACGATTGGACATCGGGCCCGCGAAACCTCTCTGAGGATGCCAGGATGGCCGTTTGAAGGGTTTCGCAAGCGACTTTTAAACCGGGTCGTTTTCTCGATAAAAAGTCACAGCCAGACTCGCTGAGGACAGCCGGCTCTCATATCCCAGGTCGAATTCCTTCCTGTGCGCACCGTTCCATAGCTTTCTGCTCGCTGGCGATAGTCCTTCGATCAGTTGGCACAACGCGCAGATGGCCGCGTCGTGAGTTGTAGTCCGAGCAGAGATCTCAAAAAAGAGACAATCACGCCCGTTCATTCGACCGGAAACATCACGGAAATCCTGTCGCCGACTTCCCGGGCGAGTGAACGCAGCGGCTTTTTCGACTCGATCTCCAAATCCACGTTAAGGAAATAAGGGGGCTTCATGATTCGCCATGACGGAAGGAGTGGTTGGAAGAGCTTCGATTGATGGTTCGAGTAGTTTTAAAGAAAATACCTACTTGCTTCGACTTAAACTCCCCGACGCCTGGCTGGATTGCTCCTGATAGACTTGTCCGTATTCCTGGGCGGTTCGATCCCAGGAGAAGTCCGCCGCCATGCCGTTTTGGCGGTAGTGTTTCATCAGGTCCTGGCTCGGAAACAGCACGAGAGCCTTGCGGATGGCTTTGGCCAGCGCCCGGACCGAATACTCCCCGAACTTGATTCCATCGGCACGGTCCAGGTCCTGTGAAATATCCACGACTGAATCGTCGAGTCCGCCCGTGATCCGAACAATCGGAACCGTTCCGTAGCGGAGGCTGTACATCTGATTGAGCCCGCATGGCTCGTAGCGGGACGGCATGAGAAAGAAATCGCCGCCGGCTTCGATTCGATGTGAGAGCCCCTGGTCGAAGCCAATGCGAACGGAAACCTTCCTTGGGTAACGACGGGCGAGGCGCTGGTAAGCGAGTTCGTAATCCGGATTGCCGCTGCCCAAAAGCACAAACTGCAAGTCAGCGGCGAGCATTTCCTCGAGGGCGCCCAGCTGGATATCCACGCCTTTTTGCTCGGCCAATCGCGTGACGTTCGTGAAGAGCGGAACGTCATCACGCGGAGGAAGTCCAAACTCTTTCTGCAAAGCGAGCTTATCGACATGCTTTCCCGAAAGATCGTCGATGCTGTAAGGCGCCACGAGGTGTGGATTTCGGATCGTATTCCATTCATCGTAATCGACGCCGTTGAGAATTCCGGTGAGGACGTCGTTGCGAGCGCGCAAAATGTCGTCGAGACCGCAGCCTAATTCCTCCGTGGTGATTTCGCGGGCATAGCGCGGGCTCACGGTGGTGAGGCTGTCGGCATAAACGATTCCAGCCTTCAGACAGTTCAGGTAGCCGTAAAACTCGACCCCTTTGAGGTGAAAGTAATCGAGTGGCAGATTGGTGAGTTCATATTGGCTGCGGGGAAATAATCCCTGGTAGGCCAGATTATGAATAGTGAGGCAGGTCCGAGGCACGCGGATCCAACCATCGGTGAGTTTCTGATGAAGCATCAGGATAGGGACCAATCCAACCTGCCAATCGTGAAGATGAACGACTTCGGGTTGCCAGGGCAAATACCGGGCGAGGTGAGCGACGGCTTTTGAAAAGAATATGAAGCGTTCGCCATTGTCCGGATAATCGACACCTTGCTCGGTGTAGAGGGCGGGACGATCGAAGTAGCCGGGTTGATCCACGAAGTAGACGGTGACGCCGGGGCTGTGCGCGAGGCTGAGAATACTGGCGCGCTGCATCCTGGAGCCGAGGGGAAGATTCATTTCCCACCCGAAAGGGCGGAGTTCCGGGAACCGATCGCGGATGCCTCGATAAAGAGGAGTAACGATGCCGACCTGGTGCCCTGCCCTGCCCAGGGCTTTGGCCAAAGCGCCCGCCATATCTGCCAGTCCACCACTTTTTGAATAAGGGTGGATTTCGCTGCTCGCTAATAAGATTCTCATCCGCAGGTCTGCTTGATGGGCATGTGTGGCAAAGGAGCCGGTTTACCGAGGGACTGCAATGCTGTCCGTTTTGAGGTACGGGCGCAACGGTTCGGGAACGAGGATGCTTCCGTCCGCCTGCTGCCAGGTTTCGATGAGAGCAACGAAGAGGCGTGCCAGGGCGGTGCCGCTTCCGTTGAGAATATGCGGCAGTGCGTTTTGCCCGGCAGCATTCTTGAAACGAAGATTCATCCGGCGCGCTTGAAAATCTTCACAGTTGGAACAACTGGATACTTCCAAGTATTCCCCCTGCCCCGGCGCCCAGACTTCGATATCGAAAGTTTTGGCACTGGCAAATCCCATGTCACCGGTAGAGAGATGAATGACGCGATAGTGGAGGCCGAGCAATTGAAGGACGCGTTCGGCGTGGGCCACCATCTTGTCCAGCTCTTCGTAGCCGCGATCCGGGTGAACAATCCTGATCAGCTCGACCTTATCGAACTGATGGACACGAATCATTCCGCGGGTGCCGACGCCCGCAGCTCCGGCTTCGGCGCGAAAGCAGGGACTGTAGGCGCAGTAAGAGATCGGCAATTGAGATTCCTTGAGGATCTCTTCGCGATGAATGTTCGCGACGGGAGCTTCCGCCGTGGGGAGGAGATAAAGCGTCCCGAGGGTTTTGCCATCGACGCCCTCCTGGACAGCATAAGCCTGGTCCTCAAATTTTGGGAACTGCCCCACCCCTACCATGCACTCACGCTTGATGATATAAGGAGGAGAGACTTCGGTGTAGCCGTGTTCACCTGTATGTAAATCGAGGAGGAACTGAATCAAGGCGCGTTCCAGTTTCGCCCCCCAGTTTTTGTAAAGTAGAAAGCCGCTGCCCGAGAGTTTGGCTCCGCGTGGAAAGTCGATCAGGTCGAGCGTTTCACAAATGACGGTATGGGCCTTTGGCTTGAATGGAAAAACCGGCTTTTCTTTCCAGGTGCGCACCACGGGATTATCCGCCGCCGTCCTGCCAACAGGAACCGTTTGGTGCGGCAGATTCGGGAGGCGCAAAAGCAAGGCGTCCCGGGTACTTTCAGCCTGCGCGACTTCCTGGTCGAGAGTGACGATCTGTTCGCCGATCTGGCGGGTCTCCGCTTTTCTCGCTTCTGCTTCCGCAGCTTTCTTTTGGGAAAGGAGTATGCCGATCTCTTTGGAAACGCGGTTTCGCTCTGCTTTCAGTCGTTCGACCTCGGCCAAAGCTTTGCGGCGGCGCTCATCGAGGGAGAGAACCTCGGCGACCTTCTGCTCGTCCCCTGCCCCGCGCAAAGCGAGTCGTTCACGAACGAACTCGGGCTGTTCGCGGATCACCCTTATGTCAAGCATCGGCGGATTATAGAAAGGCGAGGAGTCGGGGCAAGGAGGAAGGCCAAAACTGAGGAGTCAGGCTGCCAGGGAAAGAGAAAACCCGGTGTTCGCCGAGCGGACACCGGGTTCGAAGTGATAGTAATCAGGAATCAGCGATTAAAAATGGGATCGCGTCCGGAGTAAGCCCTGGGTTCATTATCCCAGGTCTCGGTCCGGTAGACGACGGTATCGCGGCTATGGCGGGCGCGATATTCCATGTCCCATTCGCGGTATGGATCGATCATTGGCCTGACGCCACCACCGTCATCGCCCCTGATGGAGGGTTGTTTGCGAACCGGATAGATGGTATCGGTTGGTCCGTAGTAGACTGGATCGGAACTCCAGCCCGAACCGTATTGGGTTTCATATGTCGTTCCTGTCCCCCCTCGGTGGGTACTACAACCCACGAGTCCCAGGGCGAGGCATCCAAATAGAATAGCAGCTTTCATCATTATTCATTATCTCCTGTCTTCGATCGAGAATGGCCGGAAGTCGGAGTGCCAACAATGGGGAGTAGACCGGTAGCAGAGGACGGAAAGCAAACAAGCGGCTGGCGAGGACCAGCCGCCTGGAGGCAATGAAACTTAAAGCTGAGCGTCAGTCGTGAGCCAGTTCGGGCTCCAGCGAGAAGCGGACGACTTCCGGACCTGGAGTATCACTGGTAAGATTGAAGGCGACGACCCGGTATTCGTGCTGAACGTGCGGGACCGCATTGACGAAGCAATACTCGGTTTCGTTGGTAATTCCGAGCGTTTGCCAAACGGCATTGGGTGAGGTGCGCCGTTGCAGGCGGTAACCAAAAACGAGACCACCTTCACGCGGGGCTTTCCACTGAAAAAGAATCCAGTTCAATCCGGTCTGGCTGATCGCGCGGATGGTGAGGTCCCGGGGTCCGGCAGGTTCCGGCATGGCCAGCAAACCGGCGCGGCCGGAACAGCCCAGATACTTCAAAAGCCGAGCTTCGTAACGAAGAGACTTTTCCCGGTCTCCGTGAGCCTGTTCCCAGTAAACATCGAGTTTCAATTTTGAGGCGCGTTGCTCCATGTTGGCAATGGAGATGACTGCAAAGTGTTCTTCGGTGAGGGATTCCCAGGCAGCGATCATTTCGAAGTTCCGTGAGCGCATTTCCTCGATGGTCTCGAGGCTGTCGTGGATTTTATCCGGATGCATTTCGATGTAACGGCAGGCATCCAGGCAGAAGCAGAGCCGGCGGGCGTGCGTCTTACCCATCGCATCGTATTCCTCGTGGGCCTGGTGTTTCTTCGAGGTCGGCTTCATATATCTAATATCGTCCATGATTCAGGTTTCCTTTTGTTCAGTTGTTGGCGGCACCGGGAGCAGAAGGCATACCACGGGAAAATTCCTTAAGAATTAAGCAGTCTCTGAAAGCTCACCGGGAATGAACTGCCTCCGCGGGCAAGATATGCCGGGATTGCAGAATGGCCCCAACAAGATCGACTCGAACGCACCAGAGACGGACTGCGGAGAGATTTATGGAAGCGCGTTAATGGTGCTGTAGATCGTACTCTTCAGGAGAGTGCCATTTTCGGCGCGGATACGAAATTCCGTGCGCACCTGCATCGCGGGTAGAATTTGGGGGACGTCCAACCGCACCGTTTTGCCGTCGGGCAGGACCTGGGCTTTGGTGACCGACCATTGGTCGTGGCGTTGGATGTTGGGATTCTGGATAGAATAATCCGGAGAACCGTATGCTTCGGTCCAACGATAGTTCCAGGCTTCAACGGCATAGTTTTGCGGGTCGGACGCGGAGCTCAGGTCCAATCGACAAGTGAACCCCAGTTCGAGGCTGTTTTTTGCCGCAACCAGCCGAGACGGCATCAAAACCGGTTTTCCCGTGTAGCGTACCCGCTGAAAACAGCCATCACGCAGTCCGACGGTTTGCCAGCCCTGCAGGCCGCAAAGATAAAGTTGCCCATCCAGCGGGTGGAACCGGGCTCTCATAATTCCTGATTCGAATTTCAGCGGGAATTGTACGACGCCGCCCTGGATTACCCCGTTAAACTTTTGAGTCATAACCAGGAAGAGGGCGGCTTTGCCATAGGATGTGTGGAGGAGATAATTCTCGAACGGACCCCAGCGAGAGCTGGTGACCCAAGCCTGGCCACCGCTGGAATTATCAATCGTCATGGGCAGCCAACAGAGCGGCTTCTCGTAGTCTGTGGGAGGGCCTGGCGCATGCGCATGGGGAACAAATCCATAAAATCCGCCAGGGTTGATCCAATTGATGCGGCTGGAGGGTGTCCAATTCCCCTGGTTGTCGCTGCAAACGATTTCGTCGTGAGGCCCGATAGCCATTCCGTTGGCCGCACGGAGCCCGTGGGCAATCCTTTCGGTTTTGGCCCCATCCGCGGAGATTTTGAGCATGCCGCCTTGAAGTGGGAGATCAGGATCAACCCTTTGGCCGCAACGAATGTAATAAAAATTGCCGGCGGAGTCAGTTTGCAAATCGAACGCGAAAGCGTGATAGCTCGGTCCAGCGGGAGCGTCGGCATTGAAGCTCTCGTAGAAATCGGCCTCGTCGTCGCCGTTCAAATCCCGCAGACGAACAATCCTGTCCCTGCTCGTGACATAGACGGTGTCATTAACGATTTTGAGACCGAGTGCCTCGAAAAGCCCGGCCGCAAATCGTTTCCAACGGAGTTTTTTTAAGGAGTCATCGATCCCCGAAACGATCCAGACATCTCCATTCCACGTGGCGATCGCAGCCCGGCCGTCGGAAAAAAAATCGAAAGCGGTAAACCGTAACCAGGAATGCCACGGGTTACGCTCGGGAACAACCAGAGTATCGACGACGTAGGCAGCCTCGCCAGATCCAGGACGTCCCGCAGTCTGCAGGCTTTCGGGCCACAAAGACGGGCCGGCGCGACAGAAGTTTTCCGGATCGACCATGTTTTTATCGAGAACCGACACAGGTGCGAGGGTTCCTTTTGCCAGCGTGACGCGGACCAACGTGCGTTTCGTCGCGGGGGCAAGCGTGAGGAAAACTGTATTGGAGAAGCCCATTTCGAAGCGAATGCCGCCGGGGTCGGCGGTTTGGAAAACGCCACTCAGCAATGGATCGTCGATGTGAAAATGATTGGCGGCCGAGCCGGTTTTCAAAGCGGAATTCACGCTACAAACAAGAACGGAAATCGTGTTCGAATGGGGAGCGATCGCCAGGTTGCGCTCAAACAGAGTCAATTCACCATCGCGACTGGCAGAGGGATGGTCGCGCACCTGGACACCGTCGATGGCATAAGCGAACGTGACGTTTAAACCGGAACGGTAAAAACCGTGGTAATGAGATTTGGAAGAGGAAAAGGATCCGGTGCGCCATCCGTCCGCTGGAATTGAAGAGAATTGGACGGCGCCATCGATCCAGGCGAAATCCGAGCCCTTGGATGAATTCAGGTGGGTGCGCGAAATGTCCAGAAAGCCATCGGTCCATCCAGCTGCGTATCGCAGGTGTTCCGTGTCGAAACAGACATTTGCACCGCCACTGAGACGGACGGCTACCCCTTTCGGGACCAGGTTGTCCGGCTCAGGAGAACCGGGTTGACGACAATTGATGGTATAACCAAGCGCAGGACCGTAATCCATCTCGTAGCCTTTACCCAAACGTGGTCCCGGCCTGGAAGGAGGAGCCGGGTCTCCGGCTCGAAGGTTGTGGGAAACGCCAAGTGAAACGAGCAGGGTCAATCCCGACCTAAATAACCATCCCATGCGGAATAACCCCGTTTTTAGGAATGATTACGATGCCATCGCGAACATGATAGAGGGCATGGTCTACATCGTCAGGCTTACCGGCAGGTGAGATGCGGACATTGTCGCCAATCCGGGCGTTCTTATCGATGATGGCATTCTCAATGTGAGTGTTCTGCCCGATTCCAACTCTGGGCCTGCCCATCGTTTCATTCTCCAGGATCGAATGGTGCGACTCGTAATAATCGCCGCCCATAAGGATAACCCGGTTGAGTTCGCTGCCCGCGCCAACAATGCTGCGGATCCCGACAATGGAATGGCTAATCCGGGACGGATTAATGATGCAACCGTCCGAAATGATGGCGTGATTGATTTGGGCCCCGTTGATTTTTGAGGCCGGCAAAAACCGGGGCCTGCTGAAGATGGGGGCGCTCATGTCGAAGAAGTTGAATTGAGGCAACTCCGCAGTGCAATCGATGTTTGCCTCAAAGAAGGAGCGAATCGTCCCAATATCCTCCCAATATCCCTGGAAGACGTAGGAAAACACCCGCAGATCGGAAATCGCAAGCGGGATAATGTGTTTGCCGAAATCGGTGTAAGTGTTGTCGAGCAGACGAATGAGGATGTCCCGGTTGAAGACGTAAATCCCCATCGAGGCCAAAAAAAATTCCTGGTCGCCCTCGATATCGAGCCGGGAATACCACTCGCGTTCGAGGCGCATGGAGTCCAACACCGCGGGATCCTTCGGTTTCTCCTCGAATCTTACGATGCGACGTTCCTCATTGATTTGCATGAGCCCCAAAGAAGTGGCGTCCGCACGGGTCACTGGCAGAGTGGCGACAGTGAGATCGGCGTGAGCTTCGACATGCTGGGCAATGATCCTTCGGAAATCCATCCGGTAAAGCTGATCACCACTCAACACCAGCATGTATTCAAAGTCGTGATTCAGGAAATGGAGCAGATTCTTGCGGACGGCATCGGCGGTGCCCTGGTACCAGGTGGCATCGCTGTAGGTTTGTTCTGCCGCCAGGATCTCGACAAAACCGCCGGAAAAATGATCGAACTTATAGGATTGCGAAATGTGCCGGTGGAGTGAGGCGGAATTGAACTGGGTGAGGAGATAAATGCGCTTCAAATTGGAGTTGATGCAATTTGCAATCGGAATGTCTACCAATCGGTATTTGCCGGCGAGCGGGACGGCAGGTTTGGAGCGCTCTTTGGTGAGAGGAAAAAGGCGGCTGCCCTGCCCTCCTCCCATAATGACCGAGAGCACATTGCTCACGGTCGGCGCCATACGCTTGTTCTGCATACACGAGCTTCGATTAGAGATTGGTCCTGCTCCTCTATACCTTGCCGGTTGCGTGGAGCGCAAGCGGCGATAACGCCGGAGCATCCGGGATTGTCCAAAATTGAGACAGGATGATGATCGTTGAGGCACAAAGGCTTTGAGAAAAATCACGATCCATGAGGACAGACGTAGTGGCATCTCGGCTGCTATTTGATCAGTAACGGTTCGGCTTCCGGCGCAAGTTGGGGGTAGAGCCCAAGTTAAAATAAAAAGTAATCATTATGAAAATCAATACCTCCCGTTTCAGCCGCGGTTTTACGCTGGTTGAAATCATGATCGTGGTGGCCATCATCGGCCTCCTTGCGGCTATTGCCATTCCCAACTTTGTGAAGGCACGTGCCGCCAGCCAAAAGAACGCCTGCATCGCCAATCTCAAGCAGATGGACGGTGCCAAGGCGACCTGGGCGCTGGAGCAGAAGAAGGTTTCGACCGACACACCGGCCGACACCGATCTCTTCGGCTCGACCCAGTATATCCGCGACAAACCCGAATGCCCCGGTGGTGGCACTTATGCGTTGCTGGACGTGCAAACGAAGCCGACCTGCACTCAGTCCACTGCTGGTCACAGCCTGTAATTGGGTTAGTTCTTCATTCGAAAGCGGCTTGGTTTTCCAAGCCGCTTTTTCTTTTCCACAAAAAGGACCGGGTGTCCTCGAATAAGGCATTTTCCAGGAGACGCGTTGTCGAAAATTGCTGTAAACCATTGATTCATAACAGCACCAGAGACGTTTTAAGCTGGCACCTTGGGTGCTAATTACGGTAAGCGGTCGGTGCAAGGCAATCGTGAACGCATGTAGTAATTATCGTATCCGCCTCCACCAGTTCACGCCGCTGTGAAAAGGTAAGTATGAAAATAAACAAGGTCCAGAACCGGGGCTTTACCCTGGTGGAAATCATGATCGTGGTGGCCATCATTGGCCTCCTTGCGGCTATTGCCATTCCCAACTTTGTGAAGGCACGTGCCGCCAGCCAAAAGAATGCATGCATCGCGAACCTGAAGCAAATGGATGGCGCGAAGGCGACGTGGGCGCTCGAACAGAAGAAGGTTGTCACCGACACACCGGCTGACACCGACCTCTTCGGCTCGACCCAGTACATCCGCGACAAACCCGAATGCCCCGGTGGTGGCACGTATACATTGAATGACGTGGGGACCAAGCCGGTCTGCACTCAGACGACTGCGGGTCACAGCCTGTAATTCGTTATTGATTCAAAAAGCGGCTTGGGTTTCCCAAGCCGCTTTTCCTTTTGCTCCTTCCCCGCTCCGCCTGACTGCTGCTGAAGACTTTGGTGATCGAAACGTCCAATCTCTTTATTGCCGCGATTACCGTTATATTTTAAGGCTGTTTTGGCGATGCCGGGTCTTGCGCTGATTTTCGCGGTCGGCCAGCCGTGCCTTGCAGGACCTGCCCGTCGGGCAGAAGTATCATTCCGCAATGATGTTATGCCGGTCCTTTCCAAAGCCGGCTGCAATGCGGGGACATGTCACGGGAACAAGAACGGTAAAGGAGGTTTTAAGCTTTCATTGCGGGGCCAGGACGCGGATCTCGACTACCTCGCTATTACGGACGATTTGGCCTCCCGGAGGGTGGATTTGGCGACACCGGGTGACAGCCTCATTCTCCTCAAGCCCACCACCGGAGCGCCCCATGAAGGTGGGCTCCGTTTTCCCATAAATTCGCACGAGTTTCGCATCCTTTCGGCCTGGATTTCGCGCCGGTGTCCCAATGACCTTATTTCCAGTCCACGCCTCTCCCGATTGATCGTGCAGCCCCAGGAAAAAGTAATCCTTGCGCCCGAACGCCAGGTGCAAATTGAGGTAAAAGCACAATTTTCGAACGGCGAAACACGCGACGTCTCCAATATATCCGTCTTCGAGGCGGTCAATCAGCTCGTGAGCGTCTCCCATGATGGTTTGGCGACAGCGCGTGGCGATGGGGAGACCACTGTCCTGGTTCGATTTCTTGACCAACAATTTCCGGTGCGGTTGTCCTTTGTGCCGAATCGTCCCGAGCCGAAGTTGCCTCACGTGAATAACTACATTGATCGGCAGATTTTTGCGAAATTGCGAACATTGCGAACGGAGCCCTCCCTGATTTGTTCCGATGAGATCTTCCTGCGGCGGGCCTATTTGGATTTGCTTGGGATTCTTCCCACCGCAAGCGAAGCCCGTGCTTTCGTGAAGGATGCGAGCGGGAATAAGCGGAAGGATCTGGTCGACCGCTTATTAAACCGAACAGAGTTTGCGGAATTCTGGGCATTGAAATGGGCGGATCTTTTGCGCGTGGAAGCCCATTCACTCGATGAGAAAGGCGTCCAGGCATTTCATCAGTGGATCCGGGCAGCCATGGCATCCAACAAGCCGCTGGATCGACTTGTCAGGGAACTGATCCTGGCGCGGGGCAGCACGTATACATCCCCGGCGTCGAATTACTATCGACCCAATCGCGATGCCGCCTCCCGGTCCAAAGCAGCCGCCCAGGTTTTCCTGGGAGCGCGCATTCAATGCGCCGAGTGCCACAACCATCCGTCGGATCGATGGACGCAGAAGGACTACTACGATTGGGCGAGTGTCTTTTCCCAAATCAGCTACAAAGTCATCCAGAACAACCGGGAAATATCCACCGACGAGCACGAGTGGAAAGGTGAACAGGTAATCTATCTCGCGGAACACGCTGCACTGAACAATCCGCGCACCGGCAAACCAGCTACGCCACGTCTTCTGGGCATGGCTGAACCGATCCCGGACCAACGCGATCGCCTCGAACATCTGGCTCTTTGGCTGACAAGCCCGACCAATCATTTGTTTGCACGCGTTCAAGTGAACCGAATCTGGTTTCATTTGATGGGGCGCGGACTGGTTGATCCACCCGACGACTTTCGCGCGACCAACCCCGCGTCGCATCCGGAATTGCTGGACCAACTCGCGCGCGACTTTGTTGCTCACCAATTTGATCTTCGTTACGTCATTCGATTGATCATGAATTCACGGACTTATCAACTGTCATCCGAGTCGAATGCGAGCAATGCCATGGACGATGCCAACTTCTCGCATGCGCTCATTCGCCGGCTCAGCGCGGAGCAGTTGCTCGATTGCCAAAGCGAAGTGACGGAAGTTCCCTTGCGGTTTGAAGGTTTCCCTGCCGGGATGAGGGCTGCGCAACTTCCGGGAGTGCGTCCTGAAAGCAAAGGAAAAAGGCGCTCGCGTGCTTCGGACCAATTTCTGGAGTTCTTCGGAAAACCGCCCCGCCTCCTGGCTACGGATACGGAGCGATCGTGCGAGTGCAATATGGCTCAGGCGTTCCAAATGATCAGCGGGCCAACCGTCACTTCCCTCCTGGCAGAAAAGGAGAATTGCCTTTCCCGGATGCTGACCAGCGCCATGGCGCCGGAGGCCGTCCTCGAAGAGCTTTTTTGGAAGACTCTCAGCCGTTCTCCCACCAGTTACGAAACCGTCGAATTGTTGCCGCAGATCGAATCCGCGAAAGAGCCGCGCGCGGAACTCGAAGATCTGCTCTGGGGCTTGCTCAATTCAAAGGAGTTTGTCTTTCGCCATTAGGCCGCAATTGAATGACCTTTGACACGGAACCGTCACAACTCTAGAGAATGCCGGCAGATTTCCATTCCAGATCGTTTGCGTGTCCGGGCTTCGCGGCCAGCTCGTGGTCGCGCCGCAACCTTCTCAAAGTTGGCGGTCTGGGCTTGTTGGGGTTGACATGGCCCCGCCTGTTGCAAGCTGAAAGCAAAAAGTCCGGGTCCGCACCGAAAGCGCGCGCCAAATCGGTGATCTTCCTCTATCAGTTTGGAGGTCCGAGCCATATCGATATGTTTGATATGAAGCCTGAGGCACCGGAGGCCTATCGCGGGCTCCATAAGCCGATCTCCTCGAAGGCAGACGGCATTGCGATCAGCGAACGGCTTCCGCACCTGGCGAAAGTGATGGATAAAGTGACCTTGATTCGGTCCATGCATCACACCATGAAGAATCACAATCCGGCTTCCTACTATGCGCTGACTGGCCATGCGCCGCCGGTGGATGATATTACCCTGCGCGATTCTCCGGAGTTATTTCCAGCGTATGGTTCGGTGATCGATCGCCTCGCACCGGGCGGGAGCGAAATGCCGGGTTTCGTCGGACTTCCCTGGGTGATCGGGGATGGCACGATTACTCCCGGGCAGGGAGCCAGTTTTCTGGGAAAAATGCATGACCCTCTTTGGGTGACGCGAGATCCCAACAAGCCCGATTTCGCGCTGCCCGAACTAAAGCTTCCGGCGGATGTCAGCTATGAGCGGCTCATGCACCGGCGCTCTATCCAAAAAATCATCGACCGGCAATCGAGGTTGGTTGAAGTTTCAACCCAAGCGCGCGGGCTGGATAATTACTATGAGAAAGCTCTGGCCATGCTTGATTCTCCGCGTCTCCGGGATGCCTTCAATCTTTCGGCCGAATCGGAAAAAGTCCGGGAAAGTTACGGTCGAACCACCTACGGTCAAAGTTGCCTGCTGGCTCGGAGGTTGATCGAAGCCGGCACCAGGTTTGTCACTGTCTATTTCTCCTCAAACATTGGAGGCGACGTTGGTAGCGGCTGGGATACCCATGGAAATAACGGGACTAAAATGTTTCCCGTGATGGAAAAGTACCATTTACCCATCACGGACCAGACCTTACCGACTTTGCTCAATGAACTGGACGAGCGAGGCCTGCTGGACACGACTTTGGTCGTCTGGATGGGCGAGTTTGGCCGAACTCCAAAGATCAATGAACGCGCCAGTCGCGATCATTGGCCCCAATGTTATACAGTACTCCTCGCGGGGGGCGGCGTGAAGCGTGGCTTCGTACATGGCGAGTCAGATCGGACCGCATCGTACCCAACCAAAGACCCGGTTCGTCCGGATGATCTCGCGGCCACGATCTATTATCTTCTTGGAATTGATCCCCACACAGAGGTTGCCGGCGCTGGAAATCGTCCCGTGCTCATTTCGGAAGGGAGTCCAATTCATCCGATTATTTCCTGACTGCTTCGTCAGAGATCAATCGTTGCACCCCGTCGGAGCGAAGTTTTACAGACTTCTACAGGTGAAACCGGGAATGCGCGAATCCCACGCTTGCGAGCGGGTCGTCCGGGCTTCGGAGCGCCCTTTTACAACTAAAAAATCTCCGATGAAATCGATTTACCATGTCGTAGTATCCTCGGTAGAGTGTTGTCGCAAAGAAGGTTGAAAAACTTGAAGCAAAAAGTTGATGGACTGCGTCTAACAAATCGTATGGGGTGCTTTGACAGAAATGGAGATCGGTGGAACGGGCAAAAAGCGCGTTTCACGCAGAGCCCGCGCGCGTTTACACTCATTGAGCTCCTGGTGGTAATTGCGATCATCGGGATTTTGGCGGCTATGCTCCTGCCCGGGTTAGCCCGGGCCAAGGAAGCAGCCAGGCGTATTGCCTGCGTCAATAATATGAAGCAACTGGGTCTTGCGATGACGATGTATGCCGGGGAAAACGACAATCAGTTTACACCTCGGATGCTGCCTTTTTGGCCTGATCGGTTACTTTCCTATTTTACAGTGACAAACATTTTGATGTGTCCCACGGATCGTGAAAGCGTGGTCGATCGGAGTTACCTCGTGAACGGCTGGGACGATTGGTTTAAGAGCGTGCTGTTGACGAACTACCTGACCTTTATCAATCACCAGTGGCCAGAGGGGATGCGCGAAGCGGCTATCCGCGAGCCGATCGATACTATTGTCTTCGGAGAAAAAGAAAGCTCTTCCAGGAATTACCACGTCGACCTGGAAAACAACGATCACATTGTGGAAGTGAACGGGAGCCGGCATAGTGGCGATGGGCAGGGAAAGGGCGGTCTTTCAAACTATGTCTTCGCCGATGGCGGCGTGCGAGGTCTGCGCTATCCACAGGCAATCAGTCCGCAAATTCTTTGGGCGGTCACCGATGCCTGGCGAACCAATGGTTTGCCGGTTGGGGGCCCGTAAACCATTTGCTTAGTTTTCAACTATTGTGTGGCAAACCATTCCGGCTTCCTTAATAATGCACGGCGCAGCCGTGACCAGAGCCAGGCCCAAAAGATCGAATGTTCTCGCATTGGTGGTGGCAGCTGCTTCCTGGGTCTGCTTGAACTGGAATTTGCCGCCGGCATTTGCCGGTGGTTTGGTTCTCGGTCTCCTGGCCATCTGGCTGGGTGTTCGTGGTTATTCGGCAGGCCGCCGGAATAACACCGGTTTCCGCACCGTTCTCGATTCATCGCTGGCCGTTACTTCCGGGATCACCAGTTCGCTATTGGCTCTTTCCATCTGGGTGTTCATTTGGCCGCAAGTCGCCGCCAGGCAGGCACAACAAGCAAAAGCTCACGCCATTCTGGTAAACATTACGAGTGATACCACCGCCGCTACTGCTGCTGCTGAACCCGTATTTTCAACGCCGGGCGGCGTTTATGCCGAAGCCGTTACTGTATCCCTGTCGGCTGGCAACGCCGATTCCATCGTGTGTTACACGTTGGACGGATCAGACCCGACCATCGAATCGGCGATCTATGCAAAGCCGATTGTGCTCCGTGAACCAGCGACAGTAGCCGCAAAAACATTTCGCAAAGGTTTCCAGCCGAGCGCCGCGGCTTCAGAAAGCTATTTCGTCACCGACCGCGATTTGGCCAATTTCACCTCCAATTTGCCGCTGGTCATCATCAATGCGAATGGTCGTCCGATCATGCAGCAACCCAAAACTCGCGTTTTTACCCGTTTTATCAATTGTGAGAATGGCCGCAGCCGCCTGGCCGGCCCGGCCGATTACAGCGGTGAATCGGAAATTCACCTGCGGGGCTCGAGTACGCTTCGGTTTCCCAAGCGTTCCTATTCGTTAACGACTGGGAGCAGCAAAACAGATAAGCAAAAAGTTTCCATCTTCGGCTTTCCCAAGGATTCTGACTGGATTCTTTACGCCCCCTATCAGGACAAGACGCTGATGCGGGACGTTCTGGCTTACGAACTCAGCCGAGAGATGGGTCATTATTCCGCCCGGACCCGATTCGTGGAAGTCTTTGTTCATAACGGCAGTGGAAAAGTGACGCGGAATGACTACATGGGCGTGTATGTTTTCGAAGAAAAAATCAAGCGCGGCAAGAACCGCGTCAATATCGAATCCCTTTCCCGAAGTGATAATTCAGAGCCGAACATTTCCGGCGGATACATTTTCAAGCGCGACCATGCCGACCGGAATGAAAACGGGTTCTACACGCGATACGGCGGGCCGTATTACTACGTTTATCCCAAAGCAGCTGAGATTACGTCCGCGCAGCGCCGCTGGCTCAACGATTACATGAACCGTTTCGAAACCACCCTCTACGGCTCGAATTTTGCCGATCCCGAAAGCGGCTATCGGGCCTATTTGGACGTGGACTCATTTATCGATCACTACTGGCTAATTGAGATGTCGAAGAATGTCGACGGCTTCCGCTACAGCGTTTTTCTCCATAAAGACCGTGGCGGCAAACTAAAAGTCGAGCCCGTCTGGGATTGGAACTTAAGCTTCGGCAACGCCGATTACTACGGCGGCCAGTATACGACCCAATGGTATCATGCGCATCTCCGTCCGAATGAAATTTCATGGTATCGTCGGCTGCGGCAGGATCCCGAGTTCGCCCAACGCTGCGTCGACCGCTGGTCGCAGTTGCGCACGAATGAATTTTCCGGCGAGCGCATTCACCGGCGGATTGACGAACTCGCGCAACAATTGCAAGAAGCCCAGCAACGAAATTTCGACCGCTGGGGCATCATGGGTGACCGCGTGCACGCCAATTGGTACGTCGGCCGAACTTATAAAGACGAAGTGACGTGGATGAAACGATGGATCAAGGATCGATTGACCTGGATCGACAAACAGTTTGTCGCTACCCCTCGTGCGGTTATCAACGAACCCGCCAGTACTCCCAATCGGACGCTCGTATTTCAAAATACCGAAGGAACCATTTATTACACCATTGATGGCAGCGACCCGCGCCAACTGGGTGGAAAAATATCCCCGAAGGCCAAGGCTTACGCCGGACCCGTTCCTGTTGCGTCCGCAGCAAAGATTTGCGCACGCGCACTTCAGACGGACTCCTGGAGCGCTCCAACGGTTCTACAAACGGGCACTGAGGTCCGAGCTGCCTCGCTTCGCTGAAAATCACCGCCAACTCTTCAGCTTGTGGGCTTGGGCGACTCCAATTCCACGAGCCTTACAGTGGAATGCTGTCGAAGGGTCGAGGTGTACGTCTGCGGGGTGGAATTAGTTCCGGCCCGACGCCACTTGATAGTTCCTTTTGTCAAAGCGGAATGATCAAAGGTGCTCTCCACGACTAGCCCGAGTTCGGGATCAAACCAGGTTCGCCCATTGAGATTACCATCCTGGAGACTGGCCGATACTCCGCTTCCGGCGCGTGCCGGTGCAGCGTTGGTGCCTCTGCCTTTCATCTTTCCCTCGAACTCAACCAGAGCGCACTTTCGGTCTCCCCGTTGCTGCCAACCGCGGAATGTATAAGTCACATCCGCATCCACACTCCCACCCAACGATCCAAGGTTTACCGCCAATTGACCGGGCCAGGTATCATCGACTCGAACCGGGTCGCTCGGAAGCATCGTGACATCGATCAAATGCCTCAAATGCTGTGGAGTCAGCAGTTTTTTAAGAGCACCCTGCCCGCGGGCCGACCCTCCGGCGTTAATTTTTGCCGTGATTTCCGGAATTCCCCGAACGTTCATGACCTTATTGGACGGCGAGAGCTGGAACAATATCCTATTACCGATTATTTGTTCCAGTCGTTCGGCCAGAGGATTTCCATCGGTGCCCACTACTTTATTCATGGAGTCGTAGGCGATCAGCGTGGTGTCGCCCATGGTCGAGTCAAATTGCACCCCAGTAATTTCCATCTGGAGGCTCCGGCTCCCATTGGAGCGGGCATTGCTCACGCTAATCACGTAATCAAGGCCCAAGGTGCTCTCCTGCGGCACGGGTTTGCTTACGCCCGGACGGGGCTCGTCACTACTGGCGGTAATTTGACTGTGAAAAACGTATCGATTCGAAGGACTCCACTGGGCCACAAATGCCACCGCCGGGTCTCCGCGGCTTCCGCTCACCTTGCTTTCCCTGGTGCCGCCGCCTGGCCGCGATTTCGAGCATCCCCAGGCGAAACAAATCGCGAGAAGAATGACTAAAAAACCTGCTCTGGCAGACGATCCTTTCATAAAAAGCAACCGAACTCAGACACTTGGACGTCCAGGAGATCACGAAAATTCTTGCCGGGGCTCCGGGTCGTCCCGCTACTGTTCCTCATGCGTCAGCCACTTCCGTTCCACTATCGCAATACCGCGTTCCCCTGCAAACACATTTGTCTGACGGTAATTACGCTCACTTTGCTCCTTTTAGTCGCTTGTCGTTCGGAGAAACCCGCCTCTCGGGGGGAACTTTCGACCCGGTCAACCCTGAATGGCGCGTCGACTCCGCCAACAAATCACCCAAAGAGCCTCCGCACAAGCTCAGGGATCCCGGCCGCGAGCAGCAATTGGCAATCCCTTTTCGATGGTAAAACCTTGAAGGGCTGGGCCGTCACCGATTTTGCGGGCCATGGCGCTGTCGAAATTGAGAATGGTTCAATCTTTCTCCGGCAAGGCGTCATGACGGGGATTAACTGGACCAATCCGATGCTTGCGGAAATGAACTACGAGATTGCTCTCGATGCAATGCGAGTGGATGGGAGTGATTTCTTTTGCGGCCTTACTTTTCCCGTTGGCAAAGATCCATGCAGCTTCATCGTCGGTGGGTGGGGTGGAGGCGTGGTGGGTCTGTCAAGCCTTGACGGAGAGGACGCTGCCAATAACGAAACCACCAAGGTCCGGGCCTTCGAGGCAGGCAAATGGTACGCCATTCGCGTCCGCGTTGAACCCACGCGCATTCAAGCCTGGATCGACGAGGAAAAGTACGTAGACGTCGTTACCACCGATCATCGCATCTCCATCCGTATCGAAGTTGAAGAGTCTCGTCCTCTCGGCATCGCTTCCTGGTCGACCACAGCCGCCCTAAGAAACATCCGTATTCGCAGACTTTGATTGATCAAAGCGATGCTTTTAGGCCTCCTTTTGCGATAAAGCCAAGAATCAATCCGGGCTTTCGAGGCTTCCCTTAATTCGTTGACTGCGGCGAGTTAACCTGCCATAAAATCGCTGTTTCCCCGCCACTTGGAAGATTACCGTACAAGGGACTCCCGATGCGTGACTGGACGAACTAAGTTCATCCCTCTCGCTGCGCTCACATGTACATTATTTTTGCGGGCATTGGCCCACACGTCGGTAGCTGCGGGTCCTCCCATTAACGATGCATTCTCCAATCGGATCGAAATGCAACTCTCTACGCCAGTCACTGCGTCGTTTGCCGGCGCGAGCAGGCAAACAGATGAGCCGGATTTCCTGGGCGACTGGCGAAGTGGGTTCCGCAGCCAACATCCCATTTGGTGGAATTGGACATCCACCGTGAGTACCTCTGTTTGCCTCGTTGCGAGGATGCCCCAGACTCGGCCGCTGCTAATGGTCTTTGAGGGAAGTCCGCCTGGCGAACTCAGGCAAATCGGAGCATTGACCTTTCAATCCCCGTTTGCTGTGGATGGCACGAATGTCTATACGACCGAGGTCCACTTTGCGGCGGTGGAAGGAACCAACTACGTCATCGCTGCTGATTCTCAAGTACCCCTGACCCTCGCCTGGGATTCGAACACTGAAACCAACCTGGCCGGTTATCGTCTCTTTGTTCGCGGAGACGAAGGAAGCCCCGACGCGATAGACGTGGGAAACGTTACCCTGACATCACTTTGGGGCGTCCGGAATTCAATCAGCAATCGATTCGCTTTGACGGCTTATGATCGGGCTGGTCGGGAAAGCCCGCCTTCACCCGAACTCGTAGTCGATACGTCATCGGCGACCATCCCGGCTGGTGAGATCCAACTCGCTCTTACCATCCCCCCGATCGTAGCGATTACCGATCCCCTTACTGAGACAGTCTATGCGCCAGGTGCGGATATTTCCCTGACATCGTCAGCCTCAGATGCCGACGGAACTATCGATCGCGTGGAATATTATGTCAGGCCGGAACTCGGCACGTCTGATGAAACCCTCCTCGCGGTTGCGACAAACTCTCCTTATGCGTTCCTTTGGACAAACCTGATCAGTGGCCGCTACGTGGTGTCCGCGCGAGCTTACGATGATCTGGGCTCCAGCAGTGGCTCGGAACCTATTTTGGTGATCGTGGGGCCGCCTGCAAATGATCGCTTCGTTGACCGTGCTCCCATCCTCAACAACATCGCAACGGGGACCACGCGCGGGGCCGGCAAAGAATCCGGCGAACCGGCCTTATTGGGGGGAAGCATCGCGACTCGAAGCGTCTGGTGGACCTGGCTGGCGGATTCCGGAGATCGAAAAAGCGCAGTCATTAGCACCTTGCGCCAACCTGCGTTGGCCGGAGTCTTCTCGGGAAATTCGATTACAAACCTTAGTCAAGTGAGCACTGGATTTGTCACGACTGCGATTTATGAAAGTGGGCTTTTCTCCTACAAAACCGAAGTTTCCTTCACGCCCATAGCAGGGGTTGAATACGCTATTGCGGTCGATAGCCACGAGGACGACTTCACCATCGTATTGTCGGCCCCCCCTACGATTGCCATTACTGTTCCAAACGATAACAGCGCTGTGCTCACTCGAACGAACCTCCTCTTGCAAGCTAGCGCTGCCGACGTGGATGGAACGGTTGATCGCGTGGATTACTATTATGCGGCCATCGATGGCAGGAAAGCGCTCATTGGCAGTTCCACCAACAGTCCCGACTTTGATTTTGTCTGGAAGGAACTTCCGACCGGCCGCTACGCTATTACCGCTGCCGCCGTCGATAACATCGGAGCCCAGACCCTTTCGGCTCCCATTTCATTGACGGTGGGCCGTGCGCCTAACGACAATTTCGCCAACCGTATCACCCTGAGTGGTGGGACGGTCTTCACGAATGTTGCGCAATTTGTAGCCGGGAAAGAATTGGGAGAGCCCGATGCCATTTCTTCCATTTCGGTGAGCCGGACTGTTTGGTACAGTTGGACCGCGCCTTCGAATGGCACCTGGGCTGTTGTCGCCACAACTCCTGGCACTATACCCCTGGTCGGTGCTTTTACTGGTACGACACTATCGAATCTCGTTCAAATCAGCGATTTCCGGGCAGCGGACGCGGTCTATAGCAATGCCGTTGCCTACACTACCAGCGAAGCGCATTTTACGGCCACGAGCGGAACGCGGTATGCCATTGTTGTCGACGCCGCAGATCAACCGTTTTCGTTGGCGATTACGCCTCCGCCCCGCATCCAGATAGTCTCTCCAGCCAGCGGCGTGGATGTCGCGCCTCTTTCAGGTGTGGAGGTTAGTGTGGTTGCGACAGACCCGGATGGGTTTATCACACGAGTCGAGTACTCCTACGACAGCGATACGGACAACGCTGTTCTTCTCGCCATAAACACGAATGCTCCATTCACGTTGCCCTGGATGGAAATTGCCCTCGGTGCTTACCAACTCACCGCACGCGCCGTAGATAATTTTGGGGCCAGTACTGTCTCCGCGCCGATTAGAATTACCAGCGGGCGGCCGCCCAACGATAACTTCGCGAATCGCATCGCGTTGTTCGGATCGCCCGCCTTCACCCACGCCTCAAATATTGCAGCCAATACCGAACCGAACGAACCGGAGAGTGTAGGAACCAAAGCCGGACATACCCTTTGGTGGAGTTGGACAGCCTCATTTACGGGCAGGCATGTTGCCATCAGCAAGGCGCCCAACGTCACTCCCGTCATCGGGGTATTCGCCGGAACAGCACTTACAAATCTGGTCCTGATCGGCCATGCTACGTTTGGCGGCATCTCCTTCACTCAGGGAGTCTATTTCTTTTCCGCAGAATCCACCTTCGATGCCGTCCAGGGAACCAGTTATTCCATCATGGTCGATTCATCCTACGGACCGGGGACAGATCTGGACTTGATGGTGACGGCGGCGCCGCGTGTTCAACTGACGCGTCCGGCAAATGGCGCGAACTTTAGCGCTGGGTCCGTTGTTACCTTCGAGGCAAATGCCAGCGACATTGACGGTGCCGTTAATTCAGTATCGTTTTTTTCGGGCCTGGGCGGAGCCATGACGCTGAGCGGAACAGTTGGCCAGTTTCCATATGTGCTTTCCTTGACTAACCTGCCTCCCGGGGTCTACACGGCTGAAGCACACGCTGCCGATGATGTAGAGGCAGTGGGAATCTCGGACGATATCATTTTTACCGTGGACGCCGCGGGAAACGACTCGTTCACCAATCGCGTCCGCCTGGTCGGCAGCCATGTCGTGGCATTTGGGTCGAATTACGTATCCACGCGGGAGCCAGGTGAACCTCAGCACGCTACCCATGATGGGCAAAACTCGGTTTGGTGGACCTGGAGCCCGCCGATCCCGGGAACCTACGCCGTTTCCACGGAAGGCAGCGGCTTGGCGACTCTTCTCGGAATCTACCTCGGTCCCTCTGTTTCCAACCTCACGAGCGTCGCCTCCGCTGCTTTCAATGGCAGCAACAACACGAGCTTATTGATGTTCGACGCGGCCGCCGGCAAATCCTACCAGATTGCGGTAGACGGTTTCGTAGGAGCCGTTGGCAACATCATCCTCTCGATCGATCGCATTGCGGCACCCAAAAACGATAACTTTGACGCGCGTACCATTCTCTCGGGATTCCCACTCCATCGCTCCGGGCATAATACGAATGCCACGAGCGAGGTGACCGAAAGCGACCACGCTGGAAATCCACCGGCTCGTTCCGTTTGGTGGAGTTGGACTGCTCCAGCCAATGGCACTGCTTCAATAGACACCCAGGGAAGCAGCTTTGACACGGTGCTTGGAATTTATGTCGGCAGCACGATCGGTGGATTGGCCGTCGTGGCTGAGGACGACGACAGCGGCAACAGCACCACCAGTCTTGCCACCTTCAGTGCCCACGCCAATACGACCTATCAAATCGTGGTGGACGGTTTTGCCGGCGCTTTTGGCAAAGTTAGATTGAATCTCGAGTTCCTGCCTGACCCGCTCACGATTGCCGGGTTGTCTATTGACGGCAGCGGTTTGGTAGCGTTGCGGTTTGAAGATGCGGAAGGCCAGCAGGTCATTATCGAGGCCTCGGATGATCTTAATGAATGGTTTGTTATCAATAGCGATATAGTTTCAGGCGCCAAAGTCACCTTTTTTGATCCCACCTGGGGTCAGTTGCCGCGCCGTTTCTATCGCGCTATTCTCGATCTGTCCCCCCCGCCTTTTGCGCTCAGCAGTTGGTCAGTTTCGACGAATGCCATTGCCTTTGACCTGTTAGAGACGGAAGGAGCTCAGTTTGTGATTGAGGCATCCGAGGACCTCGAGTTGTGGAAACCAGTCAGTACGAACACTGTCCGGGAAGGCCGGATTCACTTCACAGGCAATACCGGCGGTTTATTCCGGTTCTATCGGGGGAGCCGGCGCCTTTGGTGATGCCTTCCGGTCACGGCTACTTTTTCGCAGGGGCATTGGTTCCGAAACGATGCCGGTATCCCGCTGGCAGTCTTTCGATCCAGGCAGTGGACGGTTGTGCCGGATCAAATGGCGGCCAGGGCAAGATGCCAAAAAAATCGGGCTTGCCAGGATAGAGCAGCGAATTCGGCAAATCGCTGAGCTCAAACCCGTTCTTAACCACGCCGTTATTCGTTCGAGTTACAGTGTCGTAATTGAGCACTCGCAGCAGTGCCAGGGCCTCGGGGCTATCAAAGCCTTTCGACGAGTCACATGCCCACGCATTGACATAACCCAGTTTCCAAATTACGCGATCGCCATCCGAACAGTGGTCTGCAGGCGCCTTCTTTTCATAAACCCGATGTTGTTTGCTCCCGAGGACATTTCCCACTGCATTGCACTTTCGGTTATAATGATCCACGTCGATCGCGCATTGGTTCCAGCTCAAGCCGGGTTGGTCACCCAGAATCCGATTGCGAAAAAGCGTGTTGTGACTGCTCGAACCATGAATGCAATCGAACATCGCCTTGCCTTCACAATAGTTGCCTTCAAATAAATTCATGAACGCGTGGTGCCCATGCGTCCCAATGCTGGGGGCTTCACGCGCATCGGCCGTTCCGCCCAGCACGCAGTTGTAGGCAAAAGCATTTCCGGAGGAGCCATAATTCACCTGCATGGCACAATGCAAATGGTCGAAAATGTTGTTCTCGACCAGGCACGCTGAAGAAACATCATAAAGTGCCACACCGTAAGCCTGCCCCGGGCCATACAGGTGAGAAAAACGGAAGGAGCTATCCCGCACCTCGCAGCCATAGGAGAATTGCAAAATGAGATGGTCCAATCCGGCGACGTTGTAACTATCCACATTCCGTATCCAACAACTATCGCAGTTCTCCATCCGAATCATGTGGGTGTCCGAGTTGCTAAACGTTTGTTCAAGTCTCAGGTCTTCGATGCCGCATCGCGATCGTGGCGCGAACGAGGCGGCATCGTAGCCAGCTTCCGCCAGTTGCGCCTGAAACTTCGTCGACCAGGAGAAATAGAGCGGCCGCTCGATCCGGACGGTGTTCCCCTTCACTTCGATCACCTTCACCAGCTGGGCGAGGCCCCTTTTACCGCACCCCATGCGCATGCGGTAGCAGCCGGACATTTCACGACCAGCCGTGTCGGTCACGAACGAGGGGTCATCGAGTTGATCTACGAGATAAAGATGACCGGCCTTGAGCCAGGCTGGGACTTGCGCCAGCTCCAGTTCGGTTTGGCCCTTGAGCCCATCCTGCGCCAGGTTCACTGAGCGCTTGAGCGCACTTTCGTCGAAGATCGAACGGAAGTAGACAAAACCCGACGCAAACGCGAGCGAGGTGATTGGCTGACCGTGGGTATTTGTAGTTCCCCGCAGGACCACGCCTGCTTTTACCCCCTGCCAGTCGATGTTCCCCTGAAGCGAATTCGTCCACGGCCCCAACTGCACGACTTCGTTGCCTGGACACGCCAAAAGGGCCGCCTGAATCTGCGAGGCGTTCGCCGGAAGCGCGAAATACTTGAATATATTCGTCTGAATCGGTATGCCTCCCCGGACACCAACATTTGCCGACCACTCCACCCGTCGTTCAAAAGGGATGATTTCACTCGCGGGACTGGAATGAGCCAAAGCCGACAGCATTCCAAAGATCATGAGCCTCGGGACGGACATCAAAGGAGGTTAGCAACCCTGCCACAAAGAGCAATCCAAGGGGGATTTGCCAGGTGGAAATTCGCGCCTTGCACCTGAGCAACAAAGCGTTACACTCCAAAGCGGTTCCATAACCAACCCATTCTGGGGAACAAAGAGGGTATGGACTATACAAATCCACTCACGCGGGTGTCTATTGGGTGAATTGATCGTGAGCGACGAAGATCGACATTGGTGCGAAGCACTTTATCAGTCCAAGGCGGCAGACCTTTTGCTCTACGGGCGCGCGTTGGGGCTGAGCCATTGTGAAGCCGAAGACGTTCTTCAGGAAACGTTTATCGCTTTGATGGCCCTGGAAAACGAACCTCGTCAGCCCGTCTATTATTGCCTGCGCACATTTCGCAATCGAGCGCTCAATTATCGCCGGAGCCTCTGGAGACGCCTTAGCCGGGAACTCGAATCATCGCGCTGGTTCGAACGTTCTGAAGGCGAAACGGCCGAGGAACGGCAAGCGATGAAGTCGCTGGCCTTGCTTCCAGCCGAGCAACGCGAAGTGATCGTGCTGAAAATCTGGCATCGCCATACCTTCGATGAGATAGGCCAACTCCTTGAGATTTCCCCTAATACTATCGCCGGGCGCTATCGGTATGGTATCGAAAAAATGCGCGCCGCTGTGAAACGTGAGGAAGAATATGAATTGGAACCAACTCGAGACCCGCTTGGCGTCCTGGACGCCCCGTCCGCCATCACCAGTCATTAAGAGGAAACTCTTCGGCGCGGCCAAGTCACAGGCACCTACTTACCTGGAGGCTCACCTCTGGCGATTGTTAACACCGGGAGTGGCCCTCTTCCTGGCTCTTTGCATGTTGCAAAGCCGCACCACGCAAACGTTCACTCCTATTATTTCGCCCTCGACGGGCCTTGTGGCCACAGTTGCGCTCAGTCATCCGCACCTCGCCAGTTACTGCGCCGACGCGTCGTTTACCGAACATAACATCTGGCCCAGCAGCAGTTTTGAATGGACAAACCGGAGTCGTTCCCTAACAACACTGCCTCCTGTTTTCGTAACGAATCACTTAATACCTTGAGATGAGCAATAATCTGAGACCCGACGCTCCTGCCGATCCCAAAGCCCCACCTGTCAAAGCCGGAGCGTCTGGCCCCAAAGGACCCGGGTCAGGTCCGATTTCGCCGGGGACCACCAAACTGCCGCCGCTGTTTCGAAACATTGATTGGATCGCTTTCGGCATCACCACCCTGCTCACTTTCATCGGTTACTGGCTTACTTTGGCTCCCCAACTCACCCTGGAAGACTCTGGTGAGCTGGCGGTCGCCTCGATGTATGCGGGTGTACCGCATCCCCCGGGTTATCCCGTGTGGACCATCTACACATGGCTATTCACGGTGCTCTTTCCTGTGTCGAACATGGCCTATCGCGTAGGGATGTCTTCGGCGGTGGCCGGCGCATTCGGCTGCGGGATCGTGGGCATGCTGGTTTCACGTGGCAGCAGCATGATCATCGAAGGCATCTCTGACCTGAAAGCTATTGATCGCCGCCTGGAAAATGCGCTTTGCATTGTGGCCGGTTTCGTTGCGGGGATGCTCCTGGGCTTCAATGGCTTCATGTGGAGCCAGGCTGTCATTGTCGAGGTTTATACCCTCAGTGTGCTCTCCCTCGCGGGCGTGCTCGTCTGTCTCTTGCGTTGGATTTATGCTCCCCATCAACGCCACTATCTCTACCTTGCGTTTTTCTGGTTCGGAATCTGTTTCAACAATCACCAATCCCTTCTGGTCGTGGCGCTCGGTCTGGAAGTAGCGGTCATCGCGGTCTCCGCCCGGCTCGGCCGCGCTCTGTTGCTGTGGAACACTGTGGTGTTTGTTGGCGGTCTGGTTGGCAAAGGCATGGGGATGGTCAACGTTCTTAACGATAATCCACCACTCCTGATCATCTACTATTTGATCGGCATAGCATCAGGCGTCGGATGGATTGCGCTTGTCGTCAAAACCAGGCAAACGGGCCTGGAAATTGGGCGCGATTTCGCCCTGGTGGCGGCCATCGGCTATATCATTGCCCTCATCCTGGCGATCACCAATTACATCACAGCTTTTGAGTACAAGACCGGCCTCTTCATCCTCTTCAATCTCATTGGCGTCGGCATCATCGGAACGTTCATTTATCTCTGGAGATTAACCCGGGGTGGGGGAAACGAATGGGCCGCAGCTTTGGCTTGTGGGGGGGCCTGGATTATCGGCGCTGCGTTTTACTTGTACATGCCAATCGCCGGCATGAGCAACCCTCCGCTCAACTGGGGATATCCACGCACCGTCACGGGGTTCTTCCACGCTTTTACGCGAGGCCAATACGAACGAATTCATCCGACGACGAGTCCGATTACGTTTGTAAAGCAGATCGGCATGTACATGGCGGGTGCCCTCGAAGAATTCAACTTCGTTTATCTGCTGGTCGCGATCATTCCACTTTTCTTCTATAATCGAGTTCAGAAAAGAGAGCGTGCCTGGATCGTGGGTTTGGGGGCCACCTACCTTTGTTTAAGTGCTTTCCTGCTCATCTTGCTCAATCCCGCCTCGGATCGGCAAAGTCGCGATCTGAACAAAGTCTTCTTCACAGCTTCTCATGTGATCATCGCCATGGGCGTAGGATATGGATTGACGCTGGTGGGATCGTTGCTTGCAACCAATTACGCCCGTTGGCGAAAGTGGGCTCTCTATGCAGCCATTGGGGCGGCGGCGGTAGCGCTGTACGGAGTCGCAGACGCCATGGCCAGCACGCCCAATCCCATCGTACGTAACACCGCCTACTTCGGATTGGCTCTCGCGGCTGCGTTTGTCGCGGTAATCGCCTTGAACCGCGAACGGCTCGCCACCACGCCATTGCTGGTCGTCTTTGCTCTGATGCCCATTTGGTCGATCATGTCGCACTGGGAAGATAACGAACAGCGAGGACATCTATTTGGTTACTACTTTGGCCACGACATGTTCACACCCCCATTTAAGGCTCCGGACGGGAAACTGAGCTATGATAAGAAAATTCGTGAGGATCTGGCAAAGAAGCCCGAAGGGAAACTGATCTATCCCGAAATGGATCGCGATACCGTCTTGTTTGGAGGGACCGACCCTGGCCGATTTAATCCGACTTACATGATCTTTTGCGAAAGTTTCATTCCTTCCAGCAAAAAGCCGGAAGATCCGGTTTTTGATCGCCGCGATGTCTACCTGATAACTCAAAACGCTTTGGCCGACGGGACCTACTTGAGTTACATCCGGGCTCACTACAACCGCAGCACCCAAAAGGATCCCCCCTTCTTCCAGGAGTTGCTGAGAGGGCCGCGAGAGCTCGAACAAAATTACGAGACCAACATGATCGCGCGCATGTTCATTCCGGTCGATCGTTACTTCACCGATCTGGGCGCGAGGATCGAAGCACGCCGCCGAGCGGAAGGAGTTTATCCTCCGAGAGAAATCAATACTCCGTCCAACGATGATTCGCAGCGGGCCTTTCAGGAATACCTCGCCGATGCGCAACGGCGTCTCGAACACGACCGCCGCTCGCCAAACGAACCACGTCAGATCAAACCCGGGGAAGACGTCCGTATCGTCGACCAAAAGGTGCAGGTGTCCGGCCAGGTAGCAGTGATGGCCATCAACGGTCTGCTCACCAGAATTATTTTCGATAAAAACCCCGATCACGAATTCTACGTGGAAGAAAGTTTTCCCCTGGACTGGATGTACCCGTACCTCACTCCTTTCGGCATCATCATGAAAATCAACCGGCAGCCCTTGCCGGAGCTGAACGAAGAGATCGTGCAACGAGATCACAAGTTCTGGAGTGATTATTCCGAGCGACTGGTTGGGAATTGGATCACGTATGACACAACGGTTTCCAATATTTGCCAGTTCGCCACGACCGTGTACCACCGCCGCGACTTCAAACAGTTTAAGGGCGACCCGCGCTTTGTCCGGGACAACGATGCCCAAAAGGCTTTCTCCAAGCTGCGTAGTTCCATTGCCGGTGTTTATAGCTGGCGCATTCCGATGTCCAAATCACCGGAGGAACAAAAGCGAATGATTCGCGAGGCTGAATTTGCTTTTAAACAGGCGTATGCTTTTTGTCCGTACAGTCCCGAAGCGGTGTTCCGCTACATCAATCTGCTCATTAGTCTCGGCCGAGTTGATGAAGCACGCCTCATCGCTGTCACGTCGCGCGACCTGGATCCCAATAACCCGCAGATGGATAACCTGATTCAGGAACTTGACCGAATCAGAAGAGGGCCGCAGCCTGCGGCCGCCGTTGAACCGGCGCCTGCCCCTGCCCCGGCAATGTCGGCACAACTCAAGGCGGACATCATCAATCTCGAGCAGCAATGGGCCTCCCAGACCAATAATTGGCAGGTTGCGAACCGGCTCATCATGAGCCTGATCCAGGCCCGTGAAATCTCCCGCGCCCTCCAGGTCATCGATCAAATCCTGGTTAATCCACAAGCGGGAGAGAACGAGTTCATTTTTGCGGCGCAAGTCTGCAATGAACTCAATCGGCACGACAAAGTTGAACTCGCCCTGGATAAGCTCGTGCGCATCGCGCCCAACTCTCCCGAAGCGTGGTTTGACCTGGCCGGCATCCAGGCGGTCCAGAATCATACGACCCAAGCTCTGGCTTCCTTGCGGGAATCTTTAAAACAAAACTCTGAACGCCGTCAGAAACAACCGAAGGCGCCCGACCTTTTCACCAACGCGCTGGTGGACGAAAAGCTCAATCCGATTCGTCCGTTTCCCGATTTCCAAAAGCTCATCACGCAATACGCTTCGGTGAAATAGTTGGTTGCCCCCTTTTCGGGCCCCTGGTCAATTGCCAACAAAGATCCTGAAAAAACGCTGGAGATTTGTGCTCCCGCCGATGGGAAGGATTATTGCCTGTCCTGTTCCAGTCACGGTCTGTCCGAGTGGAGTCCACGTGAAATCATCGAGCGCATCTTTGTAGAGCACCCCATAGCTCTTTCCCGCTATACTATCGCAAACGATTGAGAAGCCCCCACCGGATTGAGGAACAATTCCACCAATGGCCGGCGCCAGGTTGACGGTCACCCCGAAACTGTTGGTGGCACTCCACGGAGGATAACCCTGGTCGGTTACCCGGATAAAGATTCTCCCTGTGCCCGGAGCCTGGCTGATGGCTGGTGTCCAGGTGATTTCGCCGCCCGGCGTCACGGCGACGCCAGCTGGAGAATCAGGAAGCAAAGAAAACATGAGGGTTTGCCAGGGCGAATCGGGATCAGCGGCGGTTGCCTGCAACCGTAGCGTCTGCCCGATGACCAGGACTTGATCCGGCACTGGGTTAATACTGGGGGGACTGCCGTTGGCGACGTGATTCGGTTGACCGGGTGTGGATGATGTCATGAATCGGATATCCGGCACTCCATCCGGCCACCGCCCCTGGCTTACATCCGCCGTTTGCGTCCCAAACCCAACTCCGTTGATCAAGGCTCCCTCCTGGGTAATGAGGTAAATCTGATCGCCTCGTGCACGTAAGGAAAAATTGACATGCAGGTCCCCACCGAGCCCATTCTGCTCCAGATCAGAATCCGCCCAACACAACAGGAATGCCCTCGGCGCAATGACGGTGCCCTTTGGAATCGAGAAGTAGGTGCCGGCGGCGTTGGTAAAGGCACAGCCAGAAAGGTCGCGCAAGACCGGGCTGGCGTTATACAACTCAAACCAATCATCTGAGCCACCTCCTGACGGGTCGATGGTTTGGCTGTTACTGGCCATCCATTCATTAATGAAAACGGGCGGAGGTGGGTTGCGCGATCCCGGACTACTCGATGCCAGGACTTCACGATGGATGCTCTGGCCGTTCGGGAATGAGCCGAATGATTTGCCGTAACTCAACTCCGGATAGAGCACGTAGTCCACGATCAATGGACCGGCTACCGGATCGTCTTTGACTAGTGCCACACGACCGCCGGAGGCGTTCAGGCGAAAATTGCCATGTCCACCAGCCGTGGAACCTCCCTCTGCCCAGACAATGAGAAAACCGTTGCTCGCTATCAGGGTTTCATTTGGGAAAGGCCACTTCTTCAAATTGGAAAAATCATCCGTGAGGTACCACCCCGCCAGGCTGACGTCGGCAGCCAATTCCGCGTTCATCAGTTCTATCCAGGGGCTGGGTTGATCGGACTCATCCCGGACCACACCGTTATTGAGTGCCTGCACTTCATTCAGGTAAACGCGCGGTAACGCCGGCAGATCCTGCTTCACCGAATTTGAACCTCCCGGGGTGAATAGTGGCACACCGGGTGAATTCGACACCGCCGACCAATTGCAAACCCGTGAATTGTCCCGCCGCCAATCGTGCAGCTGTAATGAGGCGCCCTGGTTCGCGGCCGCGGGCCACGGCGCGGCGCTCTGAAATCCCACCTTCTGAACGATCTTGTGCAAGGTTGCGTCCCAAAGTGTCAGGGTGCCGCTGCTGCGACTGAGCACAGGACCAGTTTCGCCTATGATAGGAATGGCGCTTCCGTAGAGTCTAGTGAAGGCGCTGAGGTCTTCCGCGATTACGACGAACCCGTGCGGCGGAATCCAGCTGCCGGCAGGAAAAGAAAACCCTGCCTCATACAATTGGATACCTGTCAGGTCGAGCGGGCCGTCGCCGCCATTGAACAATTCCACAAAAGCGCCGCCCGGAATCGCCGGAGAGTGCATGATTTCGTTGATCACCAACGCCTCGGACGAACCCGGTTGATTTGTGACCGTCACAGATACCTGCTCAAGCCCCACGGCGCCATTGAAGGTCTGCGCCGCCACCTGAACTTGCGTGGAAACACTTGCAAAAAGAGTTGCCGTCCAGTTGGACGGGCTCGTCCAGATCACTGGTGCATCACTGCCGTTGACAAAAACACGAATAGAGGGGCTGCCCGTGCCGTTGATTACCACAAGATTATTGGAGGCTACGACCGCAGGCCCCGTGGAAAGGCTGAAAAGGGGTGGCGGAATCTGGTTTAGAAGCGCAGTGCGCCGTGCGTCGATCCAATGGATCAAATCAGGAATGGAGGCCGTGGGAACACCATTTGTGTTTAAAACAGCCAGGACCGGGTCAATCACCGCGCGAATTCCGGCAGGAGTAAATGCTGTATCCACCAGGCGCTGCAAAGCTTGCCAATATATTCGTATGAAATTGGGATCTGCCAGAAAGCGCGCCATCTCAGGCTGCGTTGTGAGAAAAAGGCTTTCTCCCGCGGGTGTATTCGTCCCCAGGCAACCTTTCAGATCGGTGGGAATCAATGCCCAACGCGCTGCTCCGGGCTTATACACTCCGATGTTTCTGCCGGCGCCATAACCATAAACATCCCTTTTACCGAGGAGATGTTCCAGGGCCAAAACGTTCATCCATTGTTCAATGTCAATGCCTGCCTCCAACAAACCTTGATATGTCGTGGTCGGTGCGTTGAGCAGGTCGATCAATCCGAAGATTGGCGAGTACTCCAGTCCGTTAGCGGTTTCGTTCCGCCAGTTCCACCGATAGCGACCCGGATTGCGCCGCCCGGTAGCTGAGAAATACGGCAGTAACCGGGCATCCTGCTGGATCGTCGGCTCGCCGGCGCCGGGCTCCAGCCATAGCTCAGCCTTAAAAAGCTCGCCCGCATCTCCTGAATAATAAGAATCCGCGAGGGTGGTATCCGTCGGCTGTCTCTCAATAAATAATCCCGCGTTCGTTCCGTCCAGCCACAGACGGGAGAATCGTTCGAAGGCGACCGGAATCGCACGATTGCCTTGTCTGGCGAGCCACCTCGCTGCGTACTCGCGAATCAGCGTGGGATCGCCTTGGGGATCCACTGCTTCCAGGAGAATTTGTTCCGCTCCAAAAATAGCATCATCAGCCGGGAGGTGTAAAACGCAGCTCGCGATCGAACCCGCGCCGCCGCGCTCTAATAAATCGCCGCTTCGCTGAAGGCTCGCATTGTAGACGACCCGTTGGTCCGCATAGACAATCGTGCAGTCAATCAGCTCGTCGCTTCCCGGTTCCTGGCCCGCCCACGCAACGGCACTCGTGGAATTCATCCAGACACGCCAGCTGGCAAAATCCCCCGTGCTCGCGGTTTCGCCGAATCGAATGACGCATTCACGCAGAGGAGGATAGCGGGAGGTTGCATTGACTACAGCCAGGTCTCGCGCCTCAATGAAGAAACTTACGGTAGTGCCGGCCAATTGTCCCGGAATGAGACCCGTAAAGATCCCATCCGCCGCAGCTGCATCGGGAAATATCCCATCGTCCGACATGATCGTACTCACGTCCCCGGATTGATCCGAAATGCGGTAGTGCAAAACCGGGGCGTTAATCCCGTCGCGATCCCAAATGACAGCCGTGACGACAACGTTCGACATTGCTCCGGGGACGACGGGCTGGTGCGACACCTGTGCAATTGCAGGCCCTTTATTCTGCCGAAAACAGCTATTGCGTAAACCAGGTGTGCCCAAATTGCGTGGGATGGTCATATTCCCTATCGCCTCCAGGTCGGTGCCGGTTACCCGTACCAGCAGCCGTGGATCCCCGCGCACCCAGCGTGCTCGGGCGCGCACAGTCGGTGTTCCAAATGGCGTGGTGAGGAGGTCAGAAGCAACGCAATTCGCCACCGGTTCTCCGGCACCAGTGGAAATCAGTCGCAACCGGCTACCAGTAGTGCCGGGCGGATCGTCCGGGGCGATGATCGAGTTGCCGTGACTGCCGCTCGCCATCCAGCCATTCAAGCCGCTTTCAAAGGTGCCATTGGCCACAAGATTGTTCCCATTTACGGTCAGCAGTTCGACGTCATCGATCAGGCATTCTCCGGCGCCCAGCCGCACCAACTCGATCTTGCGATTGCCGCTGCTCGCGCCAACCACTTCAAAGGGCCCGTGATATTCCACCAGGCTCCACGGAGCTTTCCCGCTTTCGTCACTGTCCGCCCAACTCGCAGCGAAACGGTTCTGGCTTTCGGGATCGATCAACTCCAGGCTGCTTCCCCCGAAGTGCGACGATTGGCCCCAGCTTCCACCAACGCCGTAAGTAACTTCGTTGATCGGCACCAACACGCTTGACCCATCGCTGTTCGTCAAAACCTGGCAAATGGCCAGATGGTCTCCGGAACCAGAAAGCGTGCCGGAGAAATCTCCAAAACTATTGGTGGCATTGAGTTGAGCGTAGTTTTCCCGAAGCCGGTGTATATTTTTCCCGGCAACTACGTAGCCACCGGGAAAAATCCAGGTTCCTGTTGGAAATGAAAACTGCACGCCACCCGTTAGGCACCAGTTGCTGAGATCGATGGTGTTCGTCCCGCGATTGTAAAGTTCCACAAATTGATCACCTTCCTGTCCCGAAATCGGCGCGTACATAATCTCGTTGATTACCAGTTGGCTTTGCCAAAGGGTTCTATTTGCCGAAAAAGGCGTGGGAGGAAAAAGCGGGTAAAAATCATCGGCGCCCTCGGGGAACCTCCCCACACTTACGCCTTCGGTTTGAGCCGCATACTTGACTGCATCCACGACTTCATCATTGGGCCCCCGAAAATATACGGTGTCGCCCCCGCTCTTTAATTTGAACCCGAGGCTGATCTCGTCCAGAGCCAGGTAACTGTGAGCTTCTATTTGAATACCGCTGAAAATAAATTTTCTGCTGTTCGGGCTGTCACTCAGACTGCAACCGGAAATATCAATGTCCTCATCGCTTACATTGTACAGCTCGATAAAGTCCAGATCTGGTAAATTGGAATTGGCGAGTAACTCGTTGATACGAACCTTGTGCAGCCGGTTGGTCATCGTTGGTTCGGGACCGCCAGGGCTCCCCCCGTCTTGTTCGCTCGCCTGCCAGGCGCGCACATCATTTTGACCGAATGAAGGCCTGGCCAGGATGAGCGAGCGTCCCTTCCCCTTGGTGAGCGCCGGTAACGGCTTGTCT
>JADMIO011482793.1_pt1 | contig 55202 bp, 43 predicted proteins | sample 8958161 | NCBI WGS metagenome assembly JADMIO01 (sample SAMN16585339, study PRJNA669376) | soil metagenome | isolation source: Crop rotation soil | place: USA: Cullars Rotation, Alabama | collected 2011
AGGTGAGCCAGTGTGATTACATTTGCGGCCTAACTGTGGCCAGTCCAGTTACGCTGGAGTCACTAGTATTTAGGTGACACTATAGAAGCGGCCGCGACAACTTGTCCACGTGGAATTCTAAGCTTAGGATCCCAATGTGCTGGAAAGCAGCACGATCTCCCGCAGCGTCTTGCCAGTGGCAAACGCCTCTTTCGCCACAGCGGCAGCCTGATCGTAGCCGATGTGGGGATTGAGCGCGGTCACGAGCATGAGCGAGCGGTCCACCAGCTCGCGGCAGCGGGCGGGATCGGCTTCGAGGCCGGCGATGCAGCGGTCGGCAAACGTACGGGCGCCGGTGGCGAGGCAATGCACCGCCTCCTGAAGGCAATGCGCCATCAGCGGCATGGTGACGTTAAGCTCGAATTGCCCGTCGCGGCCGCTCGACACCACCGTTGAAGCGAGCCCGGTCGAGTAGTGGCAAACCTGGACGAGCATCTCGCTCATCACCGGGTTCACCTTGCCGGGCATGATCGAGGAGCCCGGCTGCGTGGCCGGGAGGCGCACCTCGGCCAGGCCGGCGCGCGGGCCTGAGCCCAGCAGGCGGATGTCGCTGGCGATCTTGGCCAGGCTGGCGGCGATCGTCATGAGCTGACCGGCCACCTCGACGCAGTCGTCGCGCGCGCCCTGGGCTTCGAAGTGGTTGGCGGCCTCACGGAATTTCAGGCCGGTCTCGGCGCTGAGGATCTTGCACACCCGCCCGGAAAACTCCGGGTGGGTATTCAGGCCCGTGCCGACGGCCGTGCCGCCGACCGCGAGTTCGCCCAATGCCTCGATCGCGTGGCGCGCGCGGGCGGCGGACTTGCGGGCCTGCGTGGCGTAGCCCGAAAACTCCTGCCCGAGCGTCATCGGCGTCGCATCCATCAGGTGCGTGCGGCCGATTTTCACGATGGCGTCGAATTCCTTCGCCTTCTTTTCCAAGCCGGCAGCGAGCGTCTCCAGTGCGGGAATCAGCTCACGGTGGATGGCGAGCGCGACGCTCACGTGAAGTGTGGTCGGGATGATGTCGTTCGACGATTGTCCGCGATTGGCGTCGTCGTTCGGATGCACCGGCTTCTTCGAACCGACGGGCTGTCCGGCCAGCTGGCTGCAGCGGTTGGCGATGACCTCGTTGGCATTCGTGTTCGATGACGTGGCCGAGCCTGTCTGGAAAACATCGATCGGAAATTGCGCGGTGAGCTTGCCGTCGGCGATCTCGCGCGCGGCCTGCTCGATCAGCTTGGCCTTGTCCGAGGGGAGCTTTCCGAGTTCGGCGTTGGCCCGGGCACAGGCGAGTTTCACGAGTCCGAGCGAGCGGATGAACGCCTCCGGCAACGGTCGGCCACTTATCGGGAAATTCAGGACGGCCCGCTGCGTCGACGCCCCGTAGAGCGCATCGTCCGGGACGGGCAGCTCGCCCATGGAATCACGTTCGGTTCTCATTCCCCCCAGCGTTGGCCGGGGAATGCGGAAACACAAAAACGAAAAGGCCCGCCGGGCAGGCGGGCCGAAAGCTATCAGGAGCGGAACCGGGGCGGATTAGAATTTGATCCTCACCTGGTTGCCACCGACGTCGAGACGGCTGACGACATCAGACTCGGCGAGCCGGCGTTCCGAGAGACGCCGGGTGGATTGTTCGTTCGCGCGTAGGGCGGAATCACCGGAACCGACCGACGCGGCCCAGGCCATGCCGGCGAGCAACCGGCGGCTGCGGGAGTCGTTCGACACGTTGACTTGGGTAAGCGGTTCAGTCGGGACGCCGTTGCTGTCCGCGCTCCGCACGGAACGCCCGAGGATCTGGTCGAGCTCGGAATCATTGGGCTGCGCCGCCGCGAGATTGTCGGCCATGTAACGTGCAGATGAAAGTTCGGAATCGATCATCGCGACATGCGACGCCGTGCCCAACGCCGGTGCGGCCGCCGGAACGGGATCCGATTGACGCGGCTGCGCAGCGACGGGCGCGGGGGCGGGTTCATTCATGTCCGCAACAGCAACCGTGCTGGGTCCACCAGAAAGGTGGTTAACTTCCGGAGTCGGAACCTGGCTGACCACGGGCAAAGGCGCGGCGACGCTGGCAGTCTCCGCGGCGGGTTCAAACACCTGCGTGGCGGTGGCGGGATGATATTCGCGGATGGCGAGCAGCGTGACCGCCAGAATTGCCGTGGCACCGACGGGGACTTGGTAGCGCGAAACTCTGGCTCCGATGCGGATCAGAGGCGCCCACCACGGACGCGGTTCGACGATGGCGGCGAGCTGCTTGGTGCGCAGGCCGCGCTCAAACTCCGTCCAAAACTCGGGTGGTGGCTGTTCGGCGCGCTTTACACGCAGCAAATCTTCCAAAGTGACGGTGGATTTCCGGGGGGATTCGTTCATCGACGGATATAGGGCTGGAGCTCGGACTGCAGCAGCTGCTTCGCGTAATGAAGGCGCGAGCGCACGGTACCGACTGAGCAATTCATGATTTCGGCAATTTCCTGATGACCAAGGCCATCGATTTCGAAGAGAGTGATCACTGTCCGATGCCTGATAGACAATTTTTGCATCGCCTCGTTCAATTTTTCCTGGAGCTCCCGGGCGAACGTTTCGTGGTCAGCTCCGGTCGTATCTGTCAGTGCAGCAATGACTTCGGTTGACACCTTGTCGTCTTCCTTGAGCTTTTCGAAGCTGAAGAACGTCCGGAGGCGGTTTTTCCGCAGGTGCGTCAGGGTCGAATTGACGGCAATCCGGTAGAGCCAGGTAAAAAACGAGGATTGGCCTTGGAAGCGGTTGATCGACTGGAAGGACTTGATGAAGGCGTCCTGCGTCAGGTCGGCGGCATCCTCGCGGTTGGAGGTCAAGTTGTAGACCACCGAATAAACCCGGCTGCGGTACTTCGTCACCAACTGGTCGAAGGCGGCGACGTCGCCCTCCTGGACCCGCTTTACGATTACCAAGTCAGAATCGGCCTCAAGCTGCCGCTCGGGTGATGCCACCAGCGTTTTGCCGAGGGTCTTAGCCGCATCCATGACGGGGTAAGGTATGAGCGTAAAACAGGCTGGCGCAAATGGAATTTCGCCGGATGTCAGGCCGTAGTCGGCCGTAGGGCAGCAACTTGGGCGCGGAGTACGTCGCACAAGCCCAGCAGCAGCACCGTCGGGGCTTCGTCCGGCCATTCCTGCAGGGACGCGGCTGCTGCATCCACCTCGGTTTTTACCGCGGCAGCGACCTCCCCAAAAATCCCCAGTTCAGCCATCTGCCGCAGGCGCAGGGCCGGCTGGACGGGTTGGGACCCAAGGATTTCGCCCGTCAAACCTGCCCGCTCGGACGCGGGCAACCGCTCGAGCAGGAAGAGCAACGGGAGGGTCAACTTGCCGCTCGCGAGGTCAGTTCCGAGCGTCTTGCCGATGCGTTTTTCCTCCCCAAAGAAATCAGCCAGGTCGTCGTAAATCTGGTACGCAATCCCGAGATGCCGGCCGAAGCGGCTCACGGCGTCCACATAGCCCGGTGCGAAGCCCGCCAGCCGGGCACCCAGCGCGCATGACACGCGGAAAAGCTCAGCGGTTTTCAGGTCGATGATGCGCTGGTAATCCGCGCGGGTCACGTTGGTCGAACCACGCCGCAGGGTCTGGACGATTTCGCCGGCGCAGACCTTGCGCGTGGATTCGGAAACCGCCGAGCAGACTTCGGTCGTGGGAAACTGCGTCGCCAAATTAAGTGCATGGGCAAACAACGCATCGCCGAGCAGTACTGCCGCGGTGGAACCGTATTCCCGCGCGGCGGTGCGCCGGTTGCGGCGCACTTCGGCGCCGTCCATGATGTCGTCGTGCACGAGCGTGGCGAGATGCACGAGCTCGACGACTGCAGCCACGCGCACGAGGTCGGGGGAAATTTGCCGGGGACCGCGCCAACCACTGAGAAAAACGAGCGCCGGCCGGATGCGCTTGCCCGAGGTGTCGATGCAGTAGTCCGCCATCGTGCGGATCTCGGGTTCGAACGCCGCCAGCTGGCCGTGCAGGAAGCGATCGAGTTCCGCCATGTGCGGAGCCAGCAGCGCAAATACGCCGGAGAAGGCGTGGCCCGCAGGCTGGGCGGTGCTGGTGGCAGTCATCCATTTCACGCTAGGCCGGATTGCGGGTCGTGCAAGCACGGTGCCGCCGGAAGGGTTCCAGTGGAGATTGGGGCCGCGGCGTCCTCGCCGCGCCGGAGGTCGAATGCGCGGCGGGGACGCCGCCGCCCCCATTTTGCCCATCCTGCAAGCCATCCATCCCACCCTAAAAAACGAAGCCGCCGACCTGAATCAGGTCGGCGGCACCGTTTGAGAACCCGCGACCGGGCGGGAGCCCGATCGCTTCGCCCTTACCCGGGGGCGGTTACTCCTTGATCTTCGGCTTCTTCAGCTGGGCGTCCGTCTCGAGCTGCTCCATGATCTGGGCGTCCTGCGCCTGCTTGCGCACGATTCCGACGCGCTCGAACATGGCCTGCTCTTGCTCGGACTTGACGTAGCGCTTGCCGCCTTCGATGTCGCGCTCGGTCAGTTCCAGGTCATTCAACTGATCCTTCGAGACCACGTTGTCATATTTCATCTTGCTCGGCTCGAGCACCGACGCGGTGATGAAGATGATGAGGTTGGTCGTGTCGACGAGGTCGCTGGTCTTGCGGAAGAGCGCACCGAGAACCGGGATACTGCCGAGGAACGGCACGCCGGACTTCTGTCTGCGCGACTGCGAGTCGACCAGGCCGCCGATGGCGGCGGTCTGGCCGTCGCGGAGGATGATGTTCAACTCACCCACGCGACGGTCGATGTCGTAGAACGTGTTGCCGGCGATGGTGCGCTGGGCGAACACGCTGCTCTTTTCCGGGCGAACCTTCAGCGCGATGAGCTTGTTGCCGGTGATCTGCGGCGTGACCTCGATGCTGATGCCGACGAACTTGATGTCGCCCGCCGTCGCCGTGGTGACCGGTGTGCTGCCCGAGGTCGTCGTGGTGATGGTGACGAGCTGCAGGTCGCGACCGATCTTGATGTCGGACTTGCTGCCGTTGATCGCCACGATGGTCGGGTTGGTCACCAGTTTCACGTTCAGCGCGGAGTTCAGGATGTTAACCAGGGCGCTGAATTCGTTCTGGTTGAATATTGCCGTCGGCGAACCGCCGAGCAGCGTGCCGGAATTGATGGTGAACGGCGTCGCGATGTTGTTGCCGGGGTCGATGCCGACGCCGGTGCGGACGTCGAGGCCGGTCTTGAGGTTCTTGTACCCCAGGGCGATCTCGCGGTTCTTCGTGTCGTCCTTGGAGATTTCAACGAACTTCGTCTCGATCACGACCTGCTTCGGCTCGGAATCGAGCCGCTGGATCATCTCGCCGACGCGGGCGAGGACGGTGGACTGGTCGGTGACGATCAGCTCGTTGGCGAGATCGTTGACCACGATCGTGCCCGCCGGCTGCGGCAGGATGCCCTTCGCCGGATCGCCGTCCCGCTTCGGGGTCAGCATATTGTCGACGAGCGGCTTGATCTTGGCGGCGGCCACATTCTCGAAGGCAAACGTCCGGGTGCTGAAGGGCTCGCCCTGCAGCTCGGCGATGCCGACGATCTTCACGATGTTGTCCTTCTCAATGAAGGTGTAGCCCACCTGCTTGAGGACGACTTCGAAGATCTGGCGCCACGTGACGTCGCGCAGCTTGATCGAGGTCTTGCCCTGCAGCGTGTCCGGCATGACGAGGTTGAGCTCGAACAGGTCGGCGACGTTGCGGAGGACGTTCCGGATGTCCTCATCGGGAAAGTCGACGGACAGCGTGTCCTTGCCCGAGGTGGCATTGGATTTGGTCGCGATGACGCCACCGTGCGTGTCGGCCTCCTTGACCGTGGCGACCGGTTCCGCAGGCGCGGGGGCTGGTGCGACGGTTTCCGCGGGCGCCGGGGCCGGAGCGGGAGCAGGAGCCTGCGTTTCTGGAGCAGGCGCGGTGGTCGTGGTGGTGGTGGTCGTCGTGGTCGCAGGAGCCGGCGTAACGGTAGTCTGCTCCTTGACGACGGTCGCAGGCGGGGTTGATGCGGGTGCAGCCGTGGGCTGACCCCGCGCGGTGCCAAGCACCGCGGCAAGTAACAGACCTGACAGGAGTAGCTGGCGGGTTCTCATGGCTTTTTGGGTTCGGGTTTGTCTGATTTGATCGGTCGGGTAATCTCCTCGTGATTGAGGCGAAGAGTGAAATTGATGTTGTCGAAGGAGACCAACTCGAGGCTGTAGTCCTGCCCTTCGTAATTGACGGTGATGTGGTCCCCCGCCCGGAGATACTTCTTGCCGAAGGAGAGCAGTTGGTTGGACCCCAGGCCAAACGAGCCCTTCGGCTGGACCTTGGGCGCCAGCGCGAGGAGAATCTCCCGGTCACCAAACGACCGCGTCGGGACCGGTGTCGCGGCTGCCTGAACGGGACGCGCTTCCCGGCCGAATCCATTCGGGTTGAAAGGCTGGTTCAAGCCCGTGCCCACCAGTGATTCCGGCGTTTCAACCTTGGCCAGGCTTGCCGCTTGATCCACGGCAGCACGCCGGGCTTCGATCGTCGCGAGATCGGATTCCGGAGCGGGGCGCTTGCGAGGCGCGGCCGACACGGTGGCAACGAGCGACCCGAAGGTCAGCGCCGCCAGCACCCACGGTAATGAGCGGTTCAGGTTCATGGAAGGCCGAGCAGTTCCAGCCCGAGATTGATTGTCATCTCACCGGCGCGATCCTTGTCCGTTGCGCCTGTGACCCCGAGCGTGGCCGTCAGGACGCGGCAGAATCGCTGGTTGGATTCCAGCCGGCGCAAGAAATCCATCAGTCGGGCATAGTCGCCCCTCACGGACAGCCGGTAGCCCACGTAAATGTAGTTCTTGCCGCGGGCGAACGATTTGTTGGTTCCGAGCGAGTTCTGCCCCAAATCAACCAGTTTGGTCCCGGTTTCAGCCTCCAGCTTGTAGAAGAACTGCAGGTTTTGGGCGAGCTCGTCGGGGTGCACCATGCGGGATTCGATCTGCGCGCGGGAAACGGAGATCGCCGCCAGCTGCTCGCGCAGTTGCACGCCGTTCTTCAGGTTGGCGTCGATGCGTTCACCCTGGGAGGCTTTCTGGTCCAGTGCGGCCTCCCGCGCCGGCACGCGATCGCTGCGCAGGAAAATGCCCACGGCCAAAGCGAGGGAGACCGCGCCGCACGCCACACCCACTGGGTTGGCCTTGAGCATCGCCACGATTTTTTCGCCGCTCATTATTTTTTCCCTCCTCGAAATGCGGGTTTGAACCGCAGGGCCAGCTGCAGCGAAAGCCGGCGATTCTGCAGGTTGCGGCTGACGCCGGCCCCGGAGTAGGCAAAATCCTCGAAATACTCCGCGAGCACCTTGTCCGCGCGCAGCTGATCCAGATAGGCGGAGGCGCGGCCACTGGCTTCGTCCGGGGTTCCCCGCACGCTGCCGCGAAGCGTAACCGCCAACACCCCCTGCTCGTAACTATCGAGGGCGACGTCCGGCGGGAGGGTCTGTCCGAGGTGCATCAGCAATTTCGAAACGGACGGGCGGGACTTGAGAAACGAATCCACCTCCGTGACCCGTGCCTGCTCCTCCTTGAACTTGGCGTACAGCGCCACGAATTTGTCGCTGTCTTTCTTGTCGCGATCGATCTGCGCGTCCCACACCGCGATCTGACGGTCGAGGTTGTGGATCTCGTATTCCTGGTAGGCGAACCACAGCAGGAAACCGATGGCGAGGAAGATGAAGGCGCCGTTCACGAAGAACGTCGTCCGCACGACCTTGGTATCCGGCAACCGCGCAAGATTGCGCATGTTCGGATGCCAGGGCGGCATCACCGAGTGGGCGTCGGCCTCAGGCTTTTTTTTCCGGAACGACGGCATCGGTGTCAGTTTTGGCAGGCGGCTGGTTGGCCATCAGGCTGAGCAGTCCCAGCCACCGGAGATCGACGCCGTCGGGCGCGACGCCCTCCGGGATGGTCACCTGGCGCGACTGCAGCCAGGCCACCAGATCGAGTTTCGTGCTGGAAACGCCCAACGCGGTCGCGATGGCATTGTCGAGCCAGGCCAGCTTCACCGGGAGCATGGTGCAAATCACCTGCCCGACGGACTGGCCGGTCTGGACTTCATAAAACCCGATGGAGGACTGGAGTTCCTTGAGCAGCTTCTTCACGAGCAGCGGGCCCATGCCGGTGAAATCAAAGGTGTTCGAATAAAACAGCTTCTTGGCCGATTCCTCGTCCTTCAGTCCCAGTTCCTTCTGCACGATGGGAACCATCGCATCGAGGCCCTGCGGGATCGGGCGGGAGGCTTCGACGCCGCTCGCGGAAACGATGAACGAGTGCGTGATATCGGTGCCGATTTCCAGGACAAGCGTGGGGGTCTTGGACTTCGTGAACGCAAAGTAGTCCACCAGGGCACCGAGCGTCGAAACCGTGCCCAGTTCGAGCGCATCCGGGTAGATTCCGGAGGAAAGCAGATGGTCCTGGACCATTACGATGTCGTCGGACGGGAGGCCGCAAAAGAGCACGTCTTTTCCGGTCGCCTTGGAGACGTCGTAGTCCGTGCCGTCGACCGCGTTGATCAAGTGGATGGTGTACTTGTCCGGCTCGATGCGAAACTGGGTCGTGAGCAGTTCCGGGAAGTAGGCCGGTTCCTTCGCGCGCTTCAGTTCCAGCGAAGCCCGCCGGACCAGGCGCTTTGGGGGATAGACCGCACAGCAGGCGTTCATGTAGCCGCTCGGGCCGGGCTTGGGTTGGACGATGTGGATCGCTTCGGCGATCGCATCGGCATCCCCCGCCGGGCACAGGCGCATTTCCTCAATCACCATCGGTGCCACCGGCGATGAGGTTCGCGCCAGCAGCATGGTGTGATCAGATTGCTCGACGAAGTAGCCTTTTGCCTTGGTGGAAAAAAACATACGGACTCGCCTGGTCGGGTCGTGGGTGTGGGGTTAACTCTCTATTTTGGTGAAAATGGAAATCGTTGATTTGAGCGCAGACGCAAAAGTACTGAAACTGCAAATCGAGCGCGAAAACTCGTTAAAAAAACCCCTCATTACAAGCCTATTTCCCTCCCTCACTCGCTGTCTGCCAGCCATTTACCTTTTCTTCATTAACGCTTTTTGCGTGATATCGCATGCAGCATCTCGTCGTGTAAAATGGCCTCCTCGCCTGTCGCACATGAGGAAAAAATCCCTCATTTTTCTCCTCATTGATTCCGTTATTGGTTGATTCAAAGCTGCTTCTGGCTCTGGCCGGGATTCGTGCGGGAAAATCGTTTTTTATCAATAACTGTGTCGGTCGGAGGCATGAAATCCAAAATAATCACAACCCGTTACCCATAAACCATTAAAGAATGCCTCAAATCGCGACTAGTGATCGTCATGCAAATGAATAACTTTTTTTCGGGCGAATTTGGCGTCGTGTTGAGGAAATAAAAAACCCGCCGCGAAAAGCGGCGGGTTTGCGATTACTTCGATCTAAGGGTGGCGTACGTTACTTCTGCCACGTGCGCTTTTTGTGGCGGTTCGCCTTGAGACGTTTCCGGCGCTTGTGCTTCGACATTTTCAGCCGGCGTTTCTTTTTGAGATTTCCCATGGTGTTGCAGTTGGTGAGCGCACCGTGCGAGCGGCGCTGCAGCCTGTAAAGCTAGAATTTCTTCGCCTCCACCTCGCTCCAAGCCGCGGCCGCCGTCGAATACACCAACCGGCGAACGGTGCAGTCGGGGAAAAACCCTCCGAGGCATTGCCCATACGCAGCCAGTTGAGGCGCATACTCCGCCACGAGCCGGGCGAGCAAAGCTTCATCGCTTTCCCCGGCACGGCGGCGGTTTGTCTTCCAATCGAGGATCCAGATCTCCTGCGCAGCCGCATCGTGCAGCACGAGGTCAACCACGCCGTCGATCCACGCGTCCTTCCGGAGCGGCGCAAAAATCCCGATCTCTGCCAACCGCGTCCACCGCGCTTCGCGCAGGATCGACCAGGCGGCGCTCGCACGAAACCGCCGCCACTCCTCCTCCCCTCGCGCCCGGAAACCCAGTGTCTCCGCCGCCTGTAACTCGCGTTGAACGTGCGCTTCCACCGCCGCGTCATTCTCCGGCCACGGCAGTAGCTCCATCGTTTCGTGCCACCACACGCCGTACTCGGTCGGGTCGTTCACCCCGTCTCGCATGATCGGTTGGTCCTCGCCGGTCTCGTGGCGCGCCAGCCGGGGCGCGTCGAGCGACTCGGCCAATTGATGCGGGAGCACGCGCGCCGGAAGACTGGCTTGACGCATCTCAACCGTCGCCTCGCTGGTGCTTCGCTTTGCGGGAAGGGCAACCGGCTGCGTTGACGTCATCTCGGCGCGAATTTGCGGTTCTCCCGACAGCTCAGCCATCGCGGCCAGATCCGCACCCCACAGCTCTGCAAAACTGGGCTCGCGTTGCCGCCCGCCGAAGTCGTTCCGCCAGGGTAATATCAGCGCACGCCGCGCCCGAGTCAGCGTCACGTACAGCAACCGGACCAGCTCACGCACCCGCTCGCGCTCCCGTGCATCGCGCATGTCCTGCGGAAGGCTCGCGAGATCGAAGAACACCTGCGTCCCGGTTCGCGCATCGCGAATCAGCTTCAGCCCAGTCTCCGGCGCCTTGCCGATGCCGCGCCAGAGCCCGAGGACGATGACGACCGGCCACTCCAGGCCTTTCGCCGAATGCGAAGTGAGCAGGTTGATGGCGTCCTCCGTCGGCTTCCCTGCCGGCCGGCCATCGTCGAGGTGCGCCAGCAATTCCGCCAACCACGCGCGGGGGCCCGCGCCTTCCAATCCAAGTTCCGCGGCTTGCGCCAGAAGCCGGTCCAATTCATGGCCCAAGCCACCGGTCGGATCCAGCGCCTGCGCGCGTTCAGCCAGTGCCGTCGCAGTCGCGAGTTCGCGCGCGAAAGTCCCGAGCGCCCGGCCGGGGTCGTTCACGCGCATGACGAAGGGCCGTAGGGTGGTTAACGCCTCCGCAAGGGGCGCGGCGTGAACGCTCGGGTCTTCCCATTCAAATTTCTTCCGCGTCCGAAGCTCCGCCGCGATCAGCCCGTCGCTGATGCCGAATACTTCCCGCAACACGCCGACCCATTCGAACGTGTTTTCCGGATCCGCGCACACGGCGAGCAGGCCGGTGAGCCACGCATAAACCGGATGATCCCCGCTCCGATTTTTCCGCGTCTGCAACGCCACCTGCAGGCCGACTTGCTCAAATGCCTTCCGCGCCGTCGAAAGCCAGTCGTTGCGCGGCGCCAGCACCGCGACATCTCCCCACCGTCGTGCGCCGACAGCGAGTGGGCCGTGACTCTTCAGCCATGACGCCACCTGCACGGCCTCTTCCATCAGCCACGGTTCCACGCCGGACGGATCCGGCGACGGTGACGTCAACGGCAGACGCGCCACCAAGCCGGCTTCATTTGCCAAACCCGGCTCGAGCGGAACGTAGGGCACCTGGAGAAACGGCGCCGGCGCGCCCGGGTCTGGAGGTAGCCCGAAATTATCGGGGCGTCCCGGCCCAAACGCCGCGGGCAACGTCGCATTGAGCAACCCGATCACCATGTGCGGCGCACGGAACGTCACTTGGAATTCCAAGAGTTCGCCACCATCGCCCCGCCGGAACGCGTCCACGTGCCGTGAAAAATTTCCAATGTCCGCCCGGCTACTGTAGATCGCCTGCTGGCCGTCGCCCACCATGCAAAAATGCCCCGGCCGCGGACCCACTCCACGGCCGCTTTCTGCCGGCCACGCTCCGCGTTTCGCTCCGGGCGGGCGCGTCAATTCCACCAACACCGCAAATTGCTGCGGGTCGGTGTCCTGGGCCTCGTCGAGGATGATCCGCCAGCCTTCCCGGCGAACGCGTTCAAGCAGATTGTCATCCCGCATCACGGCCATCGCGGAATCGACCTGGTCCACATACGTCTGCACCCCGCGTTGGAATCGCCAGGCGCGGTACCGCTCCGCCAGTTCCGCCGCCAGCTCCGCGCCGGCATCCGCCAGCCAGCGCTTCAGAGGAGCCATCCAGGCCTCGGCCAGGTCCACGATCGCGCGCGCGGATCCCGCGGGTTCATACATCGGCAAAAACGCTGCGCCCCGGTTCCATGCCTCCTGCCACGCCCGCGCCCGCTGCTGGCTGAGCGTGATGTTCGCCACGCCTTTCCCTCTCCCCGTCACCGCCAGCAACTGCTCCAGCACCGCAGCGGAAGGCGCGGGAGGAGGACCCGCCGGCGCTCGCGTCCTCAGGGTTCGCGCTTCGTCCGCGTCCAGACTGCGTGCCAGCTCAAAGACGGTCTCCAGCGGCACGTGGCGCAGGAACGCCGCGAGCCCCGCGGGAGTCAGGCCAACGAACTCCATCGAATCCTGCTCAACAAATTCCTCCCACAACGCCTCGTCATCGTCCGCCACGACCGTCGGGTTCAGGTTGATGCCAACGGTTTGGCCGTAGGTTTGCGCGAGTTTGAGGCAGAAGCTGTGAATCGTCCCGAAGAACGCGCGCTCCAATTGGTCGAGCGGCGAGAGGTCCTTGCCCGGGCCAATGCGTTTCAAAAGGCTCTGTCGCGCCTTCTGCTCGATTTGCGCCGCAGCCTTCCGCGTGTAGGTGACGACTGCGGTTTTCTCGAGTCGCTTCGCGCCATCAGGAGCCAGGGCGATCGCCGCGAGACGCTCCGAGATCGCCGTGGTCTTGCCCGATCCCGCGTTCGCGCTCACCGCAAAGTTCGCGTCCCATTCATCGCGAAACCGGTCGCGCGCCGCCTGGTCGATGAGCTCAGGCATTCTCCACCCCCGTTTCCGCGGCGCCAAACGTCGCCGCGAATTTCGCCGCGAGGACCGCGTACCGCACCGGCGTGCTGGCGAGGGGCCACGCATAGCCGCTGGGCGCGTACTCCGACCGATCCCTCGTCAGCGCGCCGTAAATTCCCCGCGACATGGCCATCGCCAGCCAGTCGAGCTTGGCGAGCGCGATGTCGAGTTCGCCAAAATGGATCCCCACCGGCGCCCCCGCCTCGGGCCTGAGCATCCAGACCCGGCCCGACGCGGCGCCGAGCGAGCGCGCTCCCGCCAGATAGACGCCGAGCTGCAGCGAAGCCCCGCTCCGCCCCATCCGCTCCGCGGATAGTTCGGGATCCGCACCGGTCTTGAAATCAATGATATCCACTTGCGCGCCCTTCCAGTCCGGCCGGTCGAGCCGCACGAGGTCCATTCGACCGACCACGGGCAGCCGCCATTTTCCGCGCACGACCTCCGCGTGTGGCGGCAACGAAGCTTCGGTCGCAATGTACCGCCCGGCGTCGAGCGCGTAAACGTTCTCCAGCAGCGCGGCGGTGACTTGGGCGAGCTCCGCGTGGAACGAATCCCAGTAACGATCCGGCGGCCAGTGTCCGCGGCGGTCCGCGAGCGCTTGCGCCAACCGCTGACGCGCCTCTGTCACGGGTGGCATTTCGCCAAATCCCCGCGTCACCTCGGTGCTGCGCAGCGCCATCGCAATCAGGTCGTGCGCCTGCTGGCCCAGCGCCTTGCGCCGGGCGCGAGAGAGCGGTTCCCAAGCGACGCGCTTCGCCCCGAGCACCGCCTCGAACCAAAGCTCCGCCGGGTCTTGCACGCCACGCTCGACGCCCCGGGCGGCAAGCTTCTCCGGGGTAATCCGTGCCGGGTCGCCCGCGAAAAAATGCTCGTCGAAAGGCCGGCTCGCGTCGCGCCGCCCGTGCCAGACCATGCTCCACGCGCTGACATCCGCTCCCGCCATCGATGGCGAGGCTGATGCCGCCAGACTGTCGAAGGCCGCCTCCAGCCCTCCCGGACCGGCCGCCAGGCCTTGCGCCCAGATCACGCGTTCCAGCCAGGCATTCGGCGCCAATTTCAATTCCGGTTCGCTCTCGGAAAATAACGCCGCGGAAAAAATAACCTCGCACCGGGTGTCGCGGGCAAGTCCCTGGTAGCCGGCCCGCTCCAGCGACGCGCGGTCTTCGCTGGTGAACAACCCCAACGTGAACCGGCCGCGCTCGTTCAGCTTTCGCCGGTCCTCGTCCGTGAGCCACCAACTCGCGTTCCGTGGAGGCGGCCAGATACCCGCGTTGCTTTCCACCAGCACGAGGTGAGACCACGCAACGCCTTCCATCCGGCGCCATGTACCCAGCGTCACACGGGCAAAATTTCCCCGCCCGGCGGCGCCGGTAACCGGATACTTTTCGGGCAGAAACGATCCGAGTGCTTCGAGGACCACCGCGCCGGGAAGCGCATCCGTTTCGCGCGACGCCAGCGCGTCCAAGGGGCCCCAGCCTTCCGGCTCCTCCAAATCAAGCGCCTCGGCCACGGCGCGAAATTTTTTCAGCGCATCCGCCAGCGTGATTTCGGCCGGCCACGCGGGCAACAGCACTCCCGCCACCCGCGCCAACTCGGGCGCTGCTTCCTCCCAATCGGCGCGCTGCGCCGCGACCGCATGCGTCTGCCGCGCATCAAAACTCCGCTCCACCGCCCGCCGCGCCTGCGCCGGGTTTATCGTCACCGCGCCGATCGCCCGCAACAGCGGCCACAGCGCCAGCAATTCCTCAACGCGCGCGCCTCGACGATAAAACTCCAGGATCGCCCGCTGCGCCTGCACATCCAGCGGAGGCGGGCCGGCGGTCTCCAACAGGTCCACGGTCGGCACTCCGTCCGCCGCCAGCAACTGCGCCAGCGCGAGGTGGGCGGCATCGGCTCGCGGAAACACCACGGCGACGTTTTCCGCGCCGCGCGCCAGCAGGGCGCCAATTTCCCGTGCCACGAGGCGCATTTCGTCGCCGCGCGTCCTCCCGACCAGCACCCGCGCGCGATCCGCATTCGCCGGGCCCCGGCCCCACAGCGCACCTACCGATTCGCAGCTGAGTTCCGGGTCTTCTGCATCGATCGGCTGCGCGTCCACGCCGAGCACCACCGACCACGCGGAGATCCATTTTTCGTCCAAGTCCGCCCGGCCGGCAAACGCCGGCGCCGGCAACACCGCCGTCACGGCATCGCAGCGTCGCACGAAGGCGACCACGTTGAAAAACTCTCCCCACAGTTCCGGTCCCAAGCCCGCCACCAACACGCGGCCGCCGATTCTCGGGTCGGTCGCTTCGAGTTCTTTCAGTCCGGCTTGCTCCGCCACGCCGGCAGCCAGCGCGTACCCGTTTGCCTCCACCCACTCCGTGAGTTCGCCAAACACTTCCCTCAGCTGTTCCAGTGGGAAATCCTTCGCGCGAAATCCCGCCTTTAATAGCTCATCGAAATCGTCGAGCGCCCGTTCCGGGTCGCTTTGCAGGCTCTGCCAGAATCCCCACTCCGATTCCGCGGGCGTCAGCGCAGCGAGGCGTCGCGCCACCAGCGTGCGTAGGCCCAACAATAACAGCTCGCGGCCCATCGTGGGCTTGGCGTCCTTGATCAGGCCGACCCATTTTTTCCGTGCGAGGCCGGGCGTGAGAAACTCCACGCCGAGCAACGACAGGTTTTCCATCAGGCAGCGCTGCTTAAGCGCCTGCGCCTGTCCGCGGGTGGGCACGATCACGTGCGCCCGCTCCAACCGGCCGGCGCCGGCAGCCAGCCAGGGGCGGATGACCTCGCGCCACGCGGTGTCAGCGTGGCGGGCGAGGTACAGGGCAATGCGCGGAGCGTGGGCCACGATCAAGTACGGATGAACTCCACGCTGAACGTGGCAAAAGGAAAAGTGGCTGCGCTTCCAGCCGCACCTTCGTCCGCTCCGTCCGTGGCCATTTCCGCATTCATCCGGAGCGCGAAGGCCTGTTGCGGGCGCTGCTCCCATCTGCGGGTGGAAGCCGCAGCCACAAAAAAACCCCGCGGCCAAGCGGCACGCGGGGTTAAGCGATATCCGAAGCGCTCGGGCTTACTTCGCGAAAAGGTGCTTGGCGGCGCGGGCTTTGGCGCGGGAAGCAGCGTTGCGGTGCACCACACCGGTCTTCACGGCCTTGTCCATCGCCGAGGCGTAATCCTGGGCCGCGGCCTTGGTGGCGGCGGCGTCACCGGCCTTCACCGCGGCATCGAGCTTCTTGTGGAGCGTCTTGAGGCGGGTCTTGACGCCCTGGTTGCGAACGGTGAAGCGGGCGGCTTTGCGCGCGGCTTTGATAGCGGACTTGGTGTTGGCCATGGATGGGTGGAGATTTGAGCCGGACAGAAACCCAAACGGCCGAGGGAGAGTCAAGGGCAATTCCCGGCGCGCCACCCCTGGCGCGCCGGGAAACCCCAAATGATCCGTGCCACGGCCGACAACAGGCATCCCGCGACCGTCCGCCACGGACCGGGTGCATGGTGCACGGCTCGCGTGGCGTTTTCGCGACAGCCGCGTGACAAATGGGAAAATCCATGAGTCCCCGGCGTTGCGCTGAGTCCCATCGGACTCATGGAAATTGATTAGCTTTGGGGCCGGTAAGCCGGATTCTGTTCCTCCCGCTCGCGCGGGATTCGGTCGTTATTTCTCTCATTTCCTTTCGGACCTGTCCCCCGTAGTACCGCCGAAGCGGGACGAAGGAGGATGCGGCATACCCGCGACTATAGGACGGGCCGCCCAGTCGCCTATTTTGCCTTGCACCGGACGGGGTTTTTCGTGCCGCCAGCGTCGCCGCTGGCGCGGTGGGCTCTTACCCCACCTTTTCACCCTTACCTCACGGTTGCCCGCGAGGCGGTATGTTCTCTGTGACACTGTCCGTCACCGCGCTTTGAAGCGCGGCGCCTGCGCGCGCCTTGCAGCTGGCGCAGCATCCTGCCCTGTGGTGTCCGGACTTTCCTCTCCGAATCATTATCGGGCGCGGCGTTACCCGCGCCTTGGGATCAAAGAACTCGGAGCAACGACCTGGCCCCAAAGCTAAGGGGTGGGACGGTGGAGCTTTCGCCGCCAAACGCAAGGCGCGGGTGGCGGTGGCGTCCCGCCAGATTTCCGATGGAGCCGCGGCGTCCCCGCCGCGTTGCTGAGGGTTGAACACGGTATTGCGCGGCGGCGAAGCCGCGGCTCCATCAGTTCGAACGCCGTACACTCAATTTTCCCAATAAACCAACCGCCCGCACTGGTCGCAGGTCGCGAGTTTTCCGTCGGTGGTTTTGCCGCGCGCAGCGGACTCGACTTCGCTCGACACTTTCAGGTGGCAGCCACCGCATTTTCCGCCGCGGATCGGCACCACCGCCGGCAAGCCTTTTGTCGCAATTCTGTCGTAAAGTTTCAGCTCGATATCGGCCAGCGGGCTGCGCGCCATGGCCACGTCGCTTTGGGCCGACTTCAGCTCTTCGGCGAGGCTCTTCTCCCGCTCCTTGAGAGTGCGGATCCGCGCCTCGTGGCCAGCGATATTGGCCTCCAGCGTCGCCTCCGCCGCGGCGAATTTCTTCTTCGCCTCGTCGATCTTGTACATCACCTCAAGCTCCTTGCCCTCCCAGTCGCCGATGGCCGCCTGGGTGTTTTCGATCTCGTGCCCAAGTGCTTGAAATTCATCGTTTTTCCGCACCAGCGATTGCTGGGTGCGATACTTTGCGAGCTTGTCCTCGGCCGAGCCGATCTCGGTTTCGATGATCTTTTTGTTCGATTCGAGTTCCCTCAGCTCCTGGCGAGCGGTCTCGATGGCGGCCTTTTCACCGGCAATCTTGCCTTCCACCGCCAAAATGTCCCGGGGAACGGCCTTGAGCTGGGCCTCCAAACTCAGGCGTTTGGCGTCCCGATCTTGTAAAATCAGCAGTTTTTCGAGGACAGGAGCCAGCATGAAGGGCCACTTTGCCCGTACCCCCACCCCGGTCAATTTAAACCCTCGCGTATAGGCCAAAAGAAGGCCGTTTCCGGGCCGGTTTTTTCTTAAAAAAACCCTCGCCACCGCGACGGTTTGAAGGGAGATTTTTCCTTTCATTTTCCACCCACTTTTGAGCCGAAATTTCCTCCATGTCCGAAGCCTCTGACGCAGCCAACAACGCCAAGAATCAAGCCGGTGCCGACGCTTATGGCGCAGACAAACTGAGCCAGCTGAAGGGTCTCGAGGCCGTGCGGAAAAAGCCCGGCATGTACATCGGAGGCACCGATGAACGCGCGCTGCACCACTGCGTTTCGGAGGTTTTGGACAACTCCGTCGACGAGCACCTCGCGGGCTTCTGCGACCACATCAAGGTCAACATTCACGTCGATGGCTCGATCTCGATTCGCGACGATGGCCGCGGCATTCCAGTCGATATCAACAAGGAGAGCGGTCTGCCCGGCGTCGAACTCGTGCTCACCACGCTCCACTCCGGCGGCAAGTACGGCCAGGGCGGTTACAAATTCTCCGGCGGCACGCACGGCGTCGGCGCCAAGTGCGTCAACGCCGTCTCCGAATGGTTCGAGGTCGAGGTTTCCCGCGGCGGCCAGGTCCACCACATGAAATTCGAGCGCGGCAAGACCGTGCAAAAACTCGAGGTCATCGGCAAGGCGCGCGGCACCGGGACGTACATCACCTTCAAGCCCGACGCGGAGATCTTCAAGGACACCACCGTTTTCGTCGGTTCACGCATCGCGCAGCGCCTGCGGGAACTCGCCTTTCTCAACTCCGGCCTTGAGATCGTCTTCACCGACGAGCGTCCGGCGGAGGCGAAGCCCGAGACGTATTTCTACAAGGATGGCGTCGAGGAGTTCGTGAAGCAGATCAACCAGGGCAAGACCCCGCTGCACCCGAAGCCGATCCGCATCACGAAGGAGAACCGCCTCTCGCTCGACGGCAAACCCGCCGAAATTCACCTCGAGTTGGTGCTGCAATACAACGACACCTACAACGACCAGGTCCTCTGCTACACGAACACGATCCACAACCCGGACGGTGGCACGCACCTCTCCGGCTTCCGCAGCGCGCTCACCCGCGCCATCAACCAGTTCGCGAAGGCCAACAACCTGCTGAAGGAAAAGGACCCGCAGATCACCGGTGACGACGTGCGCGAGGGTCTCGCTGCCGTCATCTCGATCAAGCACAGCGACCCGAAGTTCGAGTCGCAGACGAAGGTCAAGCTGCTCTCTCCCGAGGTTGAGAGTGTGGTCGGCTCCGCCGCTTACGAGGGCCTGATGCAGTATTTCGAGACCAACCCGCCGGTCGGAAAGCGCATCGTCGACAAGGCCCTTACCGCCGCCCGTGCCCGCGAGGCCGCGCGCAAAGCCCGCGAGACCGTCCGCAAGGGCGCCCTCTCCGGCGGCGGCCTGCCCGGCAAGCTCGCCGACTGCTCCGAACGCGATCCCGCGCTTACGGAACTTTACATCGTCGAAGGCGACTCCGCCGGCGGCTCCGCCAAGCAGGGCCGCGACCGCCGTTTCCAGGCCATCCTTCCGCTGCGCGGCAAGCTCATCAACACGGAGAAGGCCCGCCTCGACAAGGTCCTGGCCAACGAGGAAATCCGCACGCTCATCACCGCCTGCGGCACCGGCATCGGCGAGGGTGACGAAGCCGTCGGCGGGTTCAACGCCGCCAAGGCGCGCTACCACAAAATCATTATCATGACGGACGCCGACGTGGACGGCTCCCACATCCGCACGCTGTTGCTCACGTTCATCTACCGCCAGATGAAGGGCCTGATCGAGCGCGGCTACGTCTACATCGCGCAGCCGCCGCTCTACAAAATCAAGCGCAAGAAGCGCGAGCAGTACGTCGACAACGACGACCAGCTCAACCGCATCCTCCTGGAACTCGGCTCCGAGGACGTCGTGCTCACGCGCACCAAGGATCAGCACGTCTTTCCGCCCGCCTCGATCGACAAGATCGTCGAACTCCTCGCCGCCCTCGACCAGCTCGGCGCCGGCGTTACGCGCTACGGCGCGGAGCTCTCCGAGTACCTCGACACCCACGATCCCGCCACGCACGCGCTCCCGCGCTACGTCGCGCGCATCCGCGAGGGCAACAAGGAGAGTCACGAGTTCCTGAAGGACGAAGCCGCCCGCGCGAAATTTCTTTCGGCCCACGGCCTCAACGCCGACCTCACCGAGCAGGTTGAGAATGGCACCGGCAACACTGCCAGCCCGATCCCCGGCGGCAGCAACCCGCCCGTAGGCAGCCCGCTCGCTGGCGCTTCCGACCGCAAACCCGCGACCAAACGTGTCACCATCCACGAAATCTTCGAGAGCACCGAGATGGCCAAGATCCTCAAGGCCCTCGCCGCCACCGGCCTCGACATCGCCCGTTTCTCCCCGGCCGAGTTGCCGCAGTTCAGCATGACCGAGAACCCCGGCCAGAAGACCGAAGCCCGCACCGAGTTGCGGAGCCCCCTCGACATCATCGCCCAGATCCGCACCAACGGCCGCAAGGGCCTCAGCATCCAGCGCTACAAGGGCCTCGGTGAAATGAATCCGAAGCAGCTCTTCGAGACCACGATGGATCCGGAAAAGCGCCGCCTGTTGAAGGTGAACATCGAGGACGCCGCCAAAGCCGACGGGCTCTTCACGCTCCTCATGGGCGACGACGTTCCACCCCGCCGCCAGTTCATCGAGGACAACGCGCTCAACGTACAGTTTCTTGACGTTTGAGCGCTGGGATTAAGCGCAAAGACGCGAAGACGCTAAGGCATGAACTTGGTAAAGATACCCTCGGAAATTGAACAGCTGGCCACCGCTGTGGTGAATGCCGCCTTCGCCGTCCATCGCACCATCGGACCCGGATTGCTCGAAAGCGCATATCACGAGTGCCTCGAGATCGAACTTTCGCTCGCTGGATTAAACGTCAAACGCGAACAGGTGCTTCCCCTGGTCTATCGCGGCCACGCGATTCCAAACGCTTACCGCTTGGATCTGGTCATAAACGACCTGCTCCTCGTCGAATTGAAAGCCATTGAAGCGATTCAGGCCATTCACCGGGTTCAGGTCACGACCTACCTTCGACTGCTCAAGTTTCCGCTTGGTTTGCTCATTAATTTCAACGTTCCCGTTATCAAAGAAGGCATTACTCGCGTCCTGAATCTCGATTTCCGCGAACCCTCCACTCCCACCTTAGCGTCTTCGCGTCTTTGCGCTTAACTAGCTCTCCGAATGTACACCGGCTCCGAAAAACTGGCCACCGCCAACATCACCGACATCATGCAGACGGCGTACATCGAGTACTCGATGTCCGTCATCATCTCGCGCGCGTTGCCCGATGCCCGCGACGGCCTGAAGCCGGTGCAGCGCCGCGTGCTCTACGCGATGCTGCGCGAGGGCCTGCTGCACAACCGGCCCTTCGACAAATGCGCCGGCGTCGTTGGCGAGGTGCTCAAGAACTATCACCCGCACGGCGACTCCTCCGTTTACGATACCCTCGTCCGCTTGGCTCAGCCCTGGGTCATGCGCTATCCACTGATCGACCCGCAGGGCAACTTCGGCTCGGTCGACGGCGATCCGCCGGCGGCCTACCGCTACACCGAGGCCCGCCTCAATGCCATCGCCGAGGACCTGCTGAAGGACATCGAGGAGGACACCGTCGATTTCGTTCCTAATTACAAGGAGTCGACCACCGAGCCCACGGTCCTCCCCTCCGCGCTGCCGAATTTGTTGATGAACGGATCGACGGGCATCGCCGTCGGCATGACGACGAACATCCCGCCGCACAACCTCGATGAGATCATCGACGCCACCGTCGCGATCATCGACAATCCGCGCATCACGCTCGACGCGCTGTGCGAGATCGTGAAGGGCCCCGACTATCCCACCGGCGGCATCATCACCGGCCGCGACGGCATCTTCAGCTACCTGAAAACCGGCAAGGGCATCGTCCGCACGCGCGGCAAAGCCCACACCGAGGAGCTCAAGGGCGGGATGGAGCAGATCGTCATCACCGAGATTCCTTACAACGTTAACCGCAACACGCTCGTCCTTCGCATCGCCGAGCTCGTCAGCGACAAGCAAATCGACGGCATCCGCGACCTCCGTGACGAATCCGACGAGAACACCCGCATCGTCGTCGAGCTGAAGCGCGGCGAGCAGGCCAAGGTCGTCATCAACCAGCTTTTCCAGAAGACCGCCCTCGAGTCCTCCTTCGGTGTCACGCTGCTCGCGCTCGACAAGAAGCGCCCGAAGCAGATGAACATCAAGGAGCTCATCGAGTGCTACATCGAGCACCGCCGCGATGTCGTCACGCGCCGCACGCGCTTCCGCCTGAAGGAAGCCGAGGACCGCGCCCACATCCTCGAGGGCTACATCATCGCCCTCGATAACCTGGATGACTTCGTGAAGATCATCCGCGCCTCCGCCAATCGCGACGAGGCCAAGGTGAAGCTGATGGCCAAGTACCCGCTCTCCGAGCGGCAGACCGACGCCATCCTCGAGCTCCGTCTCTATCAGCTCACCGGTTTGGAGCGCGGCAAGATCGAGTCCGAATACCTTGAATTGGAGAAACTCATTCTCGAACTTCGCGGCATCCTCGCCGACGAGGCCAAGCTCCTCGCGCTGATCAAAAAAGAGCTGCTGGAGATGAAGGCGAAATACACCTCTCCCCGTCGCACCGAGATTGTCGCCGCTGCCGGCGACTTCCGCATGGAGGACGTCGTGCCCAACGAAGGCTGCGTCATCACCGTCTCGCACCTCGGCTTCATCAAGCGCACGCGCGTCGCCGACTACCGCTCGCAGAAGCGCGGCGGCAAGGGCGTCATCGGCGCCGAGACGTACGACGAGGACTTCGTCGAGCATCTCTTCACCGCGTCCACGCACGATTTCATCCTCTTTCTCACGAGCACCGGCCAGTGCCACGCGAAGAAGGTCTACGACGTCCCCGAGGGCACCCGTGCTTCGAAGGGCAAGTCTGTCGCCTCCTTCCTGCGCCTCGCCGAGGGCGAGAAGATCGCCGCGATGCTGTGCATCAAGGATTTCGAGCCCGGCAAGTTCCTCGTGATGGTCACCCGCGCCGGCACGACGAAGAAGACCAGCCTCACGGACTACGCGAACACCACCCGCGAGGGCGGTCTCATCGGCATCAACCTCGAGCCCGGCGACGCCCTCGTCGGCTGCGTGCTGACGAACGGCCAGAACGAAATCGTGCTCATCAGCTACAAGGGTCAGGCCGTGCGTTTCAACGAGGAGGATTTGCGCGACCAAGGCCGCGGCACCGTCGGCGTCACCGGCATGCGTTTCAAATATGACGGCGACTTCGTCAAAGCCATCGAGGTCTGCGACCCGCAGGCCCGCCTGCTCGTCGCGCGCGAGGACGGCATCGGCAAGCGCACGCCGTTCGAGGACTACCGCCTCACCAGTCGCGGCGGCTCCGGCGTCATCGCCATCGACCTGCCCGAGGACGGCTCCGTCAACGTCGCGGGCGCGCTCAGCGTCCACGACACCGACGAAGTCATGCTCCTCACCGCCAAGGGCCAGAGCATCCGTACCCGCGTCGCCGAAATCCGCGAAACCGGCCGCGGCGCGAAGGGCGTGAAGCTCGTCACCCTCGCCGACGGGGACAAGCTCCTCGGCATCGCGCGCATCGTTGAGACGGAAGAGGAACAGACGAACGGCGACGACGGCGACGCGCCCGCGGCGGCGCCAGCTGCGACCTAACTTTAGATCGCGCTTTACGCCCGATAGTTTGGTGAGGCCGCCTGCGGTCCGATTTGCACTTTCGCCCTTACCCGGGGCGAGTGGTCCGTGCTTCTCACAACAGGTCCCGGCCTTCCATCAGCCGGCCATCGTGGAACACGATCGTCTGCTTCACAAAACGGCTGCTCCAATACACCCAGCGATCGCTTTCGGTCGACGACGTTTCGTGGGCCGGAGGATAGCCGCGCGCCATCAGCACCTGCTCCTTCGTCATGCCACGATGCAACTCTCCCGCACGGATGGCCGCGGCAAGATCCTTGGGCCAGCGATCGAGCGGCGTCGGCTGGCTGGAAAGCATCATCCCGGCAAATTGGACCATCGTCTTTCCGGTAAACTTCGCCACGTTCTTGACCTCGAGTTTCTCGTTCGTGTCGAGACGCTGGAGCAGCATCTTGTCACCCTTCATCGAAACGACCTTCACCGACGTATTGATCGGAACCAACGGCCCGCGGGCGTAGTTGGTGGTGGGATAATTGCCCTCTTCCTGGTGCAGCGAGAAGCGGGTGAAATAGGTCCCGCCCACTTCCGGAACCACCATCGCGGGAGCAAGCGAGGGCAAATCCATCTTTGCCCAAGCGGGCAGACTAACCGTTGGGGCGGACGCAGAATCGGCCGGTACATCTGCCGCCCACACCAAAGTCGACCCCATCAGGAACAAGGTGAAATAGCGGGTTATTTTCATGCCCCGTTGGCTACAAGCCTTGGGCCGGCGGAGCCATCCCAAAGTCCTCCGGATCCATTCCGGTTTCCACCCTTGCCAACGCCCGCACCGGGAGCTGACTCTGCCGCCAGCTGTCTGTGTCCCCGCCATGGCTGGAAAAATCACCGCGCTCCTCGACCCCTCCCGCATCGCGCTTCACTTGAAGAGCACGAAGCGCACGGCCGCGCTGAATGAGATCGCGCAGCTGCTGAACGGGCACCCGGCGGTCACGAATTTTGCGGGTTTCTATGACGAACTGCTCGCGCGGGACCGGCTCGACACGACCTGCCTCGGCAATGGGGTCGCTCTGCCGCACGCGCGCACAGAGCACGCGAAGGAAATCGTCCTCGCCGTCGGTCGCAGCGACGCCGGCATCATGGTCGACGAAAAATCCGAGTTGGTCCGCTTGTTTTTCGTCCTTGGCACGCCGAAATCCAAGCCCGCTGACTATCTCTCCGTCGTGAGCGCGCTTTGCCGCGTGCTCCGCGAAGCCGCGACCCGCGAGGCGCTGCTGGCTGCGACCACGCCGGAGGAATTCATCGGCGTTATTCGCACGGCCGAGGAAAAGATGGCGACGCCCGCCGCTCCCACTCGGCCATGATCCGCTCCTTCGTCTTCAGTGAGGGCAAGCTCGTCAGCCAGGACCTCGAGACGGAAGCCCTGCGCCTGGTGCGCGCCGACAAGGGCCTGATCCTCTGGATCGACCTCGAGAACCCCACGTCGGAGGAAATCAAGACGATCCTCGAGGGCGTCTTCCAATTTCACCCGCTGGCCATCGAGGACTGTGTCACGCCCAGCTCGCTGCCGAAGATCGAAGATTACGAGGACTATCTCTTCCTTGTCATGCACGCGGTGGATTTCAAGCGCCGGGACAAATTCGTCACCACGGAACTCGACCTGTTTATCGGCAAGGACTACCTCGTCACCTTTCACAGCACGCCGCTAAAGTCCATCCAGGGCGCGATCGATCGCGCCACCAAGAGCTCCGGCATCATCGCCCGCGGCCCCGACCGGCTCGCCCACACCGTGCTCGACCTGCTCGTGGACAACTACCAGCCCGTCATGACCGAGCTCGCGGCGGAACTGGAGGAGATCGAGGAGAGCGTCCTCGCCAAGGAATCGTCCTCCAAATCTTTCATCGCCGAAATCCTCCAGGTGCGCGGCGATTTTTCCCGCCTGCGTGCCATCGCTGGCCCACAGCGCGACGTGATCGAGCGGCTGGCGCGCGGGGAGAACAAGCTGATCCGGCCGACGATGCTGCCCTATTTCCGCGACTTGCGAGACAACCTCGTCCGTTTGGACGCGATCGCCGCCAGTTACCACGAGCGCCTGATGATGGCCTTCGACATTTTCCTCAACAAGGCCGCCTTCGAGGCCAATGAGGGCATCAAGTTTCTCACTGCCCTCACCGCCGTCACTCTCCCTGCGGTGATCGTCGGCGGCTGGTACGGCATGAACTTTGACAACATGAAAGAGCTGCACTCCTCCCACGGCTATTTCTGGGCCACCACCGGCACCGCCGTCGCGACGCTCTTCATGGTGCTCTACCTGAAGAAGCGGAAGTGGTTCTGAATCCGAGCGCAAGCCGCGCTCGGATCGGAGATCGCAGTTCGAAATTCGGAGCTCGAATACCAACCACTTGTGGCGAGACGGTTCACTGTTCTTCAGCTGCCATCACCCTTTATCTCATCGAGCCGATCTCCGATTTTCGAACCCCGATCTCCGTGGCGCCTCGCGCCACAATATATGCCCGATCTCCGATCTTCGAACTTCCATTTCCGCGGCGCCTCGCGACGCTCAAAATGATTCGTGGAATCATTTTGGATTTCGACGGCCTGATTCTCGACACCGAGTCGGCGCTCATCGACGCCTACGCCGATGTCCACGCCGCCCATGGCGTGCCGTTCGATCGCGAGGCGTTCCTCCGTTCCGTGGGCCACGCAGATTATGCCTTCGATCCCTGGCACGCGTTTGAAAAACGCGCCGACCGCGCCGACCTTGAGACGCAACGGCGGACGCGGAATCGCGAACGCGACGTGCATCTGCCCATCCTGCCTGGCGTCGTGGCTCTGCTCGACGCCGCCCGTGCCCACTCGCTCCGCGTCGGCCTCGCGTCGAATTCCCGCCGCGAGCACTGCGAGCGGCATCTGACCCGCATCAAGCTGCTCGACCGCTTCGAATTTCTCGCCTGTCGGGAGGACGCGCCCCTCCCCAAGCCCGACGCGGGCCTCTATCAGCTCGTGCTGAATCGCTTCGGCCTGCGCGGACACGAAGCGATCGCCTTCGAGGACTCGCAGACCGGCGTCCTCGCCGCCAAGCGCGCCAACCTCGGGGTCGTCGCCGTGCCCGGCGTCTCGACCGCGCATCACGATTTTAAGCACGCCGACCTGAAGGTGAAGTCACTGGTCGATGTCACACTCGACGCGTTGATTGCAAAATTCGAAAGGTAGGGCGGGACCGCTGGGCCCGCCGAAACGTCCATCCGCGAACAGGCCTCATGGCGGGCCCAGCGGTCCCGCCCTACCCTTTATTACTTCGCGATCTTCGCCGCCTCGACTTCCATTTGCGAAACGAGCTCGTCCATCTGGTCGACCACGGCCTGCACCGTGGCGCGCTGCGTGAGATCGACGCCCGCTTTCTTCAGCTGCTCCATCGGATAATCGTTACCACCGCTGCGCAGCAGCGTGAGGTACCGGTCCGTCGCGGCCTTCCGCGCCGCCGGTTCCCCCGTCGTCATGTCCTTCACCAGCTTGGCCGACGACGCAAAGCACGTCGCGTACTGGTAGACGTAGTACGGCGTATTGTAGAAGTGCGGGATGCGCGTCCACGTGTACTTATAGAGGTCGTCCACGGTCACCGCGTCGCCGTAGTAATCTTTAAGTAACTTCAGATAGATGCCGTTCAACGCCGCGGCGGTGACCGGCTGGCCGTTTTCCACGAGCAAATGCGCCTGCCGCTCGTAGTCGGCGAACAGCACCTGGGTGTAGAATGTGCCGACGATCGCATCCACCGCGTGCTGGAGCAGCAGGAAGCGCTCCTTCGGGTCGGTCGTCGTCTCCAGCAGCTTGTTGAGGAGGAAACGCTCGTTGGTCGTCGACGCCACTTCGGCCACGAAGATCGTGTAGCCCGACGTCACAAAGGGCTGCGTCTCATACGACAGCGTCGTGTGCATCCCGTGACCCGCCTCATGTGCGAAGGTGAACACCGCATCGAGCGTGTCGTTGTAATTCAACAGCAGGTACGGGCCGACGCCGTAAACTCCGGCGCAATAGGCGCCGCTGCGCTTGCCGTCATTCTCGTAGACGTCGATGTGCCCGCTCGCGAGGAACTTCCGGTACTTCGCCTGGTAGTCCTCGCCGAGCGGGGCCACCGACGAGATCACGAGGTCCTTCGACGTGTCGTACGGGTAGACCTTGTCGCTCTTGAAAATCGGAATCGTCCCGTCGTACAGGTGATAGGTTTCCAATCCCAGCAGCTGTTTGCGCAATTTCACGTAGCGCTGGAGCGGGCCGGTGCCCGCGCGCACGGTGTCGAGCAGGGTGGACACGACCGCGGGCGGGATGTTGTTGCCGTCGAGCGCAGCTTCGAGCGTCGTCGGATAATTGCGCGCCTGCGTGGTGAACCAGTCCCGCTGCATCACGCCGTTGTAGATCGCCGCGTAGGTATGTTCTGTCGCGGCGTACGTCTTGAGGTAGGCCTCAAACGCCTTGGCCCGGTCGGCTTGGTTGCGGTTGGTCGCGAGGACCAGCTGGTAGTTACCAGGGGAAAGCGTGATCTCCTTGCCGTCCGATAGCGTGACCTTGGGAAACTTGATGTCCGATGTGCTCAGTTCCTGGAAGGTGCTCGTGGGGGTCCCGTTGAAGCGCGAGGCGAACGACAGTAACTTTTCGCCCTTCTCGTCGAGCACGTGCGCCTGCTGGCGATAGTTGTCCAGGATCGTGAAACGATAGGGTTCCAGCGCCGGGGTGGACGCGATCCATTGCTCCATCGTGGCCTGCGGGATCGTCAAGAGCTCGGGCGTGAACCACGCCGTGGCGGTGCCGAACTTCGCGAACACTGCTCCCACCCGCTGGAATTTTCCCGCCACGTCCTGGTCGCGCGTGTCGATGTCCCGCTGCAGACCCGGATAACGATAGACCTTGTACTGCAGGATGCCGATTTCGTCGAAGGCCTGATAGGCCTTCAGCAACGCTGGCGCGCCGTTCTTCAGCGTGCCTTTCAGCGCGGCGAACGCATCCATCTTCGCCTGCATCTCCTTCATCGCCGCCTCCCACGCGTCCCAGTTCGGGTAGATCGCCGTGAAGTCCCAGCGATACTGCGCCGGGATCTCGGCGCGATTGTGAGTTTCGGGTTTGGCGAGGACGACGACGGACGACGCCAGCGCAAACAGGCCGGCGAGAAGGCAGTGAAATCGACGGGATGATTGGGGAAACATGGTCCCGACGTTGCCCGGCGAACTCACCCTCGTCCAGCCCCTTGCGACAAGCGACGGAAACGCAGCGGGGGCGCTGCGTCCCCCTCGTCGGCCAAATACAGCCGGCGCCGCATCTTGATCAATTGGAGCCGCAGCGCCCTCGCCGCGGATTCTGGCGCTGCTAATCCTCCAGCTCCGCCCACCGCGCGTACGCCGCCGCCAATTCCTTCTCGAGTTCATCTAACCGGCCGGTCGCCTGTTTTACCTCTCCGGCCGGCTTCTTGAAAAACGCGGGATCCCCGAGCTTCGTCGTCAGCTCTGCCTGCTCGGACTCCAGCTTCTCAATCGTCTTCGGCAGCGCTTCCTTCTCGGCCCGTTCCTTGTTCGAAAGCTTCCGCGCCTTCTTCGCCGGTGCCGGACCCGCTTCCTTGACTGCGCGGTTCGCTCGTTCTTCCGCCGCCATCACCGCTACGGCCTTCGCGACCTTTTCCTTCTGCCAGTCATCGTAGCCGCCAACGTACTCCGTAATCTGCCCCTCGCCCTCGAACACCAGCAGGCTCGTGCAGACTTCGTTCAAGAACGCCCGGTCGTGACTCACGAGGAGCAGCGTGCCGCCGAACTCCACCAGCAAATCCTCCAACAACTCGAGCGTTTCCGCGTCGAGGTCGTTCGTCGGCTCGTCCAGCACCAGCACGTTGCAGGGCTTCGTGAACAACCGGGCGAGCAACAGCCGGTTCCGCTCTCCGCCCGAGAGCGCCTTGATCGGCGTCCGCGCCCGGGCGGGTTCGAACAAGAAATCCTCGAGATAGGAAATCACGTGCCGCACGCGGCCATTGATCGTCACCGTCGCATTGCCGTCCGCCACCGCGTCCTGCACGCGCATCGTCTCGTCGAGTTGCGCGCGCAATTGGTCAAAGTAAACGACCTCCAGCCGGGTACCTTGCTCGACCTTGCCTTCGGTCGGCGTGAGCTGCCCAAGCAGCAGTCGCAGCAGCGTCGTCTTGCCCGCGCCGTTCGGGCCGACGATGCCGATCTTGTCGCCGCGTTCGATCCGCGTCGTCAGGTGACGGATAACCCAGCGGTCGTCGTAACGAAATCCCGCGTCCTCGCACGCGATGACCTTGAAACCGCTCCGATCCGCCTCCTGCGCCGTCAGCTTGGCCGTGCCCGCCCGGTCGCGCCGGGCCTTGCGTTCCGCCCGCATCTTCTCGAGCGCATGAATGCGGTTGTTCGCGCGCGAGCGCTGCGCCTTCACGCCGCGACGGATCCAGGTCTCCTCCTGCGCGAGTTTCTTGTCGAACTGCGCGCGCTCCACTTCCTCGGCCTCCAACACCGCCTCCTTGCGGACCAGGAACGTGTCGTAATCGCACGCCCAGCCGATGAGTTTGCCGCGGTCCACTTCGACAATCCGCGTCGCGATCTTCCGCAGAAATGTCCGGTCGTGCGTCACAAACAACAGCGCCCCGCCCCATTCCAGCAGGAATTCCTCGAGCCACTGGATGGATTCCAGGTCCAGGTGATTCGTCGGCTCGTCGAGCAGCAGCAATTGCGGCGCTTCCACCAGCCCGCGCGCCAACAGCACCCGGCGCTTTTGACCCGCCGACAGCAAGGCAAACTCGCTCTCCGCCGGCAGGCCCATCTGCTCCATCAACCGCTCCGCCCGGTCGTGCCGCTCCCAGTCGTTGTGTTCCTCGTAACTGCCCCCCTCGCCCTCGACCACGCTGCGCACCGTGCCCGTCAGACCCGCCGGTACTTCCTGTCGCAGCGTGGAAAACACCGCGCCGGGCTGGCGGAAGACCTGGCCCTCGTCGGGTTTGAGCTCGCCCGCGATCAGCTTCATCAGCGTCGACTTGCCCGCGCCGTTGCGCCCGACGAGGCAGACGCGCTCCCCGCGATCAATCTGGAGATTGACCCGGTCGAGCAGCGGCGGACCGCCGAAGCTCAAGCTGACATCGAGTAAACTGACGATGGACATGGGTGGAACCGTGCAGGTTGGACAACGACCGCCCGGCAGCGCAAGGTCTGTGTGCAGATGTCCCTCCCCCCGCGCTACAACGTCCTCGGCGTCGGCGTATCCGTTCTCACGCTCGAATCCGCGCGCGACTTGGTGCTCACCGCGCGCAACTCGCCGCCCCTCGGCTACGTCTGCGTCGCTCCCGTCCATACCGTCAGCGAAGCGTGCGCTGACCCATCCTTTCGGAAAATCCTGAACTCCTCCTTCCTCACGACCCCTGACGGGATGCCGATCGTGTGGCTGGGGCCGCCCAGCGTTTCGCGAGTGTATGGACCCGATCTGATGTTGGCGGTCTGCGACGCCGGTCGGAAGGTCGGGCTGCGGCACTATTTTTATGGCGGCGCGCCGGGCGTGGCCGAGGAGCTGAGCCGGATACTCACCGCCCGGTTTCCCGGTCTCGAGGTCGCCGGCACCTTTACTCCGCCGTACCGCCCGCTCAGCTCCGACGAAACCGCCGCGCTCGAGGCCGACGTCGCGCACCGGCGCCCGGATGTGATCTGGGTTGGGCTCGGTTCACCAAAACAGGAGCGGTTCATGGCCGACCACTGGCGGACCCTGCGCGCCGGACTCTTGATCGGCGTCGGCGCTGCATTTGATTTTCATTCCGGCCGGGTGCGCCAGGCCCCGCGCTGGATGCAGCGCAGCGGGCTCGAGTGGTTCTTCCGCCTCTGCACCGAGCCCCGCCGCCTCGGCCCGCGCTACCTCAAAACGAATCCCCTCTTCGTGCTGCGAATCGCTGCCCAGCGTCTTGGCCTTAAAAAATACCCAATCTACATCGCGGAAGCGCGGAAGAGCTGAAACGCGGAATCAGATTTCCGTTTCCCGGTATTTCCGCACTTCCGCGCTTCCGCGATTAAAAGAGTTCTCGCTGTCGCAGCGCATCACGCTTGTCGCCGTCGAGCGTGCTGAGCGCCAGCAATTGCATGACTGAAAGCTTCGCCAGGTTCGGATCGCGCGCTAACGACGCCAACAGCAGCGCCCCCGCCAGCGCGTCGTACAGCGCCGCATGATACCGCCGGCGCTCCGGCGAACAGTGCTCACGTGCCAAATCATCGAGTTCGGACTGCAGCCCGCTCGCGGCCACCAAGTCCCCCAGCCTCCCGGTCTCAAATTGCGGATACAACTGCGCGTACAGCCGCGCCGAGTCCACCCACGGCCCCCACTCGATCACCCGCTCGCCCGGCCGCGCAAAGTCCGGCGAACTGCGCGGATACGGCCAGACGGACTTCAGCAGCCCGTTCTCGACGCCCGCGTAGTGTGCGGCGAGCGGCCCGCGCTCGCGCAACTCCGCAAAATAATCCCACTCCTCCACAAACGGTGCCGCGCCCGCCAGCATTGACTCCTGTAGTCCGTGCACCGCCACGTCTTCTGCGCGCACCTGCCCCGTCGCCCGGCACAGCCGCGTGCGTGCACTGGCGACCCTGCCGCCATGCACCTCCGCCACCCCAAACTCGAGGATCCCGGATGTGCGGCTGCCTTCGAAATCGACGAAAAAGATCGGCTGCTCGGTCCAGGACATCGCGGACAGAATTCACCGTGAATCGAGGCCCGCAACCAAAACAAAATCCCTGATTAAACCACGAAGGGCACGAAGCACACGCAGCCCGAGCCTTCTGATGTCTGAGCTTCGTGCCCTTCGTGGTTCAATCAGGGCTCAGTCGAGTATTTTCGTGTGTTTCGCGTGTTTCGTGGTTTCAACCTTCCCCGTGGACCTGAACCTGACGCCGTACCGCGCCTTCATCGCCGAACTCGCCGACCACAGCGGCGATTTCATCCGCCCGCTCTACGGTCGCGCCGACCTCGCCGTGGACACCAAGACCGACGCCACGCCGGTCACCCTCGCCGACCGCGGCGCCGAGGAGCTGATGCGAAAGCTTATCCGCCGGAAATTCCCCACCCACGGCGTCATCGGAGAAGAGTTCGGCAACGACCGCCCCGACTCCGAGTTCGTTTGGGTGCTCGACCCGATCGACGGCACCAAGTCGTTCATCACCGGCGTCCCGCTGTGGGGCACGCTCATCGCTCTCCTGCACCGCGGCCAACCCGTGCTCGGCGTCATCAACCAGCCCTACCTCAAGCAGTTCATGGTCGGCGACGGCACCTCCACCACGCTCAACGGTCGCGCCGTCCACGTGCGCTCCACCGCCAAGATCGAGGACGCCACGCTGCTCACCAGTGATCCGTTCAACCCGTCAAAGTACCAGAACGGCGACGCCTTCAACGCCCTCCGCCAGCGCGCCAAACTCGTCCGCACCTGGGGCGACTGCTACGGCTACCTCCTCGTCGCCGCCGGCCTCGCCGACGTGATGTGCGACCCGATCATGAACCCTTGGGACATCGCCGCCCTCGTCCCCGTCATCCGCGGCGCCGGCGGCATCATCACTGACTGGAAAGGCAACTCACCCTACCCCGCCGAATCAACGGTCGCCGCCACCCCCTCGCTTCATCCGCAGGTGATCAAAGCGCTGAATCCGGAGAAGTGACTCAGCCATGAATGAGAATACATCCGCACCCCCAACTGACAGGAAGCAGTCGTTGCCACGACTCGCATTGGCGACGGCTATTGGCCTGATTGTTGGGTATTTGGTCTTTGTCGTTGTCATCGTCGCCGTTAGCAGGAGTTATGGAATTAATTCCCTATTTGGGGTCGCGATGCTGGGAGTCGTCGGGTTGTTTTGCATCGGTGCGGTTGTGGCGTTGTCGCTTAGTCTTTCAGCAGTGGCGGTTAATTCCCGCAGTATCCGGGCATGGGTCGCACTGTTGCTGAGCATTGGGGAAGTAATCACCATGATCGTCATGGTATACCGGATTTACCACGTACGCTTTTGATCGCGCCGCAACGCGACCACCTCGTTTCTTCAGGTTTTCCGTTTCCGCCCCCAAATCGCTGTCACGCGTGACGTGAATCCCCCCCGCGCCTTCCAGTTGGCGATGATGGTCAGTGAGCGCGGCTGCAGGGCCTTCCCGAGGTCGTCGCAGATCTTGTTCGTCGCGGCCTCGAAGAAGATGCCCTCGTTCCGGAAGGCGTGAAAATACAGCTTCAGCGACTTCAGCTCGACGCACTTTTTGTCGGCCACGTAGCTGACGGTGATGTCCGCAAAATCCGGGTGCCCCGTCATCGGGCACAGGGACGTGAACTCATGGTGCGTGTGCTCGATCAGGTAGTCGCGCCCCGGCGCGGGGTTCGGGAACGTCTCGAGGATTTTGCTATCGGCCATTTGCCACCACGAAACACACGAAATACACGAAAGAAAATCCAAATTCCGGAGTAAGGTTTCCGGATTTCGTGTATTTCGTGTGTTTCGTGGTCCCCCTCAGGTCGCCGTCTCGGTAAACCTCTGCTCCCGAATCACCGTGATCTTGATCGCGCTCGGATACTGCAGCTCCTTCTCGATGCGCGCCCGCAGCTGCTTGGCCAATTCCTTTGCGCCTTCGTCGGTCACGGTCTGCGGCGACACGACCACGCGGATCTCGCGGCCGGCTTGGATCGCAAATGCCTGCTGCACGCCCTCGAGGCCAAGCGCCAGTTTCTCGAGTTTTTCCAGGCGCTGCGCATAAACGGCGGACGACTCGGCGCGCGCACCCGGACGCACCGCGGAAATCGTGTCGGCCAAAATCACCAGGCCGGCGTACACCGTCTCTGGCTTCACTTCCTCGTGGTGCGCGGCGACGGCGTTCACAACGATCGGTGTCTCGCCGTGACGCTTGATGAACTCCGCGCCGATGTGCGCGTGGCTGCCCTCGAGCTCGGCGTCCGCGGCCTTGCCGATGTCGTGCAGCAGGCCCGCGCGCTTTGCGACGTTCGGGTCCAGCCCCACTTCGCTTGCCAGCATCGACGCCAGGAACGCCGTCTCGATCGAGTGATCCAGCACGTTCTGATTGTAGGAAAACCGGAATTTCAGCCCGCCGAGCAGCTTGATGATCTCGGGATGCAGCCCGTTGATGTTCAGGCGGGTCACTGCGTCATTGCCCGCCTGCGTGACGGTCAGGTCCATCTCGTCCTGCGCGCGCTTCACGAACTCCTCGATGCTCGCCGGATGAATCCGGCCGTCCTTGACCAGCGCCTCGAGCGCGACGCGCGCAACTTCGCGCCGCACCGGGTCAAACGATGACAGCAGCACGATTCCCGGTGACTCGTCGATCAGGATGGTTACCCCGGTGGCCGACTCGAACGCTTTGATGTTCCGCCCTTCGCGGCCGATGATCCGGCCCTTCATGTCTTCGCTCGGCAGCGCTACCTGCGTCGAGGTCATGTCGTTCTCGGCCTTGCTGGCCAGCCGCTGCATCGTCGCCAGCAGGATGCGCTTGGCCTCGGTCTGCAGCTCCTGCTCGGACTTCTCCATCAGGTTGCTACGCAGGCTCCGAAGTTCGTCCGCGCACTCGAGCTGCACTTCCTCCTTCAAAGCCTTGCGGATTTCCTCCGCGTCCATCTGCGAAACACCTTCGAGCCGCTTGCGCACGCTCTTCGACAGCGCGCGAATCGCATCCCGCGCCTGTTTCACCGCGGCGTTCTCGCGGTTCAGCCGGTCCTGTCGCTGTTCAAACTGGTAATCCAGCAGCGCCAACGACTCCTCGTGCGCCCGGATCTCGCGCAGTCGCACGTCCGCCTCGATCTCCCGGCGGTCAAATTCCCGGTTGGCGTCCGCGCGCTTCTCCTGGATCTCGGCCTCGGCCTTTTGCTTCATCTCCTCGGCCGCGACCGCGGCCTCGCGTTTCGCCACTTCGCGCAACTCCGCCGCTTGCTCGTGCGCCACGCGGCGCGTGTGACGGGTCAGGGCCCACACCACCAGGAAGCCGATACCCCCGCCGACCACCAGCGCGATTGGAAATGACCAATCCATCTCCTGGGATTCAGCAACCAGGGCAGCGAATTGAGCAGCGTGGGCGGTGGTCAATAGGATGGGTTCGGGTAACCTACCTGAAGGAAGTTCCGCGTAACAAGTAGCAAGTACCGAGACTCAAGTGACGCGACGGAAGTCCCTTGTTATTTGATACTTGCTACTTGCCTCTTCCTGGCGGCTGAAAAGCCGGCAGGGTCTGATCCAGGACCTCCTGCATCCGTGCGAGCGCCGCCGGGTCGCCGTCTCGGGCGTCGGTTTGCATAAGCACGTACGCCCAGCGGTCGGCCCGCGCATGCACCACGCGATTCCAGGCATCCCGCGCGAGCCGTTTCCAATACGTCGGTTCCACGGTGTCGCCGCCCACAAACCAGTACGCGATGAGCTGCGGCACCACCACCGTCCCGCGCGGGGTCTGCAACTCGCGCTGCACATGCAGGATCGTCGCGGGAAACGTCCCACCCTTCGGATTGGGCACGGCAAACCGATGCTCCGTCACCGCCCGAATGGTCCAGCCTTGGCCGACCACGCACAACTCGGGCCGGTGAATCGAGGACCGGTCGCGTCCACTCAGCACAATCGACAGCAACACGTGCTGGCCCGGATTCGCCAGGGCCTTGTAAAGCTTGCGCGAGTAACCCGTGTCCGGGGGGAGCACCTGCAGCTCCGCCGCCGTGACCTCCGCGCGCTGGCCAATCCACTCCGTGCCGAGGAATACCGGCAACTCCACCGGATTCTGCCCGTCCGCCGCCAGCTTCACCCCCGCCGCCCCGCGCGGCGGCAGCGAAGCGAGCCGTGCGAGAAAAAGCATCTCCGCCACCGCCAGCACTGCGACCACCCCCGCGACAAGCCACGCTCGACGTAGCGCAGGCGTCCCGCCTGCATCCGCCGGAGCAGGCGCGACGCCTGCGCTACTCTGCACTTCCGTTCCGACCTCCGATTTTCGATCTCCCATCTCCGCGCCGCGCCCGCGCGGCGCTTCGGGCCACCACCGCTGCAGCGCGCCGACCGCCAGCATGATTCCCCCCAGCACGATCACGAACACGCCCCAGCCCATCACAGCGTGCGCCCGCTGGCCCCACTCCGGTCCGCCCCATTGCGCGGCGAAGATGATCGCGGTGATGCGAGCCACGTTGCCCACGTAGATCAGCGGAAAACACAGCAATACCAGTCCGGCCCGCCGCCACCACGAGCGGCAGTACACGTAGCCGATCAGCAGCGACAGCGCCAACATCGCCACCAGCGAGCGGACGCCCGAACAAGCCGCCGCCACGTCGTAGTTGTAGCGTCCGTCCGGTGACACCAGGAACGTGCCGTTCTGCAGCACGCCAATGCCTGCCACATGCGCGAGCTTCGCGCTCGTCTTGATCACCATCAACCGCAGCGGAAAGCCGACATCCACCGCGCTGATCGGGATCGCCAGCACCATCAGGCAGAGCGGAAACATCGCCGCCCGACCCCATCGCCGTCCGCCGCCGAGCCGCAGCACGCCCCAGGTAAACAGCAGCAGCCCCAAGACCGACATGCGCGCTTGCTGCCCGGCAAAACCCACGAGATGCAACGCGAGACCCGCGACCATCGCCACCGCCGCCGGCCAGGCGCGTTCCGCGCGAAGATCGGAGTTCGAAGATCGGAGTTCGGAAATTTCCTTCGCCGGCCCGATCTCCGAACTCCGATCCCCGGTCTCGGACTGGCGCAAGTTGCGCCAGACCAGCCACCCGCTCAGCGCCAAAATGAGCAACCCATGCTCTGTCTCCGACTCCGGGTTCACCCACTGATAACCCCACCACCAGAATAGCGACTTCGACTTGATGTACCCAAACGACGCGTTCCCAAAAAACTGAAACACCGCCGCCCCCACCGCCGCGCAGAGCAGCGCCGGCCACCACCGCCGACCACGATTTTCCGTCGGTTCGTTCATGTTCTTTCCTCCAACATCGTCCGAATCGCCGTCAGCCGCTCGCGCGCGAGCCGCGCGTAGCTGTACTCCTCCGCGCGCTTCAGCCCCGCGTTTCGTAATTCTTCCACCAGCGCACCGTCAGTGCAGATCCGCCGCAGCGCCTCGCCCGCTCCGTTTGCATCGGCAAAATCAACGAACAGCGCCGAGTCTGCGGCCACTTCCCGCAGCACCGGCAGCTCCTGCAGCACGCAGGGACACCCACAAGCCATCGCCTCCGTCACGCTCTTGCCGAACGTCTCCTCTGCCGTCGGCAGCACGTGCGCGCGGGCCCCGCGGTACAGCGCCGGCAGCGCGGCATCATCGATCCAGCCGAGGAATTTCGTGTCCGCCGCCACGCCCAGTTCCGCCGCCCGCGCCTTCGCGCGGGCGCGCCCCCCATTCCAGTCGCCGCCGACCAGCACCAGCGGAAACTTCGCGCGCAATTCCGACGCCAGCCGCGCGTACGCCGCCAGCGCCAGCTCCGCCCGCTTGTACGGATAGAAATTCGAAACCCACAGCAAGTACGCCGCCGGCAGTCCCGCGCCGCCCTTCGCGCCGTCGGGACGAAACTCTTCATGCCGCAATCCTTCCGGGCTCACGATCATCCGGCGCCGGGTTGAGAGATGCGATTTCGTCCATTCCGAGTTCGCGATCACGAGCGCGGCTCGTCGCAAGCCGCGCGCAATCGCCGCTCGCCGATACAACGCGCCCATCCCGCCGCCGGCCCGAAGGTGGTGCAGCGTGAACACATGCATCACGACCGGGAGCCCCGCCGTTCGCACCGGCACAAATCCCACCGTGAGCAGAGCCACCGCGCCGCGCCGCCGGGCTTCCGGCGCCACTTGGAAATGGTCCGCCCACAAGCGCGCCCAGCGGCGATCGTTCGCCGGAAATTTTCGCACGACCTCGACCCGTGCATCTGCGATTTCCCATGGCTGCTCTGGCCCCGCGAACAACAGCCAATGCACATCGGGAAATTGCCGCAGTCCTTCCGCCACAAACCCGTGAAAGAGAGTGGTCAGGCCCGTCCGCCGGTGCGGGTTTTCGCAAAGCATCGAGAGCGCGAGCGTGACAGGCACGCGCGCGAGCTTCCAAGAATCGCCCCAGCGCGCAAAGGGAAAAACCACGCAGCGCCCAGCAACTGCGGATGTAGGGCGGGATCAGCGATCCCGCCGTAACGTCGGTCTGATTGCGGGCCCGTGCGCAGGCTCGAGGTCCGGCGGGATCAGCGATCCCGCCCTACAGTGTTGTCACTCTCTGTCTATTCCTCCAAGCTTCGCCCCGGTGTCCGACTCTCCTCCCCTCCCGTCCGAGGCCGCGCCGCGCCGCGACCGCGTCGTACGCCTCACGGTCGCCGCCTCCCTGGGCGCCAAGGCCGTGTCGGTCATCTGTACCCTCGCCCAAGTGCCGCTGGCCCTGCACCTGCTCGGTGCGGAGGCGTATGGCCTGTGGATCACCCTGATGAGCGTGCTGATCATGCTCAACTTCGTCGATTTCGGGCTCGGGGTTGGAATGCAAAAGGCGATTGCCACCGCCTTTGGACAGAACGATCAGGCGAAAATGCGGCGCGCGTTTTTCAGCGGTGCGCTGGCGTTGGTTATCCTGGGTCTGGTTGCTCTGCTCGTCGGACTGCCCCTCGCGCTCGGACCTGATTGGGGCGGTCTGTTGAAAATCCACGATCCGTCGCTGCAGTCTCAAGCGGGACCCGCCCTTGCTCTCACCGTCGCCGCGTTCGCCCTCGGACTGCCATTCAACGCGTTGCCGCGTCTCGCGATGGCCGCACAACGCGGCTGGCTCCAGGCCGGATGGATCGCGGTCGGCAGCGTAATCTCGCTCGCCGTCGTCGCGCTGGCCGCGCGGGCCCACTGCAGTTTTCTGACCTTCCTGGCCCTCACGACTTTGCTGCCCGTCGCGCAAGGCACCGGGCTCTGGCTGCACCTCCGCCACAGCCTCGGTTGGCACGGCTTGAAAATGGAACTGCTGCCGCGGGCCGAGTGGCGGGCGCTGGCCGGTGACAGTCTCCTCTTTTCCGTGCCGCAGGTCGGACTCGCGTTCGTCCAAACCGCGCCGCCCCTCGCGCTCTCGCTCGCCGCTGGGCCCGTCGCCGCAACCGGCTTCAATCTTTTGCAGCGGCTCTACAGCCCGGTCACGCAAGGACAGATCATGTTTCTCACGCCGCTCCTCCCCGCGGTCACTGAGGCGCACGTCCGCGGGGATTCGTCATGGGTGCGTCGGGCATTTGGGCAATCGTGGCTCGTCACATTCGCCGCGCTCTTCGCCCTCGCGTTCCTCACCTGGCAATCCGGGCCGCTTCTGCGCTGGTGGCTGGGTCCTTCGGCTGCCCCCACCACGGGTCTGCTGGCCTGGCTCACCTGCGCTTGGTTCGCCGCCCAGATGGCTTGGCAGCCGCTGATGTACCTGCTGGTCGGCGTCAGCCAGTTATCCGTGCTCGCTTGGTGGAGCGTGGTCGGGCTCGGACTCAGCCTCGTCGGGATGGCACTCGCCGTCTTCACCCACGCGGGCGCCACCGGCGTGCTCCTTGGCGCGGTCATTGGCCTCGCCTTGGGCGGATTGCCCGGACTCGCGCTAGCGGCCGTGCGCGCTGTCGCCGCACCCATTCCCCAAAATCCCTCACCCCTCACTTCGCGTTCGGCGCCATGAGATTCCTCGTCTTCAAGCTTAACCACCTCGGTGACAACGTCGTGTTCCTTTCCGGAATCCAGGCGCTCAGTCGGCGCTACCAGGATTGGAAGTTTACGATCGTGACGACTCCGGCGGAAAAAGTCCTGTACGAGAGTCTCGCGCCAGCCGCGGAGGTGCTGACGTGCGAAAAATCGCAGTTCAATTCGAGCTGGCGCCGGCCATGGGAACTCGCGCGTTGGTGGGGACGCCTGCGGTACCGCGGTCCGGATGCGTGCCTGGTTAGCTTTGATCAGGGCAGCGTCGCGTACTTGCTGGCGAAATACACCGGCGCCACCGTGCGCGTCGGCGGCGCCAACGCGCCGGCCCGGGCCAAGGACGCCTTGACCCACCAGGTTCCGATCCCGCCGAGCGGCTCGGTCGCAGAGTGGAATTGGGAAATCTTTCGCACGCTCGTCAAGGAAACCGGCGGCGCGGATCTCCGCGCGACCCCTTCCCCGCCCGATCTGCGCCACCTGATCACCAAGCAGTACAAGCCCTCTCCCCGCCCGCTCGTCGTCGTCCATGCCGGCGCCAGCACCCACTTTACGCGGTGGCCATTGGATCGGTTCGCCGTCGTGGCCGCGCGCCTCGCCAAGGACCACGACGTGGTTTGGGTCGATCGGCCCGAGACCGTCACCGCCACGCTCGCGCCCACGGTCAAGCGTTTCAAACCGAAGTCACTGTCGGCTTTCGTGACCCTGCTGTCCGGCGCCGATCTTTTTCTCGGCAACAACTCCGGCCCCATGCATCTCGCCAACGCCCTCGGCCGCCGCGGCGTGGTCGTGACGGGTTCCACCGCGAAGGGCTGGGACCCGTATTGGCATCGCGAGCGTTGGATCGTGCTGCGGCATCCCAACCTGGCCTGCCAGCCGTGCGAGAAAATCAACCAGGTCACCTCCGTCTGCGCGAACACGGGCGCCCAATTCGCGTGCTTGAAATTCTGGTCGGCCGACGACGTTGAAGCCGCCTGCCGGTCCGTCCTCGCCTGCCCGCCGTTTCCGAAGACGTGAACCCGCGCCTCCGGATCTTTCTCTTCGGCGCGCTCGCCGCGGTCCTTGCCATCGTCATGGGCGTCGACATCGCCAACGAGGGCCTCGCCATCAGCCTGCTCGTGCTCGGCGTGCTGCTTTGGGCCACGATGGAGTGGGTCCGCGGTCCGCTGCCTGAGGCGTGGCTGCTGGCGGGCGTGATTGCCGGCTACATTCTCGGCAATCGCGGATTCGCCCAGTTCAGCCTCATGCGGGGACTCCCTCTGCTGCCTGCAGAAACCGTGCTGCTCATCACGGTGCCGACGCTTGCAGTGCGAATGGCGTTCGGCCGCGTGCACGCGTTTTACCGCGACGGGCTCAATTTCGCCTTGCTGGCGTGGATGGTGATCGGCGCCGCGCGGCTGCCCGTCGACATGCAGCGGCACGGTCTCTTCGCGGCCCGCGACTTCGCGATGGTCTACTACGCGCTCTTTTTCTTCATCGCCCAAGGCTGCGCCGGCCACGCTGCATCCGTTCGGATGCTCACGTCCGTCCTGACGGGTACGTTCGTCGTCCTGCCCGTCGTCGCCGCGGTCGAACAGCTGTCGCCCACGTTTTTCTTCACGCACTTCACCTTTCGCGGCATCCCGTTCGTATTCCACAAGAGCGACCTGCTCGCCGCCTATCTCGGCGGTGGATTTTTCTGGCTGTGGACGCGCTGGGAAAAAACGCGTCACCGACTCTGGCTCGTGCCCGCCGCAATCAATCTCCTCATGCTGGGTGCGACCGCGTCAGCGCGTGCCGCAATGCTGGCCTTGGGAATCGTAACCGGGATATGGCTCCTGGCTGCCATTTTCCTCCCTCACCAACGGAGCCGCTGGCGAATCTTTCCTGCCGAGATTTTTATCGTGGGCACCGCTGTGGCCGCAGTGATCTTCGTCGCGAACTTCACCAACAGGGATATTCGCCATACCGCTGTGTATTCGGCATACGAACACGCGGTTTCGATCGTCGATATTCAAGGGACCGGGACTTACGAGAACGCCGAGAGCGGCGACCCGGGTCAGAATAACCGGTTTCGGACCACGTGGTGGCGGACCGTCATCGAGGACACCGCCCGGCAAAACCCAATATTTGGCCTCGGCTTTGGCTACGATCTCGCGGCCCGATTCCTCGTGGAATACGAACTGCTCGCTGCCGATGATTTCACCACTCGTAGTCCGCATAGTATGCTGGTGAGTGTGTTCGGTCGCATGGGGATCGTAGGACTCATAGCTTGGCTCGCCGTGGCATGGAACATGTGGCTTCTGACTTGGCGCTGCTTTCGCGTGGGGGACTTCGATGCGCTCGGGCTGATGAGCATCGCTTGGGTTCTGGGACTCAGCGCCTGCGTCGGCGTGGTGCTCGAGGGTCCGATGGGCGCTGTGGTTTTCTGGTCCGTCCTTGGCTTCGCCAATCGCAATCTGGTGGAAGTGGCGGCGGACGAAAGTATCCCCGTTGCGGACTTGCAGCCGGAGCTGCCGGCGGATGAAGTCGCCGCCTCTCCGTGAAACTCGCCTCTCCCACCGACTACATCAGCGTCTTCAAGACGTCGACGCGTGGTCGCTGGGATTTGATCACGCCCATCGCAATAGTCGGGCTGTGCCTGTTCGGCGTCGCGTTCATCTACAGCGCCCAGCTGTCGGTCCACGGCAACAACTGGATGACCCAGCTCGTCTGGCTCGCCGCGGGGGCCGTGGTTTACGTCGCCGTCTCGCTCGTTGACTATCGGTTCTGGTTGAGCGTCGCGCACTGGTTCTACGCGCTTTGCATGCTCCCGCTCGTGCTCGTCCTGCTCCCGGGGATCGGCACCACGGTCTACGGTTCGCAGCGCTGGATCAACTTGGGCTTTTTCAACTACCAGCCCTCCGAAACCGCGAAGATCGCAGTCCTGCTGATGACCGCCAGCCTGCTCGTCCGCTCCGAGATCGGGACCGTCAAACAGTCGCTGGGTGTGCTGGGGAAATTGGCCCTTGCGGTGGGTCTACCCGTGCTCTTGATCTATTTACAGCCCGACTTGAAGTCCTTGCTCGTGCTGCCCCCGATGGTCTTTTCCATGCTCTATGTTTCGAAGCTTTCGACGCGGTTTTTCGCGGCTTCGTTGGGCGCATTCCTTCTGATTGTGGGCATCGCCGGAGTGGACACTTGGAATTACAAGGAATACATGGAGTCTCACAAGTACTCGTACTTGAACGACAAAGGTAAGTACGAATCGCATTCCTGGGTACCCCTGCATGACTACCAGCGCAACCGGTTCGTGTCGTTGGTTTGGCCCGACAAGATCGACCCCATGGGGGTGGGCTGGAACCAGCGGCAGTCGCTTATCTCGGTCGGCTCCGGTGGATTAGCGGGCAAAGGTTGGACTGAGGGCACCCAAGCGCAGCTTGGCTACCTGCCCCGCTCCGTCGCCCACAACGATTTCATCTTCTCGGTCATCGCCGAGGAAAAAGGATTTTTGGGAAGCCTCACGGTTATCGGTCTCTTTGGTTTGGTACTGTTCAACGGCATACGCATCGCGGGTTCCGCCCGCGACCGCTTCGGCACCCTGCTCGCCATCGGCGTCACAGTGCTGTTCGCGGTGCACGTGTTCTGGAATATCGCCATGACCATCGGAATCGTGCCCATCACGGGCATACCACTTCCCTTTATCAGCTACGGTGGCACCTTTGTGCTCAGTTGCTGCTTGCTGCAAGGACTGGTCCAGAGCGTCTATCGCTTCAGGAAGGATTTCGCATGAATCCCCTTCTTCGCGCTATCGACCGCCCTGCCGGAATTTCCTGCGCCGCAACTGCCGCACCGGGTGTCGCCGTGAAACACAACGCCACCACCCACCATGAGCGATTCGAACACCCCCACGCCCGGGTCCAAGCCGGACGTTGCCCAAAAATATGACGCCGAGCTCGCCAATCCCCCGGCGGCCGGCGCCTTGCCCCCGCATACCCCGGCCGAACTGAAGGCGGGCGCCGCCGAGCGCGCCCAGCAGCGCCCCCTGCTGCAGAAAATCCTCTCCGTCTTCAAGAAGGAGAAGGGCTCCTACCGGGAGCTCATCATCAACTCCGAGCCCCTCGAGAAGCGCGTCGCGCTCCTCGTCGACGGCCGCCTCGAGAAGTTCGAGATCGAGCGCGAGTCCGACAACCGGATGGTCGGCGGCATCTACAAAGGTCGCATCAAGAACCTCGACCCCGGCCTCAAGGCCGCGTTCGTCGACATCGGTTACACCAAGAACGCGTTCCTCCATTACTGGGACATGCTCCCCGCCGCCGCCGACTCCTCCGTCGAGGTCGTCCGCGTCAACCGGAAGAAAAATCTCCCGCCCCGCCCCGCCGAGCCGACCGTCAAGGACATCCCCGGCATGTACCCACCGGGCACCGACATCGTGATCCAGGTCACGAAGGGTCCCATCGGCACGAAGGGTCCGCGCACGACCACCAACCTCTCTATTCCCGGGCGCTACTTGATCCTCACTCCGTTCAGCGACGGTTGCGGCATTTCCCGCAAGATCGAGGACATCCAGGAGCGCAAGCGCCTCAAAACCCTCATCAACGAGCTCACCATCCCCGAGGGCATGGGCGTCATCGTCCGCACCGCCGGCGAGGGCAAGAAGGCCCGCTATTTCGTCCGCGACCTGCACATCCTCCTCAAGACGTGGCAGGACATCACCGCGAAGATGAACAGCGAGCGCGCCCCCGCCTGCCTCTACCAGGAGCCCGATCTCGTCGAGCGCACGGTCCGCGACTTCCTCACCGAGGAGGTTGACCGCGTCCTGATCGACAACAAAGAGGACCACGCCCACACCCAGCAGCTCGTCGCGCAAATCTCCAAGCGCTCCGCCGGCAAGATCGCGTACTACAATGACAGCATCCCGATCTTCGAGCGCTTCAATATCGAGCGCCAGATCGAGCAGACCGGCCAACGCAAGGTCCCGCTTCCGTCCGGCGGCGAAATCGTGATCGACGAAACCGAGGCGCTCATCTCGATCGACGTCAACACGGGCTCCCACAAGTCCCGCGGCGGTGACGAGAAAAACGTCATCTACGCCGTCAACCTCGAGGCCGCCACCGAAGCCGCCCGCCAGATCCGCCTCCGCAATCTCGGCGGCCTGCTCATCATCGACTTCATCGACATGAAGGAGCGCCGCCACCGCAACGCGGTGTACGAGAAGATGGTCGAGGAGATGTCCCAGGACAAAGCCAAGAACCACATCCTGCCGATTTCGACCCTCGGCATCCTCCAGATGACGCGTCAGCGCCAGCAGGAGTCGCTCTCGAGCAATCTTTACACCGACTGCCCGTATTGCCGCGGTCGCGGCATCGTGAAGAGCGCGACCACGGTCTCGGTCGAGCTGCAGCGCAAGCTCTCCTCGATCGCCCGCCGCCTGCAGCTCCGCAACGACGGCAAGGAATACAGCCTCCGCGTGCTCGTCCACCCGAGTGTGCTCGAACGCCTCCGCACCGAGGACGCCGAGCTCCTCGTGCGCGTCGAGAAACTCTTCGGCGTCAAACTAGCCTTCCGGGCGGACCTAAATTACCACGTGGAGAACTTCAAAATCATCAACGCGGTGACGGGCGAAGAATACCGGTAGGTCGGGCTTTCTTGTCCGCCATAGTCCCGCGGATGCGGCCGGTGGCGGAACCCCCGACAGTCGGGGATGAACCCCGAGCTACATCTCCGGTCCATTCCGGCACGTGTGAAACTCTACATTTTGCGCCACGCCAATGCAGACTGGCCGGACTGGAAGCGTCCCGACGCCGAGCGTCCGTTGACGGCAAAAGGCAGGAAACAGGCGCGCCGCGTTGGCAAATTTCTCGCCGATCGGAAAATCGTTCCCGCAGTGATACTATCGAGCCCGCTCCCGCGCGCTCGCCAGACGGCGGAGGGCGTCGCCAAGAAACTGAAAAAGAGTGTAGCCTTGGCGCCTGCCCTGGCCCCCGGTTTCCATGATCGACAGCTACAGCCTTTGTTGAAAGCGCATCGCCGGCGCGACGTGATGTTGGTCGGGCACGAGCCGGATCTCAGCCGGATCGTCCGCTCGCTCACCGGTGCAAGGGTGGAGCTTTCCAAAGCCGGTCTCGCCTGTATCGATCTCCCGGCCGGGGCGAATGCGGGGACGCTCTGCTGGCTGCTCACGCCAAAAATTTGCAGAAGCTGAACTCGGATTGCCTCTCGATGCCGGAGTTCTACGATTTTGGGGTCCAGTCTCCCTTCCCCACCCCAACCCAAGCGGTTCGCCCCGATCCGCGATCTTCGTGGCGCAACGCGCTGCTTTCTTCCCCATGCATTCAATCACCCTCCTCTGGCTTCCGATCCTGCTCAGCGCAGTGGTCGTGTTCGTGGTCAGTTCGCTCATTCACATGTTCATCAAGTGGCACCACAACGATTACGGCACCTTCTCCAACGAGGATGCCGTGCGCGACGCGATCCGAGCCGGCAATCCCGCGCCCGGTCGTTACGTGATTCCGCAGTGCAAGCAAATGAAGGACATGGCGAGCGAGGCCATGAAGAAAAAATATCAGGAAGGTCCAGTAGGACACATTACGCTGCTTCCCAACGGCCAACCTAACATGGGCCGCTACCTCGGCATGTGGTTCATCCTGTGCCTCGTCGTCTCCGCCGTCGCAGCTTACGTCGCGGCGCATGTCGTTCCCCACGACCACACGTTCTCCAGTCGGGCGGCCAAGCTCGTTGGCGCAATCAGCTTCGTCGCGTACGGATTTGGCACGCTGCAGGAATCCATCTGGGTCGGACGCCCGTGGTCGCAGAGCGTGAAATACCTCATCGACGCCGCTCTTTACGCTGCCGGCACCGCCGCCGTGTTCTGCTGGCAGTGGTTTTAAGCGCCACCGTAGGGGCGTCGCTTGCGACGCCCTTTCGGCTCCGTCTGATACTCAGGGTCAGTGGTGAATCGGGCGCCGCAAGCGGCGCCCCTACACTGTCTTCGCCAGCACTTTCGCCAGCAAACGCCGGTGGCAGTGCGGCTCTTCTTCCGCGCAATGGCAGAGGAGCGTAACGGGCATCGTCTCTCCCAGCTTCTGCAAGAGCCGGAGGGTGAACTTCTGCCCGTGATTCTTGATTGTACGGCAGCGACGATCGACGTCGCCTGACGCGTACAACTCCCGCCGGTACGCCTGCCCAAACTCGCTCCATGAGATTTTCCCGTCCTGAAACTGGCGGAGCAGCTCTTCGCTTGGCCCCAAGTTCGCCATCCAGACGTCGTAGCGCGACGTCGGCATTCCTCGGCCGCGAAAGCGCGTGGCCAGGACGCGCAGCCCGTCCTCCCGCGGCTCAATCGGCGAATGCACTGATTTGGTTCTAATCATCGTCTTTCTCTCTCGTTCTCTTTCTCTCCTTTGGGCGCTCTCCAACCTGACGAAAGAGAAAGGGAAAGACGAAAGAGAAAGATTGGCGTTGCCGTACGGGAAAACTTCCCATGGCACGAACCGGAACCCGCCCCGGAACGGCCCCGGGATCCGGTCGGTCTGGCCTGCGTCAATAATCAACTGGCCCGCAACGTCTTTGCGATGCCGCGCGGCCAGAACCTTCAACCTCAATCCCATATTACCATGGACAAATACGACGACAAAAAGCGGACGAATAATCCCGCCGCTAATCCTGATCCCATCACCAAAGCGCCCGGTTCCCATCCCGTCGGCACCGGCGTAGGCGCCGCCGCGGGCGGGGCCGCCACCGGCGCAGCCGTTGGCACCGTCGCTGGTCCCGCTGGGACGATCGCGGGTGCCGCCGTCGGCGCGGTGGTCGGTGGCCTCATCGGCAAAGGCGTGGCGGAATCCATCAATCCCACGGTCGAGGACACCTACTGGCGCGAGAATCATTCGCGGCAGTACTACGCCGGCGACACCGCGTATGACGATTACGCCGCCGCGTACCGCACCGGTTACGAGGGCTACGGCGAATACGGCTTCACCGGCAAGAGCTTCGACCAGAGCGAAGCCGAGCTCCGCCGTCGCTATGAGAGCAACAAGCCGCGGATTGGCTGGGACCGGGCCCGGTTCGCCAGCCGCGCCGCGTGGGATCGCAGTCATCTGACGTATGGCTCCGGTCGCAACACGGACACGCCGCGCTCCCGGTAATCCATCGCACATTCAATCCCGACGCCGCGCTCCACCTAGGAGCGCGGCGTTTTTTTAGATTCGCTCGTGGAGCAATGCCTTCAGCTCGAGGGCATTCCTGATGGCATGGCCTTCCCGGTCGTTGTTGAAATAAGCCCAGACCTCCCGCGCCCCGCTCCCCGCGATCCGCTGTGCCCAAGCCGTCAACTCCTCGACAGTGTAGTCATGCCGGTACCAGCGGCTCCGTCCGTGAAATCGAATGTAGAGGATGTCCGGCTTCGTCCGCCGGCGCGTCACCACCGGCAGGTCCTCCGGCAGCCGCGGCGCGCTGACCGCGCAAAAGATCAACCCATGCTTGGCTAATGCCCGGTACACGGGCTGACGCCACCAGCTCTTGTGCCGGAACTCGATGGCATTGCGATATGCCGGGTCGAGTTGCCGTACGATGCTCTTCAGCCTCGCCGGAGTGTACTTGTAGCTGGGCGGAAACTGAAAAAGGAAACAACCAAGCGACGGGCCGAGCACCGGGCCAATCTCGCCGCAAAATTTATCGACGAGCCGCTGGGTCCGCACCATGCGGCGTTCGTGGGTGATTTCGCCGTTCACCTTCACCGTGACGCGAAAGCCTGGCGGCGCATCGCGTGTCCAGCCGCGCACCGTCGCCGGGCGGGGCCATTTATAGAACGGCGCGTTGAGCTCCACGGTGTCGAACGTCCCCGTGTAGTGCCGGAACCACTCCTTTGTCGGCAGCTCCTCGGGATAAAACTTCCCGCGCCAATGCCAGTAAAACCAGCCGGAGCAGCCCACATGGATTTCCATCCCGCATCGTCAGCCCAAGCAGTATGGCGGTTCCGCCACAGTGCCTCGCACCCCTTCATCGGTCTGTGGTCTGACCTGCATGGCCAGCTCTTCGATCATGCGGTTTGCGACGGTGGTCGCGAAGGCGGGGAAGCCCACGCCCTATCTGGCGTGGAGCGCACCCGCCAAGGATCCCCACTTCAAGTCGGCGCTCGCCCAGCACAAGGTCATGACCATCCGCCAGCAGCTGCGCGGACCGCACAAGGACGCCGGCGAAGTCGGCTATTTTCCCGAACGCAATGTCCAGCTGCTCCTTTTTCCCCGGTCTCTTCGGCGATTCGAGGGCAAACGCATCGTCGGCATCAACTACGACCTGATTGGCAACGAGCCAACCTCGGGCGGAAAAGTAACAGCGCCAGATCGACCGAAATCTGTTCGACGCCCGGTGGCAAAGCCGAAACGCGTTGAGCTCGAGCCTGCACCGACGCCACGCGCTTCCGACCCGCCGCGTGCCGTTGAGACACCGGTTCGTGGCCGGAAGGTGGTCCAGTTTCCGCAAACGACAAAGGCGACGGAGCCAAAGCCAAAACGCCCGCTCGATCCGGCGGTCGCCCGGCAAATCCAAGCCGCCCTCCGCGAATTGAAAGCCGGCAAGGCCGTCGCCGCCTACGAGCGGCTGAATTCCCTCGTCCTATCGTAGCTCATTGCTTCGAGATGGAGCCGCGGCGCCCCGCCGCGGATGGACGCAGCGAGGGCGCCGCATCCCCAAAGGTTGCCATTTGGGCAAAAAAAAGGGCCGGCCCCACGGCCGGCCCTTTTCTTGTATGTTACCCTTCGACCCCACTGCTGAAGTCTAGCCGAGCGAGTTCCGCAAATTGCGGGCCTCCTCCAGGCGCTGGCGGTGCGTCTCCAGATGGGACGCGGCGAACTGCTGCGCCTTCGAATCTGCATCGCTGTCGTGGCGGGCCTGCGCCTTTTCGAGCATGTCGACCGCCTTCTGTTCGGCATCGATGACCAGGTCCAGATAGGCCTTGTCGAAATCCGCGCCAGACTTGGCGGCGAGGGACGCATAGTGCCGGTCCTTGCTCTTCCAAGTGTCCGACGACCAGTCGTCGTGGTCCATCGTGGTCGCCGTCGTGGTGGCCATGGTTCCCGTCGTCGTGGTGGTGCTAACGGTGCCCGTCGTTTCAGACGGGGTCGCGGCCGTTTTCGCGATCGTGCTGTTGTTGGCCTCGTTCGACGTGGCTGGCGCGCCCATGCCGCGGTTGGAGGTGCTGGGCCCGTACGCCTGGCGGCCCGAGCCGTCCGCCGCAAAGCGGCCGCTGTCCGGCCCGCCGTTGGCGATCGGGTGCACGTTGGTGCTGTCGTCGCGGTTGGCCGAGCCGCCCGCCGTTGAATTGCCCGAGGAACCATTCACGTCCGTGAGGCTGCGGTCGTTGTCATCGTCCGAATTCATGTCGACGACCTTCTCGTCATCGCTCAAGCCGGCGAACTCCGCGCGCATGCGCCGGTGGTCGTCGACGACCTCCTGCGCGAACGAACGCACCCGCTGGTCGCTGGCCTGGTTGGTCGCGAGTTCCGAGTAAGCCATCTCCCGGCGGCTGGTCATGTGGGCCCGCCTCCAGAAATGATGATCACGATGGGCGTAGTGGCTGGAATCCGCGTCGGTGCTGACGGTCGCCGCCACGTCGGTTGAAGTAGCCGGTGTGCTACTTGTCGAAACCGTGGTGTTGGCCGCGTACGTACCCGTCGTGGTGGCGGTGCCGCTCGGATACGAAGCACTCGTCCCGGAAGTCGGTGCCGGATTGGCCGTGCCCGCGCCCGCCGCGCCCAAGCCCGTGGTCGGGTTGTCCGGTGACGCGTTCGATGAATACGTGCCACTCACGTTGCTCGTGGTCGGATAGGTGCCGACGGTGCTGTTGCGATTCGCATCGGTCGTGGGCGTGTAAACACTGCTGCCCGCAGGAATGCCGGAGGACTGGTTGGTGCTGCCCGTGTCCGCCGCATAAGTCCCGGTGGTGCCCGCCGTTGTGGTCGTCGTGGTACTCGCGGGATATGTGGTCGAGCTCGTCGTGGACGACGGCGTATACGTGCCGCTGGCCGTTGAGCCGTTGTTGTAATTGTTACTCGACGTCGCCGCCGTCGTGGAGGAAGTCGAATCGGAGGCTGTCGTGTAACCGTGGTGACAGCCGGCCAGCAACCCCAGCAGGGCTGCCGCCGCGAAAAACCGCCGGGAAAGCGGCGGAGCAAAGCGAGGATTTTTTGTCGGGTTCATCAGTCAAAGATATCCCAACGAACCGCGTTTCCAATCGGTGCGGTTACGGCGATGCAACACGGGAAATATCCGCGGGCGGTCCGCCGAAACCACCCCGGCGGATCCGTCCGCAACACCCCGACTTTGCGGCCAAAGTTCGGAGCCACCGTTTCCGGCCCGGCCCCAGCGCGCAGTCAGGGTTAGCCTGTGGAACAATCGCCCGAAAGCTCGCGCGGCCCCTGCCATCCGCTTCCCGCGTCCGCGACGCTGGACAAATCCCGCCCGATTGCCCACGTTTCCGCCGCTTCCATGTCCACCACGCCCGGCACTGCCCCGGTTTCCCGCGTTCGAAAAAGCAAGTTCGTCGACTCCACGGATTTGCTGGGCGATCCCGTCGCCCTGCGGGCGCGCGCCAAGGAGGACGGCTACCTCTTCTTTAAACACCGGCTGCCCAAGGAGGAGCTACTGGCCATGCGCGCGGAGATGCTGGCCATCGTCGACAAATACGGCTGGCGGCAAAAGGGGCAGGACGCCCTCGGCGGCCTGATCGATTACGATGCCATCAACAGCATCACCGAAGAGCAAATGCATCGGACGGACGTCGGGGTGACCGCCGACGCCTATCACGACGTGCAGCGGCTCGAGCGCTTTCACCGCATTCCGCACCACCCGCGCTTGTTGGAAATTTACCGCGCGCTCTTCGGCCGCGAGGTGCTGGTCCACCCCCGCCACATCGCGCGCATGATTACGCCGCACACCTGCATGGTGCCGACGCCGCCCCACCAGGATTTTCCGTACATCCAAGGTTCGACGAGCACGTGGACCTGCTGGTTTCCCGTCGGCGATTGTCCGCGCGAGGAAGGTGGCCTGACGATCCTGCGCGGCTCGCACGTCCACGGTTACCTCCCCGTTCAGCCTGCGAAAGGCGCGGGTGGCTTCGCTGTGCCGCTCTGCCCAACCGAGACTGATTGGGTCGAGGGCGACTACGAAATCGGCGACGTCCTGACTTTCCCCAGCCATACCGTCCACAAGGCGCTCAAATCGAAGTTCAAGGACCGCATCCGGCTCTCGATGGACGTGCGCTACCAGGCCATGGACGAGCTCGTGGACAACAGTTCTCTGAACCCGCATTGCTCGCTCAAGTGGGACGAAATCTACGCCAACTGGCAGTCCGACGACCTGAAGTACTACTGGCGCAAGCTCCCCTTGAAGATCAGCCCGTGGGACGACGGCTACCTGAAGGCAGCGCGCCGGATCTGCTGATTTCCGCGTGAAAACGTAGGGGCGTCGCTTGCGACGCCCGTTCGATGTTGGCCACGCGGTTTCGACGGACCAAAACCAAGGGCGCCGCAAGCAGCGCCCCTACGATGGCGCTCAGCGCCGCTTATCCCCAGAGCTCATCCGGCACATTGATCTTCCGCCGGAATAGTTTCCCGCCACACGTCACGTAAAGCGTGTCAAAGGTTGCGCCGCCGAACGCGATTCCCTCCAGCGGCCCGCGCCCCGGCGGTGGAATCAATCCCGTGATCAACCCGCCCCGTTTCATTCCCAGTTGAATTCCGGCGGTCGTCGCAAACGCCGGCCATCCTTTCGAGCTAACGGCGATGGCCGTAACGCCCGGACGCGTCTCGCCGTCGGAAACGACCGGACGGAAATACGGCGCCGCATCACTCAGTGAACCGTCAGGCCGGATCGAAAATAGCCAGCACGCCACGCCGTCGGCGTCCGATACGATCAGCTGACTGCCCGCGCCGAAAACCTGCACCGCCCACGGCGAGACCAACGTTTGATCCACTACGCGCCGCTCGCCGCCCCGCGCCACCAGCCAGGTCTTTTCCTGCTCCGGCTCCGCAACGTACGCGTGGTCGTTCGTCGCAAAACTCAGGCCCGCGGCGGCAATGTCCTTCAGCCACGGCTCCAACTTTCCTTCCCGCGAAATCTTCACGATGCGCCGCTTGCCGGGCTGGCTCGCGTAAAGCGCGCCGTCCGGTCCAGAGGTCATTACTGACACTTGGGCGACATTTCGCACCCAGACCTGCGGAACGCCCTCGCCCACGATTCGATAAATGCATTCGTCCGCTGGACTCGCAAAAAACACCTCGCCCGCTGCATTCGCCGCCAGCGCGTTGGCCGAGGGGTGATTGCCTGCGACCGGCTGCCACGACTCCTCCGGGAGTACCACCGTCATAACCGGCTGAGATGACTTCCCTGAGCGCACCGGCGCCGGGTAGCCCTGCCAGAGCCAGCGCAACGCCCCAGGAAAAATCGACGAGCCATGGTAATCGTTGTGTCCCGCATGCTCCGCCCACGAGTGGTTCACCTCGTAGCCGGCATACGTGAGCGCCGACAGCAGATCCTGGTTTCCGACATACCAGTCGCCCGCGTAAATTTTGAAGTCGTCCGCACCGCTCTCCAAGAATACGCGCAATGGCTTCGGCGGCGTGAGCCGCACGAGCTGGGCCATGGTATGAGCGCCGCGCATTGCCGTGTATGAACCTACGATGCTGAGCACGCGGCCAAATGCGTCGGGTCTTTCCCACGCGGCGTTGAATGCGCACATCGCGCCGCTGCTGCCGCCCATGATCGCGCGGCTATTGCCGTCGGCGGCCAGGTTGTAGCGCCGCCCCACCTCCGGCAGGATTTCGTCGAGGAGAAACCGCGCGTAACGGTCACCCAAGCTGTCGTATTCGAAGCTGCGGTTGTCGCGATCGGCTCCGCCCGGGATCGATGACGGGATGATGCCCGGATCGAGGAAGATCCCAATCATTACCGGAATCGCCCCCTGGTGAATCAGGTTGTCGAGGATCGTCGGAATCCGCCAGCGCCGCTCAGGCTGCCAGTGCGCCTTCCCGTCCTGCACAATGAAGACGCATGCCGGCTTGTTCGCGTCGTACTGCTCTGGCACGTAAATCCAGCAGTCGCGCACGGTTCCTGGAAATATGCCGCTTTTCTCCCAGCGAAAATGCTCGAGGCGGCCCTTTGGCACCCCGGCCTGTGGCCGCGAGTCCGGACCCAGCGGAAATTCAACGTCGCGTTCTTCGTCCGTCATGAATCCGCCCACTAGACACAATCGACCTCACCGCGTCGCGCGAAATCTGTCGGCCAAAATCTCCACCAAGGCAGAATCATCACCCAGCAGTCCCGCGCATGAGATGCGCAAGCTCGGCGATGCTTCCTCCGCGCGCTGGCAAATCTTCGCCACATCGCCGTCCGGGCCCGCATGTCGGCCCGGAAGGAGAAAAACCTGTGCGACGACTACGGGACCCGCCTTCCACGGACTCTTGCCCAACAGGTCTTCCAGCAACGGTACAGATCGTGAAGTTTCTCGCCCCACGCGCTCCATGCTACAGGCTTTCACGCTCAGCACCCTCGATCCCAATCTCGCCCTGAGTTGCGTCGCCAGCTGAGTCGTCGCCCGGATCACCGCCGGCACCGCACTGCCATGATCGACGACCGCGACGCACGCACGTTCACCGCGTAAAAACGCCCGAGTGAGTTGGGCCCGCACTTGCCGCTCGAGAATTCGGGCTAGCCGGTCGTCACCACGGTCCGCAAGCGGTGCCGCCACGCGCACGGTCATCCTCTTCGAGTGGCGACGCCACCGCTGGATCAAATCGGGAATGAACTCGGTCAGCGCCCGGCTGCGGCCGATAAACAGCGGTACGACCACGAACTCACGGACCCCGCGACGCAGCCGATGCAGCACCGCGGATTTCAGAATCTCCGCCTTCCGCCCGTCGAGTTTCCTCGCCGGCACTTTGTTCGAATGCAGCAGGGAAACGGGTTCGACCCTTCGAGCAATCCTGCGGCTGAGTGCCGCGGCAATCTTCCGCAGCTGCAAAGTCGCCTCCGGCCGTAGCGATCCGTTGTCGACAAGGAGGATCCGTTGTAGGGCGGGCTCGCTGATCCCGCCGGTTCGTTTGCCACGCGCGCGCATCACTTCCAGCACAGTGGGATCCGAAGCTTGGAATTCACGTGACTTGAAGTCGCGGCC
>JADMIO011200128.1_pt1 | contig 55190 bp, 67 predicted proteins | sample 8958161 | NCBI WGS metagenome assembly JADMIO01 (sample SAMN16585339, study PRJNA669376) | soil metagenome | isolation source: Crop rotation soil | place: USA: Cullars Rotation, Alabama | collected 2011
CGCGACAACTTGTCCACGTGGAATTCTAAGCTTAGGATCCCAATGTGCTGGAAAGGCTCCGCCGGCGTGCAGGGCGTGGACTACCTGGCGTTCATCGCGCCCGGCCTGCTCGCGGTGACGGCGCTGAACCAGGGGTTCGAGGAGAGTTCCTGGCCGGTCGTCGGCGCAACGCGATGGTGGGGCAGCTACCGGGCGCAGCAGGTGACGAGCCTGCGCATCCGGGACGTGCTGACCGGGCACCTGCTCTACATCACGCTGAAGCTGACCGCCGCGATCACGGTGTTCACGCTGGTCGGGGCACTCTTCGGGGCGTTCGACTCGATATGGGTGCTCGCCGCGGCCCCGGCCGCCGTGTTGTGCGGCTTGGCGCACGCCGCGCCGGTCGCAGCGTTCGCGATCACCCGGCGCAGCGAGATCAGCATCGCCGCCTTCTACCGGTTCGTGATCCTGCCGACCTCTCTGTTCTCCGGCGCCTTCTTCCCGGTCTCGCAGCTGCCGGTGGTGATCGAGCAGGCCGCGTACGTGATTCCCCTGTGGCACGGCGTCGACCTGTGCCGGGACCTGGCGCTCGGCGACGCGGCGTTGCTCGCGAGTGCCGGGCACGTGGCGTACCTGGCGCTGTGGGCGGTCGCGGGCTACGTGCTCGCGGCGCGGATGTACACCCGGAGGTTGGAGCCGTGATCGGGCGCGTGCTGCCGCCTCTCCCGCAGCTTGTCGAGAAGCCGGTGCTCGGGCCGGGACGTCACCTGGTCGAGCGCAACCTGCTCTTCTTCCGCGGGCACATGCTCGTGATCATCGGCGGCTTCTTCGAGGCGCTGTTCTATCTGCTCTCGATCGGCGTCGGGATCAACGACCTGGTCGGCGACGTCGAGGGCCCGGGTGGCCGGCGGCTGGAGTACACCGAGTTCGTCGCGCCGGCGATGCTCGCCGCGTCGGCGATGAACGGCGCGGTCATGGAGAGCTTCAACATCATGGCCAAGCTGCACCTGTCGAAGACGTACGAGGCGGTGCTGGCCACGCCGGTCACCGTCCGGGACATCGCGATCGGGGAGATCACCTGGTCGCTGATGCGCGGCGGCATGTACTCGGCGGCGTTCCTCGCGGTGATGGCCGCGCTCGGGTTGATCTCCTCGTGGTGGGCAGTGCTCGCCTTGCCGGCCGCCCTGCTCGTCGGCTTCACCTTTGCCGCGCTCGGACTGGCCGCGGTCGCCGCGATCCGCGGGTGGCAGGACTTCGAGTGGGTGATGACGGCGGTGCTGCCGATGTTCCTGTTCTCCGGCACCTTCGCGCCGCTGTCCACCTACCCCGCCCCGGTTGCCTGGCTCGCGCAGGCGATGCCGCTGTACCACGGCGTCGAGTTGATCCGCGCGCTCACCACCGGCGCGGTCGGAGGCGTGCTGGTCGTGCACCTGCTGTACCTGGCCCTGGTCGGTGCGTGCGCGTTCCTGTTCGCGACGCGCCGGATGGAAAGGCACCTGCTGACGTGACGAGTCGCGCGAAGATGGCCCCATGACCGAAGCGCTCGAGATGCTGCGGCTGGCTGATGCCGGATTCGATCTGAGGCTGCGTCAGGTCGGGGACGCGGACTGGCCCCTGCCCACGCCGTGCGTCGACTGGGACGTCTACCGGCTCGTGAACCACGTCGTGGTGGGCGGCGGGCGCTACGGCCGGTTGGTCCGGGGTGGCTCCCGGGAGAACTTCATCGCCGAGCGGCAGATCGACGCGCTGGTCGACGGCGCGATCGCGGCGTGGGAGACCAACGCGTCCATCTGTCGTGAGGCCTTCGCCGAATCCGGTGCCCTGGACCGGATCGTCCCGTTCTCGACCGGGGACATTCCTGGCTCCCGCCTGCTGTCGATCCGGGTCGTCGAGGTGGCGGTCCACACCTGGGATCTCGCCCGCGCGCTCGCGCTCGAGGAGTCGATGGACCCCGATCTGGCGGCGTTCTCCCTGGCCGCCTTCGGCGCGAATGCCCTGCCGCGCGGTGCCGGGGGCGTTCCGTTCTTCGAGGAGCCGACCACCGGTGCCGCCTCGTCCGACCTCGACCGGTTGCTTCGCCTGGCGGGCCGGGAGCCCTGACCAGGTACCATTTCGCTCATCCCGATCGTCGTTTCCGCAGGAGAGCCACGTGTCCGGCAAGCAGTCAAAGACTTCACGCGCGTCAGTCCGCGCCGGTGCGGGCGCAGCCTCCGGTGCGGTTTCCGTCCTCGGCGAGGTCAAGTACGTGATCCCGCTCAACGGCGGCAAGAACGCCTACGTCCGCAACATCACCACGGGGCGCACCCCGAACCTCAGGACCAACTCCGAGGCCTTCGTCGAGGAGATCCGCGCGCTGGCCGCGGCCGGCCACGGCGCCAAGATCAAGGCCGAGCTGGAGGTTCTCGCCGCCGAGGCGCCCGAGCACGGCTGGGACGCCACGCTCAAGCGCCTGGTCGAGGCCGAGGCCCTCAGCTAGGTTCCCGCTTCCAGAACCGCCCCGTGCCGCCTGGTACGGGGCGGTTTTGTTTCCGAAAGCGCAGTTGTGCAGGTGAATTCGGCTTCAGAGGCCTGCACAAGTGCGCTCTCGGAAGCAAAGTCGGCGTGGGGGAAGATGCGCGGGTGCGGCTGACGGACTTCTGGGAGCGGATGCGGGCCGAGCTGGGGGAGACCTACGCCGAGTCCTACGCCAAGGACACGGTGATCGCCGAGCTCGGGAGCCGCACCGTCGAGCAGGCGCTGGCCGCCGGCGAGGACACCAAAACCGTCTGGCGGGCGGTTTGCGCGGCCCTGGAGTTGCCCGCGTCGAAGCGGTAGTGACGCCTGGGACGAAACTTTGTTCGAACGCCCGGCGTGGCGGATTCCGTCGAACGGATGTTCGAGCTAGCTTGTGGACAACGCCGCGGCATCCACAGGTCACACCACGGCGGATCCGGTTGTCGGACCCGCCTGCCAATGTCGCTGCCGACGAGATCCGACGACCCAAGGTGGGGGCAAAGCAATGGCTCAGGCAGCAGACCGCGAGAAGTCGCTCGACACCGCGCTGGCGCAGATCGAGCGCCAGTTCGGCAAGGGCTCCGTGATGCGTCTCGGCGACGAGACCCGCGCGCCCGTCGACGTCATTCCGACCGGCTCGGTCGCCCTCGACATCGCACTCGGCATCGGCGGGCTGCCCCGCGGCCGCGTCGTCGAGGTCTACGGCCCGGAGTCCTCCGGTAAGACCACGGTCGCCCTGCACGCGGTGGCCAACGCCCAGCGCGCCGGCGGCGTCGCGGCCTTCATCGACGCCGAGCACGCCCTCGACCCGGAGTACGCCAAGAAGCTCGGCGTCGACACCGACTCGCTGCTGGTCTCCCAGCCCGACACCGGGGAGCAAGCGCTGGAGATCGCGGACATGCTGATCCGCTCCGGCGCGCTCGACATCATCGTCATCGACTCCGTCGCCGCCCTCGTGCCCCGCGCCGAGATCGAGGGCGAGATGGGCGACAGTCACGTCGGCCTCCAGGCCCGCCTGATGAGCCAGGCGCTGCGCAAGATCACCGGTGCGCTGAGCCAGTCCAAGACGACGGCGATCTTCATCAACCAGCTGCGCGAGAAGATCGGCGTGATGTTCGGCTCGCCGGAGACCACCACCGGTGGCAAGGCGCTGAAGTTCTACGCCTCGGTCCGACTCGACGTGCGTCGCATCGAGACGCTCAAGGACGGGTCCGACCCGGTCGGTAACCGCACCCGCGTCAAGGTCGTGAAGAACAAGATGGCTGCGCCGTTCAAGCAGGCCGAGTTCGACATCCTCTACGGCCAGGGCATCAGCCGCGAGGGTGGCCTCATCGACATGGGTGTCGAGCAGGGCTTCGTGCGCAAGGCCGGCGCTTGGTACACCTACGAGGGCGACCAGCTCGGGCAGGGCAAGGAGAACGCCCGCAACTTCCTCAAGGACAACCCCGACCTCGCGGACGAGATCGAGAAGAAGATCAAGGAGAAGCTCGGCATCGGCGCGAAGCTCGACCTGCCGGCCGAGCCGACTGAGGACACCCCGACCGACTTCTAGCGGTCAGGGGGACAGCGATGGCGGCGCGTCAACGGCGATCCCGCAGCCGGCGGGAGTTCGACCCCGACGCGCCGCTTTCGACTGTTCAGGAGAAGGAACCCCCCGAGCCCTCCGCGCTCGCCCGGGAGATCTGCCTGCGTCAGCTCTCCCACGGTCCCCGCACCGCGGCGCAGCTGAGGGCCGCGATGGGACGCAAGGGCATCGAGGAGGACGTCGCCAACGAAGTCCTTGAGCGCTTCACCGACGTCGGCCTCATCGACGACGTGGCGTTCGCCGAGGCCTGGGTGGAGAGCCGCCATGCCGGGCGCGGCCTGGCCCGCAAAGCCTTGGCCCACGAGTTGCGTACCCGCGGCGTCGACAGCGCCGTCATCGCGGTCGCCGTCGCCGAGCTGGAGCCGGAGCGGGAGCTCGAGACCGCCCGCGCCCTCGCGGTGAAGCGACTGGCCGCCACCCGTGGCCTGGAAACCCCGGCGCGATTCCGTCGCGTCGCCTCGCTGCTCGCCCGCAAGGGCTACTCCGAAGCCGTCGCCTATCGCGTCATCCGCGAGGCGCTGGAGGCCGAAGGCGACGAGGACTCGGACATAGGTATAGGAGTGGAGTAGGATAAAAGTATGACGCGCGAGCGAGTGTCGGTGACGATCGAGGCGGAGCTCCTCGAGGCCGGTCGCGCAGCGGTAGCGGCCGGCGAGGCGGAGAGCCTCTCGGCGTGGGTCAACTCGGCGCTGCGGCGCCAGTCCGCTCACGAACGCCGGATCCGAGCGGCGGACGCGGCCATCAAGGCCTACGAAGCGGAGTTCGGTGAGATCACCGACGAGGAGATCGCGGCTACCACCCGCAAGCTGCGAGCGAAGGCGGTCGTCGTCCGTGGCAAGGGTGGCCGAGGCGTCGCGTGACGGTTGTGTTGGACGCTGGCGCGTTGCTGGCGGTGGAGCGCGGCGATCGGGACATGCTCAACGTGCTCAAGCGCGAACGGTCCGCCGATCGCGTGACCGTCACGCACGGCGGCGTAGTGGGCCAGGTCTGGCGTGGAGGATCTGGCCGCCAGGGGCGATTGGCCGCGCACCTGCCCAGCTTTGACATTCGACCGTTGGACGAGGAACTTGGACGGCGCGCGGGGCTGCTTCTCGGGCGCGCGCGACAGTCCGATGTGATCGATGCGGCGCTGATCCTGCTGGCTCACGACGGCGACGAAGTCTTCACCTCGGACCCCGGCGACCTGCGTGCACTTGCCCGCACGGCCGGGATCCACGTCGATCTGATCCCGATCTGATTTGCAGGACGTCCGCCCCACACCGCGTAAGAGCGCAGTGAGAGGCAGACGTCAGGGCTCAGATGGCGCCGCCGCCGGAGCCGTCCGTCATGGCGCCGCGGACCTTGGTGGCCTGCACGGCTTCGCGACCGTAGCGGCGGGACTGACGCCGCTCCAGCCAGCGGGCCAAGCCGTCCACGGCCATGTTCAGCGCGACGTAGATAACGGTGATGATGAACACCGTCGGCAGGATGTTGAAGCGGGTGTCGTAGATGTTGCGCCCGACCCGGACCAGCTCGGGGTAGGCGATGATGAACCCGAGCGAGGTGTCCTTCAGGCACACCACGGCCTGGCTGACGATCGAGGGCAGCATGATGCGGGTGGCCTGCGGCATCAGGATCTGCCGCATGGTCTGACGCTGCGTCAGGCCCACCGCGAACGCGGCCTCGCGCTGGCCCTTCGGGACGGCCAGAATGCCGGCCCGGAACACCTCGGCCAGCACCGCCCCGTTGTACAGCATCAGCGCGATCACCAGCGGCGCCAGCGTGCCGAACTGGTCGGTGCCGACGATGCTCGCGAGGCGGTCGGGCAGTGCGTCGGACAGATCGTCGCCGATCGGTTCGAGGTCGTCGGAGAAGGCGATGAACAGGAACAGGATGAGGATGACGACCGGCGTCGCCCGGAAGAACTCCACGATTGCGACGCACGGCCAACGCAACAGCCGCCGGGAGGAGAGCCGGCCGGCCGCCAGCAGGACCCCGAGGATCAGCGCGAGCAGGATCGCGAACAGTGCGGCCCGGATCGTGGCGCCGAAGCCGCGGGCGATCGCCTTCTGAATACCGCGGTCGGTGAAGGGATCCCACAGGTCGGAGTCGAACTGGTCGCGGTCGTTGAGCCGCCAGATCACCCAGACGACGAGCGCGGCGAACACCGCGATCGCCAGAGCCCCCCCGATGCGGGCGCGGCGCCGCGCCCGCGGTCCGGGGGCGTCGAACAGCACGAGGCTCATCGGAGCACCGCCAGCCTGCGCTCGAGCAGGGCCGCGGCAGCGGTGATGACGAACACGATCAGCATGTAGCCGCCGGCGATGCCGATGAAGATCCAGTACAGCTGGTCCGCGTGGTCCCGCAGCAGGCCGGACATGACGAACGAGGCCTCGGTGACGCCGAACGCCTCGGCGACGGCCGTGTTGCGGACCAGAGCGATGAGGATGTTCGTGATCGGCGGGATCGCACTGCGGCTGGCTTGGGGCAGCACGATAAGCGTCAGGTTCTGCCGGAACGTCATGCCCAGCGCGCGCGCCGCCTCCGCCTGCCCGGCGCTGACCGCGTTGATACCCGAGCGCATCGCCTCACAGATGAACGCGGAGGTGTAGGCGGTCAAGGCCATCACCGCGAAGGTGAAGAAGGAGAACTGGATTCCGAGCGTGGGGAATCCGAAGACGAAGATGATGAAGATCAGGACCAGCGGGGTGTTGCGGGCGACGTGGACGTACGCGGTGGCCGCCGCGCGCAGCACCGGGACCGGGCACACCCGCATCGAGGCGAGGATCGTGCCCAGCACCAGCGAGGCAACGCCGGAGAGCGCGAAGAGCTGGAGTGTCTTCCAGAACCCGTCGAGGATGTCTCCGGCGTTGTCCGCCAGTACGTCCACTAGTCAGTCAGCTGCCCGCGATCAGCAGCGGTCGTCGAGCGTCGGCTTCTCCGGTGCCTCCACCCCGGCCTTGCCCAGGGTGTCGGCGAAGGCCTGCGCCCACGAGCCGTCGTCGAAAGCCTTCTGCAGGGCGTCGCGCAGGAACTCGCACATCTGGGTGTCGCCGAAGGCGAAGCCGATGCCGTAGCGCTCCTGGCTGAACGGGTCGCCGACGACCTTGAGCTTGTCCGGCTGCTGGGACGCGTACCCGAGCAGGATCGCGCCGTCGGTGGTGACCGCGTCGACGCTCTCGTTCAGCAGCTGCTGCACGCACTCGGTGTAGGTGGAGAACGGGGCCGGCTCGGCGCCGTACTTCTCCTGCACGGTCTTGATCGACGTGGATCCGGTGACGGAGCAGACCTTCTTGCCCGACAGGTCGTCCGGTCCGTTGATCGAGGAGTCGTCCTTGCGGACGAGGAGTTGCTGGCCGGTCTCGTAGTACGGACCCGCCTGGCTGACGACCTCGCGGCGGGCGTCGGTGATCGAGTAGGACGCGATCACCAGGTCGACGGTGCCGGCCTTGAGGAACGGCTCGCGGTTGGCCGAGACCGTCTCCTTGAACTCGATGTCCCCCTCATCGATGCCGATCGCCTCCGCGATGATCTTCGCGATCTCGATGTCGAAGCCGCTCAAATCGCCGGTGGCCGGGTCCTTCTCGCCGACGCCGGGCTGGTCGAACTTCACGCCGATCACGATCTTGCCGGCCTCCTGCAGCCGGCCGAGCGTCCCGGACACCGCGGAGGCCGACGGGCTCGCCGAGGCGTCGCTGGGTGAGGAGTTGTTGTCCGCGGACGCGGTGTCCTCGTCGTCGTCCCCGCACGCCGCGAGGGCGAGCGCGAGGGTGATCGCCGCCGCTGTGGCGGTGAGGCGTCGCATTCTCATTCCGATGTTCCTTCCCGCCGGGTTGTCCGGCGCTGGGCGTGGGCGACGGTTACCGGGGTCAGTGGGCGAGGATCTTTCCCAGGAAGTCGCGAGCGCGGGCGCTCTGCGGGTTCCCGAAGAACTCGGCCGGGGTGTTCTGCTCGACGATCTGGCCGTGGTCCATGAAGACGACGCGGTTCGCCGCGCCGCGGGCGAAGCCCATCTCGTGGGTGACCACGATCATCGTCATGCCCTCGGCCGCGAGTGCGCGCATCACGTCGAGGACCTCGGAAATCATCTCCGGGTCCAACGCCGAGGTGGGCTCGTCGAAGAGCATGACCTTGGGGCCCATGGCCAGTGCCCGGGCGATCGCGACCCGCTGCTGCTGCCCACCGGAGAGCTGTGCGGGCATCTTGGTGGCCTGGTCGGCCACCCCCACCCGTTCCAGCAACGCGCGCGCCCGAGTTTCCGCGTCGGCCTTCGGCATCCTGCGCACGGCGATCGGGCCGAGGGTCACGTTGTCGAGCACGGATTTGTGCGCGAACAGGTTGAAGGACTGGAAGACCATGCCGACGTCGGCCCGGAGGCGGGCCAGCTCCTTGCCCTCCTCCGGCAGCGGTTGGCCGTCGACGCGGATCGTGCCGGAGTCGATGGGCTCCAGGCGGTTGATCGCGCGGCAGAGCGTGGACTTGCCGGACCCGGAGGGGCCGATCACCACGACGACCTCGCCCCGGCTGACCGTCAGGTCGACGTCCTTGAGGACGTGCAGCGCGCCGAAGTGCTTGTTGACCTGCAGCATCTCGACCAGCGGCGGCGCCTCGTCGATCATGACGAAAACCTAGCGGGTCCCTCGGATTCCCGCGCGTCGCCGCCCCGCCGCCGGCCACTCCAGCTCGAACGTGCCCCCGACGGGCAGGCCGGCCCAACGGCGTTGCAGGTCGCGCAGGTCGGCCAGCGCCACCTCGGCGACCTGGGCCGGGTCGGGGGGCGGCGGCAGCGCGCTGATCGACCAGGTCGAGGCGAGCTCGCGCGCCAGGCCCGCCGTCCGGCCGGCCAATGCGTTGAGCACCGTGCCGACGACGCGTTCGGCGAGACCCAGTTCGGCGCCGTGCTCCTTGATCAACGCGGCGGACCGGGCCCTGTGGTCGTGCCGGGTGCGGCCGGCGACGAGTACGACGGTGGCGAACTCGGCGCCCTCGCTCACGCAGCCCCAGAACCCGTGAGAGAGCCGGAAGGCGCGTTCAATCACCAGGTGCGCCGCGTCGTGGGGTACCAGACCGGTGCGGTCGTAGGAACTCACGCGCACCTGGACCCCGTCCGGGCGGAGGAAGTCGGCGATCGTCCCGTTGTCCGGGCGCCGGGTGAACTGCACCAGCACGCCGCCAGTCTGACCTGCCAAGGGGTGGCCGGTCCCGCGAGTTTCGGGTGCAGGCGCCTCGCCCCGTACCCTGGACGACGCTGTGAGCAGGACTTATGAGGTGCGCACCTACGGGTGTCAGATGAACGTCCACGACTCCGAGCGCCTGGCCGGGCTGCTGGAGGACGCGGGCTACGCCCGCGTGCCCGAGGGTGAGGCCCCGGACGTGGTCGTGTTCAACACCTGCGCGGTCCGGGAGAACGCCGACAACCGGCTCTACGGCAACCTCGGGCACGTCGCGTCGGTGAAGGCCGCCAAGCCGGGGATGCAGATCGCGGTCGGCGGGTGCCTGGCCCAGAAGGACCGCGCCGAGATCGTGCGCAAGGCTCCCTACGTCGACGTCGTGTTCGGCACCCACAACGTCGGCTCGCTGCCGGTTCTGCTCGAGCGGGCGCGGATCGAGCAAGAGGCCCAGGTCGAGATCCTGGAATCCCTCGACGTCTTCCCCTCGACCCTGCCGACCCGGCGCGAGTCCGCCTACGCGGCCTGGGTCGCGATCTCGGTCGGGTGCAACAACACGTGCACGTTCTGCATCGTCCCGGCGCTGCGCGGCCGCGAGAAGGACCGCCGGCCGGGCGACATCCTCCGCGAGATCGAGACGCTTGTCGCCGAGGGCGTCATCGAGGTGACGCTGCTGGGCCAGAACGTCAATTCCTACGGGGCCGAGTTCGGCGACAAGTTGGCCTTCGGGAAGCTCCTGCGCTCGTGCGGGTCGATCGACGGGCTCGAGCGGGTCCGCTTCACCTCGCCGCACCCGGCCGCGTTCAGCGACGACGTCATCGCCGCCATGGCGGAGACCCACAACGTCATGCCTCAACTGCACATGCCGCTGCAGTCCGGCTCGGACGACCTGCTGCGCGCGATGCGCCGGTCCTACCGCGCCGAGCGCTACCTCGGGATCATCGAGCGGGTCCGCGCCGCCATGCCCGACGCCGCGATCACCACCGACATCATCGTCGGCTTCCCGGGGGAAACCGAAGCCGACTTCGACGCGACGCTCGACGTCGTGCGCGAGGCCCGCTTCGCGAGCGCGTTCACCTTCCAGTACTCGAAGCGCCCCGGCACGCCCGCCGCCGACTTCGCGGACCAGGTTCCGCCTGAGGTCGTCACCGAGCGGTACGGGCGTCTCGTCGGCCTGCTGGAGGAGATCTCCTGGGACGAGGCCAAGAAGCAGATCGGCCGTGAGGTCGAGGTGCTGGTCGCGACCGGCGAGGGCAAGAAGGATGCGGTGACCCGACGACTGTCCGGCCGGGCCCGGGACAACCGCCTCGTCCACTTCGCGCCGAACCCCGACAGCGGCGATCCCCGTCCCGGCGACGTCGTGCACGCGACCGTCACCTACGCCGCGCCCCACCACCTGGTGGCCGACGGCCCGGTCTCGGCGCCGCGGCGCACCCGTGGGGGAGACGCCTGGGAGGCCGCGCAGGACCGTCCCGCGCCGACAGGCGTCTCGCTTGGCATGCCGACGATCGGCGCGCCGACCTAAGCCGTTCCCCGCACCGCCCAGGCCCGGGCGCGCATGCGGATCACACCGTCGCCGAGCCGGGCCCGCAGCGCCTCCCGCAGCGCGGCCCGGCGCTCCTCGCTCAGCCCGGCGACGTAGCTTGGCGCCGGCCCCTGCCCGCCGAGGAACGGAGTCCAGAAGTCGTCGAACTCCCCGAAGAGCGTGGGGATCTCGATCGCGCGGACCGCGACGTGCCCGAGCCCGGCCTGCTGCCACAACTGCTCGAGCGGCTCGGGCCGGCAGATCGGGAAGCGGACGGCCTCGTCCAACGCCGCGGCGTCGCGGTCAAGCCGGACCGCTGCGTCCCAGAACTCCCGCAGGATTCCCATGCCCTCGGCGTAGTCCCAGACGTAGGCGGCGACCACGCCGCCGGCGGCGGTGGCGGTCCGCATCGCGGTGAGAGCGGCGGGCTGGTCGGGCACGAAGTTCAGCACGAGCCCGGACACGACGGCGTCGTACGGCCCCTCGGGGAGGTCGGTCGCGCTGCCGACGCTGAAGTGTGCGCGCGGATCGGTGATGCGCGAGGAGGCGAAGCCCACGAAACCCTCGGACGGATCGACCGCGTCGACCCGGCTCGCGCCGCCCGTCGCGAGCAGGACCTCTGTCAGGGCTCCGGTGCCGCAGCCGACGTCGAGCCACCGCCGGCCCCTCGGCACCTGCAGCCAGGAGACGAACTCAGCGGCGACCGGCCGGCTCCAGCGGCCGATGAACGGCTCGTAGGCAGCACCGGCGGCCCAGGTGTCAGGGGGGCGTCCGGACACCTTCCGAGCGTAGGACCTCGGGAGGCGTTCAGCCCATACTCTTCTGGCCGTCGATCGCTTCGCGGATGATGTCGGCGTGGCCGGCGTGCTGGGCGGTCTCGGCGATGATGTGCATCGCGGCCCGCCGGACGCTCCAGCGGGTGCCCTCCGGCCACCACGGCGTCACTGGCAGCGAACCATCGGCGTCCAGGTCGAGTTCGCCGACCAGCTTGTCGGTCCGGTCGGCGACCTCCGCGTAGGCGGCGAGCAGGTCCGCGAGCCTGTCCTCGGGCTCCATCACGAAGCTGGCCTGGAACTCGGCGTAGGTGTTCTCGTCGAAGGTTCCGAACGCCGAGACGCCTTCCACCATGAAGTTGGCCCAGCGGCGTTCCATCCGGGTGACGTGCTTGATCAGCCCGCCGACGGTCAGCGTCGACACCGTCGACCGTGTCCCGGCCTGCTCGTCGGTCAGGCCGGACGCGGTGTGCCGGAGCAGGTCACGGTGCTTGTCCAGGGTCTCCAGCAGGTCGGCCCGCTCGCGTTCGATCATGGACGCAATTTAGCCGTCCACACCCCGGATTCAGGATCAGGGAAAGCCGCCTAGGATCCGACCGTGGCCGGGCGCATCAAGGACGAGGACATCGCCCTGGTCCGTGAGCGCTCCCGCATCGAGGACGTGATCGGCGCCCAGGTCGGGCTCCGGAACGCCGGCGGGGGCTCGCTCAAGGGCCTGTGCCCCTTCCACGACGAGAAGTCGCCCTCGTTCAACGTCAACCCGTCCAAGGGCTTCTTCCACTGCTTCGGCTGCGGCGAGGGCGGCGACGTCATCGACTTCGTCATGAAGACCGACCACCTCACCTTCGCCGACGCCATCGAGCGCTTGGCCTCCCGGGCCGGAATCACCCTGCGGTACGAGGAAGGCGGCTCGGCCCCGCGGCAGAGCACCGGCAAGCGCACCCGCCTCGTCGAGGCGCACCAGGCCGCGGCGGAGTTCTACGCCGCACAGCTGGCGGAGTCCGCGGGGGCGATCGCTGGCCGTAAGTTCCTCGACGAGCGCGGTTTCACCCTCGAGCACGCCCAGCACTTCGGCGTCGGGTTCGCCCCGCGCGGCTGGGACCAGCTCGCCAAGCACCTGCGGGGGCGCCGGTTCACCGACGAGGAGCTCGTCACCGCCGGCCTGGCCCGCGAGGGCCAGCGCGGCCTGATCGACCGCTTCATGGGCCGCCTGCTCTGGCCGATCCGGGACATCTCCGGCGACGTCGTCGGCTTCGGCGCCCGCCGCCTGTTCGACGACGACCGCATCGAGGCCAAGTACGTCAACACCCCCGAGACGCCGATCTACAAGAAGAGCCATCTGCTCTACGGCCTCGACCTGGCCAAGAAGGAGGTCAAACGCCGCGGACAGGCCGTCATCGTCGAGGGCTACACCGATGTGATGGCCTGTCACATCGCCGGCGTCCCGACCGCGATCGCCACCTGCGGCACCGCGTTCGGCGTCGACCACGTCCAGGTCCTTCGCCGGCTGATGACCGACTCGAGCGCCTTCCACGGCGAGGTCATCTTCACCTTCGACGGCGACGCCGCCGGGCAGAAGGCCGCGCAGAAGGCCTACGACGAACAGGACCAGCGTTTCACCACCTCGACGTTCGTCGCCGTCGAGCCGAACGGGATGGACCCGTGCGACCTGCGCCTGGCCAAAGGCGACGACGCGGTGCGCGAACTGGTCGCCTCGCGGGTGCCACTGTTCGAGTTCGCGATCCGCTCGGTGCTCGGCCGCCACAACCTCGAGACGGCCGAGGGCCGCGTCGCGGCGATGAACGAGGCAGCCCCCGCGGTGATCAAGATCCGCGACCGCGCGCTGCGCCACGAGTACGGCCGCCGCCTGGCGGGCTGGCTCGGCATGGACGTGGACGCGGTGATGTCGACGTTGTCCGAGATCGCCCGGCGCAACGCAGGGCGTCCGGCCGGGCCGGGGGCGCCGGCGGCGGTCGAGGAGGCCCCGCCCGCGCCCAAGGAGAAGCTGCCGCGTCCCGATCCGCGCGACCCCGCGCTCATGGTGGAGCGCGAGCTGCTCAAGGTGGCGTTGCAGTACCCGCAGCTGACCGGGCCGCTCTACGACGCCCTCGACGCCGACGTGTACACCGCGCCCGCGTACGCCGGCGTGCACGGGGCGATCGTCGAGGCGGGCGGCACGTCGGGCGCGGCCGCCGGCGAGGTGTGGGTCGGCAAGATCCGCGACGCCGTCGCGCACGAGATGCTGCGCGGGCTGGTGGCCGAGCTGGCGGTGGAGCCGCTGCGGGCCGCGGGGGAGCCCGACAAGCGCTACGCGGCCGAGCAGCTGATCGCGATCCAGGTCGCCGCGGTCTCCCGAAAGATTGATGCCCTTAAAGGCAAACTTCAGCGGATGAATCCGGTCGAGGAGACCGAGGCCTATAACAGGCAATTCGGTGAGGTAATCGCACTTGAGCAGTACCGCCACGGCCTGCGTGAGCGTGTGATCGACGGTCTGTGAGCACGACAGGTCCGATCGGGTAGACATACCGGGCGTAATCGGGTCGCTCCGGTACGCAGGTTCTTCCTCGTTTCGCCAAGTGCCGGTGCGCCCCCAACCCCCACCTCCACACTGAGGACCGGCACCGAAGATCCGGTGCCGGCAGGTATTCGGTGGAGAACTCCGGGGGGTGTCGTGGCTCGCACCACTTCGACCGACGTGACCGGCGTTTCGCCTGCGTCCGGAGGTCCCCGTCGTCCTCGCGCGCTGAAGATCGCGCAGCAGGAGAACGGCGGCGACGTCCTGCTGCAGGTCGTGCCCGCCGCCCGCGAGGGCGTCGGCAGCGCCGAGCCTGCGGAGGCCGTCGAGGTGGCCGAGGCACTGGTCGTCGCCGAGCCGGCCGCCGAGGTGATCGAGGCCGCGGCCGCCGAACTGACGGAGGACGACGACGAGGACACCCCCGTCGTCGCCGAGAGCGCGGTCCCCGCGACGGACCTGGTCCGCCACTACCTCAAGGAGATCGGCCGGGTCCGGCTGCTCACCGCCGAGGAGGAGGTGCAGCTCTCCCGCCGCATCGAGGCCGGTGTGTTCGCTACCGCGCGCATCGACTCCGCGCCCGCGACCCCGACCCTGCGTCGCGAGCTGGAGGTCATCGCCCAGGACGGCATGATCGCGAAGCAGAAGCTGATCGAGGCGAACCTGCGCCTCGTGGTCTCCATCGCCAAGCGCTACTCCGGCCGCGGGCTGCCGTTCCTGGACCTGGTGCAGGAGGGCAACCTCGGCCTCATCCGCGCCGTGGAGAAGTTCGACTACACCAAGGGTTACAAGTTCTCCACCTACGCGACCTGGTGGATCCGGCAGGCGGTCACCCGCGCGCTGGCCGACCAGGCCCGCACCATCCGGGTGCCCGTCCACGTGGTCGAGGTGATCAACAAGATCATCCGGCTGCAGCGATCACTGCACCAGGAGCACGGCGCCGAGCCCACGATCGAGGAACTCGCCACCGTCATGGACATGACGCCGGAGCGTGTCGTCGAGGCGTTGCGCTATGCGCAGGACCCGGTCTCGCTGCACACCCCGGTCGGTGAGGCGGAGGAGTCCGAGTTCGGCGACCTCATCGAGGACCTCGACGCGTCCTGTCCGGCCGACGCCGCGTCGGTGTCGATGCTGCGCTCGGACCTGGACGCGCTGCTGGAAACTCTCGGCGAGCGGGAGAAGCGCGTGGTGACCATGCGCTACGGCCTCGACGATGGCAACCCGCACACGTTGGAGGAGGTGGGCCAGATCTTCGGCGTCACCCGCGAACGCGTCCGTCAGATCGAGGCCAACACCCTCGCCAAGCTGCGCCACCGGCCGGCCGCCGCGGAGATGCGCGAATACCTGGCCTAGAGCCTGAATCGCGAACGTCCGACGAGGCGAGCGTCATTGCTCACGCCTCGTCGGACGTTCCGCGTTGTGCGGCGGGCGGGCAGCGGCGGGCTGCCCTGGGAGGAGCGGGTCAGAAGCGCCCGTTGCCTGACATTCCGGCCGGCATGCCGGTCTGGCCGTTCGCGGTGCCCGTGGTGCCAACCATGTCCTCGCCCCCGGAGCGGGAGCCGGGCATCCAGTTGGGGGCCTTGTCCGCTGCCTTGTCGGCCACGGCGTGCGCCATGTCGTTGCCCTTGTGCGCGATCGTTCCGGCGGCCTGCTGCATCTGCGGGTTCTCGCGCATTCGGCCCCACATGGAGCAGATCTGCTCGTAGCGCTCCCGGCCCGCACGTGCTCCCAGGACGTAGCCGGCTCCGGCGCTCATCAGGATGGTCATCTTGCGCATATCAACTCACCTCTCGGCCGGTTCAGTTCGTGGTGTTTCTCGGTCGTAATCGAGGCCCTACCCGGCGCATCAGCGCTTAATGCGTCCGACTCGGCTGAGACGACCAATGTGGGCGACGCCACGAGATCAATACCGGGCCCGCGGACGGGGGAGGGTGCGCTAACCTTTCCGAGGTCCCGGGGGCGACCCTCCCGCTGACGGTCCCGCGTAGCTCAATTGGCAGAGCAGCCGGCTGTTAACCGGCAGGTTCATGGTTCGAGTCCATGCGCGGGAGCTTCACGGCCCTGACCAGCAGCGATGCGGTCAGGGCTTCCTCATCTCGAGGGTGCCCAGTTGCCGTGGAAGCCGGCCGGGACGCGGGCCGGCAGGTGGACCGCGGCGACGGTCTCCAGGGTCTGGGAATCCAGCAGCATGAGGTCGCTGCGATCGGTGCCCGGGTCGTAGACGAATCCCATCAGGGTGCCGCGGTCCTCGGCGCTGTCCTCGGCGTCCGGGACGAAGACGAACTCGGCGACGTTGGCGCCCGCGCCGAAGTGGCGCGTCATCGACGTCCCGCTGACGAGGTCGTGGCGGATCAGGGACTCCGCCGTGGAGCCCTGGAAGGCGACGGCGTAGCCGTACCGGTGGCGGCGGGAGACCAGGCGCTCGTCCACCCGGGGGAACTCCTGGGCGAGGTCGCTGCGCCGCTCCTCGATGACCTTGCCGGCGGACAGGTCGACCGTCCAGCGGTCGAGGGTGGCCGGGCCCTCGTCGGGGCCGAGCAGCTTGGCGTCGAACATCTTCGGATGGCGCACGACGTCGAGCACGACGCGCTCGCCGTCGTCGTAGGCGTTGAGCGGGTGGAAGACGTAGCAGGGCTCGACGTCGAACCAGCGGACGTCCTTCGCGGTCCCGGTGCGCGGCATGATGCCGACGCGCGCCGGATAGTTCGGGTCCCAGCGGTAGGGGAAGCCCTTGGGCGCGTTGCCACCGCTCAGCTGGTGGGTGAAGAACTTCGCGATCATCTTCGGCGTCGGCCGCTTGCCGACGTAAGCGTCGGCGCCGCGCTTGGCGAGGCTGCCGAACGGGCCGGGGAACAGGTTGCGGGTGGGTTCGGTGTCGAACACGCACGGCAGGTCGTAGATGACGACGTGATGCTCCGTCAGGGAGAAGTCGTGCATCATCGGGCTGCCGGAGACCTCGATGTTCTCGACCCGCTTCACGCGGGCGTCGGTACCGACGACCGTGTACTGGACCTTGTTGCCCCAGCCCCAGTAGTAGGACATCGCGTGCAGCTCGCCGGTGAGCGGGTCGCGCTTCGGGTGGGCGGTGTAGCCGCCGGGCAGGGTGCCGTCGAAGTCGCAGGCGCCGATCGTCTCCAGGTCGTCGGTGAGCTCGTAGGGACGCCCGCCGGCTTCGACGATCGCGAAGGTGCGGCCGCCCTGCTCGAGCACGTTGGTGTTCGCCGGGAAGTCCCAGCCGCCGTGGATCTTCGCGCCGGCGCGCGGTTCTTCTCCGAGTGCCTTCGCGACGTCGCTGGAGCGGACGAACCGGTTGCGGTACCACTCGGCCTTGCCATCGCGCAGACGGACGCCGTGGACCATCCCGCTGCCGAGGAACCAATGGTGGTGCCGGGGGTCGACGGGCTCGACCGGGTTCGGGCCGTTGCGCAGGTACCGCCCGTCGAGGTGGGCGGGAAGAGTGCCCGTGACCGGCAGGTCGAGTGCCGTGGTCTCGACGCTCACCGGCCCGAAGTTGTCGGTGAGGTAGGGGTTCTCTGCGGTCGCGGTCATGGTCGCCTCCCACGGCGTCGCATAGCGCTGCTATGGCATTCATAGCACTGCTATGCGACGATGGGAAGGTGCCCAAGGTCGCCGATGTCTCCGTGCGCGAGGCTCTGCTCGATGCGGCGGCGCGACAGATCGCGACCGGGGGATCGGGCAGCCTGACGCTGCGGCGGCTGGTCGACGAGGTGGGGACCTCGACGATGGCCGTCTACACGCACTTCGGCGGGATGCAGAACCTGCGCCAGGAGATCCGCCGCGAGGGCTTCGCCCGGCTGAAATTGCACCTGGACGCCGTGGCCGCCTCCCGTGATCCGCTCGCCGATCTAGCGCTGCTCGGCTGGGCCTACTACGACAACGCGCGGGAGAACCCGCACATCTACCGCGTCATGTTCATGGACCACCACGAGGCCGAGGACGACACGATCGGGCTCGACACCTTCGACCAGCTGGTGGGCGCCGTCGCGCGGTGCGTCGCGGACGGCAAGTTCGACCCGGCGGAGCCCTTCGACCTCGCCGTGCAGCTGTGGGCGTCGCTGCACGGGCTGGTGACGCTGGAGCTGGCCGGGCTGGTCGCGGAGCCGCTCGCGGTCGAGATGCTCACCGCCACCTGGCGCAGCCTGTTCCGGGGGTTCGGCGCCGACGCCCGGGGCGTCGGACGAGCCTTGGCCCGGGCGCAGCGGGAGACCCCGCGTGCTGCCCGGACGCTCGGCTCCGGCTGATCAGGCGAGCTTCTCAGCCGCGGTCAGGATCGTCTGCTCGAACGCCTCGACCGGGGCATCGCTCAGGTTGCCCATCTGCGACCAGGCCACCACGGTGACCAAGGTGCCGTTGCGGCCGATCCCGTACAGGTGCGCGCCGTCCTCCGACTCGGGGACCGAGGTGTGCACGCCGTACACGTGCGTGGTGGCGCTCGGCGCGCCGTAGTCCTTGCCGTCGGACGAGCCTCCCGGGAACCCGGTGAGCCAGTCCTCCGCGCACAGCGCGGCGCCGTGCGCGAGGACGTCCATGAACGCGATGGCGTCCTCCTCGGAGTCGAGGCGGACCACGACCTGGCTGCCGTTGGTGTCGAACTCGGTGCCGAACTGGCGGTGCCAGACCTTCGTCTGGGTCTTGAGAGCGTCCTCGACGCAGAACGGGCCGAACTCCGGCTGCCCTGCGGTGACCTTGCCGGCGAACCAGGCCGAGGTCGGGTGCTTGGGCATGTCGGTCCCGGCGATGAAGCCGGGCGTCGGCTTGACGCTCGGCTGCGCGCTCGGCTCGGCACTCGGCTGGGCGGACGGCGTGCTGATCGTGCTCGGGGCGTCGGCAGGAGCGGCCTGGTCGACGGTGTCGTCGCCGCAGGCGGCGAGGACGGCCAGAGTGGCGGCGCTGATCAGGAGCGACAGGCTGCGGCGGCGCATGGTCACGGTGTTCCCCCCAGATGTGGTGTCGAATGGTGCGGTGATGCCAGCGTCGGGTCGTCGGGAGGGTCCCGCAACGGATCGTCCCCGGGACGGGACGCCGGGACGATTTCAGGGCGCTGACCTGCAGGAACGGCACCGGGGTGGGACGGCGTGACGGAACACGCGCAGGACCTCGCGGCCCGGCTGCGGGAGCTCAAGGACCGTTCCGGGCAGAGCTTCGGCACGCTCGCGCAGAAGCTCCACGTGGGCACGTCGACCCTTCACAGGTACTGCGCAGGCGAGGCTGTCCCGGCCGAGTTCGGGATTCTCGACAAGTTCGGGCGGCTCTGTGGCGCGACTCCCGACGAACTGGTGGCGCTGCACCGGGCGTGGCTGCTGGCGGATGCGCAGCGGGCGCGGGGGAGCGAGCCGGTCGCGGAGCCGGCTCCGGTTACCGCGGCTGATGCGGTCAACGTCCCCGCCGGTACCTCTCACCGGGTCCGGCACCTCACGGTCGCGGTGGTGGTGGTCGTGCTTGCGGCCGTCCTCGGGATCGTCGCCGCCGGGGCGTTCAACGATGACGACGGCTCGGAGGTGGCGGAAAAGAGCGGGCCGCCGGTGGAGCCGCTGACCACCTCCGTGCGCAGCGACGTATGGGAAGCCGGCTGCGACCACAGCTACCTCGTCGACCGCCCACCCGCGGAGGTTCCGGAGCCGCCGGTGGAGGCGGACGCCGCGGCCTGGTCGTCGCCACTGGGCGCGGTGGATGCGGGGCGCACCATCGTCGAGGTGACCGTCGCGGGAACATCGACCGAGCCCGTCGTCCTGCAGGCCCTGACGGTGCGGGTGGCGGACCGGCGGGCGCCGCTGGACTGGAACGTCTACGCGATGTCACTCGGCTGCGGCGGGGCGCTGACCCCGGCCAGCTACGCCGTCGACCTGGACCAGACGCGGCCGGTCGCCCGCGCGCAGTCCGGCAACGACGGCGAGAAGAAGCTGCCGGCCCTCACGTTCCCGTTCCGTGTCTCGAGCACGGATCCGGTGGTGCTGCGCGTCATCGCGAAGACGACGGCGTGCGACTGTGACTGGCGCCTCGAACTCGCGTGGACGGCCGGCGGTTCGAGCGGCACGACCGTCATCAAAGACAGCGGCAACCGGGACTTTCGCACCAGCGGGTCGACGACGAAGCCCTACGGATACTCCGGCGGCTGGGCGCGCTAGGGACGGTTCGGGTTGCCGTTCTCGGCTGCTTGCTCGGGTTTCTTGGCGCCGGCCTTGGCTGACTTGGCCTTGCCGTTCTGAGCCTTCTCGGCCTTGGTCGTCTTGTCGCGGTTCTCCGCGGACTTGCCCTTGTCCGCGGCGTTCTCGCGGGCCTCGGCCGACTTGCCCTTCTCCGTAGCCGGGGTCTTCGCGGTCGCCGCTTCCGTGACCAGGGCCTGGCAGAACCCGGCCACATCGCCGTTGGGCGCGGCCGCGACGAGGCGGGCGAACGCCGGGCTGGCGGCGGCGCGGGCGTTGTCCCAGTCGCCGGCGGTGAAGGCCTTGCACTGCCCCGCGTACGACGCCGTCGCCGACTTCGGGTTCGCGCGGTCCTCGGCGACTGCCTTCTTCGCCGCCTCCTGCATGACGAGTGCAGTGGCCGCGGCCTGCTCGGTGGACGGCTTGTCGGCGGAACCGCCGGTGGGCCGCTCGGAGGAGTGCTTGCTCAAGGGAGCCGGCAGGTGGCCCGTGCCGGCGGCGACGGCCAGGCCCCCGACCGAGGTCGCCGCGAGCGCGACGGCCGCAGTCTTGACGGTGATCAGCGTGGTGAGCGTCGCCAGGATCTTGGCCCGCCGCCCGACAGGAACGGGCGCAGGCCGGGCAGCGCGGAACGCCGCGAGCGCCGCCGCCTCACCCGGGAGCTCACCCGCCTGGGCGGGGCCTGACGCGGCGGAAAAGAAGGTGACGAGTGCGTCCGCCTCGGCCGTCGACTCGCCAGGAGCGAGACCGAGGATCTCCTCGACCTCGGCCCGCGAGCGGTCCTCATGCGTACTCATCACATGTCCTTCAGCGCAGGGGACTGCGGATTTGTCACACCGTCGTTCGTCAGGCGCTTGGCGAGGGTCTTCAATCCGCGGTGCGCCGCCGTCCTGACGGCGCCGGCCTTCTTGCCGAGGACGTCCGCGGCCGCCTCCGCGTCGAGCCCGACAATGACACGCAACGTGACCGCCTCGGCTTGGTCCGGCGGCAGTGTCGCGATCAGGGCCAGGGCGGCGTTGCCGTCGACCAGCTCGACGGCCATCCCGGCGACGTCGTCGCCCGACGGCAGGTCCGTCAGCTCCTCGACGGGGGTGTCCGCAGCCACCGGTCGGCTCCTTTGCCGGCGCAGGTGGTCCATGGCCCGGTTGCGGCCGATCGTCGCGCACCAGCCCCGGAACCCGTCGGCCGTTCCGCGGAACTTGTCCAGGTCGCGGGCGATCTGCAGCCACGCCTCGGAGGCGACGTCCTCGGCGTCAGCGCCGACCAGGACCCGCAGGTAGCGCAGCAACGGTGGCTGCACGGTGCGGTAGAGCTCACGAAAGCCCTCCTCGTCGCCCCGCTGGGCGCGCGCGAGGACGATCGCGAGGTCCTCGTCCGTCATGCCTGGAGTTCCCCCGAGTCGGCCACCACAAATCGCTGCTCGGACGCGCCCAAGCCCCGCGGGGTTCCCGGCGGGCCTGCGCAATTCGGACCTTACGCCGCATCCCGCATAGCGAATGTCACGCTCGCCAACGAATTTGACGCGGACAGTGACACTTTCGCGGGCCGGTGCGCTGAAGGGACCAGACACCACGGGCGTCCTCCTCCGAAGGCGCCCACCTACCGACTGACTTCAGGAGTTCGAATGTCCTGCACCCGCCTCGCCGCTGCCGCCGTCCTCAGTCTGAGCCTGCTCGCCCCGGTGGCGGGCGCCACCGCCGCCTCCGCCGCCCCGAAGGTCAAGCAGTGCGGCGCGGCCGCGATGGCCAAGGACCACAAGGTCAACAAGGCCAACGCCAAGGCCCGCGACGCCAAGACCAACAAGGGCAAGAAGGCCGGTCACAGCAAGCCGCGCTTCGTCTACAACGGCACGATCGACTCCGTCGACACGGTCGCCGGCTCCATCACGTTCAAGGTGCGCGGTGGTCAGTCGAAGGTGCTGCGCAACTGCCTGCTCACCGTTTTCGTGAACGAGGGCACCAAGATCACGCGCAACCACGCCGCCGCGTCGATCGACAACGTCCTCAAGGGCGACCACATCAACGCCAAGGGCACCACGAAGCCCAACGCCGACGACGCGACCAAGATCGACTACACCGCCACCCGCGTCTCGGTGCAGTCGAAGCACTGACCCCCAGCACCAAGACACCGAAGCGGCCGCGCAGCCACCTGCGCGGCCGCTTCGGCGTTCCCGGCGGAGCGTCGCGTCGGGCCGCTCGGCCGGACCGCCTACCCTGCAGCGAGCAAGGGGCGGTAGCTCAGCTGGTTAGAGCAGGGGACTCATAATCCGAATAGAGCTTTCCTGACGTTGCGTCAGAATAGCGCTCGCGAGGCCGGAATCTCTTATTGAGTAAGGGATTCCGGCCTCCTTGGAGACGACCGCGGCAGACTCTAAGGATCCGCCGTTGGCCCCTCGATCTGGCACGTATCTGGCACGACACCGACCCCGCAGAGCGATGTGCGGACGATCGTGCCCCGCAGGCTTGAGATCATTGTGTCCCAGGGTTGAGCCGCCAGAGGCGATATGTCCGTGGGACGTCATAGCCGATCACCCACACACCGAGTAGGTCCCCACCGCCAGGCTCAAGATCCGGTCGCGCGCGACGGAGGCTTGAAGCAGGACATGCGGTGGGCTGAAGGCGAAAACCCCGAGAAGCCATCCCGGGTACTACGGCCCCCGCGACGCGGCCCGACGTCCCGCGCCCAAGCCGTCGGTTCGATCGCTCCGGGGGAGCAACGGCGCGCCAACCTGTAGAATCACTGCAGGTGCGCCGGGAAGCCTGGTCGGCAATGTCATAGCCGACCTCAGGAGCGCCTTTGAATGTCCGCGGTGAGAGTTCCGCCCCGCCGCCCCGACTCTTCAGTGCAGGTCGCCGCGAGGAGTCCTTTCGGATCGGGCAGGTGCTCCGCAAGGAGACCGTCGGCGGAGCCTTGCTCCTCGCTGCGGCCGTGGCGGCGCTGTTCTGGGCCAATTCGCCCTGGAGTGATGCCTACGCGGACGTCCGCGACTTCGCCTTCGGACCCGAGGCGCTCGATCTGCACCTGACGGTCGGGACCTGGGCCGCCGATGGCCTTCTGGCGATCTTCTTCTTCGTCGCCGGGCTGGAACTCAAACGGGAGTTCGTCTCGGGCGACCTACGTGACCCCCGCCGTGCCGCTCTCCCCGTCGCGGCCGCGCTGGGTGGCATGGCGATGCCGGCTCTCCTGTTCGTCGTGGTCAATGCTGGAACCGGCGACGGTGCGCTCAAGGGCTGGGCAATCCCCACCGCCACCGACATCGCCTTCGCGCTCGCGGTCCTGGCCGTCATCAGTACGCACCTGCCCGTCGCGCTGCGCACGTTCCTGCTCACCCTCGCGGTCGTCGACGATCTGTTCGCGATCATCATCATTGCGCTGTTCTTCACCTCGGACCTCTCCCTCCTCCCGCTCGCAGCAGCCCTCGCGCCGTTGGCCGCTTTCACGGTCCTGGTGCAGCGCGGGGTCCGGGTGTGGTGGGTCTTGCTGCCGCTGGCCGGCGCGACGTGGGCTCTGGTTCACGCCTCCGGAGTTCATGCCACCGTCGCGGGAGTGCTCCTGGGCTTCGCGGTACCGGTGCTCGCCCGGGAAGCACCGGATCGGCCCGATAGACCAGCGTTGGCAGAACACTTCGAGCATCGCTTCCGTCCCGTCTCGGCGGGCGTCTCCGTCCCGGTATTCGCGTTCTTCGCCGCCGGGGTCACCGTGGGCGGTCTGGAAGGACTCGGCTCCGCGCTGCGCGACCCGATCGCGATCGGCATCGTCGTGGGGCTCGTGCTGGGCAAGCTGATCGGGATCTGCGGCGCGACTCTGCTGGTAGCTCGATTCACGCACGCCGAACTGGATGAACAGCTGACCTGGACGGACGTCGTGGGACTCGCGCTGCTGGGCGGCATCGGCTTCACGGTGTCCCTGCTGATCGGCGAGCTCGCCTACGGCGCGGGCACGCCCCACGATGAGAACGTCAAGGTCGGCGTCCTGGCCGGCAGCATCCTCGCCGCGGCCCTCGCCACCGCGGTCCTGCGCGTTCGTAACCGCGCACACCGAAACATCGACCGAGCGGAGGCGAGCGGATGACCCGCCAGGCGCACCCCTTGGCCACGTGTCCCCGGCAGAACCGCCGACCTCACCCCGGCGCCGTTCGCATCCGCCGCCGTAGCCCAATCCAGGCCCGCCAGAGAATCGCGAGGTCGACCGCGCAGATGACTCCAGCCAGAACGGCGCGGGTGTCGTGATACCAGCCCCAGACCGCCGCCGCCAGCGCGCAAATCGCGATCGTCCAGAGCGTTGGCCAGAGCACCGACGGCGGTGCCTGGCGGCCCCCGACCAGGTACTCGAAAAAGTCGAGATCGTCCGGTTCTCCGGCTGACGCTGGGCCGGGCACGGCGCTCGCGGATGGATCTGGGTGCTCGCGCGGATCCGACTCGGTCATCAGTCGCCCTCACGTGTCGGGGTTGGGACCCGCCGACCAGACTTCCCGGCACACCTAATGCCCAACGTACACACCGGAGCGCGCCGCGAGCGCTCAGATCTCTCGAACGACCGCGGGTCGAGTTGCGATAGGGTCGCTGACGGAGCGCCGGGAAGTCTGGTCGGCACACGGATTCCGTCTGCCGACTTCAGGAGCTCGCCTTGCGCGCACGTTCCCTCGCCGAGCCGTTCCCCCTCGCTCACCCCGGCACCGACGCGCTGCAGGCCGCGCGCGCGATGGCCGCGGAACAACAACCCGGTCTGATCGTGTGCACCGATGACGGGCACCCCTACACAGTTCTCCCCGGGCCGGTCCTGCTGCGTGCGCTCCTGCCCGCGTACCTGCAGGACGACCCTGCCTTGACCCGCGCTCTCGACGAAGCGGCCTCCGATGAACTGTTCCATGGGCTGGCCCGCCGGACCGTTGGTGAACTGCTGCCCGGGCGCCAGGACCAGGACCATCTGCCGGTGGTCGACACCGATGCGACGGCCCTGGAGATCGCGGCGGTCATGGCCCAAACCCGCAGTCCGCTCGTGGCGGTCGTCGACGGCGATCGCGTCATCGGTGCGATCACGGTCAGCCGCCTGCTGCAACATCTCCTCCCCGGCACCGCTGACGGGGGATCTCAACCGTGACCGAGATCCTGGTCATCACGGTCTTTGTCAGCGCCTACGTCCTGATCGCCACCGAACGCATCCACCGAGTCGCCGCTGCCCTGGGTGGCGCCGCCGCGATGGTGCTGCTCGGGGTCGTGGACGCCCACGTCGCCTTCTACAGCGAGCGCACCGGCATCGACTGGAACGTCATCTTCCTGCTGTTGGGCATGATGATCATCGTCAGCGTCCTCAAACAGACCGGCGTGTTCGACTTCGTGGCCATCTGGTCGGCGAAGAAGACCCACGGCCGTCCGTACGCGACGATGGTCATGCTGGTCGTCATCACCGCGGTGGCCTCGGCCGCGCTGGACAACGTGACCACCGTGTTGCTGATCGCACCAGTGACGTTGCTGGTGTGCGAGCGGCTCGGTCTGGACCCGATCCCGTTCCTGATCGCCGAGGCGCTCGCGTCCAACATCGGTGGCACCGCGACCTTGATCGGCGACCCGCCCAACATCATCATCGCCAGCCGTGCCGGGTTGTCGTTCAACGACTTCCTCGTTCACCTGGCCCCCATCGTGGTCGTTCTGATGGTCGTATTCATCGGGATGTGCCGGGTCCTCTTCCGCTCGGCGTTCACCTACGATGCCGCCCGCGTCGCCACCCTGATGGCCCTCGACGAACGCGAGGTCATCCGCGACCGTGCCCTGCTCCTGCGCTCCGGCATCGTCCTGGGCGCCGTCATGGCCGGATTCGTCGCCCACTCCGCCCTGCACGTCGAGCCCTCCCTGGTCGCGCTGCTCGGCGCCGGGACCCTGGTGGCCCTGTCCAAGCTCGACCCGGCTGCCTACTTGGAAGAGGTGGAGTGGGCGACGCTGGTCTTCTTCATGGGGCTGTTCGTCATGGTCGGGGCCCTCGTCGAGGTCGGAACGATCGGCCGGATCGGAGAGACCCTGACCGATGCCGTCGGCGACCGCTACCTGCTGGCCTCCTCGGCCCTGCTGTGGGGATCCGCCCTCCTGTCCGGCATCGTGGACAACATCCCCTACGTCGCCACGGCCACCCCCCTCGTCCAGGACCTCGTGGACGCCGGCCAGGGCTCATCCGAAGCGCACGCCCTGTGGTGGGCGCTCGCCCTCGGCGCCGACCTCGGCGGTAACGCCACGGCCGTCGGCGCCAGCGCCAATGTCGTCGTCATCGGCATCGCTGCCCGCAACGGGCACCACATTTCGTTCTGGAGGTTCACCAAATACGGCTCGGTCGTCGCCCTCGTGACCATTGCCATCAGCTGGGCGTACCTGTGGCTGCGGTACTACGCCTTTTAGACGACGGGAGGTGGAACGCTCGTCATGAATGACCTTCCAACGCGGGGAGTGGTCCGTAGCGCGCGCCTTGCCGCGCTCCCTGCCTCCTTCGCAGGCCGACAGGCCCTGAGGCTGGGCAAACGCCTCGGCGGCCGACCGGCGGAGGCGTTGGCGGCGGAGGTGCAGGCCCGTACCGCTGAGCAACTGTTCACCGTGCTCGGTGAGCTCAAGGGCGGGGCGATGAAAGTCGGGCAGTGGCTCTCGGCGATGGAGGCCGCGCTGCCGGAACAGGTGTCCGGACCGTACGGCGAGGCGTTGACGCGGCTTCAGGAAGCCGCACCGGCGATGCCCGTGCGCACCGTCCACCAGGTGCTCGCCCGCGAGCTTGGCGCTGACTGGCGGCAGCGCTTCCGCGAGTTCGAGGACAAGCCGGCGGCCGCGGCGAGCATCGGCCAGGTCCACCGCGCAACATGGCAGGACGGCCGTGCCGTGGCGGTCAAGGTGCAGTACCCCGGGGCAGGCGACGCGCTGGCGACCGACCTTCGGCAATTGGACCGGCTCGTCCCCGTGCTGCACATGGCCGCCCCTGGCCTGGATGCACGGAACCTGTTCGTCGAACTGCAGGCCTCGGTGATGGCCGAAGTCGAGTACCGGCAGGAAGGCATCGCGCAAACCGAGTTCTCCGACGCGCTACGCGATGACCCGGACTTCGTGGTGCCGGCCGTTATCACCGGAACCGACCGCGTGCTGATCAGCGAATGGGTCGACGGCACGCCCCTGGCCCACGTCGCCCGCCGCGGCGACCAGGCCCAGCGCGACCGGGCCGGTCTGCTGCTCACGCGCTTCCTGCTGTCCAGCCCGCCCCGGGTCGGGCGTTTGCATGGGGACCCGCATCCCGGCAACTTCCGGCTGTTGGACGACGGCCGGCTCGCCGTCATCGACTTCGGCTCCAGTCTGGCGTTGCCGCAGGGTTGGTCCCCGCGACTGGCCGCGCTGTTGCGGGCGGGACGGGACCGCGATGCAGTCGGGCTGCTCGAGGTCGCTTCAGCGGCCGGTGTCGTGCGGGGATCGTCAGTGAGCGCGGCCGTCCTGCTCGACTTGCTGGACCCGCTGCTCGAACCACTGCGTCATGAGAGTTTCGTCTTCACCCGCGAGTGGCTGCGTTCCCAGACGACGCGAGTGTCCGATCCGCGATCAGCCGCCGCCCGAGCCCAGCGCAAGCTTCACATGCCGGTGCGCCACCTCCTGGTCCAGCGGGTCGCGGCCGGCACCGCCGGGGTGCTGTGCCTGCTGGGAGCTACCGTCGCGGTGCGCGAGGAGGCCGCCCGGTGGATGCGCCTCCCCTAATGCCGCGATACGGCGGACTCGATCTGGAACACACGCCATAGCCCGGTGCGGTGCAGTTGGTCCAGCGCGCGGCGACTCGGGTATCGGATGGCGACCTGACCGCCGCGACGCCGGCACGCCCGGTGCGCGGTCAGCAATGCGCCGATCACGGCGGAGGGGAGTTCGTCCACGCAGGAGGCGTCGATGACGATGTCGCGCGCACCTCCTAGGACGACCTCGTGCAGGTGCATGCGTAGGTCGGGCATGCCGTCCGGTTCGATGTCCGGGTGCAGGGTGACGACCACGGAAGCCCCGCCGTGCCAGTTCGCGTCCTCCATTACCCCTCCATCATTTACTGCGCGACCGCCTCAGGCAGCTCCCCGCTCCCCGCCGCCACACTGGTGACGAGGCCGGAGAGTTCCTGACGAGCCATGTCTGCGAGGGCGGACAGCGATACGCCGCCGTTGCGGCTGAGCCGGATGACCACCTCGGTCACGGCCGCGACGGGGATGACACTTTCGAATTCGTGCATGAGTTCTTCGGCGATGTCCGATACCGATCGTGTCGGCTCGCTCACGTGGTCTCCCCATCCCAACGGTCACCGGCGGGCGGGCCCGCGGTTGGTTCGAATCACAGAGTGCACGGGTGGTGTTGCGAGGATCCTCGCGTGATCTTTGTGATTGTGTGACGATCTGGTTGTCGCCGGTTGCGCGGATGGGAGGCGTCCGGAGCCTCTGCCACGATGGGGCCATGCCGACGCGGTTGCTGATCGTGGAGGACGACGACCGCATCCGCGCGGCGATGCGGCTCGGCCTGGAAGACGAGGGCTACGAGATCGTCGAGGCAGACAGCGCCGAGGCGGCGCTGAGCCAGATGCGGGCATGGGCTCCGGACGTCATGATCGTCGACCTGATGCTGGGCGCGGTGGACGGTTTCACCTGCATCCGCGAGGTGCGCAAGTTCAGCGACGTGCCGATCATCGTGGTCAGTGCGCGGGTGGATACCCACGACATCGTGGCGGGCCTGGAAGCCGGCGCGGACGACTACGTCACCAAGCCCTTCCAGATCAAGGAGGTCAGCGCGCGCCTGCGGGCGTTGCGCCGGAGGGCCACCAGCGCGGTCATCGATCCCGATCACCCGGCTGCGGCGGACCTGATTCTGGACGCCGAGCGCCAGCTGGTGCTGTCCACCGCGGCGGGCACCGTCCGCCTCGGAGGGGACCAAGTGCCGCTAACGCTGACGGAGTTCCAGCTGCTGAGTGAGCTGGCGGCGACGCCGGGGGTGGTTCTGAGCCGGTCCACCTTGCTGGAGCGGGTGTGGGACCACGGCTTCTTCGGCGATGAGCGCCTCGTCGATGCCCACGTGCGACGGTTGCGGACCAAGGTCGAGCGCGACCCGGCGAACCCCGAATTGGTGGTGACCGTCCGCGGGATGGGTTACCGCCTCGATCGGCAGTGACCGGATTTGCTGTGCCTGGTCTGCGCAGCCGTTCTCGCGGGTTGCGCGGGCGGGTCGCGATCACCTTCGGCGCGGGTGCCCTGCTGATCGCAGGTCTGCTGGCTAGCTCCACGTTCGTCTTCGCGCGCGCTTACCTGTACGACCAGCGGGAGCGCACCGTCGTGCGGCAGGCATCGCTCGATGCGGTGTTCGTTTCCGACCAGTTGGACAGCGCCGACGCCGACATCCCCGACATCTTGTCGGCGGCGGGGCCGCCCGAGTCGGGAACGATCGTTGTCGAGCGGGACGGACAGTGGTACTCCTCATCGCTGGGCGTGGGGCGTGAGGTGGTGCCGCCCAAGCTGATGAGGCGGGTCGACAGTGGACAGCCGGCCCGGGTGACGGTCACCCTCGACGGTGTCCCCACGGTGATCGTCGGCATCCCGCTGCCCCGCCCGGGAGCGCACTTCTACCGGGTCGTCCCGTTGCGGGAGCTGCACGAGACGATCCGCACTCTGCAGGTCGTGCTCGCGGCCGGTGCCGCGGTGGCCGCGGCCGGCGGCATCGCCCTGGGTGTGTGGGCCAGCCGTCGCGTAGTTCAGCCGCTCAACCTGGTCGCGGCCACGGCTGCCCAGATCGCTGGGGGCATGCTCGACAGCCGGCTGCCACCCACCGACGACCCCGATCTCGCCACCATCGTCGGCTCGTTCAACGCGATGGTCGACACCTTGCGCCAGCGCATTGAGCGGGACAGTCGCTTCGCCGCCGACGTCAGCCACGAGCTGCGCTCCCCGCTGACCACGTTGGTCGCCGCCGTCGGTGTCCTGCAAGGCCGCCGCGGGGAGCTGTCGGAGCGATCGCAGGCCGCGCTCGATCTGGTCCACGCCGAGCTCGACCGCTTCAAGCAGCTCCTGGACAGCCTGCTTACCCTGGCCCGGACCGAGGAAGGGCTCGAACCGGAGCAGCTCAACGAGGTGTCCATGGCCCTGCTCGCCGCCTACGCCCTGGATCGCGCCGGAGTCGGCCCCGAGCGCCTCCGTCCGATCGATCCGGGCATGGTCGTCGGGGACAAGGCACTCCTGGAGCGGGCGCTTTTCAATCTGATCGACAACGCACAACGGCATGGTCATGGGGTCACCGAAGTGCGCGTGGAGCGGCAGCAGGGCGACGTGGTCGTCCTGGTCGACGACGAGGGACCCGGGGTCCCTGTGGCCGAACGCGAACGGATCTTCGAGCGGTTCGCCACCAACCGGGCCGCGCGAGGCTCCTCCTCCGGTACTGGTCTGGGGCTGGCCCTGGTGGCGCAGACCGTGACGGCGCACAAGGGCACGGTCTGGTGCACGGAGCACCCCGGCGGTGGCGCCCGGTTCATGATCCGGCTGCCCTCCCGACCGGAGGACAAATCGTGAGCCGCCTGCGTCTCACCGTTGCGGGGAGCTTGCTGCTCCTCCTGTCGGGCTGCGGACTGGGTCCTTCCGGTGATGTGAAAGACATCGATCCACTCAGCCTGCCCCCGCGGTTGCTCGTCACCTCAGCCCCGACCGCAGCCACCGCCACGGATCCGATCACGTCAGGCTCGGGCACCTACTTCCTCCGCGATACGGTCCTGCGGCTGTCTGCCCGAACCCTGACGGCCCCCTCCGGCGCGCGCGCACTGCAGGAACTCCTCAACAATCTCGCCAGTGGACCGGATGACACAGATCGACGGCGTGGCCTCAGCACTGCCTTGCCTCCGACGACCCGGCTGACAGTCACCTCCCTCGTCGGGGATCTGGCGACGATAGACCTCGTCTTCGGCCAGGTGCCACCCGACCAGACGACGGCGATCGCCCAGATCGTGCTGACCGCCACGTCTCTGCCCGAAGTCAGCCGGGTTCTCCTCACCATCGACGGAGAGCCGCTCCAAGCACCGCTGGCCGATGGCGCGCAGACCGACCGACCGCTGACCCGCGAGGACTACCTCGCCGTGCTCACCGGCGAATAGGCCGAGATTTCGTCGCCGACGCAGGACTGCGTACGGAGGACCCGGACCGGCGGGTAGTCGTCCGGGTCCTCCGCCCAGCGACCTGGGTCAGCAAGACTTCAACCCAGGGGTGAGGCGCCGTTCTCAATCTGGAAGACGAGCAGCAGTCCGGTCCGTTCCAGTTGCTTCATTGCCACCCGGCTCGGGTTCCGGACGAAGACGTGGCCGCCTCGATTTCGGCACGTGCGGTCCGCGACGCGCAACGCGGCAACGGTTGCCGACGGAATCGCGTCAACCGACGAGGCGTCGATCATCACCGCGCGGGCGCCGGCTCGAAGCAGCCGGTAGAGCTCGAAGCGAGGGGCGGCCGCCGGCTCCGCGAAGTCGTGCAACACGACCACAGGAGTGGCCTCATTGACCTGGTTCACCGACTTCACGAGTTCCCGTCCTGCTGGTACGACTCCCAGCGCAATCAGTGGCTTCTCCAAGGGCTAAGTATTTCCTCCCGATGTTGTCATCCGGGGAGAGCGAGATTGCGGTTGTGTGCGCTCCGCGGCCGGTTCCGCAGCCGGATCAAGATCGTCACGAAACCACAACCCCGTGATCAGTCGAGCCGCAACACTGCCCCGGGACGCTGGACTCATCGGACTGAGCGAGGGGTAGGTGCTGGATTCATGCAGTGCCCGGGGCTGATCTGACAAACGGTCAGAAGACCCCGTGAGGCAATTGCGTCCAGGGCCGAGCTCAGCTCCGATCCAGCATGGTGGGAAATGGCCCACGCTCGATAGTTACGCCAGAAGGAGGCGAACTCCATGGTTCTCGGGTGGACGCTGCTCGCGCTGGCGGTCGCACTGACCGCCAGCCTGACCTTCTCGATGACACGCACTCTCATCGAAGAGCATCGCGTGCTCCGACGACCACGCCCAAGTCGCCCCGAGCCGCGCGCGGACCGCATCCGTCGTCTGGGGCGTGTCGTGATCGAGCCGATCATCGGTCGATGAAGGGGCCGGCGCGTCAGTCCAGCGCCGCGTTGTCCTCGTCCATGGTGATGATGCGGACCATGCCGTCGGCCACGTAAGTGGACCCGGGGTTGTCAGGATCCGGGAAGAAGCAGATCAGCGCGTAGGTGCCTGGCTCCACGGAGTACTTCAGGTACTGGGCGTGGCCCGGCGAGAGAACGTCGCCGCCGGCGTAGCCCGACAGGACGAACGCGCCGTCACCGGTGCCCTTGAACAGGGCGGCGACCTGCTCCGGGGTGGTGCCGCGCTTGACCTGAAGGAACGCGGCCTGTAGCCAGCGGTGGCCCTTCGGCACCGCATTCCGGATGAGAACCGTCCCGGTGGCGGCGAGCTTCGTCGCCCCCACATATTCGTTGTCCTTGGTCATCGTGATGACCGGAACATCCTCCGGCAGGTGGGCCGAGTTGCTGCCCGGGGTGATCGTGAGCTTGTACAGGTGGCCGCCGGGAGGACCGACGTTGTCCGAGATGAAGTACTTACCGGGCTGAAGGTCGACGGTGGCGGTGACGACGGCGCCGAGGCTGGGATTCGCGCCGCCGTACGTGATGACGTTGCGCTCCATCCGCTTGACGGCCTTGGCGTTGCGCTCCCCACCTTCGTAGTACAGACGCGTGAGGGCGCGGGTGTCATCGCGCAATTGCTTGACCGTGTATCCCGCCTTGAGTCGGAAGAGCGACAGAAGATGGTCGTCGTCCTCGGCCAGGACGCGCAGGCGCAGAGGACCTGCGACCTGAGTGAGTTTGCCTTGGATCTCCGTGTGGTCCTCGGCGATCGTGAAGGTGATCATCGGCGTCTGCGGGCCCTTGGCGCTCTGGAGGGACGTTGCCGCGCCCGTCGGTGTCGCCGCGGCTACCAGCACGACCGTCGTGGCTGCGCACACCCAGCGCAGGCTCATCGGCATCTCACCCCACCTCATCCCCTTGTTCACAGCGCCACCACTGCGCCGTCGTCCTGCCTGCCCAAGCCAAACCAGAGGCTCCGTCCGGCCGGTTGAGTCGTCCGCCGGGCCCTTCAAGACTTCCCCCTTGATGTTGTGGGCGGACGGGATCGGCGTTGCGGTTGTGTGCGCATCGGTGGACGCGGTGGGTTCGTACGGGTCGCGCCAGCGAAGGCGCCAGGTCGTGACGAGCGCTCTTTGAGCGTTGCCGCGGGCAACCGCTAGTCGGCAAACCGCCGCCGGTGCGATGCCTTACTGCCACGCGCCGAGTGGCGCCCGCCGGTATTCAGATCCTCATTTTCGTTCGCAGACAAGCAACCGCTAATAACCATATGGAACCGTCATTGACCGCACTTACCAGACAGCCATCACGACACCTTAATTAGCCTACAAAGCCAGCAGACATGTGCATTCTTTGAATGTATGGTGGTCGCCGTCCGGCTTTATCGGGGAGGCGGCTGCGAGTGTTGAGCTCGGCGAAGATCGGGACCGCGTCCTGGCGGTACTACACCGCCGGCGTGGCATGTGCTGCCACGGACTACTACATCGGGGCGGGCGAAGCGCCGGGTCGGTGGTGGGGACGCGGGCTCGAGGCGCTGGGACTCGAACCGGGCGCGACGGTGGACGAGGCGGAACTTGAAGCGCTGTTCGCGCGGGCTCTGCACCCGGTTTCGGGCGAGAGGCTGGGCCGCGCCTGGCGGCGCGACGGGGTCACCGGTTTCGACCTGACCTTCTCGTCGCCAAAGAGCGTCAGTTCCCTATGGGCACTGGCAAATCCGGCCACGGCAGGAGAGGTGCGGGCCGCGCACCGCGCTGCAGTCGCAGCGGCGATGACCTACCTCGACGCACACGCCTCTTGGTCCCGTCGCGGGTTAGACGGCGTTGAGCAGGTCGCCTCGGGGGGCCTGGTTGCGGCGAGTTTCGAGCACCGGACCAGTCGCTGTGGTGACCCGCAACTGCACACCCACGCTCTGGTGGTGAACAAGGTCCACTGCGCGGATGGGCGGTGGCGCACTTTGGACGCCACCGAGCTCTATCACCACAAGAAAAGCGCCGGGACCATTTATCAGGCCGCGCTTCGGAGTGAATTACACGCGCGGCTCGGCGTCGTATTCGAAGAGCCGAACGCACACGGCCAAGCGGAAATCGCGGGAATCACCCCGGGCCTTATGAAAATTTGGTCGAAAAGGACTGCGCAAATCGAACCGGAAGCGCTTGCGAAGATCGCTGAATTCGAGGCCAGTCTGGGCCGATCGCTTTCGGATGCGGAGCGGGCGGCGGTGACCAAGGCGGCGGTGCTGAAGACCCGCCCGGGCAAGACACATCGCGACCCGGTGACGCTGCGGGAGGCGTGGGTGGGGGAGGCCGCAGCTGCCGGCCACGACCCCGGGGCGGTGCTGGCGCAGGTCCGGGCCGCCGCTGACAATCGCCGCGTCGCCCCGGCGACGCAGACAGAACTTCAAGCGCTGACCACGGCCGCCGTCGCGGCGGCGGCCTCGTCGCGCTCGGTGTTCTCCCGGGCCGACGTCGCGGCCCAGGTCGCAGCCCGACTCCCGGTGGACTCCCGCGGTGCGAGCGAGGTCCTGCGCGCCGTCCAAGCCCTCACCAACGACGCGCTGGGCCTGGACGAAGCCATCCCGATCGGCGACCACCCTCAGGGCGCGACCGCGCGCGCATCAGATGCGCGATGGGCCGGCGCGGGGGTGCTGGCCGCGGAGGCACGCGTACTGTCGCTGGCCGAGCGCGGACGCGGCGGCGGCTACGGGCAGGCGCGGACCGCGGCAGCGGTCGTCGCCTTCACCGACGCGGGACTCGACGCCGGCCAGTTGGGTGCGGTCCTCCAGCTGACCACCGCAGGGGACTTCCTGTCAGTACTGACCGCACCGGCCGGCGCCGGAAAGACCCGCACCCTGGGCGCCGCCACCCGAGCCTGGCAGGCCAGCGGTTACCGCGTCATCGGTCTGGCTCCGTCCGCGCGGGCGGCGGCCGAGCTCGCCGCGGCGACCGGCAGCGCCGCGGACACGCTGGCCAAGTGGCGCGTCGACCACGACCGCCGGGGCGTGTTGATACCTGAGCAGCGCGCTCGCACCGTCCTGGACGGACGCACCGTGGTGGTGGTGGACGAAGCGTCGATGGCGAGCACCCTCGACCTGGTTGTCCTGATCACTGCGGCCGCCCGCGGGGCGGCGAAGGTGGTGCTCGTCGGGGATCCTGCGCAGATCGGGGTGGTCAACGGCCCCGGCGGTCTGCTTGCCGCCCTGGCCAACGCGGGGCACGGCCACGAGCTCACCAGCGTGCACCGTTTCAGTCAGGCCTGGGAAGCCGCCGCCTCCCTCGGTCTTCGCCGGGGCGACCCCACCGTTTTGCGCGACTATCAGGATCAGGACCGGCTCCACCAGTGCGCCGACTCCGAGCAGGCCATCGCCGCCATGCACGCGCACTGGGCGCGCGAGCGCGCGGCAGGGCGGGAGGTGCTGATGATGGCGCGCACCCGCGTCGAGGTCGACGCCCTCAACGACCGTGCCCGTGCGACCGCTGTCGCGGTGGGCGATATCCACGGCCCGGCGGCGCAGATCGGGGACCGCGTCTGGCAGGCCGGAGACCTGGTTCGTACTCGCCGCAACGACCGCAGCCTGATGGTCGACGACGGCGCCGGGGCCAACAGTCGGAGCGCGGGGGAGGGACACGTGCGCAACGGCGACCGGTGGCGCGTCCTCGGCATCGACGAGGGCGGGTTGCGGGTCGAGCATCTCGACCGTGGTGGTCGGACGTTCCTGCCCGCGGACTACGTCGCTGCTCATGCCGAGTACGGGTGGGCGACCACCATCACCGCCGCCCAAGGCGCAACGGTCGACGTGGGCCTGGTTCTGCTCCGCCCCGGGGTCGACCGCGAACACCTCTACGTCGCCCTCACCCGCGGACGCGACGGCAACCACGCCTACATCACCCCCGAGCTCGCGACGGACGCCACTCGCGACGAGATCGAGCACCACGCCCTGCCCCCGGTCGGACGCACGGGCGCGACTCTGGACGAGCGCGCCCGCGACGTTCTCACCACCGCGCTCGCGCGCAGCGGCGCACAAGACGCCGCCCACACAGCTCGTGAGCGTGCCCGCATCCACGCGGCGGAACAGGCGCGCCAGGCCGCCGAGGATGCTGCCCGCAAAGCCGCGGAGCCCGTCGTCCCGGCCGATCACGTGGACCGCATGAACCTGCTGGCGCTGCGTCAGCGCGAACGGGCAGAACTCGACGAGACCCGGCGCGCGCACGACGCTAACGCGGCTGAAGCCCGATCCGAGTTGGCCCGGACCCCCGGCTGGCGCCGCGGCCGTTGCGCAAACCTCCGCGAGAGCATCGGCCACCACCAGGCCGCATTCAACGACTGCTTCGTTGGGCTCGCTCGGCTCACCGAGGAGATCTCAAGCCTGAACCGCCAAGTTGACACCGACTCCCGGACCCGTGCTAACGACGCCCGCCTACGCGTCCTCGACGCCGGTCGGCATCGCACGGAACGGACGGACTACCTGGCACCGGCCAAGAGCGAGCAGTGGCGAGAGGCCGTCGCCGACGTCGCCGCGCGCGAAAGCACTGCGCTGGTGCGGCGCCGCTCGCGGGAACTCGCACAGGCGGCCGAGTACAACCGCCCGGCTTACGACCACGGAAGGGATCACAGCCGCGTCCGCGAGCACAGCCGGGACGACGGGCCCGCGCTGGGCCGGTAACGACCAGAGGGCTCTACTGTTCCCGGCGCCGGCCTCCGGAGCCGCGGGTCTTGGCCGGGTCGACCGCTAGGTCAAGGTCTCTGGCCTTTTCGGCGAGCAGCCCGCGGATGCCAATCTGACGCAGGCGATCGAAGAAGGCCCCGAGCTCGTCGGCGGCCTCGTCCACGCCGTCGGCGTGCTCGGCGAGCAGCGCGAGCAGCATCTCCTTGCGGCGATGGCGGTAGTCGCGCAGCATCGCCGGGGTCGGCTCCCCGAACACTGCGGCGCGGCGTTCGTCGTGGACGTCGGGCTCCCTCATACCTAGCTCGCGGAAGCGGGCGTAGAGGTCTTCGAGCTGGTCCTCGCGGCCAAGGGCGAGGGTGTAGAGCTCGTTCACGGGGTCCGAGGTGTTGTGGAGTCGGCGCGTGTCCTCCGGTGGCGGCAGCAGGAACCACAGCAAGGGCAGGTCGAAGGCGCAAGCGAACGCCAGAATCTCCTGGGCATCGAACTCCCGGCGCTTTTCACCGCCGTAGGCACGCTCGATTGCCGAGATGCTTGCCTGCGGCAGCACCTGGCCGAGAAACGGCCCCAGCGCCGCGGCAGCCTCCGGCTGGGTCAAGCCCCGTAGCTCCCGAGCGCGCTTGAAGTTGTAGGCGATGACCTCGTTGAGGTTGGCCGTCGGTTCGGGCGGGGCGGGTCGTCGTCGGCTGGGCACCTCGGCACGCTACATGGCCTGGCAAGCATGTCGGCAACACCCGGAGGATATTTCTGGGGAAACTGTCGGTCACTGTCTGCACACTATGGCAAGACAACCGTCAGAGAATGGTCGGAAGGGTGGCCTGCTGTTGCCGGGGTTGACCACGGCAACCGTCAGCTAGCAGTCAACTTCCCGATCGCACGCACATAGAGGTGAATCGAACGGCACATCGTCCCGGTCGCGGCACCGCGGCCAAACCAACGAGAGACCAGGGGGTCTGCATGCCAGCTCAGCTCTACACCGTCGAACAGGCCGCGGAGCGGCTGAACACCACGCCGCGATTCATCCGGCGTTTGATCGCCGAACGCCGCATCGCCTTCACCCGCCTTGGCCGGCACATTCGCATTCCGAGTGACGTCCTCGACGAGTTCGTCAGTGCGGGCCGGGTCGAGCCCGGGGTCCCGAAGCCGCGGCGGGCCTGATGGCGGGCCGTAAGCGCCGCTTCGGCGCGCTGCGCAAACTTGAGTCGGGGCGATGGCAGGCCCGCTACCGCACGCTGGAGGGCCGGGAGATCACGGCGCCGCACACGTTCGCCACCAAGACGGAGGCGAGCCTGTTTCTCGACGCCGTCGAGGTGGACCAGCGTCGCGGCGTCTGGCACGACCCGACGCCCGCCCGGAACGAGACGCTGCGGACGTGGTCGACGCGTTGGCTCGAGCAGCACTCGGCCGCGCTGACTCTGTCGACGGCCTTCTCCTACCGGGGCTTGCTCGAGCGCTGCGTGCTCGATCGCAAAGTAAATGGACGAGAGGTGGGCTTGGGTGACCTTCCGCTCACCTCGCTGACGCCGATGCGGGTGGGGGAGTGGCTCGCGGATCTGCAGCGCAGCGGCCTGTCCGCGAGCAGGGTCCGCAAGGCGTACCGCGTCCTGTCGTTGGCGATGGACGCCGCGGTCCGGGACCGCCTGCTGCCGGCGAGCCCGTGCGGCAAGCACCACCGACTCCCGCGGCTGCCCGAGCACGAGCCGACGATCCTCACCGTGGCCCAGGTCGAAGCGCTGGTCGCCAATCTGCGCAACGGCAGCCCGCCGACAGGTAAGGACCCGCGCAGTCGCCAGCCGATCCGCCCGAATCCGGCGCTCGCGCTGATCGTGGAGCTGTTGGCGTACGGCGGCCTACGCATCGGTGAGGTGTTGGCGCTGCGGCGTCGCCACGTGGACGTCCTAGGCTGCAAACTCGTGGTCGCCGAGAACCTCACCGAGGTCGAGGGAACGTTCAGCTTCGGTCCGACCAAGACGCACCAGATCCGTGACGTCCCGCTGCCGCGGAGCCTGCTCGTCGACCTCGAGCGACACCTGGACACCGAGGTCGACCTTCGGACGGACGCGTTGCTGTTCACCAGTCAGACCGGAGGGCCGGTGCGGTACCGGAGCCTGCGGCGCAGCTTCGATGCGGCCTGCCGACGGGTCGGGCTCGTCGGTGTGACCCCGCACAGCCTGCGTGCGTCCTGCGCATCTTGGGTGGCCGAGACGGATGGCGTGCTCGAAGCCGCCCGGCGCCTCGGGCACAGCCGGTTGAGTGTTACGACCCGGCACTACGCCCGGCCGATGGCCGGTGGCGACACGGTCGTGGCAGACCGCCTCGACCGGGCCCGCCAAGCAGCGCGGGCAGGTCAAACTGGCACGGCACCAGCGGTCGATCTGGCACGTATCTGGCACGCGGACCAAGCAGACCGAAATGACGACGGCAGTACTAAGGAGGCGCACCGGGCCTGACCTGCAACGATGCACATGCATGGGGCGGTAGCTCAGCTGGTTAGAGCAGGGGACTCATAATCCCTGGGCCGTCGGTTCGAGTCCGACCCGCCCCACCACCTGCGGTGTATTGGTTCGGCTGATGCTGGACATTCCAGCGTCGGCTGATTCGGTTGATGGGTTACACCTACTTCGGTTGACCCGCGACACTCCCTCGGCATGAGTGAGGACCGCGGTGGTGCCCGTGGCGCAGTCGTGGAAAGTGGCGATGCGGGCGCCGTCGGAAGTCATGGCCTCCACGTGGATCGACCAGCTGGCGTACCGGGTCGCCGCGGCCCAGCCCTCCGAGTCGTTCCGCGTGACCTCAACGCCCATTCCTGGGTCCCCGCGCTTGCGCCGAGCACGTACTCCTGCCGAGCGTCCATTGGTGGATTCTGCCCTCCGCCCGGGCTGGGTCCCTCCTCGGCGTTGGAAGGAGCGGCTACGTCGTCATTTCCAGTCGAAAACGAAGTCCGTGACAGCGTTGATCGCGCCGGTTTCCAAGGCCGCCAACGCTGCCGCGAAGGCCAGGAATGCCAGGAGCATCGCGAAGACGCCGAGACTGGTGTCAGCTCCGGCACGTCGCCCTTGCCCGAGGATCAGCCAGACCCCCCACCCGGCGAGATAGATCAGGACGACGCCGAGCGCAACTGCGGCGATGGGTTGCCACTGCCATAGGCCGTAGAACATGAAAGCCAGAGCGCAGCCGACGACCAGGAGGCCCAGGTCGTTGCCCATGACCGACTCGAGCTCCCGTAGCCAGCCGGTTCCACGCCGCCGCCGGCCGGGCCGTCGTTCCGGGTTGCCTTCTTTGCGTCGACGGCCGGCCACTCGCTCATCCTCCTCGGGGGCCGGGGCCGCAAGCACGAGGCAGGCCCAGATCTCCCCGCGGGACTACTACGTCCGTGCGGACGCCAACGACTGCTCCTAGCACCCGGCCAGGAACGGGCAGCGGACCGAGGGGAGGTCGGCGTAATCCACGACATCGGCCGGCGCCCTGACGGTGACCGGCTCATCGAACCCGGTGAACGTCAGCGCCCTCGTGTAATCACCGTGTTTCGACAGCCAGCGGCTGACGGTCCGGCGGACGTGGAAATCGCCGTCGACCCAGATGTCCTGCACGGTTCCCGTCACTGCCATCGCGCGAAGATGCCAATGGAGTTTCTGGCGCGTCGCTGGGCTCGTGCCGATGGTCTCAACCATCGTGGCTTCCTCGACCGTGCCCCGGAAGTGGCGGGTCGGGACGCCATCGATGACCTCCTCGCCGAGGTCGGCCAGGTCGGCCGCCTGACGGAGGAGGTCGACGTCGGTCTGGGGGTCGATGTGCGAGAACAGGTCGGACATGAAGCCGATGTTCAGCCCGCTCGCGGACTCGGGATCTTCGGACGATCTCTTCTGCCACCGCCGGCCGTCGGGGGAGTTGTCGCCCGAGACCCGGGTGTAGAACGCGCCCGCGGTGAACATGCCTTCCAGCTTGGCCACGCGCGGAACTGCGACCGACCGATCGACCGTCCGCAGGTCGATGATCAGCTTCATCGCGGTCTCGGTCCCGCGCCGATAAGCGCCGGTGGCGCTGATCCACGATTTGCCCTCCGAGGTCGACGTCATCGTGAAGCGAGCGGTGCGCGACGTCTCACGCCCGCCGCTCACCCGCGCGAGCACCTTCGCCGGTGTCATCCCCTTGAGCGCCGCGAGCGAGGGCGGTGCCTTGGCCACCGTGGCCGTCGGGGTGGTCGTGCCGTCGCAGGCACCGAGGCCCAGCGTCAGCGCCCCGGCCGCGAACGCCATCCCAAGCCGGCGGCCTCGCCCGTGAACGGAGGCACGAACGCATGTGGCGCGCATGGTGGATCGTCACCTCAATCGCGAATATCGCCAAGCTAGCCGTGCAAGTGCCCAGGAGCACAGCGGCGGCTAGATCGTGGGCAACAAACAGACCACGCCCGTGGACCCGTGACGAACGACTCCCAACGGAATCCCTGGGACGGTAGTCGAGTCCCCGGTTCCGACACCGTGTGCGAGACACCGAATCGGCCGTGGAGCTACAGGTGGAGCGAACTGTGGTTAAACAGCGGCTCGTGGAGCGAGTTCTGAGGGTCGGACCGTAACAAAAGCGCAGGTCAGAGGCTGTAGAGGGCGTCTTCGGCCGCCCTTCTAATCCCTCGGCCGTCGGTTCGAGACCGACCCGCCCCACTAGTTACATAACCCTAGAAATTCCTCTAGGATTGTGTTCGTGCCAGGTTTGAGCGTTGCCGAGGCGGCCAAGCGACTGGGCGTCGGCGTGCCGCGTGTTCACCAGCGGATCGCGGACGGTTCGCTCAGCGCTGAGCGGATCGGGTCCCAATGGGTGATCGACGAGCTTTCGCTACTGCGAATCGCTGAACGCAAGGAACCGGGGCGGCCACTGTCGGCGCGGTCAGCGTGGGCGATCGTCGCCCTCGCGGAGCGAGACGAAAACGCGCTGGCGGCCTTGGCCTCCGCTGAACGGTCGCGGGCAAAGGCGCGTCTGGGGGAGGTGTTCGCGCTCGTCGCGAGAGCACCGAGATCAGAGCGCGATGTTCGTCGAGTTGCGTCGGCGCTGCGCTTGATGTTCCGCAATCGAGCCAACCGGCTCTGCTTCAGAGCCGCCGATGCGGACCTGCCCCAGTTGCGGGAAGACCCGCGATGGCAATCCGTCATCCGTCCAGGGGCGAGTGGCATTGCATCGCTACACGTGGAGGGATACCTCTCGGACGCCGATGTCGACCCGGTGGCTCGCGAGTTCCTTCTGGTGCCGGCTGACGCAGAGGCGAATGTCGTGATCCACGTGGTACCGCCGGGAAGAGTGTCGTACCCCGGCTCCAAGCTGTTGCTGGCAGCGGACCTCGCCGATTGGCGGAGTCCGCGTGAGGAACTGCGCGCAGCCGAGTTGTTGCGCGAGGTTGCGTTGGAGCGGAGGCGAGACTGACGTTGATTGTCCTTCCGGTCATGTCGGCTGAACAGACCGCGTCTTGGCTTGGTGTTCTCGATCTCTACGCCAGGCTCCCGGAAGGCTGGACGCTGATCGGCGGCCAGCTCGTCCATCTCTACTGTGCCGAACGTGGCCAGTTTCCCGAGCGCGCGACCAACGACATCGCTGGGTCCGCGGGCAGGCGAGCATCGACGTTCTCCTTCCTGAAGGCGCAGGAGAGCGTGCCGGCGCGCGACCGGGTGTGACCGGCAGTCCGACTTTGCCGACGCAGGGCGGCACCCAAGCGCTCGCACGAAGCGTCGCCGTTGCGGTCACGGTCGAGGGCAGGGAAGGCCACGTGCGTCGGCCCAACCTCGTCGGCGCCCTCGTTGCCAAAGCCGCGGCCCTCACCAACGCTGGTGACAAGGACCCTCGCCGGCATCGGCGTGACTTCGTCGTGCTCGCGCGCCTGCTCGCGGCCGCGGACTTTGCCGACGAGCAGCTGACGAAGAAGGACCGCCAACGGCTCCGGAGCATGGCCGTTGCAATCGAGGCCGATCAGGAACTCCTCCTGGAAGTACCGGGCGGAACCGACGCGATCACTCGGCTGCGGATCGCCGCCGAGCTCTAAAGAGCGACGCCGGCAGCGGCCGCAAATGCCGGGGCTAGATCCCGCTGGTCCAAACCGGCCATGCTGAGCGCACTCATTCTCGGCGGCCGCCGGCCGCCGCAGTGAACTGCCGTGAGCCGAGGAGCAACCATGGGCAAGCTGACCGGCAAGGTCGCCTTCATCACCGGTGCCGCGCGCGGGCAGGGGCGCAGCCACGCGATCCGGCTGGCGCAGGAAGGCGCCGACATCATCGCCGTCGACCTCTGTCGCCAGGTCGAGTCCGTGCGCTACGCGATGTCGACCAGTGAGGACCTGAAGGAGACGGTCGCGCAGATCGAGGCCCTGGACCGACGCATCGTGCACGCGGAAGCGGACGTGCGCGACGCCGGCGCCATGCGCGACATCTTGAGCCAGGGCGTGTCCGACCTCGGCGGGGTCGACATCGTGCTGCCCAACGCCGGCATCCTCGGCGTGAATCTCGAGGAGTCCGACGACCAGGACCAGGCGTTCCGGGACGCGATCGATATCAACCTGACCGGGGTGTGGAACACGATCAGCGCCGCGGCCCCGGTCATGATCGAACAGGGTCGCGGTGGATCGATCGTGATGACCAGTTCGACGCAGGGGCTGACCGGCCGGGGCGGCGATGGCAGCGGCTGGCTGGGCGGCTACTGCGCGGCCAAGCACGGCGTCGTCGGACTGATGCGCCACTGCGCCGTCTGGCTGGCCCCGCACAACATCCGCGTCAACTCCGTCCACCCGACCGGGGTGAACACGCCGATGATCATGAACCAGACCGTGATGGAGGGGCTGGCGACGCGCCCGGACATGGCGGCGGCCCTGGCCAACCTGATGCCGGTCGAGGTGATCGAGGCGATCGACATCAGCAATGCGATCGCCTGGCTGGTCTCCGACGAGGCCCGTTACGTCACCGGCGTGACGCTGCCGGTCGACGCCGGCTTCACCGTCAAGTAGCGCCTACCGCGCGAGCTCGGCGAGGTGGGCGAGTGAGTCGCTCAGCATCGCCGGCGGGAACGGCGGGAAGGTGATGAGCGACCGCGCCTCGTCCGTCGCGCCCGACCAGTCGTAGGTCAGCGTGACCTCGGTGCGACCTTCGTCGACGGGTACGAGGTCGTAGCGCCACCACCAGCCGCCGAACTTGAGCACACCGTCGCCCGGGTCGTAGCCGGTGGACCAGGCGATGGCGTTCGGGCGGTCGAACACGTCGATGCGGTTGGCGGTCCGGTAGTTGCCGTCGTCAGGTGCGTTCGGGTGGTACATCGACATCCAGAAGATCTGTCCGACCTCGGTGATGGGGTCGCTGGCGAGGGATTCGCTGACCCAGCCGGCCCCGTCCGGGTCGGTGCCTTCCTTGCCACGGCCGTCGATCGAGGCATGGGTGGACGGGTCGGCGAGGACGGCGAAGATGGCCTCGGCCGAGGCGTCGATGGTCAGCGTGGCGCGGATGCTCTCGTCGGCCATCTCTCCTCCTAGGCTCTTCGCGGACATTCACGATCAAAGGGACTGTTGCGCACAGCCAAATTCATCGCGCGGCCGGTTCGGAATTCTGCCGGGCACGGCGCGGTTCTCCTGGCCATGTACGCGATGGAGCGGGACGAGTTCGAAGTGGAGGTCGGGCGAGTACTGGAGAACCTTCCGCGGCGGCTCAGCGACCGCATCGCCAACGTGGCGTTCGGCGTCGAGGACGGACTCGATCGGATGAACCTGCTCGGTCTGTACGAAGGAATCCCGCTGACACGTCGGACGACCCAGTACGCGTTCGCCCTGCCCGACCGGATCACGATCTACCGGTATCCGATCCTCGTCCGATGCCGGACCTTCGACGACGTCGCCCGAATGATCGAGCTCGTCGTCAAGCACGAGATCGGGCACTACTTCGGCATCAGTGACGCCCGGCTGCACGAGCTCGGTTACGCCTGAGCCACCCCACGTCGGGATCTCCTCGGCTCTGGGGGATGCTTCACCGGTGCTGGAAACCGTCGAGTTCGAGACCGGAGCGAACCCGCAGTGGGTCGTGATCCTGCTGCACGGGCTCGGAGACAGCGGCGATGGCTGGGCGCCGATCGCCCCGCACATCACGCGGAGCGACTGGCCGTCGGTCCGCTTCGTGTTCCCGCACGCTCCGGTGCAGCCGGTCACGATCAATGGCGGCATGAAGATGCGGTCCTGGTACGACATCGTCGACCTGGACGACATCGAGAGCCGCGCGGACGAGGCCGGCCTGCTCGAGTCCGGCCAGGCGGTGGAGACGCTCATCGCGCGCGAGGCGCAGCGCGGCGTGCCGGCCTCGCGACTGGTCCTCGCCGGCTTCTCCCAGGGCGGCGCGGTCACGCTGACCCACGGCCTGCGCCGGCCCGAGCCCGTCGCCGGGCTCGTCGCGATGTCGACGTACCTGCCGATGTCCGCGCGGGTGCTGAAGGAGGCGCATCAGGGCGACCCGCTGCCGGTCTTCATGGCGCACGGCCTCTACGACCCGATGGTGCCGGTGCGCGCGGGCGAGCTGGCCGCCGAACAGGTGCGCGGTCTCGGACATACCGTCGAGTGGCACACCTACCCGATGCAGCACGAGGCGTGCCCCGACGAACTCGATGCCCTCGCCACCTGGCTGAGCGCGCGGTTCGCCTCGGCCTGACGCAGACCTATTGGGCGCGGCGCTCCGCGCCGGTCTCGCCGGAGAAGTCGTCGTCGCCGGCGACACGGCCGACGAATTCTCCGCCCTCGGCGGTGCCGGTGGTCGTGCCCTCCTGCGGGGTGCGGTTCTCGTCGCCGCCGGTATCGCGCGCGTCGGCCCGTGCGTCGTCAGGGTCGACGTCGGCCTCACCGCGTCCGTCCTTACCCGTGATCTTCTCGACCATCTCGCGAATCTTCGCCATCGGTCCTGCCTTCCCGAAGGGGGTTCGGGCATGCGCGAAAAAACTTTCGGCCGGGGTGTCGAGAACGCCGGGTCGGCTCCGTCCCGGGGGTGAACGCGACCAAGATGGGTCGTAACCAGCACCGAGGAGACAGACGTGAAGTACCTGCTGCTCAAGCACTACCGCGGCGCGCCGGCTCCCGTGAACAACGTGCCCATGGACCAGTGGACGCCCCAGGAGATCTCCAACCACATCCAGTACATGCACGACTTCGCGACCAAGCTGGAGGGGACGGGGGAGTACGTCGACGGTCAGGCCCTCGCCCCGGAGGGGAGCTGGGTGCGGTACGACGGCGAGGGGCGCCCGCCGGTCACCGACGGCCCGTTCGCCGAGACCAAGGACCTGATCGCCGGCTGGATGATCATCGACGTCGACAGCCACGAGCGCGCGGTCGAGCTGGCCGGCGAGCTCTCCGCCGCCCCGGGCAAGGGCGGCAAGCCCATCCACGAGTGGCTCGAGGTTCGCCCGTTGATGACCGCGCCGCCCACCATCCCGGAGTGCCACCCGTAGTGGACGAGGTCCTGCTGCGCAGCCTCGTGCCGCGGGTCATCAGCGTCCTCGTCCGCCGCGGAGCCGACTTCGCGGCGGCCGAGGATGCGGTGCAGGACGCGCTGGTCGAGGCGGTCCGGACCTGGGATGCCGACCCGCCCCGGGATGCGAAGGGCTGGCTCATCACCGTGGCGTGGCGCCGGTTTCTCGACGCGACGCGGTCCGAGGCGGCGCGCAGACGACGCGAGGACGTCCTCGACGAGGAGCCGGCGTCCGGGCCTGTGCCTGGCACGGATGACACGCTCCAGCTCTACTTCCTGTGCGCGCACCCGTCGCTGACACCGTCGTCTGCAGTCGCGCTCACGCTGCGCGCCGTCGGTGGTCTGACGACACGTCAGATCGCTGAGGCCTACCTGGTGCCCGAGGCGACCATGGCCCAGCGCATCAGCCGGGCCAAGCGCACCGTCACCGACGTGCGGTTCGACGCACCGGGCGACGCCGCTACCGTCCTGCGCGTGCTCTATCTGGTCTTCAACGAGGGCTACTCCGGCGAGGTCGACCTCGCCGTCGAGGCCATCCGCCTCACCCGCCAGCTGGCGGCCGCGTTCGATCACCCGGAGGTCGCGGGGCTGCTCGCGCTGATGCTGCTGCACCACGCCCGCCGCGATGCCCGCACGGCGCCGGACGGTGCGCTGATCCCGCTGGCGGACCAGGATCGCGCGACATGGGACACCACCGCCATCGCCGAGGGCGTCGAGATCCTGCAAGCGGCGCTCGCTCGCGACCGGTTGGGCGAATTCCAGGCGCAGGCCGCCATCGCCGCCCTGCACGCCGATGCGCAGAGCGCCGACGACACCGACTGGGTGCAGATCGTCGAGTGGTACGACGAGCTCGCGAAACTCAACGACAGTCCGGTCGTACGGCTCAACCGCGCAGTGGCCGTCGGCGAGGCCGACGGGCCGCGCGCGGGCTTGAGAGCCCTCGCCGAACTCGACGCCCACCTGCCCCGGCACACCGCGGTGGCGGCCTACCTGCACGAGCGCGCCGGCGATCGGGACACCGCCGCCCGCCTCTACGCCGAGGCGGCGCACCAGGCGCCCAACCTCGCCGAGCGCGATCACCTGACCCGTCAGGCCGCCCGGCTCAACGCCCGGCGCTGACACTGAGTCCTCAGCAGTGCGACGCGCCGACGGGCGCGCCTCCCACGGTTCGCGCCGAGTCCGCCCGATCCTAATGAACATGACAACGACTCAGATCGAACTGACTCGCCTGGACGAGAAGTTCCGCGAGGCTGCCGCTCTCCTTCGCGACGGGGTCGACGCCGAGATGGCGGAGATCGACGCCGGACTTCGGGCGCTCGCCCGCGACATCCAATCCCGGTCCCACGCCGCGATGGCTGCCGTCGAGCACGACGCCGAACTGCGGATCCTCGCCACCCTGCCGTCTCAGCTCACCCGCTGAGACTTTTCGCCTTCGGGGCGGCCGGCAGCCAGCCGGTCGCCCCAGTGGCGTCTGCTGTGCCTCAGCGAGAGTCCTGCCGCTGCCTCTGCTTCGGTGACCGCGCGACGCGCCCGACGTGGCCGAGGGCCTTGGAGCTTCGGGGGTGCTTGTCCTCGAGGCGGCGGCTGAGCCTCCGGGCGAGCGCACCGATGACGGGCACGGCGACCGCCATGATCAGCCAGCGGCGGAAACGGCGCGAGAAGAATGCCCACATGGGCGCAACCCTGCCCGGCCGGGCGCCGGGTACGCCACCGGGGCGCCTCGCGCCCCGTGCTGATCTGCGCACCAGGTTCACTTCGGCCCGCGTCCTGATCTGAACGGCGGTCGGCCGTCGCTGCCCTTATGGCCGGAAGTGATCGGGCCGTACGGTTCCGGCCATGGCTGCACCTGAGGGAATTGACTACGACTGGGCTCGCGCGACCGGCGGCGTGCTGAGCAAGGCCCAGAGCCGGGCACTGCTCCGGCCGCTGCTGCCGACCGTCGCGCGCTATCCGGCAGTTCGGCTGCGCATCGCCACGGGCCGCCGCGGCAACGCCCAGGTCGACCTGGACGCCCTGGTGCTGCCGGACTCGCGACTGGCCAAGGAAACGGTCGAGCACGCCACCGAGGTGCTCTCACCGTGCGTGCTGCAGCACTCGTGGCGCACGTTCTGGTTCGGCCTCGCGATCGCTGCGCATCAGCAACGCACCGTCGACCTGGAGTTCGCGCTGATCTCCAGCCTGCTGCACGACCTGACGCTGGAGTACCCGACGCCCGGCCGTTGCTTCGCCCTCACCGGTGCCGAGCAGGCCGAGCGGTACCTGCTGGAGCAGGGCGCGGACACCGCCTACGCGCACCGCATCGGCGCGGAGATCTGCGGGCACCTGACGGTCGGCGCGCTGGACGACGTCACCAGCCCGGGCGGGTTCGTGTCCGCGGGCGCGTTCGCCGACATCTCCGGCGGCGGCCTCGAGGTCATGCCGAAGAGCTTCGTCACGGACGTTCTCGAGCGTCACCCGCGTCTGGAGCTCAAGAAGGTCGTCCGCGGCGCGTGGAAGGCCCAGGCGCAGGCGGTGCCCGGCGGGCGTCAGCAATGGCTCTCGCGCTACGCCTCGATCCGTCTGCTGGTGCTGGTCGCCCCGTTCGACGAATGACGCCGGGTCAGACCGTGACGGGTCCTTCCTTGCCGACGTGCTCTCCGGCCGCGGACCAGGTCAGGGCGAGCAGGCGGCCGACAACTCCGCTGGGGGAGTCCCAATACTCGCCGTACTCGACCTTGACGGCGAGGACGCGCACGTTGGGGTCGTTCTTGCCCTCGAAGTATGCCCCGGCCTCAGGGGTCCACAGGGCGGCAATGAGTTGTGGGTCTCGCAGGACACGTGCGGTGCCCTGAAGCGAGACGTGGTCGTTGGTGTTGGGATCGGAGAATGTCGTGGTGCACGCCGTGCCTCCGGCGCTGATGCTCTGCACCCAGTCCGCGTCGGCCGAGACGAGAAAGTGCATGGTCGCGCCGTCGAGGCCGGCCAGCGTGAGCGGACGCGCCTTCCAAACGTCGCCATCCGCGGTGCCGACCATGGCGAGGTGCAGGTCTTCCAGGGCTTCGCTCAGGCTCCGGGCGTCAGTCTCTGTGGCAGTCATGGTCAGGCACTGCCCCGCGCGGCGCGCTGCATTCAGGAGGCCTTGCGGGAAACCGTCCTCTTCGCTGAGGCCTTCTTCGCGGAGGTCTTCTTGGCCGCGGGCTTTCTCGTGGTCGTCTTCTTCGCGGTGGACTTACGTGCCGTGCTCTTCCTGGCGCTCGTCTTCTTCGCCGGGGATTCCTCGTCCGCCTTGCGTGTCTTCAGCTTCTCCGCGGACGACTTGTTGCCCGATCCGCGTCGCGACTTGGCCGCCTCGACGGACTTGCGCAGTGCCTCCATCAGGTCGAGCACCTCAGCCTCGGGCTCGGCGTCGTCGTCGGTGACGACCTCGCGGCCCTTGCCCTTGGCCTGCACCAGTTGCAGCACGCGGTCGCGGTAGGTGTCCGCGTAGTTGGACGGCTTCCAGTCCGCCGTCAGGCTGTCGATCAGCGAGACCGCGGTCTTGAGGTCCTTGTCGGAGAACTTGGCCTTGCGGGGGATCGAGGGCAGCTCGTTCGCGGGGTCGCGTACCTCGTCGCCGAAGTACATGGTCTCGAGCACCAGCACTCGCTCGTGCGGGCGGATCGCGGCCAGGTATTGCTTGTTGCGCATGACCAAATTCGCGATGCCGATCCGGCCGGCCTTCTCCATGGCCTGCAGCAGCAGGCCGTACGGCCGCGCGGCGTCGTCCGATGACGGGGCGAGGTAGTAGGACTTGCGGTAGTACACCGGGTCGATGTCGGCGGCCTCGACGAAGTCGGTGATCTCGATCGTGGAGTTGCGCCCGGGCTCGACCTCCTCGAGCTCCTCCGGGGTGACGATCACGTGCCGGCCGTCGCCGAGGTCATAGCCCTTGACGATCTCGGAGTACTCGACCTCCTTGCCGGTCTTCTCGTTCACCCGCTTGTTGCGGACCCGCGAATCCGTGCCCTTCTGGAATTGGTTGAAGTGCACGGTCTTGTCCTCGGTCGCGGAGTAGAGGCCGACCGGCACATTGACCAGCCCGAAGCCGATCGAGCCGGACCAGATCGCGCGCGCCATCAGAACCTCCGCTAGTGAGATGCCGCTTCCAGGGCGCGCAGTCGCGCCTTGGCGGCCTTGAACACCGTCACCCGCTGGTGGTGCTCCTTCTCGTAGTCCAGGACCTGCTGGATCTCGTCCGCGTTCTCCATCTGACGCACCGACTTGGCGATGTCCACCGCACGCAGTTCGTCGTAGCGCTTGATCGGCAGTCGATCCGGCACCGTGCCCGGCATCGTGTTGGGCACGTACCACTCGGGAGCTGACGGGACGTCAGACCACGCTTCCGCGGCCGAGGACATCCTGCGCGCGTCCCGCCGCATCGCGCGCGCGACCAACATCGCCGCTGCGCCGACGGCGAGGGCGAGAAGGCGCAGGGGCAACGGGCGACTCACTATGCGGGTAATCCGCTTGGGCAGAGCCATGGCTCGTTCTCCTCACGCGCGTCCAGACCCCGTAGGAAAGATCTGCCCCGTCCGGCGCGAGACACGCGTCACAGAAGTTCTGACCGAAAAAATTCCACACACGGGAAGAATTCCTGTCAACCGCCCGTTGAACCGGACATCTGATGACAAATTCCGCCGCGGTCTTCACGACCTGCCGACTGGATGTCGCGGCTCTACGAGGGGTGTGGAGTATCTGATGACGTTCCAGTCGAAGTCCAAGCTTGCTGCTCTCGGTGGCGCCGCCGTCCTGGCCGGCGTGCTTGCCGCTCCGCCCGCGCTCGCCGCCGCCGCACCCGACGGTGCGGCCCTGTTCGACGCCACGGGCACCTGGGCGCCGGCCGCGACTGCGAGCGTTCACCCCGGCGTCATGACCCAGACCGAGGGTGCGGGTCAGTGCACCGCCAACTTCGTCTACACCGCGGCCGGCAAGACCTTCCTGGGTCAGGCCGCGCACTGCTCCGGCACCGGCGAGGCCACCGAGACCGACGGCTGCCAGGCGAAGTCGCTGCCGCTCGGCACCCCGGTGCAGATCCTCGGCTCCGACGTCGTCGGCCACATGGTCTACAACTCCTGGATCGCCATGCAGGCGGCCGGCGAGAAGAACCCGGACGCGTGCGCGTACAACGACCTCGCGCTGATCGAACTGCCGGCGGACGCGCTGGCCAAGGTCAACCCGTCGGTGCCCGTTTTCGGTGGACCGGTGGGTGTGAACACCAGCGGCACGACCAACGGCGAGCGTGTGCTGTCCTACGGCAACTCCTCGCTTCGTCAGGGCATCTCGATGTTCTCCCCGAAGACCGGCACGAGCCTGGGCACCGTTGGCAACGGGTGGTCGCACTCGGTCTACACGCTGACCCCCGGCATCCCCGGTGACTCCGGCTCGGCCTTCCTGGACAGCAACGGATACGCCCTAGGCGACCTCTCCACGCTGGCCTTCGGCCCGCCGACCCCGCTGAGCAACAACGTCAGCGACCTCGCGCACGAGCTGGACTACGCCCGCGCGCACGACAAGGACCTGCGCGACGTCCGCGTCGTCGCCGGCACCGAGCCCTTCCTCCCGGGCGCGCTCCCGGTGGGCTGATCGCCCGTCAGCTCACGCGCCCATAACGGCCGTCACCGTCCCCGTCGGTGGCGGTCGTTGGCGCGTTTGGCGGACCCTGCCCTCGACAAATAAGGTGAGCCTTACCTAAAGATTGAGGCTGCCGATGAACGTGCACGAGATCGACGACACCGCCACCCGGCGACAATTCCTGGCTTTGATCGCCGCGGCCGGTCTGCTGACGGCCTGCGCCGACGACGATGACGACGTCGCGGCGGGCCCGTCGCCCAGCGCCACCACGTCGCGAACCGTCGACGGCGCCTACGGCCCGATCGAGATCCCGGTGAACCCACAGCGGATCTTCGCCGACCTGATGACCGTGGACTACCTGACCGCGCTGGGCTATGACACCAACAAGATCATCGGTTGCTTCGATGCGAACTACTACCGCGACAACCCCTCGCACTACCTGCACACCTACTTCGCAGCGCACGATCTGGCCGACCCCGGATTCCAGTTCGAGATGAACGTCGAGGTGATCGCGGCGGCGAGGCCGGACCTGATCCTGCTGCCGTTCGACCAGATCGACGGCTCGGAGTTCACCGACGAGTTGCAGAAGATCGCCCCGCTGCTGGTGGTGCCGACCAGCGAGACGCGGGAGCCGGGAACGCGCTACGGCGGGACCGCTTCGTTCCAGAACTGGCGTTCCACGCTGCTGGCCTACGGCCGGCTGCTGGGCCTGGAGGACAGGGCCCGCGAGTACATCACGGAGACCGAAGGGCAGCTCGCGGCGATCAGCGCCGAGTACGGCGAACTCATCTCTTCGATCGGTGCCACCGAGGCCAAGGCCGGCGAGGATTTCCTGGCGATCAACGCGCTCTCCAGCGCGGGCACGAGCGGGGTGCTCGGCACGATCCTGATGAGCGAGCTCGGATTCAAGGCTCCCGAGGAGCAGGAGGACCTCGACGTCGACTCCTACGGCACGATCGAACTCTCCCAGGAGAACGTGAACCTCGTCGACGGCGACCTGCTCATCCTGGAGGTCCGGGACGGGTCCACCATCCACTCGGACAGCCCGTTGTGGGACGACCTCGAGGTGGTGAAGAACGATGCGGTCTTCACGGTCGGCAACCACTGGGAGTTCGGTGGCGCGGTGGCCGCGCGGATCGTGATCGCCGACATCGAGAGGATTCTCGGAGAGTTCGCCGAGGCCAATGGCGGCGGCGCATCACCGGAGCCGACCGCGACGTCGTAGGCGACCTAGGGGTCGTGGCCCGCGTCCAGATGTTTGACCGCCTGGAAGCCCAGCTGCCGCAGGTCGTGGTGGGAGGCGTTGGCCGCGACGGGCTCGAGCAGGAAGCCGACGTGGTCTCCGCAGTCGATGCGATCCAGGATGCGGCCGACGAACCAGCGCGCGATCTCCTCGAGAATCGGGACGCCTTCGGGTCCGGTGCGCCAGCGCTCATCGGCGAGCTTGTCGGTGCGATCGGCCGTCCGCGTGCCGAACCGGGCCGCGACGTCGGTCTGCTCCGGAGCCGGAAAGTGCACCCCGAGGGCTTCGGCCCGCTGTGCCACTTCGTAGGTGTGATTGGTCCTGGACAGCAGCACCAGGTATCGCGGCGGGTCGATTGCGCACTGCGTCCCGAAGCCCACGAGACAGCCGTTGACCTCGCCGTCGACCGACGCTGCGGTGACGACGAGCATCGGGCCGTCGAGCTGGTCCATGACGGCGTGGAAGGACTCCACCGCACGGCGGTGGGCACCGAGGTCGCGCGCCATGGGTGCCTCCAGAAGTGACGCTCGCCGTTCTACCCGTCGCGGCCCGATTCATGGAAGCCCTCCGCGGTAGTAGGCAGGGATGTCCGAGAGTGTCGCTGAGCAGATCGCCGAGCTGGCCCAGGCAACCCACCTGTCGATCGCGGTGGCGGAGTCGCTGACCGGCGGTCTGCTCACGTCGCGGTTCGCGGCGGCGCCCGACGCCTCCGAGTGGTTCCGCGGTGGCGTCGTCGCCTATAACGCGGAGGTCAAGCAGGACGTCCTCGGGGTGCCGCCCGGGCCCGTGGTCAACGAGCTGACGGCGACGGCCATGGCGCTGGGCGTCGCCAAACTCCTCGACGCCGATCTCGCGGTCTCGACCACCGGCGTCGGCGGGCCGGACGAGGAGGAGGGCCTCCCGCCGGGCACGGTCTGGATCGCGCTGTGCTGGGCGGGGGAGAAGGGCGGGGCCTGGGAGCACCGGTTCGACGGCGACCCGTCGGAGATCTGTCGGAAAACCTGCGACGCCGCCCTGGAGCACGTGCTCGAACGGCTCCGCGACGCCTAGATCGTCAGCGGCGCCTGGCGGCGCAGCGGTGCGATGCGCCGGGCACGGTGGGCCGCGGCGTCGAGGTGATCCCGGGCGAGCGTGCCGGCGCGGGCCCACACCAGGTCCTCGGGAGCCCCGCTGAGCAGCTGAGCCACCTGCATCCCGTGGTCGACCGCGCGCTGAACCGTCTTGGCGTCGAGCTCGGGAAACTCCGCTCCGAGCGCCTCGCACAGGGTCCGGCGGGTGACGGGCGCAGTCGTGGTCAAGGCGCTCCGATCTCGGCTGGTGGGGTTGGGCTTGATCCGCCTCTGCCCGAGGCGGCAAACGTGAAATACCCCCGCGTCGGACTTTGTACCGTGCGACGAACTGTCAATTCCCTGGGAATCAACGGCCGCCCTCTGGCGGGTCGCGCGGGAAGCCGGGATCAGGCGACCGCAGGGACCGCGCGGCCGGGCAGCAGGCCCTCACGCCGCGCGGCGTGGACCGAGATGAGCACGGTCACGGTGGCGCCCACGATCGCGGTGGAGGGCGCGATCACGCTCTTGAGGCTGGCGTAGGTCGTTGTCGACACCGTCGACAGCAACCACACCGAGACCGCCGCCTTGAGGCCGACGATCAGTGCCCAGAGCAGCGTGAGCCGCCAGAAGAGCTGTTGGATCCGCGGGCGTGCGTGCAGCTCGTCGTCCATCGGATAGAAGTCGCCGGCCACCCTCGCCACCAGCGGGCGGGCGGTGAGCAGGGATGCGGCGAACAGCGCCGCGACGCCGACCTCGGTGAGCGCCGGCTGCCAGAAGTAGAACGCCGTCGAGCCGCTGGCGAAAGCGAAGATCGTCTTGCCGGTGAGTCCCACCAGCGTCCTTTCCAGCACAGTGGGATCCGAAGCTTGGAATTCACGTGACTTGAAGTCGCGGC
>JADMIO011717982.1_pt1 | contig 55180 bp, 42 predicted proteins | sample 8958161 | NCBI WGS metagenome assembly JADMIO01 (sample SAMN16585339, study PRJNA669376) | soil metagenome | isolation source: Crop rotation soil | place: USA: Cullars Rotation, Alabama | collected 2011
CGCGACAACTTGTCCACGTGGAATTCTAAGCTTAGGATCCCAATGTGCTGGAAAGGCCCGAAACCGACATGGACTACTTCGGTGACGACGGCGATCGCATGCACATGATGTTTAATTTTCAGGTAAACCAAAATCTGTTTTATGCGTTGGCTGCCGCCAATACGCGTCCGCTAATTAAAGCCTTGAAGGCGACCAAACCGCGTCCGGCGACGGCACAGTGGGGACTCTTTCTGCGAAATCACGACGAGCTTGACCTCGGACGCCTGCAGGAGAAACAGCGGCAAACCGTATTCGAAGCCTTTGGGCCGGATAAAAACATGCAGCTTTACGATCGTGGGATCAGACGCCGGCTGGCTCCCATGCTTGGTGGCGACCCCCGCCGACTCAGACTGGCGTACAGTCTGATGTTCACCTTGCCGGGCACACCAGTGATTCGGTACGGCGATGAGCTCGGCATGGGCGACGATCTTAGCCGCAAAGAACGCGCTTGCGCGCGGACGGCGATGCAATGGTCTGACGAGCCGCATGGTGGATTTACGAAAAACTCCAAACCGAGTACTCCCGTGATCGAAGAAGGACCGTACAGCTATCAACACATCAACGCTGCGATCCAGCGACGCGATCCGGAATCCCTTTTAAACTGGACCGAGCGCATCATTCGAATGCGCAAAGAAGTTCCAGAGATTGGCTGGGGAGATTTCACTGTATTGAAAGTTCGCGATCCCGCTGTGCTCGCTCTGCGGTATGACTGGCGAAATAATTCGGTGCTGGTCTTACACAATCTTCACGAGCAACCACGGGAAATTCTTGTAGACCCAGGCGTTGATCGTGAACAGGGCAAACTTCTGGTTAACCTTCTAAGTGAGAATCACAGTCGCGCTGACAACTCCGGTAAACACCGCATCATGCTCGAGGGTTACGGTTACAGATGGTATCGCGTCGGAGGACTCGACTATCTGCTGCGCCGGACCGATATCGACCAAAAAGATACCGAAGTACATTGAAAAGCCGCCGGGGCATTCGTGCGCCCCGGCGGCTTGATTGAGATCTAATTTCTAACGTTGATTATCCCATACCCAGCGAATCGAGCGTAGGCTGATCAATCGCCGCTGTGGTGGTGAGTCCGTTATCCGCCTGATAGGCAGTGAGCGCCTCGCGAGTCAATGGTCCAAGTAACCCGTCCACTTCGCCCCGGTAATAACCCATGTCCAGCAAGATCGCCTGAACGTCAGCAATCACCTTGTCCGGCGGCTCAGCATGATGGCCCACATAAATCGGTCCATCGTAAGCGTAATATTGGGCCGAAGGATTATAACCCCACGCCGGAAACCAATAGCCATTATTAAAGAAGTAATAACCGCCGGCGATCAGGGTCACAGTGGGATAATGCGAATGATACCAACCCGAATCGTGCCATTCTGGATGGTACGAACGGAACACTTCGTATTGATGCCCCTGCCAGTGTTCGCTTCCTTCAATCCGGCGGTTCTGGTTGAAAGTAACGGTTTGAACCTGCTGTGGTTTTGGTTGCGCCTTGAAGTTCGCGTGCTGCGTTTTGATCTGCTGCACCTTCTGTGGCTCAGGCTTTTTCGCTTTGGCCCCAGCCCCGGCCCTTGCTCTGGCCTGCGCATTCTGCTGACCGGCTGGTGAAGTTGGCGGAGCTGCCGGCGCGATACTTGCCTTGGCCCTCGCTGTTGCCGGCGTCTCACGCGGCGACGCTTTCGCATTTGCAGGAGCCGGCGTTTTCAGTCCCTTTTCGCGTCCCTGCGCTTGCTGCTTGCCGCGCGGCGTTGGCGCCTCGCGCTGACTCGAAGCATTTGCTTCCGGCGCAGTCGCAGATTCCTGGTTCTCTCTTTTGCCCTTTCCTGCACCCGCCTCGTGCGTCGCTCCGCGCTGCTTCGTTGCGGCAGGCTCGTTTGTAGCGCTGCGCTCTCTGGCAGCTCCTCGCTGTTGCTGTTTGGGAGCTGAAGTTTCAGGTTTCGCAGCATTCTGCCTGGGCTGCGCTTGAGGCGCGCGCGCTTTCTCAGGGGCGCGCTTACCCTTTGACGGTGATCGCTGTTCGACTGGTTGTTGCGCGAGGGCGGCTCCCGTGAGAGCCAGCGAACAGGCGATTAGTAAGCTAGTAAGTTTTTTCATAACGTTAATGTTTTAGTCGTTGCTGTTCCGCGATCTATTCAGCTTGCCCGGGATTTCCCTGGTCTCTGAAGGAAAATCCTTCACAGCTGTATCAATCGCCTAACGATAAATCGTGCAGTCTCTGAGATTTGGTTCCTTTTGAGCATCATGTCCGCTTTCTGTTTAGGCCATGATCCTTTCACAAATTTGTGATCCGGCAGCCCGCTGTCTTAGGTCTTTTCAGTAAAGGGTAGTGAATCTTTAGCGATACCTCCCGGGATACCAAAAAAAATTGGCGGCTTCGGTGTTATGCAGTCGTGAACGTGACTCCGAGTGCCGGCATCCGCAGCCGCACCGAAATCCGAAACCCTTCCAAAACGCGGCAACGGATTGCCGGGAAACAGGAGGAAATCGTGAGCTTGTCTGTTGAAATAAAAGTGGCGATAGCCGTCGCTACTGGGTTCGTCGTGATGGTTGTAGGCGCCATGGCCCAGGGATAACCACAGCTTCTTCGCCTAACTCAAAGTTTGTGATATGCCGGTAATTGTAGACTGCGGCACCACCTATTGAACGCCAGACATGCTAAACCCGATGGCATTCAAGTCTTCCTGAAGCATCTTAACCTGGTCAGGCATCAATTCTATCAGCGGCGGTCGCACCCTGGCCCATTCCGGATCATCCGTACAGAGCGCGATGGTTTGTTTTAGGGCAGCGATCATCGACGGAAACTTTTTGTTACCGAACACGTGACGCACCACGTTTAAGCGCGCCTGCAGTTGTTCCAGATTCGATTCTCGATCGTCCATTCCGCATTGTTTGGCGCAAGCCACGTATAACTCGTGAATGCCGGCCGGATTAACGTTCGCGGTTGCTGAGATGGTTCCCACCCCGCCATTCTTCATGTTAGCCAGGAGGAAGGAGTCGCTGCCAACGAAAACATCGAAATTGCAGCCGGAGAACGCATCTAGAAACGTCTTGGTATTGTTCCAATCGCCAGAGCTATCTTTCATCCCTGCGATTGCACCCGGGTAAGACGCCAGAAGGCGTTCGACCAAGTCGGGTGTGATCCCGACGATCGCGACCGGTGGAATGTGGTAGAGGTAAATCTTCAGCCGTGAATCGCTGACGCGCTGAACCACTTCACTAAAATAACGGTAAAGCCCTTCTTCAATGACATCCTTGTAGTAGAACGGCGGCAACATCAGCACGCCAGCACACCCGTGCTCAACAGCTTGTCTGGTGAGCTTGACGGTTTCCGTGATTGAACAGCAACCAGTGCCCGGCATCATGCGCGACGGATCGATTCCGGCCGCGACCAGTTCATCGAGCAAACTCGAACGTTCTTCCAACGCCAATGAGTTTGCCTCGCTATTCGTGCCGAATACAGCAAGCCCGCAATTCCGTGACAACAACCACTTGCAATGCGCAATGAAGCGTTCGCTATCAGGCGAAAGATCAGATTTGAATGGAGTAACGACCGGCGCCAGCACGCCGCGAATACGCTCGTTCATGGTTGCAGCAACCAATGAATATCAAACATCGAAACCCACGACTCGCAACCGCTTAGTCGGATTGCTGATGGCCTCCGTTGCTCAAAAGCACAGTCGGCATTCAGCCATTTTCGGTTTGGATTTAACTCCCCCGATGTCTGCGCTGCGCCTGGGTGCTTTGCCGCGGAGCAGCCGCCTGACGAACCAATCGGCCAAAGGAGCTCTGAACACTTCGCTGCGCCCTAACAAGTCTATGCCATTCATGACCGATCGTTCTTTGAATCCGTTTGGCCGCAGCGACGCGGTGTTTTGATTGCGATCGGCGTAAGCTGCCTTTTCTGTTGGCCCCCGCGGGCGCACTCTTCGTCTTTTTGTCTTCCGTAGAAGGCGAAAAATCTGATGCATTGAAGTTAAGACTCGTCGTGCCGACCAATGCCGGCCCCACAAACGACGTGGGGAATAGCGAGCCCGCGATCGTCGTCCCAGCAAAGTCGCCGCCCTCTTCAGCGAGCTGTCCAACCTGTTGAGTCACCTTGTCTGGCTGGCATAAAGCCAACAAAAGAGTAACAGCGGCAACAGTCGCGTGCTTAACACGAGCAAACAGGATGTATGCCTTCTCTACAACCCAACCTTCGAACTGAACCGCAGTCGTGCTAACAAGTGATAACAGCTCCAAAGGAATCTTCGCAACTTTGCTGCGAAAACGACCAAAGATCTTGGCGAGCCTGAAATCCCGGGTGATCGCCATAGCCCACCAATCGAGCATCCGCCGTCGGTTTTCTTCGATTGATCGCATAGAATCCGTCCTGGTGCCCTCTAACAAATTCGAGATGGCTTCGCGGTTGACGTTGTCTAGCAACCAGGCGTCTAACAACGCGATACGTTCCTGCCGATCCAGTACTCTGAGATAGCCAGCAAGATGTTGAGCACGAATAAGGCGTTGACCGCTAAGATGCGCCGAGATGACGCTCGGCAGAATTCCGGATGCTTTCGCCAGTTTCAGTTCATCCCAATTTCGCAAGTCGAGTAACCGATACAGAAGCTGCGAAGCCAGCCTGTTGTGAACGATGCGCGAACTACGAGAACTCATCTGCGGACTTAAAAGCTTCGTTCCAATGGGCTGCTTGGACGTAAATATTTATAAATTCTTTTCGGACCTTGCTCGCTGCGCCGCATTCATGTGCCAAAATGTGTCATTTTTCCTTAGCCGATGGGCTCTGTTTGCGATTGTTGACAAGAAACATGAGAGCGCGCCTCGACACAGCGAGGCGGCTACAGGGGAATGGCTTCCGGCTACAAGCGATATACCGAGTCGTTGTCGCTAGGGCGCTCTGTCGCTGTGCTCACATTAAATGACACCGATGAATAGCTTCCGCCTGGACCCACGATCGCAACTCAGAGCTGTTTAGCTGTTCATCGAGGAAAACAATCGGGATAAAGCCATCGATGGCCCTTCCCTTTTCGTATTCCCGCCATGCTTCGGCAGCATCCGAAGAACTGATCGGCCGCGAGTGCACGGCTACAAGTTCGTCAGCCGACGCTCCCTCGCCCCGTATCCATGCTATGACAAATTGCTCGGTGATTTTCATGACATACCTGCCCCTGTTGCTACCTGTTTACCGGGGAGATTTAATGGTGATGACGGGCGCAGAGGTTCACGGTGACTCCCTCCGCCGGCGTCAAGTGTGCTAAGCACGGGAACTCAGGAGCCCGCCTCAACCGCACCGTTAAAACCCCGTCATCACCATTCAGCACAACCACGGATTTCTCCGAGGGTTTCCGCAAAAATTTACGGACACGATAATTGGGAAAAACTCCCAGTCCGATGTAAGACTGGCCCTTAGGAACAAACTGGCGTCGGTCGTTTTTCTGGTTTCGCTTCCTCTTGGAACGTTATTCGTGGATTATGCCTAACGAAAGAGGCAGTATCCATTCCGCCCATCGCTTGCGGAAGAGCAGACCTGTCCCTTCGGTGAGAAAGAGCGCGGCATGCCCTGCGCCTAGTGAGCTTATCTCCTTGAGTTCTTGGTACACACCAATTGCAGGTGAGTGAGAATCGCACCAATGAACCGGTTATCCGGATTTACACGCAGTTGATCAAGCCGGCGTTCGACCTCCGAAGCCACGTCCTTGTGAAGCAAACTCAACACGCCAAATGCCAGGGCCAAAAGCGATGCGCCTTTTACAAACTTGAAAGTGCGATCGTGAAGAGAGCTCTGCCGCCGTGTGCTTGAGATCGCTTTGAGACTATGCCCAGTTTAGCGACGCTTCACCCCTGGCCGGAACTGAAATCGACTGTGTTTTTCTCCGTCACCCGTGTACCGGATCAACTTTCAGTGCGGAGTTGGACGCGGAAACGGAGTCGGACGCGGCCTTGGTGACGGAATACAGTCGCCGAACCTGAACGCGCCGATTCGCGTCCGCCAATGGGTTGCGTTGCCGGTTTCCCGGTAATAGGTGCCTGTGTACCAAAAGGTACAGTCATCGGTCGGATCGATTGTCATCTGGCTGTAATCCCCGAAAAAGCTGGTGTTCAACTGTGCGCCGCTGCCATCGATCAGCGTCAGTTCGCCCTCTGGCAATGTACCGGGCGGATCGCTCGGTCGTCGGCCTGCGTAATGGAGTGAAGGAAAAATGTCGGCACCCGAGACATGGAAGCCGAGCGCGATATTTCCATTCTTATCCATGGCGATACTTCCCAGCCAACGATCGTTGGCATCGGGAGCAAAAGTGCCCTGCTGAAAAATTTCCCACGGCCCGGATGCACCCATGCGGAGTTCGTACCACCGGATACCGGCATGGTTTTGCGTCGGATCACCGTTGGCGGCCACAGTATGATTGAGCAACAACATTTGGTGATCGCCGAAATTGCGATAGGTCAGCCGCTGCATCATGTAACCGTACGAAAGCGAATCGAGCAGCGTGGGAATTCCCGGTTGTTCGATACAAAACTGGTCCACGCACGCGTTGCAGTTGAACGGCTCCGGACTCAAGCTCTCGGTCGGCACCAGCGTAGACGACAACGGGTCGATCCAGTTGGGGTGAAACTCGTAGACCTGCAGCCGGTCTGCGGGAAAACCGAGGGTATCATCCTGCACCTGCACGATGTACTCAGGTGCGTTAGCTGGCGGTAATGTTGTGCCCTCCAGGTCCGCCGCCAACATGTGGCTGTGTGTAAACGGTGTTTGAGGCGCAGGCACAAAGAAAGTAACAAAATCCGGCGCAATGTCTCCGGCAAGCATGGCCGATTTATGGAACGCTGAAATTGTGTTGCCCAGTCCGCTGAAAATCTTGTTGGGATCAGCCGTGGCATAGTAAGCATCGGTAAACACAGCGATCTTTGGATAATCATTGAAATACTTTGCCAAATGATTCTCCGTGTTGTTCACCTCGAACGCGTACTGATCGTACTGCCCTGTCGGATCCGACGTCTTGGAAACCGCCATGCACAAATCGTTACCGTTCCGTCCGGCACCAGGACGACTGATGATCCATCGGTTCGCGTGCCGATCGAACCGGACCACCGCATCGCTCCAATTTTGAGTACCACCGCAGTCCGGCTGATTCTCCCAGAACGTTTCGCCGCTGACGGGACCGGCCAGAACATTGCCGAGCTTGTCGTAAATGGTCATCGCGGTGTTCACCACCTGCACGTAATGATCGAAACCGACCGCGCCGCTGTCATCGGAAGCGAAATCCTCGATGGAACAGTCGTCACCAAGCAAGTCGCTCACATGCATTCCATCGAAACTCACGCCGGGATTCGACAAAAAGCTCCCGCTAGCCTCATTTTTTCCTATCGCCACGGCGCTATCTCCCTTTGTTGTAGCCACGGCGCTGTGTCGCCGTGTTTGAGGAACGATCACGGGCGGACAGAGACTCATCTGACTAACCGGGACTGACACTGAATGCGAATGCGCAGTGCCCGTGGTCATAATGGTGCCATGCGGAAGCTGGGCATTAGCAACGCTGACAGTTGTTCCAACGGAGACTGATAAAAGCAGAGCAAGTGGAGATATTTTCACGGGGCGAATTTTTACGGCAACGGCTCAATGCCGCGCAAGAGCAATCGTCACGGCCAACAACCGGGATCGAAACCGCCCCACAAGCTTTTGCTGTCTGAATTATTAAATGCATAGACAGGTCTTTCCGAAGATTTCATTTTTAGCTGTCAACCAACCAGCAGGCAAAATACGATCAATATGTATGAGACGACTCTTTTTCTGGCTTGCATTGATCCCTGGAATTCTTCTTTTGGCCGAGCCCTCTTTTGCTCGTAGTTGGACGAAGGTGCCAGGAGGCGCACCGGTAGCCAATGATAGCGCCATCTACGGTGTAGAAGTTGTGAGTGACACCGATGTTTGGGCGGTTGGCAGCGTCGCGAATCAACCACTCGCGGAGCATTGGGATGGCGCCGTCTGGACAGCCCTGCGCACTCCGCGCGTGGAGTTCGGTGGCCAGTTTCGCGCAGTCGCCGCGCGGTCTCCTAACGACGTTTGGGCAGTGGGCCAAAAAAGCGACACGCCGGGAGAGGTCCATCCTCTCATCGAGCACTGGGATGGAAGCAGGTGGGTTGTGTTTCCGAACCCGAACGTTGGTACTTATGACCAGCTCGACGGAGTTACCGTCATTTCCCGCGACGACGTCTGGGCTGTCGGTTACTCTATTTCCCCGACGGTTCGCTACATTCTAATGCACTGGGACGGCGCAGCGTGGTCATTGGTGGATGGACCGGCAGTCAGCGCGGGTGCGCTCTCCGCGGTAAAGGCCTTCGCCGCCAACGATGTGTGGGCCGTGGGTACAGAAGGTTATTTCCAAAACACGACTAGTACCTTAACACTGCATTGGGACGGCACGGCCTGGAGTCGAATTCCCAGTCCGAATGTGGAGATGCAAAACTACCTTTCAGGCGTCGACGGCACGACTCCGGATGATGTCTGGGCGGTGGGACGTTCAACAACGAGTACTCTGGCTATGCATTGGGACGGCGCGGCGTGGAGTGTGGTACCTACGCCGACGATCACCGGTGGACAGTTCTACGCAGTAAAAGTAATTCATCCCACCCTTCTTTGTGCTGTGGGTACCTCCGGTGGCCAGCCCCTCACCGAACGCTGGGACGGAACGCAGTGGCACATCATTCCGGTTCCACCCACTGACCCAAGTTCCATCCTCTTCGCGATCTCTGCCCGCCACGGGACCGTCTGGGCCGCAGGCTACGAGAATTACTTCGATCTGGATGAGCTGTTCCTTACTCTCACTCCCTAGCTGCGGCATCCGTGACTTGCTTTCCTGCTTACGAACTCATCATCATCAGTAACTTTCTTATATTCCTCAATTATCAAAGGCACTGCCATTTTCTTAACTCATAATTCCTCTTACTTTTTTATTCGGCACGCTCAGATTTCGGATGAAAACCGAATGTAAGGCGAAGGAGGACAGATATTATGGCTGATAGCAATGGTGGTGGAAGTAACGCCGCGGTGGTGGCCATATTCGTGATCTTCGTGATCATCGTGGTCGCGGCGATTTTCATGTTCGGCGGCCAATTTTTCGGTGGCGGTAGCTCGACCAAGAAAGTCGATGTGAACGTCAAGGCGCCGGCGGTAGAACCTGCCAAAGCCGTGCCCGGCAAATCGCCCTAATTCGGTCGAAACTCGAAGGGGTTCCGCTGTAACCAGAGCGCTGTTGCCGTCCGCGAGAGATCCGGTCCTGCTCACAGCAGCTAACGATAAGACGGATAGCTTCTGCCTAACGAGTTCGATCCTGGGCTCGCCGCGGATACTTAAGACGCCACAGGTCCCTTCGTAGGGACCAAGGAAAATTCAAGGCTTCGCGCCCGGGCACCATTTAACGGGAGATTCTTTGAGACCAAGCGCTTTAACCATAAACGCGGTCGCGTCGTTAAAGTCCTTTACCGTTGCGCCGGACCAGTACCCCGTCGTGCAGGTGGCGGTGTCGCAGTTGCCGCCCAGCGTAATCCATTCCTCACTTCGCAATACGTCGCAGACACAGATTGCTTTCTTGGGGTCAGAGGGATCGACGGTGCACCGCTTGTTGAGGCACCATGTCCATGGAGTGTTGTTAGGGCATCGAAGGACATTCTTACCTTCCTTGAATTGCTCGAGCGAAAACGCGGAGTACACCGTGCGGATGCCATTGGCATCGGTGCTGGGTTGAATTGTACTGCATGGCACCGACGCCATGCTCGCTCCCTCTTCCACAGCGCAGAAGCAAATGGCCTTGGTCGGGTCGCCAGGCTCCGGTACGCATAAGGCGGATGTGCAAAGGGCATATTGATGTTTGCATAGCTCCGCGCTTGGCTTGGCTGCCTGTTCATTCGCGAAAGAAACAGTGAAAATAGCCGCCGCCGCGGTAACTAGGAGACAGGCGCAAACTAGCTTGATAAGCTTCATGGTTACTCCTTCTTTTCCCCCGCTATTTGATTGTGTGATCGCGAGGCACCCCGGAAAAGGCGAAGAACTCAACGGGGAAAGTGCTTCGTCCGATTCGAACCGTCTGACGGTATGAGTTTCAAGAAAATCTCAGCAACTCGTCAAGCACTATCGCCATTAACTCTTTGTCATAAGTTTCCTTGTTGCCAGGGAGTCGTTAGTTTTCATCAACGAGTGCGAGGCACCGGGGTCGGCTGTTTCGGCTCCTTCGGCTCTCTCTCGCGATATTCCTTCGACCAAAACTTGAAGTTAGATCTTCGCTTCTTAACGCCAGGTTCGTAGCGGGTCATTTCGCCGTGCTTGGTCGGTTCCACAATCTTCGGACCGCCATTATCCTCGACTGTATAGACCGGCACATTCGAGTGGCGGTGGCCCTCCCTCAATCTATCGCGGCCGAATTCTTTAATCGTAATTCTATCCAGAACGTCGGAAGGAAAATCGTCGGTCGCCAGAATGGCGTTCGTCCATCGACCGAAGGTCCGGTCATTTTCGCTTTCCGGCGACTGATACAGCGTGTCGACCCACGTTAACAGACTGCCTCGCTGACTCAGATCAAACTCGCCAGGGTTTTTCTCGGCGTTCTCGGCGTCATCGTGCAGACACAAATTATAGACATGAGTCTTCACGATATTTGCGCGATCGTTCTCTTCGGGCGGCGCGAGTTGCGCGCGAAGGTTTTGTTCTTCCAAAAACGGAATCACGTTGGTCTTGAAATTAGCGACCGAGCAGGCCGCAGCTTCAAACACAACATTATCTACCGGGAGCGCATGAAACCGTTGCAACAGTTCGCAGGCCACAATCGCGCCCATCGAATGCCCTATAATCGTAATTGTCGGTCTTTCTCCGGGCGCGGGAGCGGCCATGCCGGTCGCCAGATAATTTCCAAACTGCCACACCGCGCCTTTGCGCCCGGTGTAATTCAGCTTGTCGAGAAAAGGGACTACATTGTTGGGAGGATTCCCAAGGTATGCGTTCAAAAGTACGGCATCGTCGAAATCGAGCATCGGAATGAATTCCGATTCACGTTCGAACATCGTACGGGTGCGACGCAACATGCTCTTCCAGGGTTGCACGCCCAAGGCGTCGAGAACCAGCGTAGACGGCACCTTGACCGGATAAGTGATCAACCACCTTCCAAAATCCGAGCCCAGTAGCATCGCCTTGGATCGCTCATCCTTTGCGTCACCGACAACGAGGCGCTCGAGTTTTGTATTCTTGGCGGATCTTCTTATCTGCTTGTATCGACGGTCGGCCAGTTTTCTCCGTGTAAAACCTCTCGGATTCACCGTGTAAGCGTCCTGCCAGAGAAAACTCGCCAGGTTCATCGGTAACCGGGCTGCCGCACCGCCCACATCTGAAATCAACATCGCCGGAGACGTGGCAATGGCTTTCGGTCCCTGGTGAAGGCCTTCGCGTACCTTGAACAAATGTTCGCCGTAGGTAGGCATCAGGTTCGAGTTCCAGCAGATTCCGATAAAATATGTGCGTTGCTCATCAAACATGTCGGTTAGGTGAGCGGACTTGGCGATCGCCCCGTCAATGTTGTTCAGACCGCCGTGGATATAGATGACGATCTCCTTCGGTTTCCGACTCCGGATTTCCGCGAACATTGCATCGAGATAAGTGTAGAGCGGTTGTCGCCCCTCCAGGACCGTGGCCATGCGGTTGTTATAAGGAACCGGTTTCTGACCGGGCGCGGCCGTTTTGAGCAGGTTAGAATCCACCTTCGCTCCGCGAATCTCTTCCCCGTTCAGTATTTCATGGCGAGCCTTATATCGATAGGTCCCGTCTTTCGCCAAACTTCTCTGAACTATTGGTGTGAGCGCGTTGCCAGCTTCATCAACGGCAACGATGTGGTGTTGATAGTCGGGAGCTAACTCCGAAAAGGCCACTTCCGGGGTTAGACACAATATGAACGAAAAAGTGAGGGAGTGAGCGGGCTTCATGCCCATCGATACTACTGCAATTCGGAGCTGAGCTTGTAGCGCATTCTCTTTGCTGTTCTGGTTCTGCGCGTTTAACGATTCAACGATTCGTCGTCCGGCCACAGACTCGCCGTGGTGAGCTCGGACTAGCGTTTGTCCGGCTCGGTCTTTTGACGAACCAGGTAAACCAAATACAAAACCACTGCGGCATTGATCAGAATGGCAACTACCCTGACCACAGTAAATTTTTGGAGCAGCTCGTACACCTCGAACGGCAACAACGAGCTTGTGGCAACAATGGTCAGCCACTCCGCCCAGCGTTGCCGGAAAAGCAGACCGGTCCCTTCAGTAAGAAAAAGCGCGGCATACCCTGCACCGAGCGCGCTTAATTCCTTTAACTCTTTGGTGTGCACTAGCTGCAGCTTACTCAGGAGCGCGCCGACGAATTTATTATCGGGATCGACCCGGAGCTGATCGAGCCAATGCTCGACCTGCGACGCCACATCCTTGTGAAGAAAAAAGGTCAGGGCGCCAAATGCCAGTGCCAGAAGCGCCGCGCCTTTGACAAATTTGAAAATGGCGATGACGAGCAGCGCTCCATCGCCGTGTCCGTGAGATCGTGATCGTTTTTTCCCGGGCACTATGTCATCTTATCGGCGCATCCCGCTGCGGCGGACTGAAACGATTGCGTTCTCTGCGACGCCAGCCGGTTAATAACCCGGCCCAACACCAACGAAGAGCGGCACTGAAACCGGGATTAGGCGGCTTTCTTCTTCGCCACCGGTTTCTTCTTAGCGACGATGACTTCTGGAAACTGCACGACGTGGGCAACCGGCTCGGTTCCATTCTGACCGAAGGTCGACTCAAACGTCAGTTTCATATGGGCGATCTCGGTCAGCGCGATATCGGCTTCACGAAGTCCCGGTGCACATTGCACCAGGGGACGATGCCCGAGCGAGAGCTGTCGTACACGGCGTGACACCATGTTGACCAGGATTTGCTGGTTAGGAACAATTTCGGAGGCGGCTTTAATGAGATCGGTATTCATAAATAGTTAATTAAATTGACTCTGACTGACTTCTACCCGGCACCAACGTCGCACCGACTTTTGTGCGCACCGGAGGCCGACTTGCCTCCTTCGTACTTCTGGCATCGAAGACTAACGATTATCGTCCAGATAACGCGGACCACAACCAGTAATCTCGGACCGTGCTCGGCACTTCTTCAAGTCGAAGAAATTTCGGATCCCAAAATTCATGCACCCGAATCGCCTCTATGTGGCTGTCCTGCCTTCTTTGCTTTCCATTGAAAAAGGTTCGATTAATTTACCTGTATGAGCACGGTGAGTGAAATCATCGACGCGGTCAAAAAGCTGCCAGTGCGGGAGAAGTCTGAGTTTCTCGAGCGCCTGACCGAGGTGGATTTCGACGATGCCTGGGATCGCCAGATTGAGGCCGACGCAAAGGCGGGACGACTCGACCATCTCTGGGAGGAAGCGATCGAAGACATCAACGCTGGGCGAACCAAGCCGCTCGATGAAGTCCTCGGCGACAAGTAAGTTGACTCGCTCCCTACCCAGTCGCTCGCCGCTTCCCAAGCGGCAATGCAGTCTATCCACCGGCGTCCCCGCACGGCGTATTCTGGCGCGCCTACCACTCGCTGCCATCTGAAATTCGAGCCGAGGCTAGGAAAGCCTATCGCTTATGGAAAGAAAACCCTCGGCATCCTTCGCTGCATTTTGAGCGCAAAGGCCAGTACTGGTCGATTCGTATCACTCGCGGTTGGCGCGCCCTCGGACGCATGCACGAAGGTACGCTTTACTGGTTGTGGATTGGCGCTCACGATGAGTACCAAAGGTTGCTGAAGGAGTGACATTTCATCAAAGCCGTCCGGACCACCCGCTTCGCGTCGCATGCGAGATCTGGCAACAGAACCGGCGTCATGCAAAATCCCGTGAAGGCGGATCAGCTCTCAGCTCTCAACAATCAACTACCGACCACCCACCTCTTCCTTCTTAATTTTTACTTCTGACTTTCTTGGTCGCTTCCTAATTTCTGATTCTTTCGCTTGCCGGTGGATTGTTCCGCGATGATCTGAATATACTTGTCCCGGTACTCAGCAAATTGGTAAAATCGGCATATGGCCGAAGACCTGTGCAAGCTGTTTGATGAATGCACAGCTCTCGATGGCCGGCTGCTTATCACACGAACGGTCTACGCGCCGGCGATCGCCCTTGAGTTGGCTGAGATACCGTTCGGCCCCGTCTCCCTCGATGCCGCGTCGCTGCATCCCTATGTCAACTGGTCGTTCGAGCAGACTTGGTCCGCAAAGGAAGCTTGTCACGGCCCGGTTCGTTCGGTTTTAGGACTTGCTCCCGGCGAAACGGTCACGCTCGAAGTCCGTCGTCGCCAGGAGGTCCGGGTAACGGACCTTGTGCGATCGGCGATGGAATCCTCGGAAGCACGCACGCAACTTCACGGGGAACGTCGTCAGCCCACCGGTTTGGCGTCCGGCAGCTCCGACAAAGCGGACGAACTAAAAGAAGAGAGCCTCGAAAAATACCAGGCTGAGTTACAAGAAATCCGGATGCACTCCGCCAACTCTCCGTTCCTCGAGTTTCTTATCGCCGAGGCCATCGCCGACGAAGTTTCTGATAGCGACGGCGGCTCGAAAACTGAAGACGAAAAGTCCGACATGCTTGCCGATCAACTGGCTCAGATGCACGAACATGAAAACGGCAGCGGTGTAGGCACGATTAACGGGGACACCCTGGCGTCGGTGGACGATATCCTTGAGAGAATCCAGACTTCTGAGAGTCACCCCAGTTTTTCTGAGACGACGACTTCAGAGCAAACCGTCACGGAACAGAGCTTGCGTCGGACTTTCTCGAACCCGTACCGGGACAGAAGTCTCGAGCTTCGCTTTATACCCGTATTCAGGCGCTTTGAAGTCAGCACACGACTTCTCCATTCGGAGCCCGGAATTTTTCTGAAGCCGGGTCACGCCAACTTCAAGATCAGGGATGCTCGTCCGAAGCTGGCCGACTTCCTCCGACAACGCGTTTTCCATCCCACGATTGCTGCCGCAGGCGCCGCAGAACCGGGTGAAGAGACCCAGGTCCGCGCAACCAAGCGGTCATTGGCGGTGACACAGTACCTCAATGCCAGCGCGGGCCTGCACACGCGCCGATTTCTGCGACACCTTGAGGATCGCGGCGAGAGAGGCACACTGCTCACACCGGTGCTTCGCATGCTCCGTGACGATGCTGGTTCAAAGCCTAAGGCACGATAGGCCGGGCCGCGGTTGGCGAATGCTTTTTCCTGGTCGCGCGCGCGGGTTCGCAGCGGCGGGGTTTGTGTGCCCCTGGCCGCTCTGGAGAACTCGCTGCCCGTGTTCGGGAAAGCTGCAGGAAAACGTCTCGGCAACGCGATCCAAACAACCGTTCTGGAGCCGGAGTGGGTGGCGCGATGGGTTACCTCGAAAAGCGTGCACGTTTTTATTGGGACGCACGTCGAAGCAGTCGCCGGCAGTTGTGTCCTGGCCGACCTGCCCCCGCCGGCACAATAGGGAATTCTGCCGCAACAATTCGGTCTTGTTCGTACACAATCTTCACGAACAACCGCGCGAAATCGTGCTGGACCCGGGCGTGCCTGGCGAAGACGGCAAACTACTCGTTAACCTTCTTGCCGAGGACCACAACCGCTATTCTCGGACGGTGACCGCTGGCATCCCCGGCTCGACTTAGCTCTTAAAGAATCAACTACCGATCACCATTCACCTTTCACCTTCCCTGGCTCGCCGTAGCTTCAACGAAGACGGTTTAGTGTTTAATCCTGTTATTAGCTTGCATACTTCCTAATCCTTCCGATTCCTTGGCCGCCAAAGCCTTGGCGACGGAGGCATAATTCTTACTTCTAACTTTCCTGGCTTTCTGCTATTTTCCGCGCTTTCATGCTGAACCCCAAACCCTCCAGGCATCGCTAGGAGATGGACCAAGCCACGCACAACAAGATCGTTTCATTCATTTGGGGAATTGCCGATGACGTTCTCCGCGACTTGTTCAAGCGCGGCAAGTATCCCGATGTTATTTTGCCGATGTGCGTCGTCCGTCGCTTTGATGCGGTCCTTGAGCCGACAAAGAAGGCCGTACTCGAAGCGAAGCAGATGCTCGACGCTTCCGGAATCGTCGAGCAGGACGCTGCGTTATGCGGCGCGTCAGGGCAAGCCTTCTACAACACGTCTAAGTTCTCCTTGCGCGATCTGAAGTCGCGCGGAAGTCAACAGCAGCTTCTGGCTGACTTCGAAGATTACTTGAATGGCTTCTCGCCAAACGTTCAAGACATCATCGACAATTTTAAACTGAGGAATCAGCTAACGACTCTCTCGAAAGCAGACGCGCTCGGCACGTTGATCAACAAGTTCCTCGATCCGGAAATCGATCTTAGTCCTGCGGCGATCGACAATCACGCCATGGGAACGATCTTCGAAGAACTCGTTAGGCGATTCAACGAAGACAACAACGAGGAAGCCGGCGAGCACTGGACACCGCGCGATGCCATTCGCTTGATGGCGAACCTCGTCTTTGCTCCGATCCAGGATCAAATCCGCTCTGGTTCCTATTTGCTTTACGACGGGGCGATTGGCACCGGCGGAATGCTAACCATCGCGGAGGAGACACTCGGGAAACTCGCCCGTGCGCGCGGTCTCGAAATAAAGACGCATCTCTACGGCCAGGAAGTCAATCCGGAGACTTACGCCATCTGCAAGGCAGACATGCTACTTAAGGGCGAAGGTGAAAACGCCGACCACATTGTCGGCGGCGCCGAATGGTCAGTGCTCTCTCACGATGCCTTTGCCGCGAAGAATTTCGACTTCATGTTCTCGAATCCGCCTTACGGAAAGAGCTGGAAGAAAGACCTTGAGCTCATGGGCGGCAAGGATGGCATTCGCGACCCGCGCTTCCGCGTCATGCATCGCGGCGAAGAGCTTTCGCTCATTACACGTTCGAGCGACGGACAGATGCTCTTTCTAGCGAACATGGTTTCGAAAATGAACGACACGCCGCTCGGTAGTCGCATCGCGGAAGTGCACAACGGCTCATCGCTTTTCACTGGCGACGCCGGCCAGGGGGAGAGCAACGTGCGACGTTACCTGATCGAAAACGATTGGCTGGATGCGATCGTCGCGCTTCCGCTCAACATGTTCTACAACACCGGTATCGCTACTTACATCTGGCTGGTGACCAATCGCAAGGTCGAGCAGCGCAGAGGCAAGGTGCAACTCATCGATGCTACGCAATGGTTCCGACCCTTGCGCAAGAACCTCGGGAAAAAGAATTGCGAACTATCCGATGAGGACGTGAAACGAATCACCGAGACTTACCTCGCGTTTGAGGAGACGGAGCAATCGAAAATTTTTTCCAATGAAGCGTTCGGCTACTGGAAAGTGCGGGTCGAGCGGCCGCTGCGTTTACACAGCCAGCTTACGATTAAGGCAATCGAGTCGCTCCGGTTCGCTTCCGGCGACGAAGAGATTCGCGCCGCGATGTTCGATGAGTTTGGCGAGGCGTTGTTCAACGATTTCGCCCGCCTGCGTGCGCAGGTCGAAACGTGGCTGGATGACTACGGCAAGATCGACAACGACGAAGATAGTGAGGATAGCAAGGGATTGCCGGAGAAAAAGAAGAAGAAGCTGCTTGATGCGAAAACATGGGAGCGCGATGGGCGACTCGTCGAGACGGCGCATGCGCTACGAGAAGAGCTAGGCGGCGATCTCTTCGAAGACCACAACGTTTTCCGCGAGAAAGTCGACGACTTATTACGCAAGCGCGGGCTCAAGCTGAGCAGCAGTGATCTCAAGGTGCTGTTGCGTGCTGTAAGCTGGCGCGTTGAATCAGCGCCGCCGATCATCGCGAAGATTCACAAGCCAGGTAAGAAGGAATCCGATCCGCTGCATGGATTATTCGAAGCCAAAATCGAGAACAAGAATTGCGTGGTGGAGTACGAGCCGGACAGCGAGCTGCGCGATTTTGAACAGGTGCCGTTACTCGAGCCGGGCGGCATCGAAGCATTCATCCGGCGCGAAGTTTTGCCCTACACGCCAGACGCATGGATCGACGAAGGCGCGACGAAGATCGGTTACGAAATTTCCTTCACCCGCCATTTCTACAAACCACCGTGGCTGCGGGGACTTGAGGAAATTCGGGCAGATATCATTACGCTGGAGCGCGAAACCGAAGGTGTGCTCGAAGATATCGTCGGCACAAGCAGGCTATGACACGAGACGAACTCCTGGCATCAATCGCGACAACGATTCGCGACTACAGGGCGGGCGAGATAGCACAGCCAACTCCAGAACACGTTCACCGGTGGGTGAGCCAGTTTGATCAAGATGTTCAGTTACTGATCCTGGCGGAGACTGATCATGTGCTGAAGCAGACGTATTTCAATCGCAACAATGTTACGGCGTTTCTCCAAGCCTTGATCGGAAACGAAGAGATTACGGGCGGAGATCCTTCGGAATTTTGGCGTGGTGTTAAGTTTTTCAACAAACAAGGTGGAGGAAGCAGTCAGCGCGAGATGGTCGCACTCGTTGACGAGTTTCTTGCGGAGCGTTTCGGCTTCACGACCAAGCATTGCGGAGAAAACGCTACAACCTTTGTTTACCTCGATGACGTTGTTTTCACCGGGAATCGGGTCCGAACCGATGTTTCAACGTGGATTGTGAATTCGGCTCCGTCTCTTGTAAATCTCCATGTCATCGTCATCGCCTATCATCGCGGCGGGCAATTTTATGCGAAAACGAAGATCAATGAAGCGGCGACAGGCGCGAAGAAGCAGATAGACGTACGATGGTGGCGCTGCATCGAACTAGAAGACCGCAAGAATTACATCAATTCGTCAGACGTCCTTCGCCCGCGTGGACTTGGCAACGACCCGCTTGTCGCCGCCTACGCCTCGTCCCTCAAATTCCCGCCTTTGTTTCGTACGCAGAGTGGCCGCGGTGAGCATGAAATCTACTCGTCTGAGGAAGCACGCAATATTCTCGAACAGGAACTCTTGAAAGCTGGCGCAAAGATCCGTGACATGTGTCCTTATCTCGGGAAGTACCAGCGCCCTTTAGGCAACATGGTCTTAGAGACGTTAGGGTTCGGCTCAATGATTGTGTCGTTCCGAAATTGTCCGAACAACGCCCCGCTTGCTTTCTGGGCAGGCGATCCTTGGTATCCGTTGTTCGAGCGCAAGACTAACTGATGAGCGACGCCTCGACCCGCACCTACCTTCGACACGAATGCGCTGTCTTCCGAAAGACCGCTGAGACTTTCGGTGGTTTGTCGAATATGGCGCCCGGCTATCCGGTTAGGCTCAATGGAGTGCGTTTATTTAGCGTTGAAGCCTTGTATCAGGCGTGCCGGTTCCCGCATCGAATAGAGGTTCAGCGACTCATCGTCGGGCAACACAGTCCGATGACCGCAAAGATGGTCAGCAAACCGCATCGGGCCGACTCACGACCTGACTGGGACCAAGTGCGCGTAAAGGTGATGCGTTGGTGCTTACGAGTGAAGCTCGCCACCCATTTTTCTAAATTTACTCAGTTGCTGCTTTCGACTGGAGATCGCCCCATCGTGGAAGACTCTCGCAAGGATGCGTTTTGGGGAGCAATACCCGTCGACACCGCCACTCTCGTTGGTAGAAATGTGTTGGGGCGTTTGCTGATGGAGCTAAGGGACGAAGTCAGACGGGGCGTCGAGTTACGACGAGTAGAGCCTCCGGCTGTCGGAAACTTCCTGCTTCTTGGCAAACCAATCGACGTTCTCGATTTGCGTATGGAACAAAGAGTTGGCGTTGATACACCTGCCAAACGCGTCCCCAATGAGCTACCGCTGCGGCTCTCCGAAGAGCCGCGAGCAACGCCCGCCAACTCATCTACTGATCGAGTCCGACCAACAGCTGAACGGAGATTCTCCATCATTCACGGTCTTGAGCCTTACACGGAATACAAGCAGTCTCGGCTCTCGTGGCTTGGCAAGATTCCTTCGCTTTGGGACGAACAGCCGGGCGTTGCACTATTTCGGGAGAAAAAAGAGAAGAATCTTGGATTGGCAGAAAAGCGGGTCTTGTCACTCAGCTACGGTCGCATTGTGGTCAAACCCGAGGAAAGACTACACGGCCTAGTGCCTGAATCGTTCGAGACTTATCAAATCGTAAATCCCGGCGACATAATCATCCGCTCGACTGATCTTCAAAACGACTGGAACACTCCTCGGGTCGGATTAGTGCGTGATCGCGGAATCATCACGTCAGCATATTTGTGTTTCAAGAACCTCGGTTCCTTCACGCCGGAATACGCGTTCTTGTTGCTTCAGTCGTACGACCTGCAGAAATTTTTCTACGGACTCGGCTCAGGTTTGCGTCAGAATCTCGACTTCGGCGACTTCAAACGATTGCCATTCCCCATTCCGCCAGTGGAGGAACAGGAGGCGATTGTGCGATTTTTGGAGCATGCGAACGCGCGGATTGAGCGGGCGCTGCAGGCAAAGCGGAAGTTGATCGCGCTGCTCAACGAGCAGAAGCAAGCCATCATCCGGCGCGCTGTCACCAAAGGGCTCGACCCCGCCGCGCCTCTCAAACCCTCCGGCATTCCCTGGCTCGGCGACATTCCGAAACATTGGGAGGTAATTCGCTGCGGTCGCTTATTTCGCGAGGTAGTCGATACCGCACACCCTAACGAACAGTTGCTTTCGATCGATAGATTCAAAGGGATTATTCTGCAGTCAGAGACAGGCCGCAGAACACGCGCGCCTGCCGATCGTTCTGCTTACAAGCGCGTACGGGCAGGGCAACTTGCGTATAATTTAATGAATGCATTCATGGGCGCGCTCGGTTTCTCGAAATACGACGGCATCGTCAGCCCTGCGTACGCAGTAGCAGAACCAACAAGGCAAATTGAAACTCGATACTTTCACAATTTGCTAAGGACGGCGGACTACACTGCTGAATACAATCGCCTTAGCTATGGAATCATGTATGAGCGTCATCGCTTGTATTTCGAACGATTCAAGCTGGTTCCTGCGCTTGTGCCGACAATTGAGGAGCAACGCGCCATCGCCCACTGGATTGACACAAGCACCGTCGATCTCGAAAGAGCATTTGAACGCGCGCAGCAACAGATCGAATTGATACGCGAATATCGCACGCGACTGACAGCCGATGTTGTCACAGGCAAGCTGGACGTGCGTGAACTCACAAAGGGCTTGCTTGAGGAAGAGTTGCTTCAACCTGAAGAAGCGGGCGAGCAAGAAGATGTCGAAGCGGAGGAAGAGCTGGCGCCGATCTAAGAATCGGCTGCTTCCACAGGCCAGGCGCTTGCATTATCATCAGATATGACCGTCACGTTGGCGCCGCGAATTCTGCGTTGGGCTCGGGAACGTGCCCGGCTCGATCGTGCCGCTTTGGCGAAGAAGGTTGGAACGCGAGAGAACAAGGTCGAAGCGTGGGAGCATACGGGCAAGCTGCGCTTCGGGCAGCTTGAGAAAGTCGCGCAGGCCACGAGAACGCCAGTGGGATTCCTGTTCCTGCAAGAACCGCCTAGCGACGAACTGCCGATTCCAGATTTTCGGACGATTGCTGATACGCCCGTGCAACGTCCGAGCCCGGACCTGCTTGAGATGATCGAGATGATGCAGCGGCGACAAGCCTGGATGCGCGATTTTTTAATCGAAGAGGGCGAAGCCGAGCTGGATTTTGTTGCGAGTGCCTCTCTCGATTCGAATCCGAACACGGTTGCAGCTCGGATGCGGGAGACGCTTGGGTTCGCGCAAGATTGGGCCAGCGAGGAAGCGACATGGACCGATGCGCTTCTAAAGCTGCGGCAGGCGGTCGATGCGGCGGGTGTTCTGATTTTCATTAGCGGGGTTGTGGGGAATAACAACTACCGCAAGCTCGATCCGGACGAATTTCGCGGGTTCGCGCTAATCGATTCGTATGCGCCGCTGATTTTCATTAACGGGTCGGATGCCAAGGCGGCGCAGATGTTCACGATCGCGCACGAGCTGGCGCACGTGTGGCTAGGACAAGGCGGCGTTTCAAATTTGCCCGCTTTAGAAGCTCCAGCCAACCGCGTGGAACGCTTTTGCAATAACGCTGCGGCGGAATTCCTTGTTCCCGAAGAAGCGATCAGACGGCGCTGGCCCATCGCGCAACGCGCGGATGAGCCATTCCAGGATTTAGCGCGACGGTTTAAGGTAAGTCCGCTGGTGGCCGCGCGCCGCGCGCTTGATCTGGAGTTAATCAGCCGCCGGCAATTCTTCACGTTCTATCGCGAGTACCTCGAAGACGAACGGAGACAGCAAGAGCGGCAAGGTGGTGGCAGCTTCTGGAACAATCAAAACGTGCGTCTCGGCCAGCGATTTGGTGCAGCGGTGGTGCGCGCCGCAAAGGAAGGCCGACTTCTTTATCGTGAGGCTTATCGATTGACCGGACTTAGCGGTCCAACATTCGACAAGTTTGCGGAGAGGCTCGGGTTTCGTTTGCGCTGATGCCGACTTCGCCGCTCTACGTTTTGGATGCAAATGTCTTCATAGAAGCGTATCGGCGATATTATGCTTTTGATATTTGCGGTGGGTTCTGGGAGGCACTGCTGAAACACCATCATGAGAAGCGGATCATCAGCGTAGACAGAGTTAGAGACGAATTGAGAACAGGTGATGCGTTGGAAGCTTGGATAAATAATACGGCGCCAGATGAGCTTTTCGCGAGCACCGCAGACGCACAAGTGGCGCGGCACTTCGCAAGGATGATGTCGTGGGTGCAAGGCGAGAGCCAGTTCAGGCGTGAGGCTAAAGCAGAGTTTGCGCGCGTGGCAGACGGTTGGGTTGCAGCTTACGCAAAAGCGCATGACGCGATCGTTGTCACGCATGAGGAGTACGCGCGTGAGGCAAGGAAGAAGGTTCCATTGCCAAATGTATGCCGGCAATTCGATGTCGATTATGTCGACACCTTCGCGACGCTCCGCAGTCTCGGAGTAGAATTCTCGTGGGAAGAACCCTAGCAATGGCAACCAGCGACGTGAGCGAGAAAGGTCTGGAGACGCTGATCATGGAATCTATGACCGGCGAAGACGGATTCTTTTTCGAAGCAGCAGGCGCGGCGAAGGAAACTGCCGATGAACTCGCGGCGAAGAAAGCCAAAAGCAGTGGCTGGATCGCGGGTAACCCGAAGGAGTTTGATCGGGCGCACGCGATCGATGTGCCGCAACTATTTCAATTCCTGCTCACCACGCAGGCGGATGAATTAAAGAAGCTCGGCATCGCCGACTACACCGACGGCAGAGACATTAACCGGCAGAAATTTCTCGCCCGAGTTTCGAGCGAGATCGGCAAACGCGGAGTGATCGATGTGCTACGGAGAGGCATAGATCACGGGCCGCTGCATTTTACGTTGTTCTACGGGACACCATCACCTGAGAATGCGAAGGCGGTAGAGCTGTTTGCGAAAAACCGGTTCAGCATCACGCGGCAACTGCGCTACAGCATGGACGAGACGCAACGCGCGCTCGATCTTTGCTTGTTTATCAACGGGCTACCGATCGCAACATTCGAACTCAAGAACAGCCTTACGAAGCAAACGGTCGAGGATGCTGTCGAACAATACCGGCGCGACCGTGACCCGCGCGAGAAGTTGTTCGAGTTCGGACGCTGCGTCGTTCATTTCGCGGTCGATGATGCGGAAGTGCGCATGTGCACGCATCTGCGCGGAAAAGCTTCGTGGTTTTTGCCTTTCAACAAAGGCTGGAACGACGGCGCCGGGAATCCGCCGAATCCCGCGGGATTAAAGACGGATTATTTGTGGAAAGAGGTTCTCACGCCCGCAGGTCTGACGAACATTCTCGAGAAGTACGCGCAGGTCGTTGAGTTCGAGACCAAGCGCAAAGATCCGAGAACTGGCAGATCGTCAGCAAGAAAGACGCGGGTCCAAATCTTCCCGCGTTATCACCAACTCGATTGCGTGCGGAAGCTTTTGGCTGATGTACCGAAGAGCGGCGTCGGGCGGCGCTATCTGATCCAACATTCGGCCGGCAGCGGCAAATCGAACTCCATCGCGTGGCTGGCGCATCAGCTCATCGGGATCAAGATGGACAATCGCGACGCCTTCGATTCGATCATCGTAGTGACGGACCGGCGGATTCTGGACGATCAACTGCAAGCGACGATCAAGCAGTTCATGCAGGTAGGCGCGACCGTTGGGCATGCTGAACATTCGGGCGATCTCCGAAAATTCATCGAACAGGGAAAGAAGATCATCATCACCACGGTACAGAAGTTCCCGTTCATTCTCGACGAGATCGAGACGGAGAGCGGAAAGAGTTTTGGCATCGTCATCGACGAAGCACACAGCAGTCAGGGCGGTAAAACGTCTGCGGCGGTCAGTGCCGCGCTGGCTGATCCTGAGGACACGGTGAATGATGCCTTGGAAAAGCGAATGGCCGCGCGGAAGCTGTTAACGAACGCGAGCTACTTCGCCTTTACCGCGACGCCGAAGAACAAAACGCTCGAAATGTTTGGCGACGCTTTGCCGCTGGACGCGGAAGGCAAAGTTAAACACAAGCCGTTTCACATTTACACGATGAAACAGGCAATCCAGGAAGGCTTCATCCTCGACGTGCTCAAGAGTTACACGCCGGTCGAGAGCTACTACAAGCTAGTCAAAAAAATTGAGGGCGATCCTGAGTTCGACGTGAAGAAGGCACGCAAGAAATTGCGGAAATACGTCGAGAGTCATGATCACGCCATAAGGCTAAAAGCGGAGATCATGATCGATCATTTCCACGAGCAGGTGATCGCGCTGAACAAGATCGGAGGAAAGGCGCGCGCGATGATCGTGTGCAACGGAATCGAGCGGGCGCTGCAATACTTCCACGCTTTCAACGAATACCTGGCCGAGCGCAAAAGCCCTTATAAAGCGATCGTCGCGTTCTCCGGCGAGTTCGAGTTTCGGGGCACGAAGGTAACCGAGTCATCCATGAACGGATTTCCCAGCGGCAATATCGCGGACAAGATTCAGGAAGAGCCGTACCGGTTTCTGATTGCTGCGGACAAGTTCCAGACCGGTTACGACGAGCCGCTGCTCCACACGATGTACGTGGACAAGCCGCTCTCCGGGATCAAGGCGGTACAAACATTGTCGCGACTTAATCGCGCGCATCCGGAGAAGCACGATGTTTTCATTCTCGATTTTCAAAACAACACTGAGACGATTGTCACAGCCTTCTCCGACTACTATCGCACGACCATCCTGAGCGAAGAGACCGATCCAAATAAGCTTAATGATCTCAGGTCGGCGCTTGATAATGCGGAGGTCTATTCGCGCGAACAGGTCGAGGCGCTTGTCGATCTTTTCCTTTCCGACGCAGATCGGGACAAGCTCGATCCGATTCTCGACAACTGGGTGGCGGTTTACAAAGAACGACTAAACGAGGATCAACAGGTCGACTTCAAGGGAAAGGCCAAAGCGTTCACGCGCACCTACGATTTCCTCGCATCAATTTTGCCCTACACCAATCGCGAATGGGAGAAGCTCTCGATCGCATTGAATCTTCTCATTCCAAAACTGCCCGCGCCGAAAGAGGAGGATCTATCCAAGGGTATTTTGGAATCGATCGACATGGACAGCTATCGGGCGGAAAAGAATGCGGCGATCAAGTTGTCCATCGAAGACAAAGATGCGGAGATCGAACCTGTGCCGACAACTGGCGGCGGAAAGAAACCGGAGCCGCAACTTGATCGTCTTAGTAACATCTTGAAGACCTTTAACGATCAGTTCGGCACCCTTTTCACAGACGCTGACAGAGTTGTGAATCGGATTCAGACGGAAATTGCTCCGAAAGTTGCCGCTGATCCCGCATATCAAAACGCGAAGAAGAACACGCCGGCTGCCGCTCCCATCGAATTAGAGGCTGCGTTGAAACGAGCCATCGTGCCCCTTTACAAGGACGATACCGAGCTGTTTAAGCAGTTTTTCCAGAATGAATCATTTCGTCGGTTTGTCACCGACATGGTTCGTGTCGTTACGGATGCGCAGGAAACCGCTTAGCTAATCACGCTATTCGCGCGTACTAAAAGCAGCGCGGACGAATGCGCAATTGCTGTGTCAGTGCTCGCGATCTCTCGGTGGATTCGGGTCCGGTCCGGGCGGAATCGTATCTTTGCTCACGATTCTTCCATGGCGTCCCATTACCGTTAGCTCTCCACCGCCGTCGTGGTGCAACATCTCGCGGGCTACATCCCATGCCCGTTTTTGTGTCGAATGGATGCTTCCAGCTCGATCACTATCATTACGTTTGTTAACCCAATCGCCATTGGGGCGTTGGTAAACACTTCTACCTGCTCGATTGCTCATTATACTTTCCCTTCATTCCTTGTTCGATTGACGTCAGCCGTTTCCGACTGATTGGCATCTTTGTATCAGAAATGGCTATCTCCTGACAAGCTTAAAATTGTGTTGTTTTGTATGTGTCGTAGTGCCGGATGTGTGGCAGCGGAAACGTGCGGTGACTAGTAACCGCAGCTCTCACCACGTGATTCGAAGCCAAGTGGTGAGAAATGGGGTCGGGTGAGAAATGGGGGTCGTATCTAAACATTTAACATTTCCTCACTCGAAGACGACGCCGATCTTCCTTTGCATTGCTATCCAGAGTTCCCGGCTTCCCTAGACTCACTCAAAGTCTCGGCGCCTCCCGCCGTAAAAGGACTGAGGAAGGTTGAGGGTTGGAAAACGCATGTTACATGAAAGTGAACGAAAACGGATCGCGCTCGCACTGAATAATTTATTCGACTCGATCTTTGGTCCGTTTTACGTCATGAATAAACGTGGTCGCTGGCGGATGTTATTGCGGGAAAATTCGGTTCGCGGTAAACGGACAACCGCGTATCTGCACGAACTGTCATTGCGAAAATTGCCGTCGCGCCGCCGGCGCACAGGCCGTGGCCTGGCTCATCGTAAAACGGTCGGACTTCAAATGGGAAACCGGTAAACCGCATCGGTACAAAACCGACACCGGCGCATTTCGAACTTTCTGCGACGCTTGCGGCACGTCACTCACCTACGAGACCGACCGTCGGCCGGATGAGATCGACATTACCGCCGGCAGTTTGGACCATCCGGAGAACTTTCCGCCAACAAAGGATGTCTACCCGGAAGAAAAGTTATCGTGGGTCGATTTGTTAGATAAAACCCATTCCGATCAGCGCTGACACACTACCATTGCGACTCGCGCCAATTGTTCGCTTGTTCGGCGATGACAGGCTATTTCATCGAATCGCTGATCATGTCGGTCGCGATCCAGTTTAATTGTCTTTTCAACCAACGCCTATCAGTTCACAACTTTTCCTGCGCCTTCCTTTTTCGCATGAGGGAAAGCAAAAGGGGTCAGTCCTCACTTTTGACAGAAGGAGCAAAAGCAGAGCTTCCCGCAAGCAATGAAAAGTTCGACGTCGATTACGGCGTCGGTTTACATTTCCGGAGCATGGAGCCCCCCGAATCGCCAATTCACAACATCTCGGATACTGCGCGCTGGGTGGCGGTGTATCGGGCCCGGGAATCCGAACGGCCGGATGCGGTGTTCCGTGATCCGTTTGCTCAACGACTGGCGGGTGAGCGCGGCCAGCAGATTGCCGCGTCGATGCCTTTTGCCGAAAAAAATTCGTGGCCATTTGTTGCCCGGACCTGGTTGATCGATCGACTCATTTCCGAGCAGGTGCGAGGCGAGATCGACACCGTCGTGAATCTTGCCGCTGGACTCGATGCCCGTCCGTATCGGATGGATCTGCCGCGATCGTTACAATGGGTTGAAGTGGATTTGCCGGAAATTCTTGCGCATAAGGAAGAGGTTCTCGGCCAGGAGAAGCCGGTATGCGCGCTCGAGCGAGTGCGGTTGGATTTGTCGGACGTGCACACACGACGCGAATTATTCCTGCAGCTTGGCCAGCGAGCGAACCGGGTGCTGGTTGTGACCGAAGGCCTGCTGGTGTACCTGACAGCAGAAGAAGCTGCCGCGCTGGGGAACGATCTCGCGGCTCAACCAGCGTTTCAGCATTGGATTCTCGATCTCGCTTCACCTGCGTTGTTGAAAATGCTGGCGAAGAAAATGGGCGCGCCCCTCGATCAGGCAGGTATTCCGTTGAAATTCGCGCCGGAGACAGGTCCGGAGTTCTTTACCCGGTGCGGCTGGAAGCCGGAGCAAATTCATTCGCTCATGCACGCAGCGGCAAAAATAAAGCGTTTACCGCTTTTTCTGCGTCTCATCGCCATGATTTCTCCGGCGCGTTTTCAACCTAACCGGCCGTGGTCGGGCGTGTGTCTGATGGGCAAACACCGGTAAGCCGGATTGGGCCTTTGGAAAAATTTTTATTGTCCGTGTGGATGAACAGCGTGCTCACACCTGCTGGAAAACGGTACTGGTTAGAATGATTGCAATGGCGAGTTTAATAGCGGGTTTTTATTTCGTGGTGGATTACAGCTAAAGGTTTCTTATAAATCTCATTAGGCGCCGTTAGAAATCGAGATTGGAGGCGATATGGACGAGCATGAGCAGATAATGGGCATCATCCGGAGCAAGAACCAGGTCCCGGTCGAGCTTGATCCCAAACAGACGGCTTTGATTGTGGTTGATATGCAGCGTTGCTTCACCCAGCCCTCGTTTCCATTCACTGAACTGTTCGAGAAGCTCTCTCCCGGTTCTTCAGCTGGCTTTGTAAAACGCGTTCGTGAAAGCGTGATTCCAAATATTCAGAAGCTGTTGAGTTGCTTTAGGGCTGTCGGATCACCCGTTACTTTCGCCGCTGTCGGAACGAATGCCGGTGATGGAAGCGATCTACCCTGCTGGCTTCGGTCTTTCGATGAACTTGGGTTGGCGATGCTTGGAAAACGGGTGTGGCCTCCGGTCGGCGACCAGAACTGGGAAATCGACGAATCGCTTAAGCCTCAAACCGGTGAGGTGGTGATCAACAAACTTTCCGCAGGCACCTTCGCAACCACAGATCTGGAACAGCGCCTTCGTGATCACGGCGCCGAATGGGTGGTGGTGAGCGGATTGTCGAGCGACGTCTGTGTGGCGACCACTGCGCGCGAAGCCGCGGATCGCGGCTTCAAGACAATCATGGTCAGCGACGGGTGTACTACCCTGAGCGACCAAATGCACCAAGCCAGCCTCGACACCTTCAATATTGCTTTCGGTTGGGTACGAACCGCCGATGAAGTGCTCGCGCTTATGGATCGTTCATCTCTCCCGGCCTAGAAATCCCAGTTGTTGCTACAGCCCGAAAACCTTCGGAGCTCTCATTGTCTGGGCTGCACGCGAGTTGATCTTGTTAAACTGCCCTGATCGCGGCCTGTTGATGTTCCGCCTGCCCAGCTCCGCACCGCGACCCCCCCGCGGCTTAGCCGTCTATTGCGTCGGCTTCCCAGCGCGACGTATTCTACGTCGCTGATCCCTCACTCCGAAAGGAAACGTTGAGCAGAGTTTGTCCGCCCCGTTGAGCGTTTCCGGACCCGGCTTAGTGCTGCGACAACGGGTGTTTATCGTCAGTGCCTATGGAAATTAATGAACCCTTCCCATGGAAGAACAAAGGAGGGCGGTGTCGTGGTGAAATCCAGTTGGCCGCCCAACTCAAAATGGCCGGTCGCGTTGGTGAACCGCCCTGTGCCGCCTGTTATTTCCGCGGTTTCATTGTTGTCGAACACCCCTGGCGTTTCGGTCGGGCACAGGTAGCCCTCGAAAGTGCCGAAGATTTCGTCGCCGTTGGCCGCAAACCAGTCAAAGCTGCCGGTGTAAGGAACGTTACCTTCACAAAGATCCGGGTCGGGTTCGCAAGGGCGCGGGAAGAATTCCGCGGTTCCGGTGAACGCTCCCAGGTGATTTGCGTGTCCGAAGTTGATCACGTGTGTCGAAGGCTCGCACTCCGTGCCGGACTGGGAATCAACATACCCCGACACAACGCCGTTGAACGGGACTTCGTCGCGGGCTAACGCGGGAGTAGGCGCTGCGAAAAACACTGCCGCAAAGCAGGCGAGGATCGGCGGGATGATCAGTTGCAGAATTGCTGTTTTGGTCTGAATCAATGGATTCATTGGTCTTCCTTTCCTTTTCCCCGCTGATTTGATTTTGGGATTGCGGGTCAGGAAGAGGCGCAGAACCTAGCGGGGGAATGTCCTCCGTCTGATTCAGATCCGATGCGTGAGATTTTGATGAGTTTCGCGGCTTCTTGGAATACGCAGAATTGCGTACGATACGCTGTTCTTCCGAACTCATTTATTGCGCCGCGCGCAAGACCCTCCATCACGTCTCCCACAGCCCGTTGCTATACATCGTTAGCATTGGAAGCTGCTGAACCATGCATCATAAGCGGCTTACAATGCTGTGCTAAACGGCGAGGAAAGTGCCCAGGCGGACAATGAGTTTGCTGCGCAACCATAGAATCGCGCCATCACTGCGCTGCCATAGCTCGCGCTTTCACGAAAGCGCTTACGGAGCGTTCGATCTGTTCTTGCGTTGTTGCCCAATCGCAAACACTGATTCGGATCACCGCTCTTCCACGCCAGGTTGAGCCGCCACACCAGCATTCACCCGAACGCTGGATGTTTTGCAATGTCGTTTTCGTGAGGTCGTCGTCATCACATGAAGCGAGCACTTGATTAAAAACAACATCGTTGTGGATTTGAAACCCTTGCTCGGACAGAAGCCGGGCAAAGCTTTTCGCGTTTTCGCAGAGCTGTTCGACCAAACATTGGACTCCTTGCCGGCCCAGGGTTTTGAGAACGGCCCAGAGTTCTATCACACGGGCTCGCGCGGACATCGACGGCCGAAAATTCATACTGTCACGGTGTTCGCTCCATTGAAAATAGGAGGCCGAAGCCTTGAAGGCGCTCATCAACGCTTCGGGATGCCGGCAGAGAATGATGCCGCTGTCGTAGGGAACGTTGAGGGTCTTGTGTGCGTCGAGCGACCAGGAGTCCGCGAGTTCAATGCCGTTGCAAGTTTCGCGCATCGATGGGAGGACGCGCGCCCAAAGGCCGAATGCGCCGTCAACATGAACCCATGAACCCGAAGTGTGCGCGTGTTCGCAAATTTTGCCGATAGGATCGATTGCTCCTGAATTTACGTTGCCGGCTTGGGCGACGACTAACGCCGCTTCGTCCAATTTCGGCATTTGATCAGCTCGCATGCGTCCCTGATCGTCCACTGGAACAAGCTCAACGTTTTCGGATCCGAGTCCCAGCATCGAAACCGACTTGTGTACCGCTGCATGCGCATCCGCGCTGGCGACGACACGAATTTTCGGCGCACCGTAAAGACCCTTACGGGTAACGTCCCAGCCGCGTCGGCGCAGCAATTCGTTGCGACCGGCACAGAGGCCTGAGAAATTTGCAATCGTTGTTCCGGATACAAAACCGGCCGCGGTTTCTTCGGGGAATTCAAGTAAGGATACGATCCAACGTTCGCAGATTTGTTCGAGACGCGAATTGATCGGTGACATGACGTAATGCGCCGTGTTTTGGTCCCAGACATCGGCCATCCACCTGGCGGCCAGGCCGACTGGAAGAGCTCCTCCGTTCACGAAACCGAAGTACCGGCCGTCAGTTTGAGTGACCGCAGCAGGCGCGCCGATTTGCTGGAGCTGATCAAGAACCAGAAATGGGTCGCTTGAATTTTCGGGCAGCGGTTCAACCAGGGCATCGATCGCTTTCAGCGATTTTTCGTCGGGAAAAACCGGACGTTCTTCCAGACTATCGATGTATTGCCCGGCAAACTGCCGCGCCTTGTCGAGCAACAACGGAAGCTCTTCACGATCTGCGACTCGACTAAGGGACGTTGGTTCGTTTGCCATCATGTCGTCGAAAATAAGTTGTCGTATCAACAGCGTCCAATTCGGACGCCACTGTCGATCAATCCAGTTTAGGACAAGCTCGCTGCTCCGCGACCGGAGAGGATGCATTGTCTCAGCGCCGTGTCGTTAGCGAAAGAAGACGAAGTAAACGACAACGCTTAACATCACCGCGGCGATAATCAGTTGTTGCAGGTGTTTCGCGCTAAAGAGCCGTGGCGCGATTGCTCCCGATGCGGTACCACAATGACGGCAATAATGGTCCACGGTGGAAAGCGCGTAGCCGCAGGTGGGACAAGGCTCCAGCATAGGATACCAATCGCAGACATTGACCTGATAGCGAGGAATACCGGAAGGGACGATTCGTCACCCGGATACGGAATGTTGTGCTCGTGAATAAATGGAACTCGGCAGTTCGCTAGGCGGCCTGTTATTCGCTGGCGTGGACGATGTAGCTGCCGGCTTGTTTATCGCGCTCCAGCTTTAGCAGCCCACGCTTTTGCGCTTCCAGAAGCAGTTCGTTGAACGCACGGAACCCATGCGCGCGCTCGTTGAACCCGGGGTTTTGACGTTTCATGGCCTGTTTCATGAGTGAGCCGCGGATCGGATAATCCTCGCCGCGTTCGGCGCGCAATGCTTCCAGGGTTTTTCTCAGAAGATCGAGCGCTCCGTCGATCGACGGCCGATGATCTTTACCAGTTTTCGTTGCTGGTGCGGTCGCGGCAACGCTGGGACGTTTCTTAGCCGGTTCCACGCGCACCAGATCATCGTAATAGATGAATTCGTCGCAGTTGCTGATGAACAGATCGGACGTGGACCTTTTAACGCCTACGCCGATGACTGTCTTGTTGTTCTCGCGCAATTTGCTGACGAGCGGTGAAAAATCCGAATCGCCGCTGATGATCACAAAGGTGTCGACGTGACTCTTGGTGTAACAGAGATCGAGCGCATCGACGACCATGCGGATGTCGGCGGAGTTTTTGCCGGACTGGCGGACGTGCGGAATCTCGATGAGCTCGAACGCCGCTTCGTGCAGCCCTCGCTTGAACGTCTTGTAGCGTTCAAAATCGCAGTAAGCTTTTTTGACCACGATCTGGCCCTTGAGCAGCAAACGTTCGAGCACCTTGCGGATGTCGAACGCCGGAAAGTCTGCGTCATGCGCGCCCAGCGCGATGTTTTCCAGGTCCAGGAACACAGCCATCGTGGCGTCAGAATCTTGTACACTCATCAGGCCAAGAAGTTAACGACATCGCGTTCGCGAGACAGCGAAAATTGCGGCAGCAGTTTCCACGGCGATTGTCTGTGGTGCACCACAGCGGGTAGCGTGATCTTCCTCTGTTTTCAGGGCTCATGTATTTCGTGTTGATTGAGTCTTTACTGTTTCCGTTCGTGATGTGGCAGCACTTTAGGTCTGAGGGCGGCGGCGGCAGCGCCACGAAGACCCAGACGCCCAGCTCTATTTGAAAGGGGCGAATAATCTAAAACGCTGAAAGTGAAGCTTGACGCTCCAAGTTTTACCCCAATAATTTGCGTCGTTAACACCGCGGATCGAAGCGCTAATGACTTCGATGTGGCTCGCCCTGAAAGGGCATCACGGTTTCGCGACGAGCTTCCTAATTCAACTTAGAAAGAAGTTCGTTATGAAATTATTCACGCCCCTTTTGGCAATCAGCCTTATCGCCTTCGCTGCCGCGCCGTGCGCGCGCGCCCAGGACAATTCCGCAATCGAGACCAACCTCAAACAGATGGAAGACGCCTGGGGAAAGGCAATCATGGACAAGGATAGCGCCGCCGTTGGAAACATGGTGGCGGATGACTTTGCCGGCATTGATTCCAAAGGAATCCGTCGGAACAAAACCCAATTGCTCGACGAGCTCAAAAACAACAAGGACACTCTGAGCGCGTCAACGAACGATAGCATGGAGGTCCACGTCTACGGACCGAACCTGGCAACGGTGGTCGGCATTTCTACGGAAAAGGGCAAGGACAAGGACGGGAAACAATTCAGCCATTCGTTCGGCTGGGTGGATACCTGGATGTTGCGCAATGGAAAATGGGAGTGCATCGCCGAAGCCGTCACGCTGATCCCGAAGAAGAAGTAGTCGTAATCGCCGGGCGCGTTCAGGGAGTTGTTGAGAGTCGGCGGTTGAGAATCTGCCTCCATTCTCGCTCGCTGATTTGATTACTGCCGGCTTGTCACGTCGAAGCGAAGTCGCGAAGATCGGCACAAGTGCGGACGCGACGCGATTTCCTGTCTTTCGCCGGCAAAAGCCTTGGCCTGGCCGCGCTTTCTTCGGCAACGGTCGCGTCGTTGTTACAAAATGTGGTAGCGGCTTCCAGGAATGTTGCGCATCTAACCCCGGATGAAGCGGCCACGGACGAAGATTACTGGGCCACCATTCAAAACGCATTCAGCGTTACGCGCGGCATTATCAATCTGAACAACGGCGGCGTGTCGCCCAGCCCGCGGATCGTGACCGAAGCGCTGGTCCGTTACATCTGGGAACAGGAAGACGCTACCGCTTACACCATGTGGCAAATCCTCGAGCCGCAATCGGAAACTATTCGCACCGGCCTCGCCGACCTGTTCGGCTGCGATCGCGAAGAAATCGCAATTACTCGCAACGCTTCGGAGTCGCTGGAGACTTTGCTCATGGGCATGGACTTCAAATCTGGCGACGAAATTCTCACGACAACGCAGGATTATCCGCGCATGCTCACCACATTGCGTCAGCGCGAAAAACGCGAAAACCTCAAGCTCAAACTCATTCAGGTTCCGATTCCGCCGAAGAACCTCGGCGAGATCACCGCCGCGTTTGACCGAGGGATCACCGATCGCACCCGCGTCATCCTGATCTCACACATGATCAACATCACCGGTCAGATCACCCCGGTGAAAGCAGTCTGCGACATGGCACGCGCCCGCGGCATCGAGACGATCGTCGACGGCGCCCATTCCTTTGCCCAGTTCTATTTCAAACAGAGCGACCTCGGTTGCGATTATTTTGGCACTAGTCTGCACAAATGGCTGTACGCGCCGAAAGGCACCGGCATGCTTTACGTGAAACGCGACAGGATCAGCAAAATCTGGCCGCTCACGGCGGCGGAAGCGAAACAGGCATCGGACATTCGTAAATTCGAAGAAATCGGCACCCACTCAGCCGCGCCGAAACTTGCCATTGGCGAAGCACTCCTGTTTCACAACGGCATTGGCGGCAAACGCAAAGAAGCGCGGTTACGTTATCTGTCGCGGTACTGGATGAACCGGCTGAAAGAGGTGCCCAAAATCCGATTCAACACTTCGTTCGATCCGAAACCAATCATGCGCGATCGGAAATGTTCACATCGATGGCACTGATCCGAATGCTGTGACGAAATACCTTTTCGACAAACACCACATTTTCACCGTGCCGATCGTGCACCAAGAATTCCAGGGCATTCGCATCACGCCTAACGTTTACACCACGCTGAACGAACTCGATCGGTTCTGCGATGAAATGGAGCGGGTCGCTCTCAAAGGCCTGCCTTCGTGATTTAAGGCCGCAGTCGCCGCCAACGTCCGAAAACTCGAGGCTTGTCGGTTTGGACAGCTGGATTCTTTGAATGGTATCTCGCTCGCTCTCGCGCTCGGCTCGACCGTTACGTCATAGCTTTACCGGCAGCAACTGCAGCTCTCCGACCGTGCGCTTGGTTAGATTCCGATCTTGACATGACCGCTGCAATTTTAGTACCCATGGGAGTACCATGAACAAATCGTTTACGGGAGCGCAGGTCCACATGAAAGGGCTGCTCGCATGCGCAGTCATCGCGACCGCTGGCATGAGTTTGCCCGCATACGCAACGCCGCACTTCATCATTTTCGATCCGCCGGGATCGATCGCCACCACTTCGCGCGTGATCAGCAACGGAAGCGCGGCCGGTTATTATCAGGACACCGCATCCCGCTATCACGGGTTTGTGCGCACCCCGGATGGCGTTATCACCACCTTTAATGTCCAGGGAGCCACTGACACTTATGCCGGCAGCATCGACCAGGAGGGGACCATCACTGGGTTCTACACACAAAACAATTTCCAACACGGATTCGTGCGCGCGAAAAATGGTACGATCGAAACGTTCGATCCGCCGGGATCGTTCGGCACCATCGGACTGAGCATTAACAACGGAGTGGTGACCGGCTTTTACTACGACATCAATAACGTGCCGCACGGATACGTCCGCCATCCGGGGGGAGAAATTGATGTATTCGATCCGCCCGACTCGGTTTACACCACTCCCACAAGCATCAATTCAACGGGATCGATCGCCGGTCTTTACACCGATAGTAGCGCTCTCGTTCACGGATTTTTGCGAGACCCCAATGGAAGCATCACCGCGTTCGATCCTGGCGGTTCAACTTACACGGCTGCTGTGAGCATCAACGAGCGGGCGGCCATCGCCGGCTTCTGGTACGATGAGCAGAGCAATATTCATGGGTTCGTCCGCGCGGGCCAGGGAGCGATCACGACATTTGACCTCGACCGGGGGAACTCGACCCAGGCCTCGAGCATTGATGATAAGGGCCACATTGCAGGTTTTGTTTTCGACAACAACTTCGCGGGACATGGCTTCCTTCGTCTTCGAAATGGAACCGTGAGGACATTCGATCCACCGAACTCGGCCTTCACCAGGGTGGAATCGATCGATCATAACGGAAACGCGATAACCGGTGAGTACGCGGACCCGCAGAATTTCTTCTTTCACGGTTTCATCCTCGCGCAGTAACGACGGCGCAAGAGGCTATCAGAATCTTCTTGTCGGCGAAGCGAGTCGCAGTGCGCAAGCGTAAACAGTTTCATGGCGAACAACACCAGTTATTCGATTTATATTGAGATTGCGCCGAAAGATTCCTCATGACCGTTGTGAAAGTGCCTACAGAAAGAAATTCATCATGATCAAAATCACCCTCTTTTCCGCTTCAGTCCTCGCTGTGATCACCGGCGGCTTGTCTGCTCAGGTTGGCAGCACTGCCGCTAATTCTGAACTAGCTCGTATTAAGTCAGAGTACGCAGATGTTCTCGCTCTCGAGGGAATCGCCAAATCTGAGATACTCGCAATCGCTCGCGTACTACGAGCGAAACCCGAAATGGCTATCGATCAGACCAAAGCAGCGGGCGAATACTGCTTCAAAAGCAGTCAGGGTACCATGGTTCACTACGCGTCTCACCCCGATGCCACAGCGGAAGATGTGGTATACGAGTTCGATGCCACACAGCTTCTCGCAGCGGGTCTTGAGCCCGAACGGGTGCCAAAGCTTCCAGCGTTGGGCAAAATGGAACCCGGTAAATGGTACTTCCTCCCGGCTGGGGTCATGGACCCTCACCATCAGCATGTCTTCCACACCCCGATGATCGCCATTGCTGTAAACGTTAAGTAGGACGCGGCATAGTCGACGATGAGCCAGCCTCAGTACCCAGCTTTTAACAAGTAACTAAGGCTGACACTCCGAAAGTTCTCGCCCACTGGTCACCGTACTGAGCAAGCTTTGCGTCAATGAGTAGACGACTTGGTGTTCAATTTCCGTTTTCCTCTTGTCGTCCGATCAGGTGCGACGCGATCACGGCTCACAGCGCCGTGGCTACACTCAGGCGAAAGCGTCGAAATCCAGGTAACGCGTAGCCGTTTATGGAGAGCCGTGCAATATCAGGCTGTTAAGCGGCCGCGAAAAATCGGTCGGCTGAAAAGCACCGACGGTCCACAAGCCACCGGACCCATCAGGCTGGATCGCCCAGAGCTCGTTGAACGCCTGACCAACCTCGGGAACAGCAATTCGCCTCCAGGCGGTGCCGTCCCAATGCTCCACCAGGTTGCGGTCCTTCCCACTGCGGTCAGTAATGTAGCCAGCTGCCCAGACATCGTTGCTGGCAAGAGCAGTGACATCATTCAAGAAAGCATAGTCGCTGTTCAGCACAGGATTAGGGATATAGGACCATGCGGTTCCGTCCCAGTGAACGGTTAAAGGTTTGACCGGGTTTGCTCCGCTGACGCCGACCGCCCAGACATCATTCGGCGATATGGCTGTTACGGCGTTAAAGAATGTATAGCCGTTGTCGGACAGCGGCATCGGAACCTCCGACCAACGTGTTCCGTTCCAATGCAGGGCCAGACCCTGATAGCCGTCAGTAAAATTGAATTTCGTCCCGATCGCCCAAACATTGTTTGTCGCGAGTGCTGAGACGTCAGTAAGCAGACGGTACCCGCCTCCTGGCGTGGGGGACTCCGTCCACGAATTCCCGTTCCAATGCAGGATCAACGCGCTGTAAATGGTGGTGTCGGATTCCCGCTGACCCACAGCCCAAACATCATTCGAGGCTACAGCCGCAACTCCGTTAAGGTAACTTTCATCGGAAGGACTCGACACCCGAGTCCAGCTGACACCATCCCAATGCAAAGTGACGGTAAGATCTCCCACGGCATTATCTTCCTGATAACCTACGGCCCAGGCATCATTGGCTGAGATTGCAGCGACGTCGCGGAGCGAAGTGTCGGGAAGCGCTCCCGGACTTACTGATCTCCAGGTTGTCCCATTCCAGCGATAGATGATCGGAATAAGTGGACTGTAAATGTCGCCGACGGCCCATCCCTGCCTAGCTGAGGAGAGTGAGACACCATAGAGTTTCACCCCGCCTTGATGCGGCGAAGGCACGATCGACCAGGCAAGCTCGGGAGCTGCGGAATTTTCTCCGAACGACTCGTCGGCAAAGATCGAATGGCTAACCGAGAAGGAGCAAAGGCAGGTTACCGACACGATAAGTAATTGAAGTTTGTTTTTCATTGGGGTGTCTGTTGTTTATTTTCGATAGGAAAATAATATGATGCGGTTCAACCCAACTTATTCCCAGCAAGAGTTAGGCTTGCGTTACGGGTTGTTGGTTACTGGTTATCGCAAGTTACAGCGATGCTGGTTTCTAACTTTTAGGTTTTATCTCGGTCGCTCCCGCTTGGCTCGACCGCTACCCAGCGCGGCGTTACTGGCCATGTCGCCGCTTCAACATCAGCTCGCGAGCAATTTGAAAGAAGTAACAGAATTGTTACGAAATTCGTTTTGCGTCTCCCCGCGTTGGCGCGGCATCTGCAGCGATCAGTATTTGGTAAATCTATGAAAACTGTTTTTCGCCTACCGATTAGTTATTCTCTTTTCATTAATGGACTGATCAGTCTGCTTGCAGCGTTTGACCCCAGCCGAGCCGGCGCGGATACCGCCGCGACGAATCAAACGTGGAGACTTGTTCCCACGCAGAACGTTCCCGGCGTGGGTCAAGGTCTCTATGCTGTCACCGCGATTTCTGGTATCGACGCATGGGCGGTGGGTGACGCTTATAATCAAGCGGTAGGAGATCAGCAGACCCTCACTCAACACTGGGACGGGCTACGCTGGCGAACCGTTCCGAGTCCTAGTGTTCGCAGCGCCTATAACCATCTCACCGGCGTATCGGGGACCAGCTCGAATGACGTGTGGGCGGTCGGTTACACCATCGACGACCGAAATTATGCCTGGCAGGCGCTGATCTTACATTGGAACGGATCGCGCTGGAGCATTGTTCCTGGCGCCGCGTTGGGCACGAGCTTCAATGCTCTCACGCGCGTGGTGGCCATCGCGCCGAATGACGTCTGGGCCGTAGGCTATAGCGGTACGGACTCTATCTTTCATACCCTGGCCGAACATTGGGACGGGCATTCCTGGACAGCAGTGCCGACGCCGGGACCGGGCACGTACGACGCCCTTTACGGCATCAGCGCCAGGAGCGCGAGTGACATCTGGGCGACGGGTTACTATAAGGAGGGAGATTTCACGTATGAGTCTCTCACGTTGCATTGGAACGGAACCTCGTGGACCGAAATCGAGTCGCCGAACACCACTGAGTATAACTGGTTCAACGGCGTGACCGCGCTCGCAGTTAAAGATGTTTGGGCAATCGGTTTCCAATATGAAGATGGCGGTAACGCGATCGCGCATCCTTTGATCCAGCACTGGGACGGGACAAACTGGTCGGTGATCGACAGCCCTGAGCTTCCGGATGGCCACTACACAAATCTTGCTGACGCGGCATGGATCTCTCGAACTGATGTGGTGGCTGTGGGAACGGCTACAGACACCACCGAAAACTACGACCCGTTGATCGAGCAGTGGGATGGCCGCGCGTGGAGGATAGCCGTCGTTCCCGAGATAGTGGGAATGCCGAACACGCAAGTAATGGCAGTGGCTGCGGACAAGGCCGGCGGTTATTGGGCGGTGGGATGGGCTCAGAGGGATTCGCCTCTTACATTCAAAAATTACATCATCCGGCGCTCGCCTTAGTTTTACTCACCACGCACTGACCAAGCAAAGCGGCCCTGCGAAGCCGTAACTAGAAGCCGGGGTCAGCGCCAGCGGCTAAGGCATTTTGTTTTTCGTAAGCCGCTAACGCCTTCATTGCTCGCTGATCGTGACCGAGGTGAGCTCGTCACCCTGGCGAATTGCGTTAACAATTTCTTGACCGCTCCTGACCTGGCCGAAGACCGTGTGTTTGCCGTTGAGCCAATCGGTTGCGATGTGGGTAATGAAAAATTGACTGCCGTTGGTGTTTGGGCCGGCGTTCGCCATGGATAAGCTCCCGATCTGATGTCGGTGCGGATTATTTTTTACTTCGTCTTCAAACTGATAACCCGGTCCGCCACTGCCGGTCCCGGTCGGGTCGCCGCCCTGGACCATGAAGTCGTCTATTACCCGATGAAAAACAGTGCCGTCGTAAAATTTTTCGCGCGCGAGAAAAACGAAATTGTTCACCGTTTTCGGTGCATCCGTGGCAAAGAGATCGCATACGATTTCTCCGCGCGACGTCTTGAACGTGGCCGAGTACTGCTTCTTGGGATCGATCGTTAACGAGGGCGGAGAGGGATATTTTTTGGGCATGGCGAAGAAAAGTTAGAATTACGAAGAACAATTAAAACACGATTTCAGTTTTTCGCTTGTCGGCTTTGTGCGGCTTCATCTTTGATCCAGGCTTCAGTCCGTTCCTGCAAGAGGTCCAACGGCATCGCGCCGCCATTTAATATCTCGTCATGGAACGCTTTGAGATCGAATTTATCTCCCAACTGTTTCTTAGCCTCATCGCGCAACTTGAGAATGGTTAACTGTCCCATCTTGTAAGCCAGAGCTTGCCCAGGCCACGCGATGTAGCGATCTGCCTCAGTCTGGGCAAGCGCGTCGTTGACGTCGTTGGCGTGCATGAAGTCGATCACCTGCTGGCGGCTCCAGTTTTTGTCGTGAATCCCAGTATCGACTACCAGCCTGACAGCGCGAAGCATCTCTGAGCTCAGCCGGCCGTAGTCGGATACAGGGTCTTTATAAAAACCGATCTCTTTGCCTAACACTTCCGAATAGAGCGCCCAGCCTTCGGCATACGCGCTGAAAAACCCGTGCAGCCGAAACTGCGGCAAGCCCTGCAGCGTTTGCGCGATACTGATTTGCAGATGATGACCGGGCACGCCTTCGTGATAGGCAACTGCTTCATCATCGATCAGCGTGCGTTTGGTTGGGTTAGAGACAGCAACAACGACCCGGCCCGGCCGCTTTCCATCCGGCGTGCCCTGAACGTAATGAGTCGCAGCGGCTTTGGCGAAGTCAGGAATGGGTTCAACGGTGACCGGCGATTTCGGCAGCAATCCGAATAGCTCCGGCAGTTTCGGTTCCATCTGGCCGATGTATTTCTTGTAGTCATCCAGGATCTGTTGCTCGCTGGTCGGCTTCCACTTTGGATCGTTGTTAACTGCTTCCCGGAAACTAGCGAGGTCCTTGTAGCCCTGGCTCTTGGCAATCTTGGTCATTTCGTCGGCGATACGCTCTACTTCCTTCAGCCCGATCTCATGAACTTCAGCAGGCGGGACGTCGACCGTGGTCATCTGTTTCACTGCTTCGGCATACCGGCGTTTCCCTTCAGCCAAGCTTTCGATCGAAAGGTTGTCGCGCCCTTTCGGCGCGTACTCGGTGCGCAAAAAATCCGCGAATTTCTTATAGGCGGGCAATACATCGTCGTTAATCGCTTTGGTGATCTCATTGGTCAGGCGTTTCTTATCCTGCTCAGAAAATTCTTTTGGAAATTTTTTTGTCGGGTCCAAGAATGGGTTTGCAGCGACGATCCCATCGCATTGGCCGGGCAACTTTTCGACCACAAGCCTGGGCGGCATCAATTTATCTTTTTCGCCCTGGCGCAGCACTTCGGTTGTCTCTTCCAACACACGCGGGATCTGATGCAACCGGGAGACGTAATCCTGGTAATGCTGCACAGAATCGAACGGCATCGCGTTCGGCAAATCGGCCAGCTGCGTGTGCACACCGTTCTGCTGGTTTATCGGCATCTCGAAATTCTTCAGCTTGTAGTTCACGTCTGCGCGCTCAAGTGTCTTTTCGAGGATCCGATGGGAAAGCAGGTCCTTTTCGGTCATGCCATCGGTCGGGATGGCCTTTAGTCGAGCGAGAAAGTCATCGTTCTCGGCGTGTTGCCTGGCGAGTGCCTCGAGCGAAACCTGCGCGAGCTGTGAATTGTAACGGTAATCGCCGTATGCAGTGGCGCGTTCCGGAAAGTTCTTGAGAAACGTTTGATAATATTCCTCAAAAAGTGCGTTTTGCTTTGCCACCCGATCAGCAACCGGCGCCGTTTCCGCAAACGCACTGCACACCAACCCAAAAACAAAACCTAAAACCAGTTGTCGCATATTCGTGCACCGTAGCAGAGCGATGTCATCGCGCACGTGGCGATTAACTGAGAATACTCGCGCTGCGATGTCTGGACCCGTCGGCGAGGCGTCGCTGCCATTGGATTTCCCCATCAGCGCCGCTTCTTTTTTCGTTGGGACTTTGCGACCAATCGTCTTGCAACAGTCGGGCCTTTGCGCGCAATGGGTTTAAACTCCTTCCCGCGCGCTTTGTTGTAGGAAGCGAAGAAATGCTCAATCTCATCCAGTAATCTCGGCTCCAGTTTCGAAAGTGATCGCAGCGATGCGTGGGTATGTGATTCCGCTGCGACTGCAATGAGCCGATCGTTGCGCTCGGTTTTTCCCTTCTCGGTTTGTTCTGCCTCAATCACACCCAGAAGTCGACACTCGACCAGGCAACCGACAAAGGCTGCTTCATCCATCAATAACAACACGTCCAGCGGGTCGCCATCGTCAGCAAGTGTGCCGGGGATCGATCCGAAGTCGAAGGGAAACACTGCACCTTCCGGCAACACGCCTTTGAGCCGATATCCGCCCACATCGAAATCGAAAGCGTATTTGTTACGAGAGCCTTTTGGCGTCTCGATGACCACGTTTAGGTTCCCGGTTTTCTTATCGAACGGCTCTAATTTATCGAAAAATTTCATTCTCTGCGATTAGATCGCAGTCGAACACAAACCTGCGCGTTTTGTTTTGCCCTCATCCCTGCGGTCCGAGCTAGTTAATCAAAACAAGGTATCGACGTGACAGTTCAGCGGTTGAACCAGCCCGATTAGGTGTTTGCTACACGATGGCAGGATTGGTAAAACGCTGAAGCGTGAAGCTCACAGGTTGGTTCGGCGTTGGGGTAACTTTGGCGATTTTTGCCATCACCGGATATACCACAGCCGAAGAACCGGCGGCTTCCCAGACTTCGTCAGCCAGCGACACGAAAGGTGAGACGACGAAAGAAATCTCCTATCCGTCACCCGACGGTAAATTTTCCTTTCTGATTGGTCGTGGTGAATACGAACACACGATCGATCTCATCGACAAAGGAACGGAGAAGGTCCTCCAACACATCGCGGATGACGTTATGAGCTCGGTGAGCTACAAGGTCCTTTGGGCGCCGGATTCGAAACGGTTTGCGCTGATGACAAGAGCGGGCCATCCAAACCAGGATGTAAGCGTTTACTTTCTCCAAGGCGCGAACTTCCACGAGATTAAGATCCCCGACCTGACGGTGGAGATTCCAGCAAAGATCACAGCCGGGAAAGAACATCCGCATGTCTCGGCCAACAACTGGCAGGAAGCGGAAAAGTGGAACAAGGATGGTTCGCTGCTTCTAACTATCGACAACACGATCGATGGGGTCGGTCACACCGCGAGCGCGACGCGAACCGTTGTTCTCGGGTTCGGTAAGTCGGGCAAACCGAAGATTCTCAAGTCGACGGTGAAATACGAATCAAGAAACGACGAAGACTGATGTCATTGCGGCGGCGGCGATTCTCCCGACGCGCGGCGCGTGCCACTACAGATTAGCGCCCGCGGCTTGCGGGCGGCACGATTCCGTTCATCCGCAGATATTCCGCCATCTGACCGTAATGATCGAAGCAATGGGCTGGCGCAAAGGTCGCCAGGAACAGACGCGTGGTTGGCTTGCCACTGCTCGACGTAATCGGTTGCACAAGGTTCGATTCATTTAACGTGGCCACAGCTTTATGGCCGAAAGCGAAGGAGTCTTTCACGTATTTAATGATGTCGGCCTTGGCGGTCATGTTGTCCGGCCCTTTCCCGTCATTGACGTTGTCAGGTGGTTTCTCGCCGGTAATTGGAGACCAAATCAGATAATTGGCTGCCGCGACATGTTTCAATTGCTGAGCAAACGTGCGCACACCTTTGTAGTCGCTGCCCGGTATGTTCAATTTTTCCGGCGAAAAATCGAACTTGCCCTCCGGCATGGCTTCGGCTGCTTCGAGAACTTCCTTCTCAATAATCGTGATCTCGCGATCGATGGACGACGCGATGGTAGGCGGAGTTGACGGTGTCGACGCTGCGGATGCGGCGGCAGGAGAACCTGTAGTTGCCTGCGCATAAGCTGATGCGGCCGGCAGACAAAATGTTGCAGTTAGCAGTGAAAGGATTTGGAGCTTTTTCATGGGATTGCTGGTAACCGCGATGACTATGGTTCATTTTTTGAGACCAGCCAACGGAGAAGAGCGTCACCGGTTCTTTGTTCTTTGAAATATGTTGTGTGCGTGACGCCGTCTGCGGCGCCAAAGCTCAGAACTCGTTCTGAAGCAATCGGAAAATTTGCCGCCTTATCAACTTCAAACACGCCACGGGTTGGAACCACCAGATCGTTAGCCGTTTGTCCAAAGATGCGATCCACGAGCTTGTTCTTGATTGATTCGCGGAGAAAGGCGACGAGCGCCGGGTTGTTCGGTGTGTAATCGGACGTGATCCCGAAGTACTCCGGCGACTGACTGTCCGCGCCCGAGAGGGAGCCAAGGTTGCCAAGGAAAGAGCCACCCGGTTTCATGCTGAGCAATCCCGGAAGCCCATTGAGCATGCTATGGCCAAGCACTTTTACCGCGCAAACGATGCCCTCAAGAATTTCGGTAGGGTTGCCCGTGGGCAGTAAACTCAAAACAGTTGTAAACCGGTCGATCATGTCGGTCATGTGATCAGCGTCCGCGAGAATTGTTCCTGCATTAGGCGCACCGACAAAAACAATGCGACTGACTTTTCCCTTCGAGGTTCCGGCGAGCTCGCGTGCGATAGCACGCGCAACTAACCCACCTCGGCTATGGCATACAATATCAAGATCAAGACGGGCGTCGTCCGGGATCTCCTCGACGAACCATTCTGCGTTCGTTACCGGATCGGTACCTACGCTCGGGTGGTTGAACGCAAATACGCGATTGCCGTAATGCTGGTCCAACATCGTGATAACCTTGGCAGGCAGATCCCGAAACGCCTGCGCCGAGCTGAAAGTTCCGTGAACAAAAAGTAGAGCTCGCCCTTTTCGCAGGCCTGCCCACTCACTGGCCGTTAGGTTCGGTACGTTCGCATCTTGATAATTCTTAGCCGTAAAAGTGCGAAGACCATGCGGCCGATGTTTACCTTCCCAAGCCAGGGCGAAGTGCTCTGTAATAGGGCCAAGAACGCGATCGGTTATGGGATAAACGAGTATTTTGACGATTTTCCGTCCCACGACAGCGATCCCGCCGCGCGTTCCACCTGGTTGTCTAGCTCGCGCACCAGGCAAGCTCGAGTACGGAATAACAAACGTGTTAGTCGCTCCCACACCACGGCTGGCTTCCACTGGCGCAGTCCGTTCCTCAGGGAAATGCCAGGTAGCGACACCACTGTCGTCGAGGACAAGTATCAATTGTTGAAAATCCGCGCCGGGAGGTTTGACTTGCAGAGTCATCGCTTTTTTGCGAGGCGCGCGAACTTCGGGGGCGGGACGATCTGGCAACTCGAGTTTACCCTCAAGCTCGATCACCTTCTGCTCGCGAATGTCGTTGCTTTGCAGGACTGAATCGAACTGCGCCTCCTGTGGCAGCTTGGCTGTGCCCATGCGTCGAGTTCCAGAAGGCTGCTGCTCTCTCAGATTGGCTTTTCCAATGAAGCCGGGCGCGCTAACCGAATAACCAAGACCCAGGTTTACGGTTTCACTCGAGCCTTCAAGGTTAGCGCTGTCATCGATTGGCATAGGCGGAAGAGATCAGTGACGATCGAAGTTCTTGCTTCGCTCCATGACGAACCTGCAACAGCGGGTGCCCGTAAAAGACGTAGGCAAGATAGGTAGGTTTCGGCGTGGCACCAGACTTGTAGCCAGCACGTAACCGGCGCAAAACATCTGCCGCGGTGGGAACAGTCTCTTGAGGTGTTTTCTGTTCGGCCAGCACTAACCGATAGAATCCCAGGGCGAAATCCTTGGCGTCACCATCAGCCACAGACCAGAGAGGCGCCAAAAAAGCACCGAACCCGCCATGGATAGAGTTGCCTGCAAAACCGGACCATTCTCCTAACAGGGCGCCGGCAGATCCGACCTGGCATGCGTTTAGAAAGAGAAACGGCCTTTCTTTTTTGGCCCATCGCACCGAGCGAAGACCTATGGATAAAACCGGCTTGCCGTCGTCCAGGTAAAGAACCATTGGTTTCGCTTCCCCATGGCAGGCGAAATGAACGGCTTGTGGTGTTCCCGGCCTTGCTTCTGACCCCAGTTTCCCATCGAGGAAGCGCTTGAAGTTTTCTGAATTTAGCTTCCACGATTTGGCCTGATATTGCTGCTCCAATTCTTTTGCTTCCTGAACCGCGCGGGGCAGCTGATTTTCTTCGTTATCGTAATTGCCGGGGAAGACGGCGAAGTCGTTTACTTCCAATTTGCGAGCCGGATCCCTGATATCGACTTCTTCGAGTAAAAGCCACCGGGCCATATTCACTTGTGCGCCAAGAAATGGAGGAGCGGTCTCGTCGAAAGGATTTTCCATGAACGCCAGCTCCCATGGCACATAGTACTCGCTGCTTTTGAGCCATAAGGTCATTGCGCGCCCATGGGTCGATTTAACGATCGACTGGATTTCATTCAAAATACGCCAGAATTCGTTAGGCAAACGCTTGGCAATGGTGTCTCCAAGACCTGCCAGGTAGTTCTCCACGATCTCATCGCCTTGGCTGGAATCGATGGTTTTAATGAGCTCCAAGGCGAAAGCCTGGGCACTTTGGTCTAGCTCGATGAAAAGATCGCCAGCTGGCGGCTGAAACGAATGCGGAGAATCAAACGCAATTGCAAACTTCTTCATCAGATTGTTTCCGTCCACATTGACGAATGAAACTGTGAGATCTGGCGCCTCGTCATCGTCCGGCAAACGCAAATCTTTCGGAGGCGGGCTGCCGCGCCGAATCCAGGGAACCAAGCTGGCTGAGCGCACATTAGAAGGAGGGCCGCCGTTGTTCACAACCCCCATGCGATGTGTATACATTCCCAGGGACTGTCCCCCGGAAGAAAGTAAGACGTTCAGCCCCGTCAGGTCTACTTCCGCCGAAGGGACCGGCGCGATCAAAGGAATCGTCGCTGTCTCGATTTTTCCTCCTGCACCCGCATCGATGCTACGCTGTTTTCCCTGAGGAGCCTCGAATTCATCCGCGATCACATTGACTTGGACACGAACCGGCTTCTCAGTCAGCATGGACGAGAGTGAGGTGGCGCCCGAATGGTAGCTCAAGTCAATCTTCACATCGAAGTTTTCGCCTTTCCTAACAACTTCAGGAGCAGTTATTGCAACCGTTAAGCTTTGGGCTTGGGCAGTCTGCTGCGTTGTGGCGACGTTGACCGTTGTGGCAAAAGTGCCTGACACCGCGCCGGAAGGTCGTTGCGAGCTCAACTTACTGCCGAGCCATTGTAATACTCCTTTGCCCCTGGCAGTTTGCTGATCTTTGCTCTCATACTCTCGCGGCAGGGCTGGCGGTTTTTCCGCCGTTGTTGTCGGTACTCTCGGAGGCAAGGGGGAAAGGAGCCTGATGTTTTGAGAAAAGCTGTGCCGTTCAGATGTGGAGGCGGTTCCCGGAACTCGACTGAAGCGAGGAACCTCAGGTTCACTTGTCTTGACGGGTAAGTCATCGGCATCGGGTAAGAGCAATCCGACCACGTTTGTATCGGCAACCAGGACCACCGGCTTTGTAACAGCGATATCCGTGCCCGTAACGGGCTGCATGACGGGACAGGCTTCCAAAGTGTCGAGCTGCAAAGTTGCTTTCAACTGACTATCCGAAGGGGCATTCTTCAGGAGATCTTTGAGATCGCCATTGTTAAAAGCATAGAACATCAAGTCGAAACCAACCTGACGTTGTAATACGACCGAGCTTGACTCCGGAAAAGTTGCAAGATGTGCCTGCGCGTCACGAACCGTCATCCGGCCGTCGAGCCGAAGGGGGGTCATAAACATTCGGATTTCTTCTCAAAAAATCGTGACGGCTGCAATATCGAATTCGGCATTAGCCTTCGTCGGACCAACAAGCTGCGACAGTGCCGGCTGCAAGTGTTTTGAGAACGAGCTAAACAGGCATCGAACTGATTGAGATTCGCTCGTTGTCCGCGTAGGCTCGTGTGCCGCCGCATATTCGACCTTTCGGTTCGCCCCGTGCCGCCAGCATGCCCGGCGCTGAGTGCCGCGACTAAGGCTCGTTGTTTGTTCTCAGAGTCAACTCGCAAACGAGCGGGAAGTGATCAGACGCCATACGAGCCAGGCGAGTGCGATGTACATTCAACTGTGTGGGCGCCAGGGCCCGGTTCACGAAAATGTGATCGACTGCCAGGGACGGCAAACGCGTCGGAAAAGTGCGAAATCTTCGCCTTGGCCTAACGAGAGTTCGGACGTCATGCAGGTGCGCCTGAATGAACTGATAAGCGCGCGAAGTTGGCACGCTGTTGAAATCTCCAAGCAAAATGGCCGGTTCATCCGGCGAAACGGCGCCGAGCCACTCCGGCCCGGTTAGCAATTTTGCCTGCAACCTGCGCTCGGTGTAGCCGAGGCCAAAATGACTGTTCACAATCTGCACGGCACCCAGATCCGTTTCTGCCTGCATCCAGATCGCGCTGCGCTGCTCGCGACAGTACCAAGGCGGCGGCCCTGGCAATTCGACGGCGCGTTTCACCGCGATCGGGAAACGGCTGACAATGGCATTGCCGTACTGCTCGTCACCGCTACGCATGGCCGGGTGAAAGTGATATTTCCAACCAAGGCGCTCAGCGATAAGCGCTGCCTGGTCGGTGCGCCCGGAACGCTTCCTGCCCAGATCGAGTTCCTGCAAGCCGACAACGTCAGCGGACATGCTCGCGATCACTTCGGCGATGCGATTCTCCGAGCGTTGACTGTCCAAGCCGACACAACCGTGCACATTGTAGGTAGCCACACGCAACCGGCGCTCGGTAGATTCGCTTGTCATTTCTGCGTTGCCATGGAACTCACATCTGCGACGCGAGTACTGATCCGATCCGTCCCTTGATTTTCTCGCTCCAAGGCCTCTTTCGCCAATCGTCCAGCGTAATCTCGCGAGAATGGCTCTTGTCCTCTTCAAAGACTTGCGTATGCGCGGCGACGAACTTCGCATCGAGTACGTTTAAATTTGCTTCCTCGTTCAGAGAGAGGGAACGGTTATCGAGATTCGCCGAACCGACAGACGCCCAGCAGTCATCGACGAGAAAGTATTTGCAGTGAAATCGCGCCGGCTGGTATTCGTAAAAGCGGGCGCCTTCTTCCAGCAGTCGACGCCAACGAGTCTTGCCTACCGCGCGAACTACCCGTGCATCGATATCCGGGCCAGGCGTAATGATTTCAATCTTCACACCACGCCGAAGCGCGTCGATCAAGGTTTTCATGCCAAGTTTGCCGGGAATAAAATAAGCGTTCCCGATCCGTATGTGGCGACGCGCAGCTGCGATGGAGACTAGCAACATCAATCGAGCGCTGTCGGAGCCTTCGCCGGCCGAACTTTTGAAGACCTGGCACATGTCTTCACCTGCAGGTTTCAGCTCTGGAAAATACTCGTCGCCGTGGAGCAATTCTGCGCGCGTCTGGAGCCAGTTATCCATGAACGCCTGTTGCATTTGTGCGACGGCAGGACCCTCAAGCCGATAATGCGAATCACGCCAGAGACCCTGAGTGCGTCCGTCCCCTTTCCAGTCATCTGCAATGCCTGTTCCACCGATATAACCAGTTCGACCGTCAATGATGAGAAGCTTGCGATGCGTGCGGAAATTGATTGCCACATTGATGAACCGAAAGATTTCGAGCTGCACGCCGGCCTCGCGGACCAGGTTCATGGCGCGCCCATGAAGACAATCGCAACCCAACGCATCTTGAAGGAAATGAACTTTCACGCCGGCCCGTGCGCGCTCCGCGAGTGCTTCGGCGAATGCATCGGAGATTTCGCCTTCTTTAAAAAGAAAGTTCTCGAACGTGATGGTTCGCTGCGCGGACCGAATCGCACCAAGTAAAGCGGGAAAGATTTGGTCGCCGTTTTCAAACGCGCTCACTTTATTGCCTTTCAGCAAGGGCGGCCCCAACAGATTTCCCATCACCCGCACGAACACGTCGTCGCCGACCGCATAATCGGTGACGATCTCGTGGCGGATTTTCTTTTCCGTAGGAAAAAAATTGCGAGCAACAAAAAGGGTAGCCGCTCCGCCAACAGCGGCCGCGCCCAGCAGCTTCGGCCATTTTGGGGGACAGGAGCGACGAAAAGGAGTCTTCACGAAAGAATATCGGATACCATCACCCTCGTACGCGGAAAAATGAGCCGTTTTTGCCGCCGTTGTTGCGTTAACGAGTATGAAATCATTCTATCTCTCAAAATGGAAACTGCAGCTAACACCGGCGGCAATCATCCTGATCGCGCTGGCTATAACCACTCCCATCTATGCGCAAACTATCATAACTATTGATGCACCCGATGCCGGCACCGGGCCAGGTCAGGGCACAAACACCCTGGACATCAACGCCGCAGGCACAATCATCGGATTCAGCCGCGATGCCAACGATATCCGGCACGGTTTCAGTCGATCCCGGAGTGGCGTTTTCACCATGTTCGACGCGCCGGGCGCGGGCACGGCGCCTGGCCAGGGAACCCGGGCTTATTCAGTCAACCCGAGTGGGACCATTACGGGATTCTTCACTGACTCTGACAACACCGCCCACGGCTACGTTCGCTCCAATCAAGGTGTGATTACCGTGTTCGACGCGCCGGGTGCCGGAACGGGAACCGGTCGGGGCACCTTTCCTTTTAACAGCCCCCAACTCATCAACCCGAACGGCGTGATCACGGGATTCTATATTGACTCAGCGGACGTGCTTCACGGTTTCGTGCGCGATTCAAACGGAGTTGTGACCACGTTCGATGCGCCGGGGGCAGGCACAGCGCCCGGCCAGGGAACGCAAAGTTTCGCAATTAGCCCTAATGGGGAGCTCACAGGATTTTACTTTGATGACACATTTGCGACCCACGGTTTTCTGCGGGACAAGAAGGGCGTCATCACCACGTTCGATCTTCCGGGTGGAGGCACAGGCCCGTTCGAGGGCACGTACGGCGGTGGCTTTACTCCAAATGGGAACGTCCTCGGAGTCCTCATTGACGCGAACTTTGTGAACCATGGCTTCCTGCTGGATAAACACGGTGCGGTTACAATTTTCGACGCTCCAAACGCCGGCACCGGCTTCAACCAAGGAACCCTTCCCTGGGATATCAACACAAACGGAGCGACCACGGGATGGTATGTTGATTCCGCAAACGTAAATCACGGTTTTGTGCGCGATCAGCACGGCGCCATCGTCGAGTTCGACGTTCCGGGAAACTTCGGTCCCTGGGGAGCCATTGCTCCGAACGGGGCCGTGACCGGAGTTTATGTCGACGCGAACGGCGTCGTTCACGGCTTCTTGCGCGAAGCGCATTGAGCGTTGTGCCTGGAGAAACCTCTGAATTCAACTGCGCCAACACATCAAAACGATTAGCCCGGTAACCATCTGAAATTGGTCATCGGGCCGACCGATCGAATAGCGCGCAAGAAAAAGTTAGTTCAATCCCCTTGTGATTCGAAGCGCTTTAAACCTGCAACACGATGTTGAGACGCCCTGCGAGGAGCTATGGCTGGACGCGCAGCGCGTATATGCGTTAAACTCTGTCGTTATGGCAACGGTTGACGCCGACGGGGCCGCGGCGTCGCCCACTGCGGCGTTGCCTCCGTCCCCCATATGCGAGGCGAATCCTGCCGACCTCGACGAGGTCGCCGCGATCAGCAACATGATGCCGGAGGTTTACGATGACTTGCGTCGTTTGGCCGAGACATATCTACGGGGAGAAAGGACCGCTCATACCCTTCAGCGGACCGCCCTCGTTCACGAGGCGTTTCTTCGCCTGATCGGCGAGAAGAATCTTGTCTGGCAGAATCGGAGTCACTTTATCGGAATTTTCGCGAGGGTGATGCGACAGACGCTGACAAACTACGCTGTCGCGCGACACCGTTTGAAACGCGGCGGTTCCAATCCTCTGACACTAACCCTCGAATTTTATAACAGCCGCAAAATCGATGTCACTGCGCTGGACCAGGCGCTGCAGGCGCTGGAAAATCTGGACCAGCGACAGGCGCGTATCGTCGAGCTGCGGTTTTTCGGTGGATTAACGGTCGAGGAAACAGCTGAGTTACTGGAAATCTCGCCTGCCACAGTGAAACGAGACTGGACCGTGGCGAAGATTTGGCTTCGGCGCGAACTATCTGCGAATTAGCGATTCCGTGACAACAAGAACCAGTCCATTCGGGCAAAGCAACATCGATCCGCAACGTTGGAATCGCTTGAAAACGATTCTGGGCGAAGCGCTGGAACAAGATTCTTTAGCGGGCCGGATCGGTGTGGTGAAAAGAGAATGCGCCCATGATACGGATTTACTCGAAGAAGCCGAGTCGCTCCTGATCGAAGCAGAGGCGCTTCTCAACGAGCGTACCGATAGCTTCGAAGATTGCGCGCAGAAGGCCGCCTCCATTTTCTGGGAGGAAGGACCGCCACGCGGAGGAGAACGCGTGGGCGCGTATGTCATCGTACGTCAACTGGGCCGCGGCGGGATGGGGACGGTTTTCCTGGCAGAACGCGCTGACGGTGAATTCGAAAAACAAGTCGCAATCAAGATTCTGAACCGAGGCACCGACACGGCTGAAATCCTGCGCCGTTTCCGGGCGGAACGCCAGATCCTGGCCAGGCTCGATCATCCAAATATTGCCCGGCTTCTGGATGCCGGCACGACCGATGACGGTCTCCCCTACTTCATCATGGATTACATCGTCGGCGCACCGGTGACCCGATTTGCGATCGGACACAAGTTATCGACTCGTCAACGCTTGGAGTTGTTTTTGAAGATCTGCGCCGCGGTGGAGTTTGCGCACCGGAATCAGGTTGTTCATCGCGATATCAAACCGAGCAATATCCTCGCGAACGCGGAAGGTGAGCCGAAGCTGCTCGATTTCGGAATCGCCAAGATTCTGGCGAAAGAGGAGGAAGCGGCGCAATCGATTAGTAACGAACAACAGCGCATCACAGCTATCTCCGCTTCACCTGAACAGGCGAAGGGAGATCCCATAACCGTCGCGACAGATGTCCATTCATTAGGCGCGTTGCTTTATGAAATGTTGAGCGACCAAAAGCCGCATCGATTTTCCAGATCACGTCTCGCGCGTGAGGAACTAACTGCAGTAACAAGCGACCAAATTCCTCCGCCCAGCGCAGTTGTTTCGGATGCGCAAATCGCGCGCCTTCTGCGCGGGGATCTGGACGCGATCGTCCTCTCCGCGATGCGCAGGGAGCCGGAAACGCGTTACCCAACAGTCGCGGATTTCGCCGAGGACATTCGCCGTCACCTTGAGGAAAAGCCGGTGAGCGCACGTTGTCCTACCCTTGGTTATCGCGCCAGGTGTCTGATCAAACGAAATGGATCACTCCTGGTCGCTACCGCGGCTATCGTGATTGTGCTGGCCGCAGCCGTGTTCGCGTCTTGGACCAGATCGGAACAAAATTCGCGTCCGACGGCGAGCGCACTTACTGCACCAACGCCGGATGCAGGCAAAAGTATCGCGGTCCTGCCGTTTCAAAACTTAAGCAGCGATGCGGACAACGCTTACTTCGCCCATGGGGTCCAGGAGGAGATCCTGACACGGCTCGCGAAGATCGGCGATTTGAAAGTTATTTCGCGCACTTCGACCCAAGGATATCAGAGCCAGCCCCGTCATCTTCCTGAAATCGCAAAACAGCTTGATGTCACGAACGTTCTTGAGGGTAGCGTCCAGAGGGCGGGCAATCAGGTAAGAGTCAATGTTCATTTGGTTAATGCACGAACCGGCGCGCAACTCTGGGCCGAGACGTACGACCGGCTATTGAGCGACATCTTTAGCGTGGAGACCGAAATCGCGAAAGGAATCGCGGATTCGTTGCAGGCGAAGTTGACTGGCCGTGAGGAACAAGCGTTAGCTGCTCAGCCTACAAACAACTCTCAAGCGTACGACGCGTATTTGCGTGGCCTCGTTTTTGAAGAAGGCAGCAACTACTCGAGTGATGCAGTGTTCAAGGCTATCGATTTCTATGCCCTGGCTGTGCGGCTCGATCCTAATTTTGCGCTGGCATGGGCACGGCTCTCCGGTCTGCACTCGCTTCTTTACTCTAATCGCCGCGACACAACACCCGCTCGCCGAGACGCGGCAAAGCAAGCTTTGGAAAATGCGCAAAGGCTGCAGCCGGACTCGCCCGAAACGGTTCTGTTCACCGGGTATTATCAATATTGGGTCCTGCACGATTACGCACGAGCCAAAGCAACATTTGGTCGAGTCAGTCAAATGATGCCTGGTAACAGTGAGGTTTTGTTTGCCCTCGGGGCAATCGCCAGAAAGGAAGGTCACTGGAATGAAAGCATTGGTTATTGGGAACGAGGTCTCGAGCTCAATCCGCGGAACACCGCGTTACTGACAGAAGTGGCATATACATACGCGGCTCTTAGACAATTCTCGAAAGCGGAAGAACTTTACGACCGTGCGCTGGAAATTGTGCCTAACGAATTGCC
>JADMIO010871471.1_pt1 | contig 55178 bp, 50 predicted proteins | sample 8958161 | NCBI WGS metagenome assembly JADMIO01 (sample SAMN16585339, study PRJNA669376) | soil metagenome | isolation source: Crop rotation soil | place: USA: Cullars Rotation, Alabama | collected 2011
AGGTGAGCCAGTGTGATTACATTTGCGGCCTAACTGTGGCCAGTCCAGTTACGCTGGAGTCACTAGTATTTAGGTGACACTATAGAAGCGGCCGCGACAACTTGTCCACGTGGAATTCTAAGCTTAGGATCCCAATGTGCTGGAAAGGGGCCTGACCGCCGCGCCGATCTACACCGGAGTCTACCGTTGGCCGAGGGCGATGGCGCAGTACGTTGTCGGACACGGCGCGCGGCTGAAAGAGATCGAATCGCACGCGGCGGCCGTGCCCGGATTGCATCTGGCGGGCAATGCCTACACGGGCATCGGCATTCCGGATTGCATTCGCATGGGCCGCCAGGCGGCCGCGCGGATTATCGCTACTTCTTGATCACGACATTCACGCCGCCCGGCTGGATCCCAATATGATCGATGTTGAAATCCAGATCGAACGGCTCGTTGATCTTGATATCGGGATAACGCGGCTGAACGAAGTGCTTGATCAGGAAATCCAGAATCGATCCGTCGATTGCCACGCCGGATAATTCGACGCGCGTGAGGAACACAGTGGCGCGCCCGTTGGCGGATTCCACACGGATGACGATGCGCAGAGGCCGCTCGCCTTCGATCAGCCTAGCGATCAGCGGATTGACGCCGTTTTTGTTTCCGCTGAGTTTCGTAAGGTCGACCAGGGCCGTCCCGTCTGCAACGCCGGGACTGAGCTCGATGTGCTCGCTGCGGATCCCCTGGGGAAATGCCTTGAGGGCCTTTTCGTGGATCCACGCATTGATTTCCTTGGGAGTGAGCGTGACGACGGAGCCGCGCTTCAGCTTCTGATCGGAAATCGAATCGAGCTTCTTCTGCGCGCTGTCGGCAAGGGGATCGGCTGCGAACAGCGCGGATGCGGTTAAGACGAGCGGCAGTACCCAGCGCACGCTTCTAGTGTAGTCGAGTATCAAAAGCCTACCGCCTGCGGGACTCCATCCAGCAGACGCAGCGGGACCTGGGTCAGCGCGCCGGTTCGCGGACCCGGCAGCACGATGCCGCTTAGATTGAGCGGATCGGCGGGCGCGATTTCGAGCTGCTCGCCGGTCTTGGCGGACCGCCGAAGATGCCGCAGAAGATCGAGTGCTTCGGGGCGAGCGAACTGCTCGCCGACGAATCCGCTGACGAAGCGGCCTCCCCGGATTTCGCCGCGCGCTTCCATGCGGCGATACACCTGCAACAGATCGCGCCACGCGGGCGCCAAAGTCTCGCGCGAGAGCACATCGCGGAAGACCACGCCCCAACGGTCCAGAAGCTGCGTGGCGAAAAATTCGATCTCGGTCGCGACTGCATCGCGATTCAGAAGCGCCCAACGTCCTGCGGCGTGACGAGGCCGGGCACTTCTTCCCCGCCCTTCCCCGCGCCGGCGCTTGGGATCGATCAGCGCGCGCACATTCTCGAAACCGTCGCCGGTGACGAGTCCGGCGGCGACCAGTTCCCACAAGCCGTCTTCCACTTCGCTCGCCAGGCGTCCCGTGGCCCGCATCAGTTCATTGAAGAAGGACGCGCCGTGCGATTCGAGGGCGACCAGCACATCGCGCGCGGGATGCGAGAGCAGTGGCAACTGATTCGGAGCGGGCGACAACAGCCGCTTGGCATCTTCTCTCAGGAAGAGCGCCAGGGGCGCGACCCGGGTAGGCCGAACGCGGCGGCCTCCTTCGGTTTCAAGGGCAGGATGCGGCGAAAGCCGGCCCCACATGATCTCCCCGGAAAGGCACAAGCGGTCGAGCAGCTCCGGATCGTAATCGGCAATGCGTCGCGGCAGCACATTCGATTCCCAGGCCGCCGCCGAAATCTCGTAGCCCTGCAACTGGCGCAGGACCTGGAATAACCCATCGGCTCCATGGAGCTGCGTTCCCGGCGCGAGATGTTGCCAGCGTCCGAGGAATCGCATGAAGTCGGCCGAGGTCACGGGCTCGATTTCGCGCCGCAAGCGGCCCAGCGTCATGCGATGAATGCGGGCCAAAACGCGGCGATGACAGAACTCCTCGGCTTCGCCGCTAAATTTGCCGCGCAGAATCAGACCTTCGGATTCGAGCTTGACGAGGCCGATGTCGATCGCTTCCTGAGGTAGCGACAGCCTCGCCGCGAGCGCGGTGGGCGTGATGGGACCGATCGAGTCCGACCATCCTCGTAAAACAACGGCTACGGCAGCCTCATCCGGCAGACTGTTGGCTAGATCCAGCTTTTCGGTCGCGACCCATTGCCCGTTAACCGTGGTGGATCTGCCCGAACGTTCCAAAGCCTCGTACCATTCCCGCCATTCGTCGACAGGCGGCAAGATGATTAACGACAGCAGGGCGTCGTGCAGCTCGTGCTCATCGCGGACCACGGGCCAGGACTCTTCGGCCACTTGCGCGATCGCTGCCGGGTCCAGCGTGCCCAGATTTTTGGCGTCTTCCACCGAGAGACTGCGCCGCATCTGCACGGCTCGGGTGCGGCGCTCCTCAAGCGGAGCATCGTCCAGAAACGCGTACGGATTGGCGTTCAGCAGCTCGTGACTGAACGGCGAAGGCTCGCGCGTATCCACCGCGATGGTCCGGAGCGTCCCTTCACCCATGCGCTCGAGTATTTCTTTCAGTCCGTCTAAATCCATCGCCTCATGGAGGCAGTTGTCGATGGTCTCCTTCACCAGAGGATGATCGGGAATCCGGATTTCACCGGTGAGGTTTTCGGCGCACGCGACCTGATCGGGAAACACGCTGGCGAGCAGGTCGTCCGAGCGCATCCGTTGAATGGGAGGCGGAACCTTGCGGCCGCCGACGAAGCGAGGAATCGCCAGTGCGCGTGCGGCGTTCCATTTCCAGCGCGCGCCGAACATAGGCGCATCGAACATCGCTTGAGTCAAGACGTGCTCCACGGTCGCCGGCTTCAGGAACGTGAACACCAGGTCGAGCGGGAAGGAGTGCTGATCGCTCAACGAGATCACGATTCCGTTGTCCGTCGCCGCGGCCTGCAGTTCGAAGTTGAACGTCCGGCAGAAGCGCTTGCGGAGCGCCAGGCCCCAGGCCTTGTTGATGCGCGCGCCGAACGGCGAGTGGATCACAAGCTGCATGCCACCGCCTTCATCGAAAAAGCGCTCGGCGATGACGGTGTCCTGCGTGGGCATCGCGCCCAACGCATTCCGGCCTGCGAGGACGTAGTCGACGGCCTGTTCGGTGCCGCGATTGTCCAGGCCGCAGTCGGCGACGCCGAGCGCCCCATTTTTGGCAATGTCTTCCCGCAGCGACGAAATTTCCTGCGACAGCTCGCGCGTTCGGCCTGGAGCCTCGCCTAGCCAGAACGGAATCGACGGCGCAGCGCCCTTGGCATTGTCGACACGGACTCGCCCGGTCTCGACGCGGCGAATTCTCCAGGAAGTGGTTCCGAGCAGGAACACATCGCCAACCAGACTCTCGACGGCGAAATCTTCATCCAGCGATCCGATTACCGTGCCTTCGGGTTCGGCGATCACCTGATACTGCGCCGTGTCGGGAATGGCGCCGCCGCTGGTGATCGCGGCCAGGCGCGCGCCCCGCCGCCCTCGCACACGATGATTCACCTGATCGCGATGCAGATAAGCCCCGCTACGCCCGCGAGAATGCGCGATGCCTTCGCTGAGCATGGTCACGACCGCATCAAAGTCCGCACGGTCCAGATCGCGGTAGGGATACGCCCGACGCACCAGCGCGAACAAGTCGTCTTCGGCGAATTCCTCGCTGGCGGACATCGCCACAATCTGCTGCGCCAGGATGTCCAGCGGAGCTTTGGGAATCTCCAGCCGGTCGAGCTCGCCGCGGCGGATCGCCCGAACCAGCGCCGCGCACTCAATCAACTCGTCACGCGTTGTAGCGAAGAAGCGTCCCTTCGGCAAAGCGCCGACCCAGTGTCCCGCGCGTCCGACCCTCTGCAGCGCTACCGCAATCGAACGCGGCGAACCGATCTGGCAGACCAAATCCACGGTACCGATATCGATCCCCAATTCGAGCGATGCCGTGGCGACCACGGCACGCAGCTCGCCGTTCTTCAATCGCTGCTCGGCCTGGAGGCGCAGTGCGCGCGAAAGGCTGCCATGATGCGGGAGGACTGCATTTTCCCCGAGCCGTTCGGCCAGTTTGTGCGCGACGCGTTCAGACAGGCGGCGCGTGTTAACGAAAACCAGAGTGGTCCTGTGTTCCTGCGCGAGCTGAGCGATGCGGTCGTAGACTTCGTCCCACATCTCCGTGCTGGCGACGGCGCCGAGCTCGTCACGGGGCACTTCGACTGCGAGGTCCATCGCGCGCCGATGCCCGACCTGCACGATATGCGCACGATCGCTCAGGAATCGTGCGACTTCTTCGATGGGACTGACGGTCGCCGACAATCCGATCTTTTGTAAAAGCCCGGCCTTTCCGGCTTGCAGCAACGCTTCCAACCTTGCGATCGACAGCGCCAGATGCGAGCCGCGCTTGTCGTCGGCGACCGCGTGGATCTCGTCGACGATCAGCGTCCGCACGGACGAGAGCATTTTGCGCGGGCCTTCGGCAGTAAGGAGGATGTAGAGCGACTCCGGCGTCGTCACTAAGATGTGCGGCGCTTCCTTGCCCATGCGCTGGCGTTCGGCCATGGGTGTATCGCCCGTGCGCACCGCGGTGCGGATCGGGGCGAGCGCGATCCCCTGCGAAGCTGCCAGTTTGGCGATGCCGGCCAGAGGAATATCGAGATTCTTGTGGATGTCGTTACTCAGCGCCTTGAGCGGCGAGACGTAGAGGATCTGAGTCTGGTTCGGCAGCTCGCCGGTGCGTGCCTGCCGCACCAGCGAATCGATGGCCGTGAGAAACGCGGCGAGCGTCTTGCCGGATCCGGTGGGCGCGGAGATTAGAACGTCGCGACCAGCCTGAATTTCGGGCCAGCCCTGCCGTTGCGGTTCCGTAACACCCGCGAATTTTTGGGCGAACCACTCCCGAACCAGCGGGTCGAATGCCGCCAACGCGTCCTGCATACCTCTATTATCTCAGGCGTGGCAATCAGGCCCGGTCATTTTCCGACCATGTGCGGCATGTCCTTCTCGTGCGCGCAGATCGCTTCGATCAGTTCGGTATCGGGAAGCAGATTGTAGGGAATGGTGATCCCCCAGGGCTTGGTGTACGCCTTCGGATCGTCGATGGTGACGGCGATTTCCATGTGGCCGAAATCCTTGCGCCGGAAGCGCTCGGTGATGTGCAGCGCATCGGTGTGCGGATATCCGCCGTCATCCAGCCATGTTTCGTCATTGAATCCGACCGTGTCGACGACCAGCGTGTCGCCATCCCACTTGCCGATGGAGTAACCCAACCAGGTGGGCTCGCGACTTTCGGGAAAGCCTCGGCCATCCGTGAAAATCTGACGGTAATGGTTGAAGGCTTCATAAAAGGACCGCGACTTCGTACGGCGTCTGGATAAGCTTGAACGGTATGGCCAGCGCTTCATAGTCGGGCAACCCGTGCGAGATGCAGCGCTCCGAGGGGTGCCCTTTTCCGTTTTGTTCGCGATGCTCCTTGTAAACCACCGCGGCCCAGGGCTGGATAGGAACCTCGATCCCGTCGGCGGCGATGTTGGCCAGATATTTTCCGGTGGAAGCTACCCAAATTCCGCTCAGATCCGGCTTCCCTTCTCGCGTGCGCGGCGTCGCCGACGAAAGGTTCGCCTTGCCATCCTTTGTGCGGGGAATTCCCGGAGTGGGAACGTGCACCCACTGCGCCGCTGCGGGAATTGCGATGAGCGCCACAACCGGCAGAATTCGTTTCATCATGCGGATTTGCCTCCTTTGAGCGCGGCCAGAACGCGGGCCGGCGTCATGGGGAACTCTTTCATCCGCACGCCGGTGGCATCGAAAAACGCATTGGCGATCGCGCCAGCGGCTGCCGCCATGACCTCTTCGCCCGCGCCAGTCGATCGCTGATCGAGCCTCTGTACTACGACGCCCGTGACTTCGGGACACTCGTCGAATCGAAGGATCGGATAGCTGGACCAATCGAGGCTGGTGACGCCCGTCTGGTCAAACTTCACTTCCTCTTTAAACATGCGGCTGGCGGTCTGAACGAGCTGTCCCATAATCTGGCTCTCGACGAATCCGGGATTCACCACCTGGCCGGCATCGATCGCGCCGTACAGATGTTTCGCCACCACTCGGCCGGTTTCTTTGTTTACTTCGATCTCGGCGACCGCGCCGCCGTATGAGGTGAGATGCGTCCCGACGCCGATCCCCCGCCCAGTCACAATGTTCGTCTTCGACAGATTCGACGCTGCTTTGCGAGGCGTCCACTTGGCTGCCTGCGCCGCCGCGTTCAAAACTCCCAGCCAGCGCATGTCGGTCATGTTCTTCTGGCGGAATTCGTACGGATCGGCGCCCGTGAGATACGCAAGCTGATCGATCGCCTGCTCCGATGCGAACGCGAAGGAAAGATCGAGCGGCGAGCGCAGCCATCCGGCCTTTAGATAAGACGTGACCGGCAGCTTGTGATTCACGAGCTTCAGATTGGGGATGTCGTACATCCCGCCGCATGCCAGCCGGTTGACTCCTTGCACACCCGTACCCGCGCCCGGCCACTCCGACGGCGGGACACCGGTCAACTGCGCGGAGGTTTCCGTGTTGATCCAGCCGTGCTGCCAGCCCTGATACTCATACGCGACGATCTTGCCATTCGCGTCGACCGCCGCGCGCACTTCACCAAGGTGTCCGGGACCATAGTTGTCCCAGCCATGTTCATCCCATCGCATGAACTGCAGGCGCACCGGCTTGCCGGCGAGCTGCGATAGAAGGACCGCAGCCTGCGCGACATCGTCATAACAACTGTGCCCGTAGGTGCCCGAGCCTTCGTAATACTGCACGCGAATCTTTTCGGCTGGCATGCCCAGCAAGCGCGACAAGCTGTTGCGCGTTCCGTAGACGTCCTGCGTGGAGCACATCACCAGCGCGGAATCGGCCTTCACATCGGCCACGGCGCAGTTCGGGCCGAAGGGGGCGTGGGCCTGGTAAGGACCCAGGCACGTCTGCGAGACTGTGTGCGCGGCGCCGGCAAATCCCGTAGTGATGTTGCCGCGCTCCAATGCCACCATGTCCTCGGTCTTGGCGGCGCGCATGTGATCGAAGAGCGCGGCGTTCCCGGGAAGCGACGGCGGCGTCTCCCACACGACCTTCAACTGTTGCGCTGCGCGGATCGCGTCCCATTCGTTCTCGGCGACGACTCCCAGGAAATCGCCCTTGCGGACCACCCGCGCTCCGGGAATCGACTTGATCGAGGCTTCGTCGAGGCTCACGATCTTCGCGCCGGCTCCGTACATTCGCTGGCCGCGCGGGCGAACCACGCGGCCGTGCAGCATCCCGGGCACGCGAACATACTGCATGTAGGTGTATTGGGCGCTGACCTTCGCGGGAGTATCGTTGCGGGGGAACTTTGTGCCGACGATTTTGTACTCGTTCGTTGGTTTCACCGGGGCGTTTCCGGTGAACGTCACGTTGAACGCCTTGTCGCCGATCAGTTCGCCGTACGTGACCGATCGCCCGGAACCCGATACGACGCCCTTGGATACGGTGAGCCGATCCTGCGGAACGTCGAGTTTTGCCGATGCCAGCTTGAGCAGCGCGAGCCGCGCCTCCGCGGCAGCCGTGCGCACCTGCGGACCACCGCGATTAATCGACGCGCTGGAATACGTCCCGCCCTGGTTGGGCGTGACGTTGGTATCGAGCCGCACCGTCTTGATCTGGCTCATATCGAGATCGAGCTCCTCGGCGGCGATCTGCAGTAGAGCCGTCGACGCGCCCTGGCCCAATTCGGCGAACCCTATATATACGGTCGCGGTATTATCGGCGTGGATCGCGAGCCAAGTGTCGACCTGCTTCGCATCGGGCGGACCAGCTTTCGTGCCGCGTTCCTGTGCCATTAACTTGTCGGCCAAGTTGAACCCGACAACCAGCGCACCGCCGGCTTTCAAGAACTCCCGCCGGATCACGCGGCACCTCCCGCCATCACCGCCGACGCCCGTTGGATGGCTTTCATGATCCGCGGATACGTCCCGCACCGGCAAAGGTGTCCGTTCATCGCCGTTTTGATCTGCGCTTCCGTCGGATGAGGCGTCTTGGAGAGAAGCTCGGAACTCTTGATGATCATCCCGTTGAAGCAGTAGCCGCACTGCACGGCCTGTTCGTCGATCATGGCCTGCTGCACCGGATGCAGCGCGGGCGCCTTGGCCAGCTTTTTCTGCGATGCGTACCAGGCCGGCAGCCCTTCGAGGGTGGTTACCGATTTGCTGCCGATAGCGGAAAGCGGGGTGACACAGGACCGCATCTCGACGCCATTCACCAGCACCGAACACGATCCGCATTGCGCCAAGCCGCAGCCGAATCGGGGGCCCTGAAGCTGCAATTCGTTTATCAAGACGTACAGAAGCGGCGTATCCGGCGCGGAATTCACCGTCCACGACCTTTCATTCACTCGGATTTGCATGGGGCACCCTTTCCTGGACTACCGGACAGCTTATCTCAGATTAAGTTAGAATCAACCCGAGTATCTGGCACGAGTGCCAGGAGAGGAGTGACCATGAAACGTCACTGGATGCGGTACGGCGCGATTTTCGCCGCCACTACGTTCCTGATTTTGGCGCAGGATCAGAAGACGCCGCCGTGGGCGTACGCGCTGAATCCGCCTGCGGCCCCGGGCGCCCCAGCTCCGGCGCCTCCGCCCGCGGACACCTCCAAGAAAACGGTCCCAGGTAGCAACGTCTCCTTGACGCTGCCCCAGACCCGCGACCTGTTTAATCCGCCCGATTGGTATCCGGACGATCATCCGGCCATGCCGGAAGTCGTCTCCAAAGGACGGCGTCCAGATGTCCGCGCCTGCGGCTACTGCCACCTGCCGAACGGTCAAGGCCGTCCTGAGAATGCCAGCCTCGCGGGACTTCCCGCCGGCTACATCATCCAGCAAATGGCCGACTACAAGAACGGCCTCCGCAAGACCTCCGAATCCAAGATGGGGCCGCCGACGACGATGCTCGCGATCGGCAAGGCAGCCAATGATGCCGAGGTGAAGGCCGCAGCCGAGTACTTCGCCAGCATCAAGCCGAAGCCCTGGATCAAGGTGATTGAAGCAAAGATGGTCCCGAAGACGCATGTCTCCGGGTGGATGTTCGTCGAAACGGAAGGCGCCGGGAAAGGCATGGAGCCGATCGGCTCGCGCGTGATCGAAATGCCCGTGGATCTGGAACGCACCGAACTCCGCGATTCGAAATCCGGCTTCATCGCATATGCCCCAGTGGGAAGCATTAAGAAGGGTGAGGCGCTGGTGACCACGGGCGGCGCGGGCAAAACGATTAAATGCAGCATCTGCCACGGCGCCGATCTCAAGGGCCTGGGAAACGTTCCGTCGATCGCGGGCCGCTCGCCGAGCTACATCGCACGGCAGCTCTATGACATTCAGCAAGGGAATCGTAACGGCCCCTACACGCAGTTGATGAAGGAAGCGGTGGCGAAGTTGACAGTCGACGACATGGTGTCGATCACCGCGTATCTGGCGTCTCGAAATCCGTAGCGATATCCATAGAAACCAGGAGGTTTCCACATGTCCCGTATTCTTGTGCTGGCGATTTCGGCCGTTATGGCATTTGCCCAGAAGCCTCCTTCGCAAAAATGGACTGCGCCGCGCACAGCGGACGGGCAGCCCGACCTGCAAGGCGTGTGGACGAATGCCACCATCACGCCTTTCGAGCGCCCCGCGGAACTTGCGAACAAGCCGTTCCTCACGGAGAAAGAAGCTGCAGAACTCGAGAAGCAATCGGCCAAGAGCAAAGTCGATCGGCCTCCCTCGGCTGGCGACGTGGGCACGTATAACCAGGTCTGGTTCGATTCCGGAACCAAAGTGGTCGGCACGCGCGCGACTTCGCTGGTGGTGGATCCGCCCGATGGGAAGGTGCCCGTCAGGCCGGAGGCCGAAGCCAAGCGCGATTACGATCTGGCGCATATCGGCGATTCTTACGAGCACATGAGCGTCTGGGATCGCTGCATCACGCGCGGCGTCCCTGGACGCATGTTCCCCGCCGGATACAACAACGCGTATCAGATCCTTCAGACCCCTGGCTATGTCGTGATCGAGTCGGAAATGATTCACGATGCCCGAGTCATCCCGCTCGACGGCCGTCCGCATGCTCCAGCGAGCATCCGGTCCTGGGACGGCGATTCGCGCGGCCACTGGGACGGAAACACGCTGGTGGTCGACACGACGAATTTCAACGGCAAGGGCTGGATCGCCACCAGCGCGGCCACCGGCCGCATTAAAGGCATCCCGCAGAGCGAGGCGCTGCACGTGGTCGAACGCTTCACGCGCACCGAGCCGGGAACGATCCTGTACGAAGTGACCATCGACGATCCGAATGTGTACACCAAGCCCTGGAAGGTATCCATCCCTTTGACTCGCGACGCCGAATACGTGATCTATGAGTACGCGTGCCAGGAAGGGAATGAGGCGGTGGAGAACATTCTTAGGGGCGCCCGAGCAAAGGAGCAGACCGCGCGATGAAGAATACTCTTTCACGACGCAATGTGATGGCTGGTGCGCTCCTCGCGCCCGCGGCCGCGCTCGCGCAGAGCGGCACACAAAAGGCAACTAAGCTGTGGTCAAACGAATACTGGGCACAAAAAGGCAGCGTAAAGCTGTACATGTTCCGCAAGCGCTCGACTCCGCCGAAGGCCGGCGAGAAAACGCGGCCCGTGCTCTTGCTGATTCACGGATCTTCGAACTCCAGCCGCTCTTCGTTCGATCTCGCCACTCCCGGCAAGGGCGAGTACTCCGTGATGAATGTTTTCGCCCAGCTCGGCTACGACGTGTGGACGATGGATCACGAGAACTACGGCCGATCCAGCCAGACGCAGAGCAATTCCGATATCGCCAGCGGCGTAAAGGACATTCAAGCCGGCATGGAAGTGATCGCGCGCGAGACGGGTCAGCGGAAAGTGCACTTGTTCGGCGAATCTTCGGGAGGCCTGCGAGCTGGCGCCTATGCGATGGCCGAGCCGAGTCGCGTCGACCGGTTGGTGCTGGGAGCGTTCACCTATAAGGGCGACAATTCTCCCACGCTCGCCGAGCGCGCCAAGAATCTGGATTACTATCGCACTCACAATCGCCGGTTGCGCGACCGCGACATGATCCGCAGCATTTTTACTCGCGACAAACCGGGCACTACCGATCCGGCCATCGCCGAGTTTCTCGCCGACGAAGAATTGAAGTTCGGCGAGCAGGTGCCCACGGGCACGTATCTCGATATGACCGCGCACCTGCCGGTGGTCGATCCCAAGAAAGTGACTGCGCCGGTGCTGCTCGTGCGCGGCGAATACGACGGCATCGCGACGATGAGCGATCTGACCGACTTTTTCTCGCAGCTCCCCAGCGGCGATCGCCAATTCGCGGTGCTGCCGGGTATGGCGCATTCGGTCGTGATGGGCCTGCATCGGCAGACGTTCTGGCACGTGATGCACTCGTTTTTGTCCATGCCAAGCTAGGCAACTGTTCGAGCACCTCAACCAGCCCCGCCGGTTACGGCGGGGGCACTCATTCGAACCGTGTATAATTTCGCATCGGGAGTAAGCATGCGTTTCTCAAAACTATCTGTTAGTTGTCTGTTGCTAATACTCGCGGGCTGTTCCGCCTCTAAACAGGAGTCTCCATCGGCCGCGACTTCTCCGGCTACGATTTTCGAAGGCGCGCGGCTGATCACCGGAGACGCGACCGCGCCGATTGAGAACTCCGCGTTCGTGATGGAGAACGCCAAGATCAGCGCAGTCGGACGCAAGGGAGAGGTTACGGCACCCTCCGGCGCCGTGCACGTCGATCTATCCGGCAAAACGGTAATACCCGCCCTCGTCGATGACCACACGCACCTCGGCTGGGCGGTGATCAAGACCGGCCGTATCGACAAGGACAGCTACACCAAGGACAACCTCATCGATCACCTGCATCGCCTGGCTTACTACGGAGTCGCCGCGACACAGAGCATGGGCATCGATCCCGGCGAAACCCCTTACGAGGTTCGCGCCAATCCCGTTCCGGATGCAGCTCTCTTTCACACGGCTGGGCGCGGCATGGGCCGGCCAAACGCCGGTCCGGGGCAACCGTATTGGAAGCCTGTGGCCTACGCGATCGATTCGGAAGCCGACGGCCGGAAGGCCGTTCAGGAGCTGGCGGACAAAAAGGTCGACTGGGTCAAGATCTGGGTCGACGACCGCAACGGAACGGTCCCTAAGCTGACGCCGGCGCTGTATCGGGCGATTATCGATGAGGCGCACAAGCACAATCTCCGGGTGGTCGCGCACATTTACTATCTGGCGGACGCCAAGGATCTGCTGCGCGCCGGAATCGACGGCTTCGCGCACGGCGTTCGCGACAAGGACATCGACGATGAGTTCCTGAAGCTGATCAAGGAGCGTCCGAACGTGTTCGTGATTCCCAATCTTCCGGACATCGGCAGCGGATTGCAGGATCCGGCTTTGCTCGGCGAAACTGTTCCCGCGTCCGAGATCAAGAAGCTGACCGACGCCTTCCAGAACCGCTCGCCAGAAGACAAGAAGAAAGCGATGGACTTCTTCGCGGTGCAGGCTCGCAATCTGAAAAAGTTGAACGATGCTGGAGTAACGATCGGCTTCGGCACCGACTCCGGCGTCACCGTCGGCTGGACCGATCACGAAGAGCTCGCCGACATGGTCACGGCCGGCATGACACCCGCCCAGGTAATCACCGCAGCCACGAAAACCGCGGCCGAGATCATGAAGATGGACCAGCTCGGCACAGTAGCCAACGGCAAAAGCGCTGACTTCGTCGTGCTGGACGCCAATCCGCTGGACAATATCACGAACTCGCGAAAGATATCGAAAGTGTATCTCCGCGGGAAAGAAGTCGACCGCGCGGCGCTGAAGACTGCATTCTTAGCCCCGTAGGGGTCGGGCACGCCCGACCCAGCGTTGACACCCTCCTAAGGGCCGACTAGACTGTAGCCCAGATAGAGGAGGGTTCCATGAAGAGACTCCGAATCCTGCTGGCGATCGCGATTCCCGCATTTGCGGCCGATCTCGCTGCCGACCGCCCCGTCACCTTTACCAAGGACGTCGCGCCAATCCTGCAGCAAAAATGCCAGGAGTGCCACAGGGCCGGATCCATGGCGCCCATGTCGCTGGTCACCTATGAAGAAGCACGGCCGTGGGCGAAATCCATCCGCCAGCGCGTCGTCACCCGCCAAATGCCGCCCTGGCACATCGACATGACCGTGGGCGTTCACAAATTCAAGAACGACATGTCGCTGTCAGACGAGCAGATCAACACGATCACGCGCTGGGTGGATGCCGGCGCGCCCCAGGGCGATCCCAAGGATATGCCGCCTCCCAAGCAGTGGCCCAAAGCGGATGAGTGGCAAGCGGCCAAGGAGATCGGCACACAGCCCGATCTGATCATCGAAGCAACTTCGTATACGATGCCGGCCAAAAACCAGGACGTCTGGTGGCGTCCGCTGGCCGACATTCCTCTGACCGAGCCGCGCTGGGTACGAGCGGTGGAAGTCCGGCCGACCACGGCCGCGGCGCGCAAGACCATTCATCACGCCGTTGCTTACCTGGTTCAGGACGACGCCGATGCCCCGGATGCCAACTCGACCAACGATGCCGACCGGCAAGGCGTGCTGATGGAATGGGCCATCGGCAAGTCGTACGACATTTTCCATCCCAACACCGGCAAGCTGCTGCTGCCCGGATCGAAGATTTCCTGGGATGTGCACATTCACGCCGCGGGGGAAGAGATTCCCTCGGGCGTGCAGCTCGCACTGTGGCTGTATCCGAAAGGCCAGGAGCCCAAATATCGCACGCACCTGACGGCGTTTCCCGGAAAGACCGGACCCAATCTGGATATCCCGCCGAACAGCGTGATCGAGAGCCAGGGCTTCACAGTGCTGAAGCAGGCCGCGATTCTGGAAAACATCCAGCCTCACATGCATCTTCGCGGCAAGGCAATGTCCTTGGAAGCGATCCTGCCGGACGGGTCCAATCAACTGATCAGCTACGTCGGCAACTTCAACTTCAATTGGATGACGAACTACATCTACGACGAAGACGCAGCGCCGGTGTTGCCAAAAGGCACTGTGATCAAGGTCACGACGTGGCACGACAACACCAGCAATAATCCGCACAACCCTGATCCGGAACAGTGGGTCGGCTACGGGCATCGCACGGTGGATGAGATGGCTCACGCCTGGGTCAACGTCACGTATATCAGCGACGAAGATTACAGCGCCTGGGCTTCGAAACATAAGCCGCCGCGCGAGACGGCCAGCGCCGGACGGTAGATGAAGACCCTACTGCTGCTTTCTGCCGGCGTGCTCGCGTGCGCGCAGTCGCTGCCGCTCGAACCGCCGCATGAATCGGGCGCGAACATCACCGGCGCATTCGAAGGATGGTTCAAGAATCCCGACGGCAGCTTCAGCCTGCTGCTGGGTTACTTCAACCGGAACACCAGGCAGGATCTGGATGTTCCCATCGGTCCCAATAACCGGATCGAGCCGGGCGGTCCGGATCGCGGGCAGCCAACGCATTTTCTCGCCGGCCGCCAGTGGGGAATGTTCGTCGTGAAAGTACCCAGCGATTTCGGTTCTAACAAGCTGACGTGGACGATCACGGTCAACGGCAAGACTGCGGCGATACCTGCGAATCTGCTGCCGGACTACGAGATCTCTCCGCTGCGCGAAATCGCCGTCGGCAACACACCTCCGGTACTGCGGTTTGATGCGCAAGGTCCCTCCGTGCAAGGGCCGCAGGGCTTGACCGTGGAGCGCACGACTACGCTGGCCAATCCCTTAACGCTGACCGCGTGGGTGACCGACGACGGCAAGTTCACCAGCTCCTCGGGCGCGCGGCCCAAGAATCTGGGTGCTGCCGTGAAGCTGCGCTGGTCGAAGTATCGAGGCCCGGGAACGGTCACCTTTGCGAAGGATCGTCCGCCGGTGGAGAACGGGAGCGCGACCACCACCGCGCGCTTCAGCGAGCTGGGAGACTACGTCCTGCACCTGCAGGTGAACGACTACTCCGGCGAAGGCGGTGGCGGGTTCCAGTGCTGCTGGACCAACGGCGAGGTCAAGGTTACCGTGAAACCCTAGCCGGGGCCGCCTGCATCCCTTTAGCTTTTAGAGTTCCCGCAACGGCAGGGCTGGACAGGAATTTCGTAAGCGCTTTGTTCGCGTCCGTATTCTTGCTGTTCTTGCTGGCGCCCATGGCGAAGCCGACGTAGTGTTGCACGTCCTTGGGCAGCGGTCCGACAAGCTGCACGCCCGGCGCGGGCAGGATTTCGCTGACCAGCGTCAGAATCATCTCGGCGGATCCGTCAGCCACCTTCGCATTCGAGGCGTCCGAACCCTGCGCTGCGACGGTCTTCGCCTTCATGACATCCGTTATTTTGAACTTGTCGAACATCTGGAGAATGTACTTGCGGCTCGCGCCGTTCTCCGCGTAGGTGATCGACTTGGCCGCGAGCAGAGTTTTCTTCAATGCAGCCGATGTGCTGATATCCGGCTTGGGTGCACCCGCGCGTACGCCCACGCCGATCCCGCAGCGGGCGATGTCCATCCGGCTGCCCGGGTCGATTTTTGCGTCCTTCGCCAGATCGTCAATCACGTCCGCGGTAAGAATGGCGACATCGAACGCCGCTCCGTCTTCGATCTTTTTCTTGACCACGGTGGAGGTGTCGTACTCGATCATCAGCGGACGCTTGATGGTTTGCTCGGCTTGCTTTTGAAGATCGTCAAGAACGGCTTTGACCCCATTCGACGCCAAAACATGAAGCGGCGCGTTCTGCGCGGCGAGCGGAATCGCTGTGAGGACTATAGCCAACGCGAAAGATCGTTTCTTCATGGCCACAATTCTACAGCAGATACTTCGTTGATAGGATAGAGCGGGAACGGAAAACAAAGATGACAAGAGCATTGAGCCGTCGGGAGTTGCTGTATTCGGCAGGCGGCTTCCTTGCCGCCGGCGCCGCACGCGCCCAGGCGCCGCCTCCAAACGTCAGCCCGATCATGACCCGACTGAGCACCTTTATGAGCGCTGCTGCCGCGACGCCGCTTCCACCCGAAGTAGTCGAGAAGACCAAGCACATGATTCTTGACACCATCGCGGCCATGATTTCTGGCTCTGAGCTGCCTCCCGGCCGCTTTGCGATCAACTTCGCCCGCGCCTACAAGGGCGATCGGGTCGCCACCGTAGCAGGTTCCAACGTTCTGTGTGGGCCGATCGAAGCTGCATTGGCCAACGGCATGCTGGCGCATTCCGACGAAACCGACGATACCCATCCGCCTTCGCAATCCCATCCAGGATGCGGAACGGTATCCGCCGCGCTCGCGGCAGGCGAGCGCTTCAACATTGACGGCCGGCGGTTCCTTCGCGCCGTTACGCTTGGCTACGATATCGGACCCCGCGTGACCGCAACGCTTGGGCGGCTGGAGTACATGTTTGACAGTCATCGCAGCACGCATTCCATCTCGGGGACCTTCGCCGCCGCAGCCGCGGCCGGATGTGCCGCGAATCTGAACGCCCAGCAAATGCGCTGGCTGCTTTCCTACACTGCCCAGCAGGCGTCGGGACTCGCCGCATGGCAGCGCGACAGCGAGCACATCGAAAAGGCCTTCGATTTCGGCGGAATGCCCGCCCGCAACGGCGTGACCTCCGCTCTGCTGGTGCAGGCCGGCGGAACCGCCGTCGGTGATATCTTCTCCGGGGCCGATAACTTCTTCGACGCCTTCATGCCCAAGAACGATCCGTCCATGGTTATCGACAAGCTCGGCGAGCGCTACGAAGTCATGCGCACCAACATCAAGAAGTGGACGGTGGGCGCGCCGATCCAGGCTCCGCTCGACGCTCTCGAAAGCTTGATCAAGAAGAATCGGTTTCAGCTTGATCAGGTCAAGCAGATTGTCGTGCGTGTCGCCACGAATGAAGCCAAGATCGTCAACAACCGCGAAATCCCCGACATCTGTATGCAACATTTGATCGCGGTAATGCTGGTAGACAAAACCGTTTCGTTCAAATCGGCACACGAAATCGCACGCATGAAGGATTCCGCAATTCTTCAGCAGCGCGCCAAGGTACAGCTTATCGGCACAGAGGAACTGGAGCGCCGCATGCCGACGCGCGTCGGCGAGGTCGAAGTCACGCTCACCGATGGAAAGAGTTTCACGGAGCGCGTGGAGGCGGTTCGCGGCACATCCGAAAATCCCATGACTCGCGAAGAGGTGATCGCCAAGGCGCGCGACCTGATCACTCCCGTCATGGGCGCCGCAGTCACAGCGAGGTTAATCGAAAAGGTGTTCGACATTGAGAACGTCAAGAGCGTTCTCGAATTGCGCCCACTGCTCCAGAAGACTTGATCACTTGAGCTTTCGCGCCCATGCGACCACCGCATCCGCCACGGCGTTGGGCTGTTCCACGATAATCGCGTGCGCTGCGTGCGGAACGCGCACCACGGTCACCCGCTGGGCTCCGAACTCGTCGACCAATTCGTTCTTCGCCGACGGAGGCTTGTACGGATCGTTTTCACCCTGGATATCGAGCAGCGGCACGTTGCCCGCCGCGTAGTATTCCTTCTGCGGAGTCGCATCGCGCGCGATGATCTCCGCCGCGCGCACATTCCCGTGGAACCCGGTCAGCCACAGCCGTGCGTCATTTCCGGGCGCGAAGAACACGATCTTCAGATGCTTGAGCCGCTCGGCCTCCGGCTGCGTCGGGTCCGTGGCGATCGCGACCGATTGCTGCACTGCCGCATCCGGATTCTTTTGCGCCGCACCGATAAGAATCACGCCGCGAACGAGCTTCGGAAAATCGACCGCCGTCATCTTGGCGACGAAATGCCCAAACGCGTGGCCCGCGATAATCGCTGGGCCCGAGTTCTCCCGCTCGATGACCGCGGCGACGTCTTCGGCAAGATCGTGCAGCGTGAGTTTCTCCATCGGGCCGGTGCTGCGGCCATACCCGCGCGGCTGGGGCCGAAGCACACGGAATCCCGCGGCGGCGATGCGTTTTGCGGCCGGATCGAATTCCTCGGAATCGCGCCCCAGAGACGGCAGCATCACGATCAGCGGTCCGCGGCCTTCGGCGATAACTTCGATAGTGACGTTGTCGCGGCGGACCAGTTCGCGCGTCCGCGCCTGGGGAAAAACAAGCGCGGGGAAAGCCACCGAAAGCAGGATGAGTACCTTCATTGCACTCAGGGTAGCCGGAATGCCAGCAGTTCCGCCGGATAATTCGCCGCACCGATCGCGATTACGATGTATTGCTTCTGGTTGAGCATGTACGTCATCGGAGTCCCAGTCTGGCCTGTGGGCATGTAGACCGCGCCTTGCTCCTGGCCTGTGGCTTTGTCGTAGGCACGCAGCATCGCGCCCTGGCGGCCGTCGGGAAGACTGAATGTCCCGGGCTCGCCAGCGATCATCAGCGTCTTGGTCACCAGCAGCCCGATGGTGTTGCTTTGCCGTCCTGTGCGCGGAATATTCAGCCCCTTCAACGCCGGCAGGTTGCGGACATTATCGGGCGTTTCGGCGTTCGCGATCCTCCAGAGGATCTCGCCCTTGTTCATGTCGATCGCGACAATGCTCCCCCATGGCGGCTTGACCAGCGGCATGCCTTGCACGCGCAGCGCTGGAGCCTCGCCGGGAGGCGCCGCGCTTCCTCCCACCCAGGCGAACTCGGTGCGCGCCGGATCGCCAGGAACCAGGCCGTTCGTGACCATCCCCGTGGATGCGTGCACGTACAAGATGTGCGATTCGGGATCGTAGGATCCGCCCGGCCAGTTGGTCACGCCTGTGGTCAGGATCGTGCCGAACGGTCCTTCAGGCTTACTGACAACGATGGGCGTGAAGATCGGACCGATCTTGTACTTCGAGACGATCTTTAGCGCCTCGGCTCGCAGCTCCGGCGTAAAGTCGATCAGATCGTCGACTGAAGGTATGCCGGCGGTGCCGTACGCGGGAGGCTTGGTAGGAATCGGCTGCGTGGGCGAATACCATTCGCCCGGCACGTCGCCCTTGGGCACCGGTTTTTCCTCGATCGGCCAGATGGGCTTGCCAGTCGCGCGATCGAACGTATAGAGAATCCCCTGCTTGGTCGGCTGCGCGACGGCTTTCACCGTGCGCCCATCGATGGTGATGTCGATCAGCATCGGCGCGCAGGGAATATCGAAATCCCAGATGCCGTGGTGCACCAGTTGGTAGTGCCATTTGCGTTGGCCGGTTTTCAGATCGAGCGCTACTACGCTCTCTCCGAACAAACCGTTTCCCGGCCGATGTCCGCCGTACTCATCGCCGGTAGGAAGCTCTACCGGGATGAACGCCATGCCCAGATCCGGATCTACGCTGATCTGTCCCCAGACGCCGGCGTTTCCGGTGGACTCGGCGGAATCTTTCTCCCAGGTATCGTGACCGAACTCGCCCGGCCGCGGAATCGTGTGGAAGATCCACAAACGCTTTCCCGTGCGGGCGTCGTACCCGCGCACGTATCCATTAACGTTGTGTTTTACTTTGGGAGATCCCGACGCGCGATGAGCCGCGCCGATGATCACCACGTCGCCCGCAACCACCGGGGTCGCATGCAGGCCGACTTCGCCCGTCTCCAGATCGATTACCTGATCGTCGTCGAGCTTCAGATCGACCACGCCATTTCGCCCGAAGCCAGGCACCGGAACGCCGGTCTTGGCGCTGAGCGCGATCAGCTGATAACCCGGCGTAACATAGAGAATCCGTTCTTCACGACCATCACTCCAGTACGCCAGTCCGCGGCCCGAGAGTTGCCGCGGCGCATTATCCCCGCGCGCGCCTTCGTTCTCGCTGTGCATCCAGAGAACTTCGCCGGTCGCGGCATTCGCCGCCACCACGGCTCGGCGCGTTCCGGCGGTGGTATACAGGACGCCTTTGACCATCAGCGGAGTCGACTGGAGATTGGTTTCGGGGCGCGGACCGAAGTTATCGGTCTTGAGCCTCCAGGCCACTTGAAGCTTGCTGAAATTTTCAGCGTTGATCTGGTCGAGCGCGGAATAATGCGTGTTCCCGAGGTCGGCCCCATACGTCGGCCACTCGCCATTCGTGGCCCCCATCTGGGCGAAAAGGGGCACAGCCAACAGCAGGGGTAGTATTTGCTGCATGAATCCTGGCGGGGATTATATCAACTCCCGCCCGCAGTTTTCTGCAAAAATAGCTGCATGAGGATTTCCTTCGCGCTTCCGCTCGTGGCAGCCGCCCTAGCGACCCTGCCCGCGCTCCAGGCTCATCATTCGTTCGCCGCCGAGTTCGATACGGCCAAGCCGGTCAAGATGACTGGAACTGTCACCAAGGTGGAATGGCAGAATCCGCACATCTGGTTCTACGTCGACGTGAAGGGCGATGATGGCAAGGTCACCAACTGGGGCTTTTCCGGAGGCGCGCCCGGCCAGTTGCAGCGCCGCGGGATCACCAAGAAAGTGATCCAGGAAGGCATGACGGTCACCGTGGAAGGATTCCGCTCGAAGGACGGCTCGAATAACGCCAACGGCGCTCGCGTGACGTTTCCCGATGGGCGAAGCGTATTCACCGCCGGCTCAGAAGATCGCGCACCTGGCGATGGAAAGGGCAACTAAATGAAGAAGCTCTGTTTCCTTTTCGCGGCGATAGCCTGTGCCGCCGTTGCCCAGAATCAGGCTGCTCAGAATCAAGCTAAGGCGCCCGCTGGGATCCCTCGCACGCCCGAAGGCAAACCGAATTTCAGCGGCACCTACGAATGGCCGAAGGCTCTCAGTGGCGAGCAGTGCCGCTGCTCGGCGACCATCTTCGACCGCAAGCTCTTTGCGCCTTTCAAGCCCGGCGGCGAGCCGTTTTATGAAGCTCCCACCGGCAATCCGCGTCACGATGAGCCTCGCGATTTCTGCATGCCCGCCGGGTTTCCTTCCGGGATGCTCTCGGCCAACGCGATGCAGTTTTTCCAGACCAAGGATTACCTGGTCATCGTCCACGAGTTCCAGCGCATGACGCGCGTGATCCCGCTCGACGGCCGCAAGCATCGTGAGGACATCGAGCCCTCCTACTACGGCGATCCCGTCGGCCACTGGGAAGGCGACACGCTGGTGATCGAAAGTACCAACTTCAAGCGCTGGGGCCTGGACGATTACTTCTACACCAATCCGAAGGAATACCGCATGCACAGCGACGCGCTCAAGACCATTGAGCGGATCAGCTGGAAGAATCCGAAGACGATCTCCTACAACCTGACCATCGACGATCCCAAGATCTTCACCGCCCCTTGGTCGCAGCCGTTCGAAATCACCGCCAAACCCGAGTGGGAAGCGGCGGGCCTCTACGAATATATCTGCGAAGAGAACAACCGGTGCCCCGGCGGCAAATGCCAGGGGAACTAATCTAGCGGATTTCTACGTAGTCGAGAGCAGCGGTCTCGCCGCTGTCGGGCGTGCCTTCGATCCGGATCTCGTCGCCAGGTTGCAAGGCGATTCCTTCGATCACGCGCAGAGCGGATGACGAACCGTCGATCTTGCGCGTAGGAATGCGATCGTTCGCCGTCCACTCGCCAATCACCTTGTTCCCGATGAGCGCCCGAAACCGCGAGATGCCGGTGTTGGTATCGAAGTAGCGCACGCGCACCGCAAATACGCCCGCCGCGCCGTTGTATCGAAATGTGGCGGCGCACGATGCCGACGTGCACTCGACAGCTTTGCCTCCCGATGCCGCCTCCCAGGGCGTGACGTCGATCGTCTTATAGCCATCGAGCCTAGCGGACTCCGCTTCCATGCGTCCGGGATAGTTGCCAACGCGGCCCTTCGTATCCGGAATGCCGGAAGCGCGCAGGAACCAGTTCGAGACGGCATCGCGCCACACTTCGGCCTGTCCCGACTGGTACTTAAGCTGCGCGAGCACTTCATGATAACGTTGCTCGTCCACACGGCCCTGCAGCGATTTCCAGTCGCGCACATATTGGTTCGCGGCATCCGCCCCCGCATAATGCGAATCGTACAGATACTGGATCACGGTTTTTCCGGAATGCAGCACGTAGGTATACGGCACATGATGCATGAAGAGCAACAGATCGTCGGGGCAGGTCGCGAGCGACTCATAGATACGCGCCACCGCCGGAGTGTACTGGCCGATGTAGCCTGTTCCGGTCGCCACCGTGCGATCCATGCCGACACCTCGGTTGCTCCCTTCCGTGTCGGCGCGATGCCACTGGCCCCAACCGTTGCGCTCGGATGCTTCCACCGCAACGCCATAGTGGTTCCCGGTGATGTCGGTCAGCGTCTGCAACCCCAGCGGGCCGGTGTAATTCTCATAGGTACGCCAGGACTTCAGTTGTAAGTCTGTTATTGTCTGGATCACTTTGGGATCATTGCCGAACGTCAGCCTGGTCCACTCTTCGGCGATCTGCCGAGCACTTAAGTCGGTATTCCAGGCCAGTCTTCCGAAGCCGTAGAGATTCGCCTGCGACATATGGTTGCCGAACCAGTTGTCGTCGAGGCCGGCATTCGAAACACCCACGACGGCGTTGACGCGCGATTTCACCGGCGTCGCCCGATCTCCCACGCGCAAGTCAAAGTCGAGAGTCTCTTTCCACATCGGCACCAGGAAAACAGTGTGGCGGGCCTGACCCATGTACTCTTGCGTAATCTGAAGCTCGATCGCTTGCTTCGTTTTCGCGAGCGTCCCGAATAAGGGCGATACCGGCTCGCGCACCTGGAAATCGATAGGACCGTTCTTGATCTGGATCACGACGTTATCGTCGAACTTGCCGTCGAGCGAACGGAAATTGTCGTCGGCCGCGCGGGCGCGATCGTTCTTCAGATTGCGCCAATCCATCTTGTTGTCGTAGACGAAGCCGCGGTAGAAGATCGTCCCGCCGTGGGGCTTCAGCGCGCGGGCGACGACGTTCGCTGCATCGGCATGAGTTCGGCCGTACGCCGAAGGACCCACGCGACCCTCGGAATCGGCCTTGATGATGAAGCCGCCCAGATCGGGCACGGCGCGATAAATCTCATCCGTCTTCGCCTTCCACCAGGCAATGACTTTCGGATCCAACGGATCGAACGTGTCGAGCCCGCCGATCTTTTGCGGGCTGCCGAAATCGACCGACAGAACCGTCCGGACTCCCCATGGCCGCAGCGTGTTCGCGATCTTCACGATCTCCGGCAAAAAGTCCGGCGCCAGGATCCGAGGATTCACATTGACGTTGTTGATCGACGTGCCGTTGATCCCCAGCGACGCAAGCATCCGTCCGTAATCGTTCACGCGCTTCAGATCGGCCCGCGCCGCGCCGTTGTCCCAGAAGATCGAACGGCCGCCATAGCCGCGTTCGATCGAGCCATCGAGATTATCCCAGTGATTCAGCCAGCGCACGGGAACGCGCGGTTCGCTCTTCTCGTTTAAGGCAGCGAGAGATTCGCCCAGCGCAGCTTTTCGCAGCAGCGCAAACGCGCCATAGAGCACACCGCGATCATCGGCTCCCGTGATGACGATTCTTCCGCCGGTGGTTTTCAACTGGTACCCATCAGGTTTCAGATTCGCAGCCGCGCCACCCAGCACGATCGACTGAACTTTGGGCGTGCGAAATCCTCGAAGCAGTTCCTGCCGGGCGCTTTCGAGCAAAGCAGAATTGCCCACGACCGTGACGACAGGAGCAACGCCAGACGATGGGTACCGCAGCCACGCGTCGTAGCCGGTTTCCGCAAGAAGGGGAAGTGCGAGGAGACTAAGAGCCAACGCCCAACGCAAGATATCCTCCATCCACTGCGAGACACTGACCGGTGATGAAACTCGCGCCATCCGACGCCAGCAGCACGGCCGCGCCGACCAGCTCCTCCGGTTGGCCGAATCGGCCCATAGGCGTGCGCATCAGCAACTCTTTGCCTCGCGGCGTTCCCATGATGGTCGAACGATTCAAGTCCGTGGGGAACACGCCCGGCGCGATGGCGTTCACGCGGATCCCGTCCTTCGCCCACTCGCAAGCCAGTGTCCGCGTCAGCGAAACAATCGCGGTTTTCGCGGCGGAATACGCGGCCACCTGATAAAAGGCGCCAAAGGAACTCAGCGATGCGATGTTGATGATCCGGCCGTGCCCGCTCACCTTGAGTGCGTCATAGAAACTCTGGCAGGCCCGCAGCGCGCCGTTCAGATGCGTGTCGATCACCGACATCCATTGCTCTTCCATGACCTCGATGGTCGGTTGCCGGATCACGTTGCCAGCGGCGTTCACGAGGATGTCCACGCGGCCCAGATGCTTCAGCACGGTATCGCGCAGCGCATCGATCGAGTGGCGATCGTGTACGTTCGCAGGATGAACCAGCGTCCTGCGGCCGAGCGTCTTGATTTCCTCGCACGCGCTCTCGACCAGTTCCTTTCGGCGGCCGCTAGGAACCACGTCCGCGCCGTGCTGGGCTAGACCGATCGCGATCGCGCGGCCCAATCCTGAAGTCGCGCCCATCACCACGGCCACGCGGCCGCGTAAATCCAACAGGTTCGCCATACCTAGTAAGGGATCTCCACGCGACGATCGTCCTTCGGATCGGCCCAGCGGTCATTCGGGATGATCGGCGTCCAACCAGGCCGCGCCGGGTCCTGATCGTACGGATAGTTTCCCAAACGCTTGTAAAGCTCGCTGTACTGGCCAAGTTTCTCGCGATCGAGCTTCACGCCGAGCCCCGGACCCCAAGGCACATCGATTGCGCCGTCCTTATACGGCATCAACCCGCCCCGAATTACATCGTCCGTCAAATGATGATAGTGCGCGTCGGCGGCGAAAGAGAGATTCGGAATCGCCGCGCCCAGATGCAGCATGGTCGCGAGTTGGATGCCCAGTTCGCCCGACGAATGCACGGCCACGCCCAGTTGAAACGTCTCGCAGATCCCTGCAGCCTTCACGCACGCCTGGATGCCGCCCCAGAACGTCGTATCGAGCAGGATCACATCCACCGCTGTATCGAGCACGTTCGCGGCGAGCTGCTCGAAGTTCACCACCACGGTATTCGTTGCCAGAGGGACTCGCACCTTCTCTCGCGTGCGGCGCATGCCGTTCATGCCGAATACGGGATCTTCCAGATAATCGTTGCGCAGGTTTTCGATAGCCTGGCCGAAGCGGATCGCCTGCTCGGTGGACCAGACGCCGTTCGGATCGAAACGCAACCTGTCTTCCGGAAAAGCGTCGGCTAGCGCGCGATAAGCTTCAAGTTCGTAGTCGGGATGAAACACGCCGCCCTTGAGTTTGTGCGTGGTGAAGCCGAAGCGGCGCTTCAGCTCACAGGTATGCTCCACCAATTGTTCGATCGTGCGAACCTCGCGCGATCCCGTGCGCGGATCCGGATAGCGAAAAAAGCAATACGAGGCGAACGGGACGCGCTCCCGCAGACGGCCGCCCAAAATATCGCACACCGGAACGCCCCAAGCCTGCCCGAGAATATCGAGACAGGCGAACTCGAGAGCAGCAAGCACCTGCGTCCGATTGTTGTAGAGCGACGCCGTAGGATTCGCGACCAGGAATCGCATTTCCTCGCGCCGCGCCGGATCGTGCCCCACCAGGTACTGCTTCATCGCGCGGAAAACAGCTTCGGCCGATTCGCCGCCGCCGCCCATCTCGCCCAAGCCGATCAGTCCGTTATCGGTTTCCACCTCGACGATGGTCCGCACGAATCGTCCCCAATGGCAGCCGTTCGCGTGGCGCAAGGGCGCTTCGAGTGGAACAGTGACGGTGGTTGCGCGGATGTCGCTGATGCGCATTCAAAGATTATCCTTCACCGGGCCGCTGCGTGTGCTCCGTTGCTAACTCCAGCGTCCGTCGCGATTGAAGCCGGCGCGCGAGGAGCCAGCACAATAGCGCCCACACCGCACCCGCGGTCCAACCGGCCAGAACATCGGTGGGCCAATGCACACCCAGATACACACGCGTCACCCCGACCGCCAACGTCAGGAAGATCGCCACCAGGAGAAAGTACGCTTTAAGACGCCGACGTTCCTGTGATCGCGCGAGCAGAGCGCCGAGCGTCAGATACGTCACGGCCGACATCAGAGAATGCCCGCTGGGAAAGCTCGCGCCCGAAAAATAAGCGGAATAGGGTACGAGATCCGGCCGGGGACGATGAAACAAGTCCTTCAGGATCGTTCCGGCGAGCGTACCGCCCAGCACCGATCCGCAGACGAATAGCGCCATGTGTCGCTTCCCGTCGAGGGACAGAAACCCAGCGGCGATCAGAGTCACTATGGTCAGCACAGCCGTGCTTCCCAGGGAGGTGATGTCGCGCGCGGCTTCCTGCACGAATCGTGGACCCAATGGCTCGCGAGTGTCGCTGTGGCGAAAGGCCAGCAGCAATCGCTGGTCGAAGGCCTGCGTGCCGCCCTCAAGAACCTCATCGGCGAGAAGCGCAAATGCCCATACGCCTGCCACGATGCCCGCCAGTGCCAGCAACACGGCCATCTCATGACCGCCGAGCCAAGTTAAAGGGTGAAATCCGCGGCGCCTAGGCGATCGTGACGTGGAGTGTCCCACTGCCCTATTGTCGCCCGTGTTGCGGCTGAACTAAGTCCCGCGCTCAAACAGCACCTTCGCGGGCTTCTGAGGAACGTAGCGTAGTCCGAACTGCTCGGTTGCGCATCGTTGAATGTGTGCGACCGCTTCTGCCGGCGAATCGGTCAACAGGACAGCATCCAGGTCGGGCGCTGAGATGGCTCCATTCGCCAGAAGGGATTGCCGCACGAATGCGATCAATGGTGACCAGTATTCCACGCCCAACAAAACCACCGGGAAATTTTTGATCTTGCCGGTCTGGATCAGCGTCATGACTTCGAACAGCTCGTCCATGGTCCCGAATCCGCCCGGCGCGGCGACGAACCCATAGGAGTACTTCACCAGCATCATCTTTCGAACGAAGAAGTAGCGGAACTCGACAAACCTATCGAGATACGGGTTCGGCTTTTGCTCTTGCGGGAGGACGATGTTGCAGCCGATCGAGACGCCGCGCCCCTCCTTCGCGCCGCGATTCGCGGCTTCCATCAATCCTGGACCGCCGCCGGTCATGACTGTGAACCGCGCCCTGGCGATTCTGGCTCCCAGATCCCGAGTGAGCACGTAATAGGGGTGGTCCGGCTGGAATCGCGCCGATCCGAAGACCGTGATGCAGGGCCCGACAAAATGCAGGGCACGGAAGCCATAGATCAGCTCCCAAAAAATGCGGAACGCACGTCCCAGTTCGAATCCGCGGCTGCGGGGGCCTTCCAGGAAGAGTTCTTCTTCGGGATCCGCAGTGGCTTTCCCCCACTGCGAATCGGGGACTTCGGGCTCAGAGATCTGTTCTACCGGCATATAAGGGGCTCTTTCGACGATACCCCTTATGCGGGCGCGAATGTCCGCGCTTACTTGGCGGTGAGCCACTCCATAAAGCTCGATCCGACGTTCGTGAACTCGAACGCGTGCAGTCCCAAGTGAGCCGCCAGCTCTTTGCAAACCGCGATTCCACGGACGCTATTGCCCTTCGCATCGAGCCTCGGCGAGTACACCGAAATCCCCAGTTGGCGATTCACCACTGCGACGATTCCGCCGCCCACGCCACTTTTCGCTGGCAAGCCCACCCGATACGCCCACTCGCCGGCGTAATCGTACAGTCCGCAGGTGAACATCACTGCCAGCACGTCTTTGACGTACTCCAGTCCGAAGACTTGCTGCCTGGTCACCGGGTTGATGCCCATGTTCGCCAGGGTCGCGGACATCATCGCCAGATCCTGGCAATTCACCTTGAGCGAGCATTGCGCGAAATACTGGTGCAGCGAGTGATCCACGGCCGCGTCGATAATGCCACAGTTGAGCATAAGGTATGCGATCGCGCGATTGCGATTCCCGGTCTCTGTCTCCGAGGCCAGCACGGCCTGGTCGATCTCCAGCTTGCGGCCCGCGGCCTGTCCCATCTTGTCGACGAAATGCCGAACGCCGCAGTCGCGCGAGGATTTCTTGATCAGGGAAGAGATCGCGATCGCACCGGCGTTGATCATCGGGTTGAAGGGGCGCATCGTCTTCGGTTCCAGCTCGATCGAGTTAAACGCATCGCCGCTCGGCTCGACGCAGACCTTCTGGAGCACCGCGTCGCGTCCGAGTTCCTCCAGCGCCATCAGGAACGCGAAGGGCTTGCAGATCGATTGGATGGTGAACTCCTTTTCGAAGTCGCCCACGGAAAATACCTGGCCGTCTACGGTCGTCAGGCTGATCCCGAAATCGTCCGGTTTGACCTTGGCCAGTTCGGGGATGTAGCTGGCTACCTCGCCATCGCGAACGTCCTTGTATTTGTCATAGACGTTCTGAAGAGTCTCTTGGATGTGGGTTGTCGTCGTAGTGGTCATACGGTGCGCTCAACTAGAGCGAGTGGCGCACAAGCATGACTTTGCCTGTAACTTTGACGGGATGGCTCGCCGAGAATGCCAGTCTATCGGGAATCCTAAGTCACGTCCAATCAAAACTTTGGATCACCGGGCAAGCATTCTTCTATGGGGTGCCGGTGATGCTTAGAGTTGTTCCTTATATTGCTCCAAAGCGACCTTGACCAACTGAGCGCGCGTCCGCACGCCGAGCTTATCGAACAACTGCCGGAGCGAAGCCTTCACGGCGCCCTCCGAAATATCGAGCTGTGCGGCGATATCCTTGTTGGTTAAACCGTGGAAGATGAAACGGAGCACGGTTTTGTCGCGATCCGTGAGCCTGGGTTGGTTCTGCGGCTTGGTCTGATCCACGGATCGGAACAAAGAGCTGAGATAGTCCTTTTCGATACAAACTTCGCCTGCGGCGACCTGGCGGATAGCGTCGCAAAGTTTTTCCGTCGAATGCTGCTTATGCATGATTCCCGCCACGCCAGCCTGGACAAGTTGAACGGCCTGGGGACCGCTGATACCGGCCGTGACCACCAGGATCTGCCCTTCGAAACCATTCTTCTTCGCGTGCGTGACGAAGTCCAAAGCCCGTTCCGGCCCCAGATCCACATCCAGCAGGACCATGGTCGCGCCGCTTTTCTTGAGAGCGCTCAACGCCTGCGCGGAGGTAGAGCACTGCCCGACCACCTTGAGCCCGGGCTCTTTCTCCAGAACCCGCGCCAATCCCTGGCGAAACATTTCGTGATCGTCCAGAAGCAGCAAGTTTATGGTTTGCGCTGCGGTGTTGTCCAAATCCGACTCCCTTCTTAAACTACCTGCAATTCCACAACAAAGCGCGAACCTTTTTCAGAAGGCTCGAACCTCAGTTCGCCGCCATAGCTGCGCACCACGGCGCGCGACACATAGAGACCGAGTCCGGTTCCCTCCGCGCCAGGCTGAAAAGGCTGGAACAGGCATTCCGGCGACGCCACACCCGGACCCGAATCCTGAACGCGAACATAAGCGCGCCGATCTTTGACCGACACCGATACGCACAACTCGCGCGTATCGCTGTGCCGAACCGCCCTGTGGCTGTTGCGGACCAGGTTCAACAAGGCCTGCAGCAGACCCGACGGATCCGCCAATACCGCGGGGACGCATTCGGGCAGTTGCCAGTGCACCACTCCGTCGCATTCCCGCCAGTCCGGCTCGATCACAATCCGAAGATTATCGAGCACGGACTGCAGGGGCACTTCTTCCAGCTGGTCGTGCGCGCGCGCATCCAACTCCATCCGCGCGATCCGATCCAGGCCCGTTATCAGAGTCGAGAATCCTTTGAAGTCTTCGTCCTGGGACAATCCCAGTTTCTCCTCGACATTCGCGCGCAGGAGCGATAGCGCTCCGCACAGATTGCGAACCTCATGCGACACGGCTGCCGCGGCGATGCGATTCGACCTGCGTAGAAGCCGCAGATTCTGCTCTTCGCGATCGCGCATTTCCTCCGAGGAGTCCACTACGATGGCGGCCAGCCGCATCCCCTCGGGGGCCTGGTAGGAGGAAAACCATGTGTCGGCCAGGAAGATTTCGCCCGTTTCGCGGCAGCCCTGACACTTCGCCGCGGTGCGAAAACCCTCGATACTGCCGACGCCCAGAGCGTCCGCAAGCAACGGGATGTAGGGTGCGATCGGCCGGCCCACTAGCGTCTTGCCTTCGGGGATCATGAACAGTGCATTCGCGGCTTTGTTGGCGGCGAGCACGACGCCCTTATGATCCAGCGTCAGAATCGCCGCCGGGCTGCTTTCCACCAAAAGCTTCAGCTGCTCTTCGGCCTCCCGGCGCAAAGCCTGCTCCCGCTCGACCGTGGCCAGGTGATCCACCGCCCGCCTTCGGTTGTGAACCAGGGCGACCACAAACAAACCGGAGACGAAGTACGAGATCAATGCGAACGTGAACCTCAGGATGACTTCCGCATCCGTTGCAGGAGTGTCGAACCAGGACCGCAGGAATGCGCAAACTCCGGCCAACAGGAAAATCTCGATCGGCCCGCAGGCAACGGCGCCGATCATCATCGGCAGAATGTAGAGCGCTCCGAGGGAGACAGCCGCTCCCAGTTCCCGATCCGCAAGCGCGATCAGCACAACCATGGGCACGACGATTGAGATAACCTTGACCCGTCCCGCTTTCAGGCCGGTCTCAACCGTCTGCTCCCATAACGTCCGTAGGCGGCTTCGCACTATAGCCGATCCTACCGTACCGCCAGGAACGTCCGGTGGTTCCGATGGCTACAGCAGTGTTTCGAAAGAAAGGCTCGCGGAAAGCTCGAGTGCCTCGGACAAAGTACTTGTTCGACGATCATCTCGCGGATCGATTGGGATAGGCCACCTTTCTTTCGGCCACACCCGCCTATCTTTAGAAATCGGAATCGGAAACGCTTTGGATCATCATTGAAATTATTGATTGGACCCCTCAAGATACGGCCCCTACACTACAGATTCACTGCATTCGCTGCTCGCCACGTTCTGCCAGCAGTTTCCAATTCAGTCATCTCTAAAGGCGGTCACACGAGGAGCCATGAACTTACTTTCTAAACGGACGCATATCTTCACACTGTTATTGACGCTCGCTTTGGCGCTCACATTCGCCCATGCCGCACTCGCGCAATCGGCCGCGCCTGCAGCGCCCACAGAAACGGCCGCCACCACGCCCGCAACCGCACCAACGCCGGCGCCGGCCTCTGCGATTCCGGCAGACATCGCCAAGAAACTCGACGATCTAGACAAGGCCGCCAAGAACGCCCAGATGTCGGGCGACAATTCGTGGATGCTCACCAGCTCCGCGCTGGTGCTGATGATGACCGGCCCGGGGCTGGCGCTGTTCTACGGCGGCCTAGTGCGTAAGAAGAACGTTCTGGGGACGATGATGCACAGCTTCATCCTCATGGCGACCGTGTCTGTCATCTGGGCGATCATCGGCTACAGCCTGTGCTTCGCCGAAGGCTCGGCATTCATAGGTGATTTTCGTTACGTGTTCTTAAGGGGCGTCGGCGCGGATCCGAATGCGGACTACGCGGGCACGATCCCGCAGCAGACCTGGATGATTTACCAGTTGATGTTCGCGATCATCACTCCGGCGCTGATCTCCGGAGCGTTCGCCGAGAGGATGAAGTTCTCCGCCATGCTGCTCTTCATGACGCTGTGGTCGTTCTTCATCTATTTCCCGATGGCGCACATGGTCTGGGGAAAGGGCGGATTCCTTTCGGGAACCCTGGGCGGCGTGATTCCCGCATGGGACTTCGCGGGCGGCACGGTGGTTCACATTACCTCGGGCGTTTCGGCACTTGTCTGCGCGCTGTACATCGGCAAGCGTAAGGGCTATCCACATGAATCGATGCGTCCGCACAGCGTGGTCCTGAGCGTGATCGGCGCCTGCCTGCTGTGGGTGGGCTGGTTCGGATTCAATGCCGGCAGCGCCCTCAACGCCGGACCACTCGCAACCAGCGCGTTCATCGTGACGCACTTTGCGACGGCCGCGGCCGTACTGGGCTGGATGCTGGTGGAGTGGATGGTGGTCGGCAAGCCCAGCGTGCTCGGTGCGATCTCGGGCGCTGTGGCTGGCCTCGTGGCGATCACTCCTGCCTCCGGATTCGTGAAACCGATGCCTGCCATGCTCATCGGCTTCGCTGCCGGGGTCGTCTGCTACTTGATGGTCAGCAAGGTGAAGCAGATGTTCGGCTACGATGACGCGCTGGACGCATTCGGCGTACACGGGATCGGCGGAACGCTGGGCGCGATCCTGACCGGCATCTTCGCCACCAAGGAGGTCAACGACCTCCGAATGGGCAAGGCCATGGGCCTCGTCGACGGCGATGCGGGCCAGGTGATGAACCAGCTCATCGCGGTGGCCATTTCCTGGGGCATCGCGATCGTGGGGACGCTGATCATTCTGAAAATTTGCGACGTGGTGATGGGCGTGAGAGTGAACGATCAGGATGAGACCCAGGGGCTCGACCTCAGCATGCACGGCGAAGAAGGCTACAACCTCGAGAGCTAAGAGTTACCCATGATAAAACTCGAAGCGATCATTCAACCGCACAAGCTGGAGCCCGTGAAGGCGGCTTTGCTGGAAATCGGAGTGGACGGCATGACCGTGACCGAAGTACGCGGTCACGGCCGGCAGAAGGGACACAAGGAAGTGTATCGAGGCATGGAGTACAACGTGGATCTTCTGCCCAAAATGAAGCTAGAGATCGTGATTCCCAACGCGCGCCAGGAAGAAGTGATTCGAAAGCTGGTGGACGCAGCGAAGTCGGGTGCGATCGGCGACGGCAAGATCTTCGTGACCGAGATCGCTGATGCGGTGCGCATCCGGAACGACGATCGAGGCGAGTCCGCAATCTAGGCAGTCCCGAAGACCTGAGCATGCTGCCCGGAGGTATACTGCTTCCATAACCGGGCAGCATGACAGACGATGCAGCATTCTGGCACCGCGTTCAGTTCGCTTTCACCATCGTTTATCACTACCTGTTTCCGCAGTTGACGATGGGCCTGGCGTGGTTCCTGGTGGCCTGGAAGTGGCTCCATCTGCGCACCGGGGATAACCGCTACGGCGACGCCGCGCGCTTGTGGACCCGCATCTTCGGCATCAACTTCGCCGTGGGAGTGGTCACCGGCATCCCCATGGAATTCCAGTTCGGCACGAACTGGTCCAGCTTTTCCAAGTACGCCGGCGGAGTCATCGGACAGTCGCTTGCCATGGAAGGCATGTTCTCGTTCTTCTTCGAGAGCGCCTTCATCGGCGCGATGGTGTGGGGCGAAAAGCGCCTAGGCCCGCGGAATCACTTCCTCGCCACGCTGGGTGTCGCGCTGGGAAGCTGGCTCTCCGGTTTCTTCATCCTGGTGACCAATGCGTTCATGCAGGCTCCCGCGGGATACGCGTTCTCAGCCGATGGATCGCTGCGCCTGGCAAGCCTGAGCGACTTCTTGCTGAACCGGTGGGCGCTCATCGAGTTTTGCCACAATCAGTGCGCGGCGATCGTAACCGGCTCGTTCGCCGTCGCGGCAGTCGGCGCGTTTTACGTACTGCGAGGCGATCCAGGCAGCCAGGGCCGGTTGTTTCTGAAGTGGGGCGCGGCCGTGGGGCTGATCGCATCCGTGGTCGTGGCGTTCCCCACGGGCGATGCGCAAGCCAAGATGGTCGCGAGGCTCCAGCCGACCGCGCTCGCCGCCATGGAAGGACGCTTTCAAAGCGGTCCGATGGCGGAGATCACGCTGATCGGCCAACCCAACGTTCAGAAGCGGCAGCTCGACAATCCGATCCGCGTGCCGGGCATGCTGAGTTTCCTCGCTTTCGGAACGTTTCATAGCGACGTTCCCGGGCTCGGCGCGTTTCCGGAAGACACATGGCCTCCGAATATCGAGCTGCTGTACTACTCGTTCCACGTGATGGCGGGCTTGGGAACGCTGTTCATTCTGCTGATGGCGCTGGCGAATCTGCAGCAGATCCGCGGGCGACTGGAATCGAGCCGCCTGCTCTTATGGATCCTGATGCTGGCGTTTCCCTTCCCGTTCATCGCCAACACAGCCGGATGGATGACGGCCGAGCTCGGACGCCAGCCGTGGCTGGTGTACGGATTGTTCCGCACACGCGATGGGTACAGCGCCGCGGTCAGTTCCGGAGACACGCTGTTCACGCTCATCGGGTTCGCAGGCCTGTACTTCATCGTGGGGTTGCTGTACGTGTTCCTGATCGGACGCGAAGTGCTGCACGGAGCGGGTCCGGCAATGGAGCGCGCCTGATGGTCGAGCTCTGGTTCGCGATCCTCTGTCTGATGCTGGTGATGTTCGCCGTGCTCGGCGGCTGGGATTTCGGCGCGGGTGCGCTGCACTTCATCGCCGCGCGAAATCAGGACGAGCGGCGCGCGTTGATCGCCGCGATCGGCCCGCTGTGGACCTGGAATGAAGTCTGGCTGGTTGCCGGCGGCGGAGTGCTCTTCGTAGCGTTTCCTCGCGTGCTGGCGATTTCCTTCCCGGCCTACTACCTCGCGCTGTTTCTGGTTCTCTGGACGTTGATCCTTCGCGGAATCGCCCTCGAAGTGCGCGGGCTCATCGACTCCGGACTGTGGCGCGCCTTCTGGGACACTGCGTTCGCAGGCGCGAACATCCTGCTGGCGATTCTCTTCGGAGCCGCGATCGGCAACGTAGTTCGCGGCATGCCCTTGCAGGCCGATGTTCCGCTCAGCCTTCCGCTGTTTACCGATTTCGGCGTGCGCGGCGCGTTAGGGATCCTCGATTGGTACACGATTTCGGTGGCTGTCTTCACGCTGGTGTGTTTGTGCGCGCATGGCGCGTCCTATCTGGCTCTGAGGGCTGATGGAGAAGTGTACGGCCGGGCGAAGGCGCTGACGAAATGGCTCTGGCCGATTGCCGTCGTCTTGCTCGTGATTGTCAGCGTGGAAACATCCTATGTCCGGCCGGAGCTGTTTACGCGCATGGCGGACCGGCCGCTGGCCTGGCTCGTACTGCTGCTCACCGTGGGCGGAATGGCCGCGATGATCAGCGGGCCGCATTCCGGCTCGGAAAGCCGGACGTTCTGGGGAGGATGCGTCTTCATCGCAGGACTTCTGGCCAGCGCCGCGGCGAGCCTCTTTCCGGTGATCCTCTATTCGACCGTATCGGGCCAATATTCGATCACCGCGTACAACGGTTCGTCCGACGTAAGCAGCCTGCGCGCGGCGACCCACTGGTGGCCAGTGGCATTCGCGTTGAGCTTCGTGTACTTTTGGTTTGTCGGAAAGCACTACCGCGGCCGCGCCCAAGCGTCGGATCACGGCCACGATCCACAATAGGGGATGACCCTCACCGATAAAGTGGTCCTGATCACGGGCGCCAATGGCGGGCTCGGCACTGCCGTGACGAAAGCGTTCCTGGATGCCGGAGCACGAGTTGCGGGCGTCGCGAAGAAGATTCAGGACTCCGATTTTCGCCATCCCAACTTTGTCGCGACTTCGGCGGAGCTCGGCAGTGCTGATGCTGCGCGCGCCGTGGTCTCCGCCACGATCGCAAAGTGGGGCAAGATCGACGCGCTGGTGCATCTGGTCGGCGGCTTCGCGGGAGGCAAGTCCGTGGCCGACACCGACGACGCCATGCTAGATCAGATGTTCGACGTCAATCTGCGAGCCGCGTTCCACATGTTTCGCGCTGTGCTTCCGGATATGCGCACGCGAGGCTCGGGACGCATCCTCGCGATCGGCAGCCGGACCGCGGTGGAACCGCAGCCCATGCTCGGGGCTTACTCTGCATCGAAAGCGGGTCTGGTTTCGCTGGTTCGCACCGTAGCGCTCGAGAACAAAGACCGCGGGATTTCGGCCAACGTGATACTTCCGGGCACGATGGATACACCTGCGAATCGCGCTGCGATGCCCGCGGCCGACCCGGCGAAATGGGTGCAGCCCGCGCAGGTCGCGAGTCTGCTGGTCCACCTGGCTTCGGACCATGCGTCGCAGATCAGCGGCGCCATAGTCCCAATTTTCGGCGCAGATCTGTAGGGCGGTATAATGAGTTTGTAAGTCGCTGAAATCGGCGTCATCCCCAGCCCAAGTAAAGACCCATATTTTGATCTCCGTAAACGATGTCTCCATGCGCTTCGGCGCACGTATTTTGTTCGAAGACGTGACCACGACGTTCCAGCAGGGACGCCGCTATGCGATTACCGGCCCGAACGGATCCGGCAAGTCGACGTTCATGAAAATCCTGACGGGCGAAATCGAGCCTACCAAGGGCTCGGTCACGCGGCCGAAAAAGATCGGCATCCTGCGCCAGGACCAGTTCGCATTCGATGCGTATCGCGTGCTGGACACGGTGATCATGGGCAATGCTCCGCTGTGGGAAGCCTTGCAGGAGCGCGAAACCTACTACTCGAAAGCAGAGCTGACAGACGAAGACGGCATGCGTCTGGGCGAACTGGAAGGAATCGTCGGCGATAACGGCGGCTACACGGCCGAAGCCGACGCGGCCACGCTGCTTCAAGGCCTGGATATCCCCGAAGAGCTGCATGGACGCAAGATGGCCGAACTGCAGAGCGGCCAGAAAGTGCGCGTGCTGCTGGCGCAGGCACTCTTCAGCAACGCGACCGTTCTGCTGCTGGACGAGCCGACGAACAACCTCGATCTGGAATCGGTGCACTGGCTGCAGAGATACCTGATCGCCTACACCGGCTGCCTGCTGGTCATTTCCCACGATCGCCACTTCCTGAACGAAGTGTGCACCCACACCGCGGACATTGACTACCAAAGCATTATCACCTACACCGGCGCCTATGACGAAATGGTGCTGGCGAAGACTCAGATCCGCGCCCGCGTGGAAGCCAGTAACGCTCAGCGCGAAAAGAAGATCGCGCAGTTGAACGAGTTCATCCAGCGGTTCTCCGCCGGAACCCGTTCGGCGCAGACTACCTCGCGCAAAAAAGAAGTCGAGCGCCTGCAAACTTCGGATCTGGCGCGCTCCAACATCCAACGCCCGTTCATCAAGTTTCAAAACGAGCGTCCGTCGGGGCGGCATCCTCTGGAAATCAAGGGGCTTTCGAAGTCCTACGGCGACCTGCATGTGATCCAGAATTTCAGCGCGTCGATCGCCCGCGGCGAAAAGATCGGGCTATTGGGACGCAATGGCGCGGGCAAGACCACCATGCTGAAGTCGCTGCTGCGCAATGCGACCGGTTACGTCGATGCTCCTGATCGCGAGTTTCCGGTGGACGGCGGCACGGTCACCTGGGGGCACGAAGTCACTGTGGGCTATTTTTCCCAGGACCACAAGGAGTCGATCCAGCCTGGATCGACAATTATCGAATGGCTGCACCAGTTCGATCCGCGCGCATCACAGCAGGAACTGCGCGGCCTTCTCGGTCAGATGCTGTTCAGCGGGGATGAAGCGACCAAGCGAACGGAAGTTCTCTCCGGCGGAGAAGCCGCGCGGATCATCTTCTGCCGGCTGATGCTGCAGAAGCCGAATTTCCTGATGCTCGACGAGCCGACGAACCACCTGGATCTCGAATCGATCAACGCCCTGAATATCGCGCTTCAGAAATACGACGGAACCGTCCTGCTGGTCACGCACGACCACGATCTGGTGGAAGAAGTCGCCACGCGCATCTGGAATTTCGACCACCATATGGTCGAGGATTTCAAGGGTCCGTATACGGAATTCCTGACGCAGCACGAAGCCACGACGGCGTAAAACCTTGCCTCTGTCGGCGCTACGGGGTGACCAGAATCGTCACGCGGCGGCGGGAAGCATCCGTCTGGCCGTCGCCCGGCTCGGCGTCGCTTTTTGATTCCACTGTGAGGTGGGAAACCCCAAGCCCGCGCAGTACCGTCTCGATGTTTTGTGCGCGTTTTTCGGCAAGTCCGGCTTTCTCGACCAGACGATTTCCATTCGACAGGAGACTGGTAGCACGGTATCCGGACACCTTCACGCTCGTCGCTCCAATTTTTTTCGCGTAAGCCGCAGCTTCGTTGACAATCTGGGTGGCGGCCAATTCCAGATAGTCGTCGTTGAACGCGTAAGGAATGGTGAACTCGTGCTCGCCAGTCAAGGGCTGACGCGCGGCGCGCCCTGTGGCGCCTTCAGGACGCCGCGATGACGGCCCGGCCCCCCGTTGCGCCGGAGGAGCCTCGATGCTGGGGTCGGTCGGAAGCAGCGTATTGCAGGAAAGGTTCACTTCCTTCAGAACTGAGATGGAAAGGGGCTCTAACGGAATTCCGCCGCAAACACGCGGGCCTGGTTTGATGCGGCCTTCCACCAGCACCTCATGCTTTAGTTGGGGCGGGTGAAATGCGGCGGTAATGTCCTGCTGGATTCCAAGATAGTAAGTTTCGCCTTCGTATTCGGCCAGGAAACACGGAACAGTCTTCGTATCGCGCACGATGGGGCAGGCGACGAAGTTCCGCTGCTGGCCGAGCGCGGACACTGCGGTAAGGATGAAGAGTCCGAAACGGCGCACTACAGAGCCCCCAGGAAGTTGATGAGGTCTTCCTTTTCCTGGTCGGTGAGCTTCATGTCGAATCGGCGATCGTAGAAATCGACCACCTCGCGCAGCGTCTTAGCCGAGCCGTTCGCGAAGTAAGGCGCGCGTGCGGCCAGTCCGCGAAGCTGCTGCATGACGATCGAACCCACGTCCACGCAGCGCCCCGAAATCAGCGCTCGGCCGGGATCCGTCGTGTAGATGACGCGCCCCAGATAAGGATGCGGATCGGCGTCCTTGTTGCACGTGATCTTGAACACCGGCAGTTCGCTCGAATCGGTGGAGGGATCCGTCCAGGTCGGGAAATTCGTGGTGCCGACATCGACCCATCCGGCCGAGAGATCCTGCCCGGTCATCTGCGCGTTATGGCAGGTGGCGCATGTGCGCTTCAACGGATTGCCCAGGCCGATGGAATTGATGTGCGTCGCATCGCGCAGCCAGAACTGCCGGAACATGAAGATATCCGCGCCGCGCGCGACCGATGAGCGATAGTAATCGTTCCCCTTCCATTCGGTGAACAGCCCGAAGACCGGATCGTAGTCGTTATCGCCGAGAACGCCGGCTTTGTGATCCCGCAACGCGGCAACGCCAAGTCCCGGAGGTCCTCCGGCAACCGCCAAAGGCCCGCCAAAGATGTGCGCCTGCTGCGCCACGTAGATCTGCGACTCATACTCGACAATCTTCTCGAGCTGCTGGCGCGTAGGAGGCTTTTGCGCCTGTTCGTGACCCATAATCGCGCTGACCGCCTGGGTCTTCAGAGAGGGTTCCCGTGCGTCGCTCATGAGATTCATGCCGACCGGCTTCCCCGTTTCAGGATCGAGATCGGCAAGGGTTCCGGTCTTGAGCACGACCGGCGGGCCGCCGTTTGTGACGTATTTCAAGTTCGCAGCGGGGCGGGGCCGGCGATACACGGAAATCGTGGGATCGGCGCTCTTCAGCCCATATTGCGGGCTGGTGTTGCAGCCGGTAGGATCGCGGACGACTTCGATCGTGAACTCGACGGGCTTCGGCGAGCCATCTGCATTCTTCGGGGGCCAAGACAGCGGAATACGAAACAGTCCGCGCTTGAGCAACAGTGAGTGCGACTTCTCCTGATCCTGAGGCAGGCCGGGACAATTCGATCCGTCGAAGGCCGCGAACACCGGATCCTTGCCATCGGTGGTGCGCCAGCGCTCCATCAGGCCAGAGGTAGAGACGCTCATCCCGTAGGTCGGCTGATGACAATTTACGCAGGCTCGTCCATTGGTTCCGAGCGGGGTGAAGAACGGATGCCCTTCCGTGCTCACGGGCCCCGACGCATTGAGCACGCCAACCGTTCCGTCGACGCTGTCGAACGCGTCGAACTCAGGCAGCGTCACGCCGCTCCCGGGCTCGATCCACAGGTTCTTAAAACGGTCCTGATACTGCGCGCTCACTGAGAGCACGATCCCGGCGATCAGGCCAACGAGAACGAACAGTCTGCGCATAGAAATATGTCCTATATCTTATCGCTCCCGGGGCTCAAGGTCGTCCCAGGCGTCACTTTTGATGGCGGCGCAGCCTGTAGAGCTCAGAAGTGATGGATTTCTCCTTGAACTTCTTCCAATCGTCATCCACGTGGATCATCCGGCCGGTGATGTGATTGGATTGGTTGGAAGCCAGGAACAGGGCCAGCTCGATCTGCTTCTCGGCCGGAACGCCGCCAGTCATCCGCACCTGGCGCGCCGCTTCGATCTCCCGCCATCCGGCACGGTCGCCGGCCGCCAGGACCTGGTCCGTCATGTGCGTGTACGTCTCGCCCGGAGAGAGGCAGTTCACCTGAACGTTGTGTTCGGCGACCTCCTCCGCCAGGCTTTCGACGAATCGCACGACGGCCGTCTTGGTGGCGCTATGAACGGCGAAATTGGGCCGTGCGGGCAGAGTGCCGCCCACGCCGGCGATCACGATGATCTTGCCGTTGCGGCGCTCGATCATCTGAGGCAACACCGCGCGGCAGGCGTTCAGGACGCCGACCAGGTTGGTCTGAACGACTTCGTGCCACGATTTCGGCGATGACTCGACAAACGGCCCAATGGGACCCTGGGTAGCCGCGGCGCAGATCAGCACCTGAGCCGAACTGCCGAACTGAACTCGCATCCGCTCCAGGGCCACGGTGATCTGTTCGTAATCGCAGACGTCGGCGCGCATGCGCAGAGCGGCGCCTCCGCCGTGTTCGATTTCCAGATGGCACAGGTCGAGTTCGGCTTTGCTGCGCGCCACCAAGCCCACGCGCGCGCCTTTTGCCGCGAATCCGATGGCCAGGCGTTTGCCGATGCCCCGGCCCGCGCCTGTGACCAATACGGGAACTGCTTTGAAAGATTGCACCACCTGACAAGGTAGTACAAATCGAGCTACTGCCGATACGGCCCTGCGGCGTAGACGATCTTTCCGCCGACCATGGTCAGCAGCGATTCGATGCCGCCTACCTGGTCTACCGGCACAGTCATGTAGTCCTTGGAGAGAACCGCGAGGTCGGCCAGTTTGCCGGCTTCCAGAGATCCGCGCTGGGTTTCATCGAACGAGAACCAGGCGCTGCCGAGCGTGTACAGGCGCAGCGCTTCGGCTCGGCTAGGGGTTTCCTCGGGTCCTCGAATCGCGACGCCCGAAACCGTTTTCCCGTCCAGGAACCACTGAAGCGCAGTGAACGGATTGTAAGACGCGACACGATGCGCATCCGTGCCTGCGCCGATCGCGACGCCGATCTTGGCGCCACTGACGACGGGCGGCGCGCGGCGGGCCGCTTCGGCACCGGAGGTTTGCCGAACTGATCACCGCCGAAATACATGGCGTCCTGCACGGTCCAGCCGACGCCCAGGGCTTTCATGCGGCGGAGGCTCTGTTCGGAAGCGTCATTCAAGTGCGCGATGGACCAGCGCAGATCCTTGATGGGCACTTCCTTGTTCACACTCTCGAAAATATCGAGGAGCTGGCCGACTGAGGAATCGTTGCCCCAATGCATGGTCAGCGACATGCCGCGCTCGGCCGCCCATTTCGCGATCTGCGCGTATTTCTCTTTGTCGGTAGCGCTCGGACGATTGTTGTTGTTCATTGCGGCGGTGATCCGTTCGCCCAGGCCGTTGAACTTGAGCATCCCGTCGCCGAAACCCATGGGCAGAAGTTGCGTGAGGTTCTTGAACTCCTCGAATTCGGCACCGGCGTTATTGCCGCATAGCGCATAGGCGACTCTCAGGGTCATCTGGCCATCGCGCCAGACCTGGAAGAGCGCCTGATAATCGGAGGGCAGCAGGTTGTTGCCGCCCGGATCGACCACGCCGGTCAGCCCCAGACGGTTCAGTTCGCGAAAGAATTTCTTCGTGCCATCCACCTGCTGATCGAAGGTGGGCTTGGGGAGGCGGTCGAACAACGCGATGATCGCGTTCTGGCTGCCGGAGATCCCACCGGTCAGCTTCCCCGCCGCGTCTTTTTCGAGTTTGCCGCCCGAGGGAAGATCGGCGTCGGTCGAGATGTTCAGAGCTTTCAGGCCCGCGGGTGTTAGGATGGCCCAACCGTAGCCGAGCTGCACATAAACCGGATTCTCCGGCGCGGCGGCGACGAGTTCGGCTTGGGTCGGCCGGCGACGTTCCTGAAACTGGTCGACATTCCAGCCGCCCGCGACGATCAGCCAGGATCCCGGCTTCATGGTGCGCGCGGCCTCATGGATGCGGCCCATCGCCTCAGTGATCGATTTCGCGCCGATCCAATTCACTTCGGTGCTAAAGCTGAGTGCGGCGCGGATGGCGTGCAGATGGGAATCGATCAGGCCGGGAATCACGGTGCGGCCCTGAAGGTCGATCGATCGCGTAGAGAGACCCACCAGCTTGCGGATATCGGCGCTGCTGCCGACGGCCTGGATCCTGCCTTCGCGAATGGCGATCGCTTCACGAACCGAAGACTGGCTATCGACGGTGAGGATCTTGCCGTTGACGAGGATGGTGTCGGCGGACTGCGCGAAGGCGGCTGCCGAGAGCGCTAGGACGAGGCCCGCTAGGCGATTCATCCCTACATGCTAACTGTTTGGCTAGCTGGTGGCGCGGGCTTCGGTCGGCATCGGAGCCGGGAAGCCATAATCGACCGGCATGATGAAGATCGCCACGATGTACGCCAGGAACACCAGGCCGCCGCTGCAGAAGAACGCCGCTACGACCGCAATCCGGACGAGCGTTACGTCGACATCGAGATACTTCGCCAGGCCGGCGCACACGCCGCCCAACTTCTTGTCGTAGGCCAGACGATAGAGCCGCCGCGGAGCGCCCTGCGGCCCCGCCGCTGCCGATCGAGCGGTTTGGCGGCCGCAGTCGGAGCAGTAATTCGCCGTGTCCTGGAGCTGAGTCCCGCAACTGGTGCAGTACATGGAAACCTCCCTGCATTGGTAGATACGCGATGGCCCGCGAAAAGTTCCAGGCCACTCGCTACCGCTCGTGGTTCGGTGACGCTGTGTAGCACCGCGATCCTCGGCAAACAGAACCGCGAACGCCAGTGAGCGGTTATTCCGGCAATCCGAACGACACGATGTCCGTCCCCACGGCGATTGCGATGTATTGCTTGTTGTCGAACATATACGTCATGGGCGACGCTTTCCATACCTGGTTCGTCGGAAACTGCCACAGGATCTTGCCGTTAGCCGCGTCGACCGCCATAAACGATCCGCTATTTTCGCCGTAAAACACGAGTCCTGACGCGGTGGACATCACGCCCGCCGACGCCGTCTGCGCCGTGGTGACCTGCGGTACGTCGAAGGCGACGTCGCCGGTCTGGATGTTGACCGCGCGGAGGAATTTCTCATACGATTCGCCTGGCGCCGGACGAGCTGTGCCGCCCATGTATCCTTTGCCTGCCTGCCATTCGCCTCGTCGGGCGGAAAAGTTATTGCAGCGCTCGAGCGAGTTGAAATAGTAGAGTCCCGTCGCCGGATTGAACGACGTCGAATACCAGTTGGCTCCGCCCTGGAAGCTCGGGCAAACGTAGGTGTCGCCGTTGGCATCCTTGGGCAAATCTTTCAGAACCGGCCGGCCGTCCTTGCCGATCACCGGCTCCGCCCAATTCAGCTTCCGCAGGTACTGCTTGCCGAGCAACAACTGGCCATTGGTGCGATCCAGCACGTAGAAGAATCCATTGCGATTGGCCTGGATCAAAAGCTTGCGCGGCTCGCTTTTTCCAGGAGAGATCTGCCAGTTGGTATCGACCAGCACGGGCGGCTCTTGCGCGTCCCAATCGTGGACGTCGTGCGGAGTGAACTGGTAGTACCACTTGAGCTTGCCGGTCTTCGCTTCCAGAGCCAGGATCGAATCCGTGTACAGATTGTCGCCTTCGCGCTCGCTGCCGTCGTAATCGGGGCCGGGATTGCCCACGGGCCAATATACCAGATCGAGCGCGGGATCGTAAGTTCCCGTCATCCACGTTGCGCCCGAGCGATGCTCGATTTCCTTGCCCTTCCAGGTTTCCGAGCCGGGTTCGCCGGGCAAAGGCACGGTCCAGAATCGCCAGACCTCCTTGCCGGTGGTCTGATCGAACGCTGCGACGAATCCGCGAACTCCTTCGTCGCCGCCGGCGGTGCCCGAAATAACGAGATTGCCGACCGTGAGTGGCGCCGAGGTCCCGTTGTAGTTCTGGTGCCAATCCGCCATCTCGGTTTCCCAGAGCAGTTCGCCATCGGCGCGGCTGAGCGAGATCATGTGGGCGTTGTCGGTGAGCATGAACACGCGATCCCCGGCCACCGCAACCCCTCGATTGAATCCGCCCGCGGCGTTCCCCGCGATACCGCGCGTCCGCTCGCGCCGGTAGCGCCAGATCACGCGTCCCGTGCCTGCATCCAGCGCCCAGCATTCGTTGGCCTGGGCGACGTACATGATGCCGTCGACCACCAAAGGCGTGTTCTCGATCGTGTTGGCGCCGGGCATCGGGAAAATCCAGCGGGGCGCGAGGCGTCCGACGTTGGATTTGTCGATCTGCTTCAGCTTGCTGTAGCGGTTGCCGCTCGGATCGCCGTTGTAGGTCGGCCAATCGGTCTGCGAGGTGACGACGCGGAAGCGATTGCCGTCGGTCTTGCGGAGCAGGCGGATTTTCTTGTCGTCGGTGCGAAGTTGGAGGTCGGTCATGCCCTCGGCGAGTACTTGGCCGGAGATCGTCTGGCCGTCAGTGGTCTGAATGGTGCGGCGCACCGCGGGAGCCGCCGGGCCGCCCCGGCCACCCGGAGGTCCCTGGGCCCAGAGAGCGATCGCAACCGCGGACAAAGCAAGGGCTGCGGAAACAGAGATGGTTCGCATTCCTCAAACGATATCACTCTGCCCGCCCGTGTGCGCCTGTGCTAGTCTTGTCCCGAATCACATGAGAGTCGGCGTATTTACTCCCCTTTTGTCGCAGTTACCCCTGCCCGAGGTCCTGAAGAAGCTCAAAGCGAACGGGATCAGCACCATCGAGCTCGGCACCGGCAATTATCCCGGCGATGCGCATTGCAACCTTTCGATGCTGAAGGATCGCACGGCGCTAGAGACATTCAAGAAGACCATCGCGGATGCGGGCTTTTCGATCAGCGCGCTGAGCTGCCACGGAAACCCGCTGCATCCGAATCGCGATATCGCCAAGGCTCACCAGGAGACCGCGCGCAAGACGATCCTGCTGGCGGAGAAGCTCGGCGTCCCCGTAATGGTCGATTTTTCGGGCTGCCCGGGCGATTCGAAGAACGCGAAATATCCGAACTGGGTCACCTGCCCCTGGCCGCCGGATTTCCTGGAAATCCTAAAGTGGCAGTGGGACGACGTTGTCGCGCCTTACTGGACGAAGCACGCGAAGTTCGCGGCCGATCACGGCGTAAAGATTGCGATCGAAATGCATCCGGGGTTCGTGGTCTACAGTCCGGAGACGATGCTGAAGCTGCGGGCGATCGCCGGGAAACAGATCGGCTGCAACTACGATCCGAGCCATATGTTCTGGCAGTCGATCGACCCGATCGCGGCGATCCGGCTATTAGGCGACGCGATTTTCCACGTGCATGCGAAAGACACCCAGATTTATGATCGGAACCTGCCGCTGACCGGTGTGCTGGATACGAAGCCGTATACGGACGAACGGAATCGGTCGTGGATATTCCGAACCTGCGGCTATGGGCATGGCGAAGAGTGGTGGCGCGAATTCGTCTCGACGCTGCGCATGTATGGGTACGACTATGTACTGTCCATCGAGCACGAGGACAGCTTGCTCTCGGCGGAAGAGGGTTTGACCCGGGCTGCGGCGTTCCTGGATAAAATCGTTCCGCGCGAGAAGGCAGGTGCAGCGTGGTGGGTTTAGGGTTTGGTGGAGCAGGCTTTCAGGGATTTCTGAAAAAGGGGACAGACAGCTCTGTCCACTCCCAGACGCGTGCGCGACATCACAAGATTACGGGAGGGGACAGAGTAGTCTGTCCCCTTTTTCAGCCCTTATGAAAGCCGCGATTGTTGGCAGCGGCTTCATGGGACGCGTGCACGCCGAGGCCGTTCGACGTCTGGGTTCCGTTGAGCCCATCGCCGTCGGCGGGCGCGATGACGCTGCATTCCGCGCGGCGCTTGCAAATCCGGAGATCAAGGCGGTCCACATCTGCACGCCCAACGTGGCGCATTTCCCCATGGCCAAGGCGGCGCTCGAAGCCGGCAAGCATGTGCTGTGCGAGAAGCCTCTGGCGACATCGCCCGCGGAAGCCCGCGCCCTCGTGGATCTGGCCCACGCAAAAAACCTGCGCAACTGCACTTGCCACAATCTGCGTTACTATCCGATGGTCCAGCACATGCGTCGCATGCGCGAGGAGGGCGATCTGGGCGAAATCCTGGTCGTCCAGGGCACGTATTCGCAGGATTGGCTCCTCTACGACACGGACTGGAACTGGCGTATCGATTCGAAAGACGGCGGTCCATCGCGCGCGCTGGCCGATATCGGCTCGCACTTCTGCGATATGGCCGAGCACGTGACCGGCCTGCGCATCACATCGCTGTGCGCGGATTTGCAGACGTTTCATAAGAAGCGCCAGAAGCCAAAGGTCGCAGTGGAGGCTTTTGCGCGCGCGACCGGCGAGTATGAAACCGTCGCAGTCGATTCCGAAGACTTCGGCGCGGTGATGTTCCGCATGGGCGATCGCGTTCGCGGCGCTTTCACCGCCAGCCAGGTTTCGGCGGGGCGCAAGAACCGTCTGAGCATCGAAATCTACGGCAGCAAGTCCGGCGTCGCCTGGGACCAGGAGCGACCCGATGAGCTGTGGATCGGCAATCGCAACACGAACAACCAGGTGATCATCAAGGATCCGGGGCTCTTGAAAGAAGGCGCTCGATCGTACGCCGACCTTCCCGGAGGCCACAGCGAAGGCTACGACGACACATTCAAGCAGGTATTCCGACGGTTCTACGCATCCATCGAAGATCCCAGCGCGCAGCCTGAGTATCCGGAATTTGTGGACGGCCTTCGGCAGTTGCTCATCCTGGACGCGGAACTCGAGAGTAACCGCCGGCAGGCTTGGGAACATGTACGATAAAGCTCGCCTGTTCCTGGTGAGCACCATGGCGCTTGCCAGCGCGGGCGTGGCGTATTCGATCCGCGCGAACACGGCCGCCGATCTGCAGCGCGTATTCCTCGATCCGATCGACCGAGCACATTCGGCGGAAATGATCGCGACCATCCTGGGCGTGCCGTTCCTGGCTTTCGCCATCACCATCGCGATCGGGAGTCCTCTGCTGGACGTTATCGGAATGCGGGTGCTGTTGCCGCTGTCGCCGATTCTCCTGTCCGTCGGGATGCTGATGATGGCGTTCGCGGGGAACTTCGTAGCCGGCCCGAACATCTATTGGGCGCTGTGGTCCGGCGCGCTGGTCGCAGGCATCGGCTGGGGCCTGGCGGAAACCGTCATTAATCCGCTGATCGCATCACTTTATCCCGACAACAAGACCGCGAAGCTGAATGCCGCGCACGCCTGGTGGCCCGGCGGAGTGGTCGTCGGCGGATTGCTTGGTGTCGGGATGTCGCGGATTGATCTCGGTTGGCAGGCGAAGCTTATGGTGGTGCTGCTTCCGGCGATCGTGTGCCTGATTCTTACGATGGGCGTGAAGTTTCCTCCCACGGAGCGCAAAGCCGCAGGCATTTCCGCGGGCGAGATGTTCAAGGAATTGCTGAAGCCGCTGTTCTTCGTGCTGTTCTGCTCCATGTTTCTGACGGCAGCCTCGGAGCTTGCTCCAGGCCAATGGGTCGATCTGGCGCTGACCCGAACGGTGGGGATGCAGGGCATCCTGCTGCTGGTCTACGTCAATGGGCTCATGTTCGTGATGCGGCACTTCGCCGGACCCTTGGTCCACAGGTTGTCGCCGATCGGCGTCTTGTGGTGCTCGTGTCTGGGAGCGTCGCTCGGTTTAGTCGCGCTCAGCTTTGCGAATTCACCGGTCATGGGCTTGCTTGCGGCCACGCTGTGGGGCACGGGAGTCTGCTACATGTGGCCGACCATGCTCGCCACCGCGTCCGAACGATTCCCGCGCGGTGGGGCGCTGCTCATGGGGCTGATGGGCACGGCCGGCACGCTCTCGATCCAGTTCGTGCTGCCGATCATGGGGACCATCTACGACCGCAAGAAGATCGAAGTCGCGGGCGGCGAAGCGGCGTTCAACGCGCTGCCGCCGGGTCCGACTCTCGAAAATATTCTCGGCATCGCGGCGCAGGCGTCGTTCCGCGCGGTAGCGATCCTTCCGGCGATCCTGCTGATCGTGTTCGGCGCGATCTGGCTGTACGATAGATCCAAGGGCGGATTCAAGCCGGAAAAGATCTGATGTATCTCAAGCTGGGCATTCTTGTGGTCGCCGTATCGGCGCAGGCCGCGACTCTGCATGAGCGCTTTAATCCTCAACAGGCATACGCCTACACTGCGCAAATCTCTGCGTTCGGCGAACGCTGGCCCGGATCGCCCGGCCACAAGAAAACGGAGGACCTGATTCATCAGGTCCTGCAGAAGAACGGCGCGCGCATAGAAGCTGACGACTTTACGGCGACCACTCCGCGCGGTCCAGTGCCTGTGCACAACATCATCGGCAAGTTTAACGTCGGCACCGATCCGAAGCAGGAAATCCTGATCCTCGCGGGCCATTACGATACGCTATTCCAGCCCGGATTCGTCGGCGCCAACGATGGAGGATCCAGCACGGCGATTCTGCTGGCCTTCGCCGATGCGCTCGCGGGCCAGAAGACTAAAATGCAGATCTGGCTCGTCTGGACCGATCTCGAAGAAGCCATCAACTCCTTCACCGGCGACGACGGACTCTACGGTAGCCGGCATCTGGCGCAAAAGCTCGCAGCGAACGGGACACGGTCCCGCGTGCGCGGATTCTTTCTGCTCGACATGATCGGCGATAAACAACTGGGCGTGGCACTCGAAACCGAATCGAATCGGCAATTGCAGAGCGTCATGGCTCGCGCGGCCATGCAGCTTGGATATAGCCAGTACTTCTTCAAATATGAAGTCAGCATCATTGACGATCACGTTCCCTTCATTCGCGCCGGGATCCCCGCGGTGGATGTGGTGGACGCCATGTACGGCCGCATGGGTCCTACGTTCGACTCGATGGGCGAGTTCCACCACGCCAATACCGACACGATGGACAAGGTTTCGCAGCAAAGCCTGGAGATTGTCGGCCGGACGATGCTGCTTACCGTCGAGCTCCTGGACCGGTAATTGCCGGATGTCGCGCGGGTGTATAATCCCGGGTGACATCGTGAAACGGGTGACCATGAACATTATTCGAGTAATTGCGGCCGCGGGGCTTCTGGCGTGCGCTGCTCCGGCGCAGTGGCTGAACCTTAAAACTCCCAACGTCCCGCGCACCGCGGACGGCAAACCGAATCTGACCGCTCCAGCTCCGAGGCTCCCCGACGGCAAGCCGGACCTGTCCGGCGTCTGGGACGCCGATCGCAGTTATCTGGTGAATCTTGCGAAGGACCTCAAACCCGACGCTGTCCAGATGCTGCCGTGGGCTGCGGCGATCTATAAAGAGCGTGCCGCCGGACTTCACGCGCACGAAGAGCCGGACGCGAACTGCCTGCCGCAGGGCGTTCCCAAGATCGATGCCGCTCCCGTGCCATGGAAGCTGATTCAGATGCCGAACGAGGTCGTGATCCTCTATGAGGCGTTCACGCAATTTCGGCAGATCCACATGGACGGTCGCAAGCTGCCGGTGGATCCGAACCCCATCTGGCTCGGGTACTCGGTCGGGCACTGGGATGGCGACACGCTCGTGGTCGAAAGCAACGGCTTTAACGGCAAGGCGTGGCTGGATCAGTCCGGGCATCCCGCGACTGAGAAGCTGAAGGTGACCGAAAAGTTCCATCGCAGGGATTTTGGGCACATGGATCTGGAAATCACTATCGACGATCCGGGCGCGTATACCAAGCCTTGGACCGTTAAGGAATCGCCGACGCTCGCCGTGGACACCGAACTCCTGGAGTTCGTCTGCGCCGAGAACGAGCAGGACATCAAGCACATGGTGACGAAGAAGTAATGTTCGCGCGCTTCATTCTCATTTCGGCGGTGTTTGCCGCGGCCGCATCGGCGCAGTGGTTCAAAACACCGACCCCGGGGATCCCCCGGACACCAGACGGTAAGCCGAATCTGTCTGCGCCCACTCCGCGTGGCCCGAACGGCAAGCCGATCCTCGACGGGATCTGGCAGATGAATGGAAAGTATCTGCAAGACCTCGCCGCGGATATGAAGCCTGGAGAAGTGCCCTATCAGCCCTGGGCCCAGCAGCTCTTCAACGCTCGCCAGAACGGCGCTTTGGGCAAGACCGATCCCGCCGCGCGATGCATTCCGGGGATGCCCAAGCTCGACGCGCTGCCCTATCCGTTCAAGATCATCGAGACGCCGGGCATGACGATGATGCTGTTCGAAGGATTCACTACCTTCCGGCAGATATTCACGGATGGCCGCGAGCTGCCCAAGGATCCGAATCCCACGTGGTTCGGGTATTCGGTCGGGCATTGGGAAGGCGACGATTGGGTGGTGAATACGATCGGCATCAACGAATCCACGTGGCTCGATAATGCCGGGCGTCCGCATAGCGACGCGCTGCACCTCACCGAGCGCTTCCGGCGCCATGATTTCGGGCACATGGACATCCTGCTGACCATCGACGATCCCAAAGCGTACACGAAACCGTGGACGGTGAAGGAAGATCTGCGCCTGCTGCCCGACACCGAGCTTCTGGAATACGTCTGCACCGAAAACAACAAGGATTACGAGCACCTTGTCGGCAAGTAAAGCCATCGCTGGTTGGATGATCGCCGCGGCCATTGCGGCCCTAAATCTACAGGCCCAGTGGGTGAACTATCCGACTGCCGGCATCCCGCGCACCAAAGACGGCAAGCCCAATCTCTCGGCGCCCGCGCCGCGCACCAAAGACGGCAAGCCCGACCTGACGGGAGTCTGGGATGTGCTCCACAACCGCCCGTGTCCGCCGGGCGGCTGTGACGACATGTTTATCCCCCAGGAGTTCCTGAACATCGGATGGAGCCTCAAGGAAGGACTTCCGTATCAGCCTTGGGCGGCCGCGATCGTTAAACAGCGGATGTCGGAGAACCGCATCAACGATCCCAACGCGCATTGTCTTCCGACGGGCATTGTCCGGATGTACACGACGCCTCTGTATCGCAAAATCCTCCAGACGCCGGGGCTGCTGGTGATCCTGAACGAGCGCGAGGCGATGTACCGGCAGATTTTCACCGACGGGCGGCCGCTGCCGGAGGATCCGCAGCCTTCCTGGGTCGGCTACTCGACGGGTAAATGGGAGGGAGATACGCTGGTGGTCCAGTCCAGCGGCTTCCGCGATGGCGTGTGGCTGGATGCGAACGGCAGCCCGCTCACGGATTCGGGCAAGATCACCGAGCGAATCCGGCGCGTGAACTTCGGGACGCTGGAGATCGAGCTCACGGTGAACGATCCCAAGGCGTACACTAGCCCCTGGACCGTGAAACTAACGCAGCTCCTGAAGGCGGACACGGATCTGCTGGATTATTACTGCGTCGAGAATGAGAAAGACGGTCCGCATCTGGTGGCGAAATGAAACTCACGAGAATCTTCCTGAGCATGTTGATCGCGACTGTGGTGGTTCGAGGGCAGTGGCGCGACTTTCCCACTCCTGGCGTTCCGCGGCTCCCGGACGGTAAACCGAATCTCACCGCGCCTGCTCCCAAGACGCCGGACGGCAAGCCAGACTTGTCTGGAATATGGGTTACGAAGCCCGGCTACACAGGCAACATCGCGCGCGATCTAAAACCAGGCGAGCTTTCGTTCACGCCGTGGGCTTCCGAGCTATACAAGCATCGGGTGGATACGCTTAGCAAGGACGACCCGCAGGGCGCTTGCGTGCTCTCAGGCGTGCCCCGCGAGCACGTGGTGCCGTATCCCTTCAAGATCCTGAATACCCAAGGGATGATCGTAATCCTGTACGAAGCCCTGCACAGCTACCGTCAGATTTACATGGACGGCCGGAAGCTCCCCAAGGATCCGAATCCGACCTGGATGGGATATTCGGTGGGCCATTGGGAAGGCGATACGCTGGTGGTCAATTCGTCGGGCTTTGTGGATAACAACTGGCTCGACAATAACGGCCATCCGGGAACCGAATCCCTGAAACTGACCGAGCGTTTCCGCCGGCGCGACTACGGCCACATCGATCTGGCGATCACGATCGACGATCCGAAGGCGTACACCAAGCCCTGGACCGTGAATCTCGAATTCACCGCGACGCCCGATACGGATTTAATCGAGTACGTCTGCGATGAGAACGAGAAAGATCTGAAACATCTCGTCGGGAAATAACCGGCCCGACAGGGCGCAGGAACACGCCCATAACTTTTTCCCGTTTTCGGCGGATATGCTTGTAGAATGATTGGACCTTTTCGTGCAATCTGTGTAACGGTCATTGCTCTTTCCATACCAGCGAGCGGGCAATGGCTTAAATACAAAACCCCGGGGATTCCGCGCAACGCCGATGGTAGTCCGGACCTCAAGGCAGCGGCGCCGAAGACGCCGGATGGCCGGCCCGATGTCTCCGGCATCTGGCGCGGCGACCCCGGCGGTTATGGCCTCAACGTTGCAGCCGATTTAAAGCCGAACGAAATCCAACCATGGGCCGAGAAGCTCTACAGAGAGCGCCTGGAAGACCTTGGCAAGGATTCTCCCACTTACCGCTGCATGCCGCAGATCGGCCCTTACGTCGTCTTCGGGCTTTTCAAGATCCTGCAAACGCCGAGTGTCATCGGTTTTCACTCGGAGTTTAACGGATTTCGCCAAGTGCTTACCGACGGCCGTCCCCTGCCTGAGGATCCCAACCCCTCATGGATGGGTTACTCCGTGGGGCACTGGGATGGCGACACGCTGGTGGTCGAGAGCGCGGGCTTCAATGATAAGACCTGGCTCGACGCGGGCCACCCCCACTCTGAAGATCTGCGTATCACCGAGCGTTATCACCGCAAAGACTTCGGCCACATGGATTTGAAGATGACCTTCAGCGATCCGAAAATCTACTCGCGGCCCTTCAGTATCGACGTTGAGCTGGAACTGGTGCCCGATACAGAAGTGCTCGAATACGTCTGCAACGAGAACGAGCAGAGCGTTAAGCATTTCGTCATCACCGAGGAGGACCGGAAACAGAATCGATCCAATGTAAAGCTCCCGCCAGAGTTGTTAGCGAAGTATTCGGGCGTTTACGAGATGCAGAATCCAGAGGATCCCAAAGGCAAGCCGTTCTCCCTCTGGGTCTTGACGGAAGGCGATGAGTTACTGACCCAGATGAACGGCGCGGGGCCGAAAATCCCGCTCGCGGCCCAAAGCAATACGACGTTTACCGTATTAGGCGGCAGGGTCGAATTCTTCACCGACGATCACGGAGCGGTGACACACTTTACCATGCAGGCCGTGGAAGGCGATTTCAAACTTCTCCGCAAAGGCGACCTTCCGAAGTAGGTCTCCTGCCCCGATATCAAACTCCCGCTACCGCAGCGATCTCTTCTGAATTCAGGCTTGATAGATAGTGTCCGCGCTGCCAACGCTTCCCACTGCTATTTCGGCCGCGGGACCTGAAGGTCGCAGATCTTGCGTGCCAGGAATTCATTGATCTCACGATGGCGCGGGATCGATGAAGATCGACGAGCCGCACGGTTGACGTACACCGTGTGTTCGCCACCTTCGCGCAAGAACTCGCAACCCTGATGCTCAAGGTGGCGAATCAGATCGATACGCTTCACGTCGAGGGAAGAGCAAACGACTCGCGGATCACCTCAGAACCTTCGATCGCCTGTTCTGCCATCGCTCGATTAGCCTCAAGAACAAGAGTCACTGCTTCATTGAGGTTCTCGCGAGCTTCTTCGAGAGTCTTCCCTTGCGTATTCGCGCCAGAGAGTTCTTCAATGAACGCGATATAGCCCTCCGGCACCTTCATGAATACGGCAGTGAGTCCCGGCGGACTGGGATTTGCGTTCATTCGCGTTTATTTGCGGCTTATCTAACTAAACAAGCTATACGAGATCAGCGGCCTTGACCGGCAGCATCCGCACGCGCTTCTTGGTCGCGGCGTAGATTGCGTTCACCACTGCCGGTACGATCGAAGGCGTGCTCGCCTCGCCGATTCCGCCGGGGTTTTCGCGGCTCGGCACGATGTGGACTTCCACCACCGGCATCTCGTCGATCCGGATGGGATCGTAGTTGTTGAAGTTCTTCTGTACCACGCGGCCCTTATCGAGCGTGATGCCGAGCTTGGTCACCGTGCTCAAGCCGTACACGATGCCGCTCTGGATCTGCGCTTCGATAATCGCGGGGTTGATCACCTGCCCGCAATCGATCGCGCACACCACCCGATGCACCTTCACCTTGCCCTGCGTGACGGACACCTCGGCCACCTGGGCGTTGTAGCTGCCGATGTTGTTCACGATACCGACGCCCCGGAATCGGCCCGCGGGCAGAGGCTTGCCCCAATCGGACTTCTCGGCTGCGAGATTCAGGACGTTCAACAGCCGCGGAGTGCCCGCCAGGAGCTTGCGTCGGAACTCGACCGGATCCGCTCCGGCCGCAGCGGCCATCTCGTCGAGGAACGCTTCCATGAAGTAGGTGTTCTGCGAATAGCCCACCGATCGCCAATAGCTCACCGGCGTCCCGGTATCGGGAGCCGTGAATTCCACGGCGACGTTCGGAATGGCGTACTTCATGTCCTGAATGCCTTCGACGGCGGTGCCGTTGCCGCCGAATGGCGGGCAGACAACACGAGCGCTGAACGACACCGGATTCCCCTGGGCGTCCAAACCACCGGAGAACTTCACGTAGGAAGCCGGGCGATACGTGTCATGCTGCAGGTCGTCTTCGCGCGACCAGGTAAGTTTCACCGGCGTCGGCGACATCGCCTTGGCGATCTCTACCGCTTCCGTGACGTAATCCGCTCCGCCCCGGCGTCCGAATCCGCCCCCCAGATACTGCGTGTGGACCAGGCACTTGTTGGCGGGCAGCCCGGTGACCATCGCAGCGGTCTGCTGCGCCAGCGACTGGATCTGCGATGCGACCCAGATATCGCAGCCGTCGGCACGAACCTCAACAGTGGCGTTCAGCGGCTCCATCGGGGCATGCGAAAGGTACGGCGCTTCGTATACCGCTTCGATCTTCTTTGCGGCGCCGGCGAAGGCCCCTGGGGCATCGCCCACTTTGCGCATGGACATGCCCGGCTTCCTTTCCAGCACAGTGGGATCCGAAGCTTGGAATTCACGTGACTTGAAGTCGCGGC